>Ga0213837_1000085_pt1 | contig 178972 bp, 177 predicted proteins | sample SWPATP12_FD_160572 | JGI IMG/M metagenome (GOLD analysis project Ga0213837, IMG submission 160572) | Coastal seawater microbial communities from Marineland, Florida, United States - SWPA TP1 #2 | ecosystem: Environmental > Aquatic > Marine > Coastal | place: USA: Florida | collected 2016-08-06
GAAGTAAGGTGTAATTCTTTTAAAAACTCAGACATAAAAAATAGGCCACAACTTGCGTTGCGGCCTATTATGAAGCCTCTGGAAGATCGTTCAATTAGCTAAAACGATCTGCATTAACTCTTACAGTCGGTTTTTTTATTTTGTTAACAAGAGTTAACCTTTATTTTTCATTTAACCAAACTGCCGCCTGTTTGGCAAAATACGTCAAGATGCCATCCGCACCTGCTCGTTTGAATGCCAATAACGATTCCATGATGGTTTCTTTTTCCGATAACCAACCATTTTGAATTGCGGCCATGTGCATAGCGTATTCGCCACTTACTTGATAAGCATACGTCGGTACTTTAAAGGTTTGTTTGACGCTGCGTACTATGTCTAAATATGGCATGCCGGGTTTTACCATGACCATGTCTGCGCCTTCTTCTAAATCTTGAGCAATTTCACGCAGGGCTTCATCGCTATTGGCTGGATCCATTTGATACGTCTTTTTATCTGCCCCTTTTAGGTTACCTGCTGAACCTACAGCGTCACGGAATGGGCCGTAATAATTGGAAGCGTATTTAGCGGAATAAGCTAGGATGCTGGTATTGTGGAAACCTGCCGCTTCTAATGCATCACGAATTTCACCGATACGGCCGTCCATCATATCCGATGGGGCAACAACATCCGCACCTGCTTCTGCATGAGACAGTGCCTGTTTTACCAAAATTTCGGTCGTGATGTCATTAAGTACATATCCGCTTTCGTCAATAATGCCGTCTTGTCCGTGGATAGTGAATGGGTCAAGGGCGACGTCAGTGATCACACCCAATTCAGGAAATTCTTCTTTAACTGCACGAACGGCTTTTTGTGCTAATCCTTCCGGGTTATAAGCTTCTTCCGCCATTTCAGATTTTAATGACTGGGGTGTCACCGGAAAGATGGCGATTGCAGGCACACCTAACTCAACTAATTCTTTTGCTTCATGCAAAAGATGATCGATAGATACACGTTCAATGCCTGGCATGGAAGGAATGGTTTCTTTGCGATCTGTGCCTTCCAATATAAACATCGGATAGATCAAGTCGTTAACGGTTAACGTATTTTCCTGCATCAATCGACGTGAAAAGTCATTCTTTCGCATTCTGCGCATACGTGTATATGGGTAAACACCCAGATCATGGTGAGCCATGGTTACTCCTGTGACTGATAAACTTTAACCTGATTCCGACCTGCCTGTTTGGCTTGATACAAAGCGGTATCGGCCTGCTCGATAAATTCAACGGGCGTAAGTGCCTGTTGCGAGTTTGAACTTGCTACACCGAGACTTACGGTGCAGGTAATGGTACTGGAATTGGTATTAATAATTAATTTCTCGATTGCTTCGCGAACGGTTTCCGCTATTTTAATTGCACCCTTGGCTTCTGTATTGGGCAAGATCAAAGCAAACTCTTCTCCGCCGTAACGAAATGCTTCATCGGCGGAACGGTTTAATTGTTGTGAGGCGATATGAGCGACACTGCGAATAACTTCGTCACCGGCAATGTGACCATAATTATCGTTGACACTCTTAAAGTGGTCGATATCAAACATGATAAGCGAAAGCGGCGTGAGCTCACGCCTTGCTCTACGTAGCTCCGCCAGTATTCGTTTATCGAAGTGGCGGCGGTTGTGAATGCCAGAAAGGGCGTCTAAGGTATTGAGTTTTTCCAATTCCTGATTACGCTCTTGCAGTTCTCGAAGCGTGACTTGCAACTCAAAATTCTGATTGGTTAGCGCCTGTTGTAATTCTTCTTCATGATTACTTGGTCCTGAAAAACTCGCCGTGTCTGTTACAGTTTCTTCTTCTTGTTCATTTAGTAATGAGAATGCCACAAAAAAGACTAATAAAATTAAACAAGACTGCAGAAGTTGCAGATTATCTAATGGCAAGCTCAAAGATGTAAAGTTATTGAGGCTTATCATGAATAAGACGAACAACAGGACAAACAAACCAAGGTTTAACTCCTGCTCTTCGTGATGACCATGGCGCCAGCTCCAGATGCCCGTTGTTATATGACAGATGCAGATCAACATAGCTAATCCGGTAATAAAATACAGAGCGACTTGATAATTTAATAATAGCGTTAAAGGCAATAATACTAATGCGCCAACCGCCATGCCCTTAAAACCGTTTATCAAAAGGTAGGTATGCTCATCGTCCACATGTTGCAGCGTAAATACAGCCAGCACGGCGGAGCAAAATATAGCAAAACAAGTAAATAGATATATGGCATGTTGCTGCAAGACGGAAAATTCTGGCCACAAATAGTGGAATGCCAGTCCATTGAGGGTGAGCGTAATGAGTAAAATCGATAATAAAAGTCCGGCGTCCAGAAGAGGCACTAATTGACGTCTATGTATGGCTAACATCAAACACCCAAAAACAGCCGCTAAGACTAAACCAATCAGTACTCCAGATATTAACCTCTGATAGTTCTGTTGTTCCTGAAAAAGCTCTTTTTGCCACAGTCGAACTGGAAAATTCAGTAATCCTGTAGAGCGCACAGCAAAGTAAACTTCTTTTTGTTGTTGCGGTAACAAAGATAATGGGATGATGAAGGTTTCGTGCAAAACAGCTCGGGCGTTAAACGCTTGATTATCCCCAAGTTGTTGGACGCTTTCGACTTTGCCATTTTGGACAAAGTAGATGTATAAATCGTCCAGTAGCGGATTGGCGATCTCTAGATATAAGGAAGTCGGGTTCACTTCAGTATTCTGTATGGTAAATCTGAACCAATGCGATTGCTGATCAAACCCCAGCTTAATTTCAGAGTTTTGAAAAGTAGACCAACCTTCTGTTGGCGGTAGTTCGAGGGAGTTTTCTGGGCTGATGGCATATTCGATATGGGCCGTTACATCGGTCATACCCAATGATTCGTTAACTTTAAGCGTTTCTGCATAACCCTTGGTCGGTACCAAAGTTAAAGCCAAGACGACGACATAAAAAAAGTGAAGCAAAAATTCTAGTCCCTGGTTACGCACTGTCATTTAGCACTAGACCATAGCAATGAAACGGCACTTTTGCTAACGAACAATACGACTTTCAACAATTTAGAAACGCCATCTTACCTGATAGTTTTGTGACGTTATTCCTTTAACTCGTTATTGGTCTGCTGCCCATCTTTTTTCTTGTCTACGAGTCTGGACATAAGTAACCCTAACTCAAACAGCAGCCACATAGGTACGGCCAAAAGCGTTTGACTGATCACATCCGGTGGCGTCAAAAACATGCCCAATATAAAGGCCGAAACCACAACATAAGGGCGCTTTTCAGACAGACTTTCAACTGATGTCGCACCAGCCCAACAAGCAACAAAAACTACAATTGGAACTTCAAACGCAAAGCCAAAGGCAATAAAGATCTTTAAGACAAAGTCGAGGTAACTGCTGATGTCGGTGGCAATGGTAATGCCTTCAGGCGCGACACTGGTGAAAAACGCAAACGCCAGCGGAAATACAACAAAGTACGCAAAGGCGATACCGCTATAAAACAAAAATACAGACGAAAATAAAATTGGTGCTGCGAGTTTTTTCTCGTGGCTATAAAGGCCTGGCGCAATAAAACCCCACATCTGGTGCAACAAATAAGGAAAAGCAACCACTATGGCTAACATGAAGGCGAGTTTAAATGGTGCAAAAAATGGCGCGGCGACATCGGTCGCGATCATCCCTGCGCCTTCTGGCATAACTTCTAACAGCGGCGATGCGATTTGTGTGTAAATGTCGTTAGCAAATACCGCCAATCCAGCAAAACATATTAAAATCGCGAGTACGGAACGGATCAGGCGTTGACGGATTTCGATCAGGTGCTCAATAAATGGGGGGTTATTTGCGTCCGTTGTCATCTTTTTCCGGCGGTGTTATAGAGCTAGTTACACTCTCTGCTGCTTTTGTTAATTCATCCACGGAGTTTTGTAACTCAGGGGATAAGTTCTTCATGCCTTGTTCTTCGGCCTTCTTTAGGTTCTGGTGTAATTCATGAGTACGAAGTTGCTCGTTCACTTCGGCACTTAAGCCTTGGGCCATTTGTGACATTTGGCGCTTAAATTGCACTATTTTGCGAATGGCACCTGGAAGTTTATCTGGGCCCAATACTATGGTGCCCACAACCGCAATGACAATGAATTCCCAAAATCCCATGATTATTTTTCTTTTTGCTTGTCTTTCTGCTCTTCAAAGTCAGCATCATTTTTCATTTCTGACTTATCTTGAATCGCCGTTTCTTCGTTGTCAGAAACAGACTTTTTAAATCCTTTTATGGCAGAACCAAGGTCTGAACCCAAGCCTTTTAAGCGTTTGGTTCCAAACAATAAAATTACAATTACTAAGATGATGAGCAACTGCCAAATACTAATGCCACCAAGTCCCATTTTACGCCCCTTTTAAATGTTTTGTTGCTATTATAAAGTGATATGGAAAACAAATCATATATTTATATTTACCCTAAGTTAACAGTTCTAGGATGGATGATGAAACGAAGCCGTTGGTTAAAAATTTGGATGTTGTCTCAGGTGATCTTGTTATCACCCCAAACGGTTTTGGCCAATTCTCCGGATGTTAACCCTGACTCAAAACCCACAACAGAGCCCTGTACGCCTGAATCGAATAAAGAAGGTGTTACGTCATGTGATGAAAACACGCCACCAAGTGCAGAAGAAAGCGCGGCCACCGGAGATCAAAAAGCGTTAGAATCCGTCGAGAAAAAAATTGAGGAAGAGCGGTTAAAAGTTCTGTTTGTAGATGTCAACACCGTAGTCGAAAGGGTTGGTTCAACGATGGATTGGACTGCGAATTGGCTGGATGGTTATTTCGCTGAAGACGAAGCTGGCAAAGACAAAGCCAAAGCCTGGGGCCATTTTGTTGTTGGGTGGGAACCTAAAGACGGAGAATGGAGTAACTTTCCTGTCAAATTTAAAGTTCGCGCGAAATTACCAAACTTAAAAAATAAAGTTGAACTGATTTTGTCCGACAACGAAGAGGACGACTTTAAAACCTTACCATACGAAACCGTTCGACCAGATGCCTACAAATCCAGTCAACGTTCTTTAGGGGCAGCAGTTCGATTTTTGCACAGCTCAACAGAAAACGTCCGTACTTCCTCTCGTTTAGGTTGGGGCGATGATCAGTTATATGCCCGCACTCAGCTAACTTATCGAAAAAAATACTTTGATCAGAAAGTCACATTGAGGCTGCAACCTGCCATTGAGTATTATGTTTCAGACGGTTGGGGCGCTCGTTTGTTGGTGGACACGGGATATGAAATCAACAAATTTCATGAATTACGCCTTAATTATTCATTGCAAGATAGAGAATCATTTACCGCTCCGGAATGGCGAACGGGTCTTTATTCTATCAGTGCATTGAGTGAAAAGTCTGCCGTTATTGTCGGCGCCTCTTCCGTTGGGGTCGTCGAACCGGAATACACGCCAGAGTTTCACAAGTTTAGTGTAAGGTTCCGTCGTAAAGCGATCCGAAGTTGGATATTCATTGAAGCGGAACCTTTTGTTCAGTTCAGCCGAAAGTTAGAAACCGATCCATTATTGATGACCGAAAGTTATACCAACTTCAAACGCGATGTAGGTATCGCGTTTAGACTCGAAATGCACTATGGATTTTTGTAGAGTCGAATTTAGCTAGGCTCCTGAGCTTAACAAACCCCACTAGTTGCTCAGGCTTCTATTAAGTTTCCAACCGGTAACTAGCGTAACAGCAACGGTGAACAAATTGGCGGCGTACCAAACTGGTTGCTCAGTATTCGCAAATACCGCGATTAATACGCTGCTTAAAAAACCTGTAATGCACAAGCTGAGTCGAGTTAAAAACAGCTGGTGGTGTTTTTGCTGTATCTTATATTGACTCACTAAGTCTTGCTGTAATTCCGGTAGTTTCGCTACGCTGTTAAGGCTGGAGTGTATTAACTCCGGCATCATAGGGGCTTTTTCAATCCAATACGGTAGATTCTTTTTGGCGGACGTATACAAGGCCTTAAAGCCCATTTGCTCGTTAACCCAGTTTTCTAAAAATGGCTTGGCAGTGGCCCACAAGTCTAATTGTGGATACAGTTGGCGGCCTAAACCTTCCACGTACAATAGTGTTTTTTGCAGCAATACCAGTTGTGGTTGCACTTCCATTTCAAACTGTCGCGCCGTATCAAACAGGCCCACTAAAACCTGTCCAAAAGAAATTTCGGCTAACGGCTTGTTAAAGATCGGCTCACATACTGTTCTTATCGCCATTTCGAATTGTTCTACATTAACGTGAGCGGGCACCCAGCCGGACTGAACGTGGAGTTCGGCCACTTTCAAATAATCTCGATTAAAAAACGCCACAAAATTTTCTGCTAAATAACGTTTATCTTCTGAGTTTAATGTACCAATTATGCCAAAATCCACACCTATGTATTTGGGGTCGTGTGGGTTTTCAGTCGATATGAAAATGTTGCCAGGGTGCATGTCGGCGTGGAAAAAACTGTCTCTGAATACTTGGGTGAAAAATACACGCACGCCTCGTTCCGCGAGTTTTTCCAGATCGGAACCTTGTGCCTTTAGGCTCTCAATATCAGATACCGGGATACCGTAAATACGTTCCATCACAAGCAAATTTTTACTGCTGTATTGGCTGTATATTTGCGGGATGTACAAATCGTCAGAATCTTCGAAATTTCGTTTTAGTTGTAAGCCATTGGCTGCTTCCTGGCTTAAATTTAGTTCGCTTAAAATGGTCTTTTCGTATTCGTAGATGACTTCTACTGGACGTAAACGACGTCCGTCACGAAGAAAACGTTCTGCTACCTTCGCCAATAACAACATGAGTTTTATGTCGGCACGTATTTGTTTTTTGATTCCAGGACGAATGATCTTAACTACAACATCAAGCTCTTCATCGTTTTGGTTAATCTTAGCGGCATGCACTTGCGCAATCGATGCTGTCGCTAATGGCTCATCTTGGAAATCAGAAAAAACGTCTGAAAGTTGTTCGACACCGAGTTCATTGCAAATTCTGCTTATTGCTTTTGTCGACTTAAATGGCGGAACCTGATCCTGCAGTTTCGCCAGCTCAGTACTGAAGTCTTCATTGAGCAAATCTTTGCGCGTCGATAACATCTGGCCTAATTTAATCCACACTGGACCTAAAGACTCAAAAGCTTGTCGTAAATTTGTGGCGTCGGATTGTGATTTATTTACCTGTGGATACCAGCTCAATAACACTAATAGTGTTTTTAAGTACCAAGGGCGATATTGTTCCGGCAGAATATGAAACAGTCGATAGTACAAAAATGTATGGAGAATATGGGTTAGGCGACCGAATCGGGAAAATTTCACTGCTGACCTTTTATTAACGAAACCTGCTGGATGAGTTTTTCAACCCGACCTGATAAATCATCGACATTTTGAACGAACTGATCAATTTCTATCTTGTCGGGTGTGACACGCAACTCGTCAGTCAGGGCAGAAGATACGGTATAGTCCAAATCGAGGGACTTTCTTTTTATCAGATTTGAGAAGTTCAATATGAGAGTTGAAACTTTATGGCTTAATCCATCACCAAGATATTGTGATAAAAATTCTTGCCAATCTATTTGATTTTCAACCAATAGGCCCGAAAAAGCTTGAGCAATGGATAGATCACCTTCGAGCTCTAATTTGTCTTGCTTGATGAGCTTAGTTAACACAGATGCATCAGATAGATTTCGAACTTCTTCTAATGTGGTCCTAACCAAACAATCGCATGACTCAGTATTGGTGGATAGCCGAAGCTTTTGATTAATGACGCTCAGGTTCATTGCCAGCTTAATATCCGTCAACTCGATACTAAAACTTTTGTTTTCGAGTTTTTTGATCTTGGGAGCGATATCAGGATCGAAGCTCAGCGCTTTATTTAGTGCCGGCTCCATAAACGCGAAAACCGCTGTTTTTAATAAGATCAAAACTTAAAGCCTTTGTGCAGGGCAACAATGCCACCAGTCAGATTGGTGTATTGCACCTGATCAAAACCTGCATCTTCCATCATGGCCTTTAAAGTATCTTGATCTGGGTGCATACGGATGGACTCAGACAGGTATTGATAACTTTCTTTATCGTTAGCAACGATTTGCCCGACGTTAGGTAAAATATTAAATGAATAAAAGTCGTACGCTTTATTTAACCAGTCATGTTGAGGTTTTGAAAATTCTAATACCAAAAGTCGACCACCCGGTTTTAACACTCTGAAGATAGATTCTAGTGCTTTGTCTTTATTTGTAACATTACGCAAACCGAACGCTATGGTGACTAAATCGAAGGTGTTTTCTTCAAACGGCAATGCTTCAGCATTAGCTTGAACGTATTCCACATTGCCAACCACACCTAAGTCTCTTAATTTGTCGCGGCCTACTTTAATCATCGAGTCGTTGATGTCTGCAAGGATGACTTGGCCAGAATCCCCAACAATTTCGCTGAACTTTCTGGTTAAATCACCTGTACCACCGGCTAAATCGAGTACTTTATTACCCGGTCTGACCGCGGCAGAGTCAATGGTAAATCGTTTCCATAACCTATGTATGCCAAAGGACATGAGATCATTCATCACATCGTATTTTGCAGCAACAGAGTGAAAGACACCGGCTACCATTTTTTGCTTGTCTTCCGTTTCTACGGTTTTGTAGCCAAAATGGGTGGTATTTGAGGATTCTGATTCATGTTTCATATGGAATAGTTGTGTCTTGTTGGCAATGGCGTTAGTGTACTTAATTGTGTGCTCAATACCAATGTATGAGACTGGTAAAATATGATTTACGTCACATTTGCAAATAATAATGGGTTAAAACTTAACCATTATTAACTTCTCTGTTAGACTGAACTAATTAGGACACGTTTTTAGAAAATGAAAAGTAGTATGCGGTTTGTTACCTTTTTGGCGACATTGATTTTCTCTATAACTTTAGCTGATGCCAATCAGCAAGTTTTGCTGCGTGTTCAATGGCAGCAATTGGAGCTGCAGAATGCTTTCCTTAAACCACACGAGAAATTACAACGCGTCCAAGATTTGTCTGCTTTCATTGCAGTGCAGTCAATGGAAAACACGCATGTTGGCAAAACACCCTATCAAGTGTTTAAAACGGGCACTGCTAATGAGGCTGAACTGGCCTTTGCCAAATGGATGATGTATGTAGATTTGGGGTTCGATCCTGAACAATTCCGTCTAATCTATTTACAGCAACAAGAGTCACAAGAAAGTCGTGTTTGGTTGGCAATGTATGATTCTCAAGACTCCAAAATAATCACTACAAATCAGATAGTTGACCAAGACGAATTAAATACTATATTGTTAACGGAGAAGTTAGACATCATTTCGGTGATGGATCCAAATCTGATACTAAACAGTCGCATCAATAAGCGCCAAACAGAGGATCAATTACAGGATACGATGTTTTTATAATTAAACTAAAACGCAGGGAATTATGAAATTATCTCGACAACTGTTAGTAATTCATAGCGTTATCATTTTCCTTCTTGTTTTAGGTTATGCCTGGTTATCCCTACTAAATATTCGTCAACTCACTATTCAGGAATTAGTTAATCAATCTAATACCGCAGCACAATACTTAGCCGATCCTATTCGCCAAGCCGTTCTCGATGATAATCCTACATTGTACCAAGCAAAAATTGACGTTTTTTATGACGCAGGTAATTATTCGAGGATCTCTTTGTTTACCGCGGACGAGGAATCAGCCCTTTTATATGAAAGAAATGATCTAAACGTTAGTGCTGGCGTACCCAAATGGTTCATTGAGTTGATCCCATTGGAGCCTATTATTGGTTATCAGGAGTTATACAGGAGTATCAGTCCTGTAGCGGTTCTGGAAGTACAGACTCACCCCTATGCGTTTTATCAATTTGTTTGGCGTCAATTTGTGGATATGACGTCAGTGACGATATTCGTCGGACTGGTGGCTTGGGTATTGGGGTTGGCCCTGATCAATATCGTTCTGCATCCGGTTATCTCGGTTAAACGGCAGGCAGCGGCAGTGGCGCAAAAACATTATCCACAAATAAAAACCCACTCAGGGATCGCTGAGTTTGAGCAATTGATCGATGTACATAATCAGATGACACAACAGATCAAAGTGCTGTTTTCACAACACCAACAGCATATGACAGAGCTCAAACACGATCTTTATCACGACAGCGCCTCTGGTCTGCCAAACCGAATGTACTTCAACTTAACTCTGACGGATCTTCTTACTCGAACAAAGAAGAAAATTTCAGGTGGGCTGATCATAATTCACTTATCTAACGCTACAAAGATCAAACATGAAAAAGGGTTTGCAACGTATAAAACGATTCTGGATTTTGTTATCAGAAGCAGTGAAAAAATCATACCGACTGAGAAAAATTGTCAATTATTTCAATTAAATGAGCAAGATCTTGGTTTGCTTTTATTACATCAAAGCACCGGTCAAATCATTGAGTGTTGCAAACATATGGTCCGTCAGTTGGATGATTGCACACCATTAATGGAATACGGTGGTGGTTATTTAGGTGTTACGGAATTTGTCAAAAACGACTCACAAGTCAATATTATGAAACGTGCAGATAATGCACTTAAACAAGCTATTTCAGATGAAAAACGTTTCATAATGGATAAGTCTCTAACCAGCATAGATGACTATGGACTGTTTTCTTCAAAGGGAGAAATGTTGGCTGGCTTGAAAGCCGCTCGTGTGGAATTTTTCATGCAACCTGTTGTTACCCCTCATGAGCGACAACATTTATTCACAGAGTTATACACAAAGTTATCCCTAAATGATGAGGACTTGTCTTTGGCGGAAGTGCTTACTTTGGCTGAGAAGTTTGAAATTACGCATGAACTGGATAAGAAGGTGTTAATTGAGTTGCAAAAGCACTATTTATTGGGAGCGATCAAAGGAAGAATCTCTTTAAACGTTTCCGCTTTTTCATTCCACTCTGCAGAGTTCCAATCATGGCTGTTTGAACTATTTGATCAGTCACAGGGCTTAGCTCACGATCTGATAATGGAGTTTGATGAAATTGACCTGTCCCATTGCCCCCAGGCGCGTGAAGTGAGTTACAAATTGGCCAATTATGGAGTGAAAGTGGCCATTGATCATTTTGGGCGCGGCTCAAGCAGTTTGTCGCGTTTTTCCGATATGAAGTTGCATTGGCTTAAGATCGACAGTCGATATATTCACGAAGAGTCTTCTAATTCGAATAAAGATTATTTAACTATGATCTGTGAGTTAGTTGAAAAGTTAGGCGTAAAAGCCATAGTGCCAAACGTAGAAACAGAAGAGCAGATAACTTTGGCTAAAGAAGTTGGCTGTACAGGTGTGCAGGGATATCTAATTGCAAAACCTGTATCTATGTATGACAGCTTATGATCTTATCTGCTTTTAGTCGGCAAATACTCGATTTCTACCCGTCGCTTTAGCCATTCGCATAGCGGCACTGGCCTTTTGAATAGTACCATCTATTCCCAATTTGGGCGTGAATTGGGTGACACCTAGAGAAACGGTGATCTTTGGTAATTTCTCTTTGCTTTTGGCATTAACAAATTGCAGCTTTTCGACACCAGCGCGTACTTGCTCTGCCACTTCATGCGCAGCTTTACGGTCTGCATCGGGAATCAAAATCAAAAATTCTTCTCCACCAGAGCGCATTGGTAGTCCGGTGTCTTCAACATAACTTTTAACTTTTTGCGCAACTTTAGAGAGAATTACATTGCCAATTGTTACGCCGTAATTTTCGTTAAATTGTCTGAAGTGATCCAAGTTAATCGCAATGGCTGCGATCTTTTCTACTTTGTTGTTTAGCCACATGTCGACAGTTTGACTCATAACGGAGCGATTAAATAAACCGGTTAGCTGATCGAGCTGACGATTGTTTTCTATATCTTCAACTTGCTTTTGCAGTTCGGCGGTTTTCGCCTGAGCTTGTCTGAGGGCTTTTACTAACACCTGCTGGGTCGTTTTCATCGATGAGGTAACTTTCAGCAAACGTTCGACAACTTGTTTCGAAGTGGCTGCATCTGAATTATCAAGCAGCAATAAACCTTCATCTAACAAAGTGATGTAGCTATTTGTATCTTTGTGTGCTTTATGCGCATGTTTTTGGGTGGTATTCATGACGGCCGACATATCTTTTAACATGGCGTCATGAGACTCATCTTGATTAAGAATGAAAGTCTTATATAAGCCCTCCATCATGTAAGAGTCAATGGTATTACCGTTTTGCAGGTCGTTATCCAATGCTTTGTTAATATCGGAATTGGTATTCGACATATACTCATAGACCACCCCATAATTGATGGGATTGGCGGGCAGTCGATGTTGCTTCAAAAAACCGAGGGTTTTTTGCAGCATTTCGTCCGCTTGCTCTATGGTATCCTGATATTTCATTTTAGCTCAGACTCCGGGCTATGCGATAAACGACAACAGATCAAAAAGCATTTTACTGTTGAATACGAGGATGGCAATAAAATTAAGAAGAAACTGCCAGTTTATTATTGTGTTCACTCAAGGCAGAAATATTCAAATTATTACAATTAAACTAAAATTCTTTTATTTTAAGGTCAAGAATTTACTGTAATATTCATCAACTAATAAGTGTTTGTCGGCAAGGAATATACATGGAAATAAAAAAAGCGAAAAGCCAACAGCAAAAGTTGCAACGAACCAATACCATTTTAGATGCGGCTGAAGCATTGTTTTCAGAAGGTAGTGGGGAATTGCCATCCGCTATTCAAATTGCCAATAAAGCAAAAATTGCTAAAGGCACAGTGTATTTGTATTTCTCAACTAAAGAGGCGATTTTCATCACTTTATTGGAGCGCCATATTCAACACTGGTTGCAACAAATTGATAAATCCATGCGCCAATATGAGAAACCATCGGTGGATGATGTCTGCACTTATCTCATTCAATATTGGAGTGATAACCCGCAACTTGGTCAACTTTTCAGGATCAGCGATGCTTGTTTAGAACCAAATGTGGATGAAAAAACGTTTGCCGGGTTTCATATGCGCAAAGTTAATGAAATGAAACGTTTGGTACCTGTTTTCCAGGATCTGAATCAAGAAATTTCATCTCAAGAATGGGCAGAGTTGATTCAACTTAGTCTAAGTATGTTGGGGCTAGCATGGCAGAAAAGTCACCCTCAACAATCCGCACTGGAAAAGTCCGATTTTAAGCTGGAAGCCGAAAAGCTGATTCGACCAATTTGGTTGGAAGCCGTTAATCGCAAAACCGTAGTGGAAAAGCCGAAATCCAAGTGGCGAAAATTATTAGGTCAGTAGTAACAAGGTTAAATATGTCTAGATTGATAAGAAGTCGAAATTGGCTAGCCAAATGTGTAGTCATGGCGGCTGGACTCGTTGTTGTCCCTGCGTTTGCGAATGAGGCTAATAGAGAATTTGAATTACTGGCAGAAGATATTTGGCAATACCGTTTGCAACAATCTCCGTTGTCGGCAAGTTATTATGGTATTGAAGTCAACCCTGGTGATATGCCAGATTTGTCCACAGCAACGTTAAGAGCTGAGCATAAAAAAACGCTTGGGCAACTTGAGCAATTAGCCGCGATTAACCTTGACCTTTTATCTGAACAAAATCGCATTAACCTGGCGGTATTAAAACATAGATTAGACAATGTGGCGGACAGTTATACCTATAACGCCCACCAAATTCCACTTACTGCGGAAGGTGGTTTTCATACGTCACTGGGTTTCTTGCCAGGCACTACGCAATTTACTGATAAACAAGACTTTGAAAATTACCTAAGTCGCCTATCCCAATTTCCCAGATATTTTACCCAGAACATAAACTGGATGCGTCAGGGATTAAAAGCGGGAAACAGCCAGCCGCAAGTCGTCTTACAGGGGTATGAACAGAGCATAGATGGTTACTTAACCAAGGACGTTAAAGACAATCCGTTTTATAAGCCGTTTTTAAGAGATTATGACTTTTTGTCAGAAGAGGAGATGGCGGCATTACAACTTAGAGCTCAAGACGTGGTTAAGTCCAGCGTTGAAGTCGCTTACCAGTACTTCCGTGAATTTATGGTGGACGAGTACATTCCAGCGGCGCGGACCAGCATAGGTGTGAGTGAAACCCCTGATGGTAAAGCGTTTTATGCAAATAGAGCAAAACACTATACTACGACTGATTTAACCCCTGAGCAGATCCATGAACTTGGTTTAGAGCAAGTAAAACGCATCCGCGCTGAAATGGCGGAGATTATTAAACAAGTTAATTTCCAAGGTGATTTTGCCGACTTCTTACAGTTTTTACGTTCTGATCCTCAGTTTTATGCCAAAACACCAGAACAGCTGTTAATGAAGGCTTCTTATATCGCAAAACAGATGGACGCCAAACTCCCGACTTTGTTTAAACATCTGCCAAGAACGCCTTATGGAGTGGCACCTGTACCTGAACATATCGCACCGAAATATACAACCGGCCGTTATGTCGGCGCGTCTAAGGATACGGATGCCGGCTATTACTGGGTGAATACCTACGCGTTAGACAGACGTCCGCTATATGAGTTAGAAGCATTAACTTTACACGAAGCGGTTCCAGGCCATCATTTGCAGATTTCCCTGAGCCGGGAAATGGAAAATACGCCTTTGTATCGTTCTTCCTACTACATGTCTGCCTTTGGCGAAGGTTGGGGACTGTATGCAGAGTGGTTAGGCTTAGAAGCTGGTTTTTATCAGGATCCTTATTCGAATTTCGGCCGCCTAACTTATGAAATGTGGCGAGCCACTCGGCTAGTTGTTGACACAGGTATGCACGTCATGGGCTGGAGTCGACAACAGGCTATCGATTATATGAAGCAAAATAGTGCGCTTTCAGAACACAACATCACGACGGAAGTGGACCGGTATATCTCTTGGCCGGGTCAAGCTCTGTCGTACAAGATTGGTGAACTGACGATCAGGAAATTAAGAAAAAAAGCTGAAGATACGCTTGGTGGTGACTTTGATGTCAGAGAGTTTCATTATCAAGTGTTAAAAAATGGTTCGGTGCCTTTGTCTATTCTCGAGCAACAGATAGAAGACTATCTTAATAGTGTAAAAGGTAGTTAGGAGGCGAGTTGATAGTAAACAAGTTAGTACGGGTACTGAAAAAACACTTTAGTCAGGTTACCTGGTTTTCCATCATATCTTTGTTGGTGTTTCATGCTGTTTTAAGTTGGGCATTGTTGCACTTGGCAGGCGAATACGATCTTACCCGGCTAGACTCGTTTTTTTATTATTATGTGGTTACCACGAGTACAGTTGGTTTTGGTGATTTGAGTCCAAGCTCGTTTCAAGGAAAGCTTGTGGTTTCGCTGGTGCAAATCCCCATGGGTCTGGCCATCTTTGGTGCACTCTTGGGAAAGTTAGGCCAGTCCGTTAGTAAAGTATTGAGGCAAATTATGACAGGTGAAAAAGATTTCGGTCATTTAGATACACACATATTGATCTTTGGTTGGCACGAAAAAAGAACCGGCAAAATGATCCAACACATTTTGGGTGACAATCGTAGGGAAAAACGCCAGATCCTATTATGCGTGACGCAGGAAATGGAGCATCCCTTCATCGATAATCCATTTGTGGAATTTGCCAGACTCAAGTCTTTTACCGAGGACTCTGAGTTGACTCGGGTAAATGTTTACGAGGCGGATCGGATAATTGTTGATTGTGAAAATGATGACATGACCTTTACTTGTGCTTTAAAGCTGAGTCCTATGGTAGAGCAAGGATGTCACATCAGTGCTTATTTTAACGATGAAACGAAAGTGGACATGTTAAATAAATACACAAACAACGTGGAATGTAATAGCTCAAAAACCGCTGAAATACTGGTTAGATCGATGCAAGATCCAGGTAGCAGTCGTTTGCAGGAAGAGCTCATGTCGACGTTGCATGGTGATACGCAATTTTCCACTCAAGTACCAATCGGTACCTCGAATTTGCAATTTGGTCAGCTATTCTATTATTTAAAACAGCAACACAATGCGATCCTTTTGGCGGTGGCCAGCGACCGTATTGGTGCTCAGATGAATTTAAATCCTACCAATGAGTTTGAAGTGCAACCGGGTAATGTATTGCATTATGTGGCTAGGGAACGACTCATGTCGGATGAAATAGCGTGGAACAAAATTGTTGCAACTCCTTATAGAGAGAACTAATGAGCAAAGTATTAGACGATTTATTAGGTTATTTAACACTCGAAAAAATTGAGCAAGGTTTGTATCGCGGACAAAGCCAAAATCTGGGTTTTGGACGTGTATTCGGTGGTCAGGTCATTGGACAAGCCTTAAGTGCGGCCAAAGAGACGATAGATAACCGTTTTGTACACTCGTTTCACAGTTACTTTTTACGTCCTGGAGATGATAAAAAGCCGATTGTTTATGACGTGGAAGTGATCCGTGATGGGGGCTCGTTTAGTACCAGGCGAGTAAAAGCCATTCAACACGGTAAACCCATTTTTTACATGACGGCTTCGTTTCAATCGGAAGAAGTGGGTTATGAACATCAGTCGCCAATGCCAAATGTTCAGGGTCCAGAAAGTCTGTTGTCGGAATACGAGTTTTACCAACAGAACCTGGACAAAATACCTAGCCATTTGCATTCGATAGTAACCTGTGAAAAACCCATTGAAATACGCCATGTGCAGGTTAATAACCCATTTAATCCTAAAAAGATGGATACCCGCAGACAAGTTTGGATCCGCTCAAATGGTGCTTTGCCAGATGATCCCAGAGTACACAGATATTTACTGTCTTACGCGTCCGACTTTAACTTTTTACCAACGGCATTATTTCCCCATGCCCGAAGTCATATCCAGAAAGACATGCAGGTAGCCACGATCGACCACTCAATGTGGTTCCATCGACCATTTAGAATGGATGAGTGGATTTTGTATGATATGGATAGCACGAGCGCCAGTGGCGGAAGAGGATTAGTAAAAGGCCAATTCTTTAATCAACAGGGAGAACTGGTGGCATCGGCCATGCAGGAAGGTGTCATAAGAGATCACCAGAAATTCCCCAAAAAATAGTTTTTCAAAGAGCGCGGTTAGCGCTCTTTCTACAATAGTTTGTATACAATTGTCACGAAATAGCCCTTAATTTCCTTTATTTCAACTAGGTTAAGTCATCCCCACTCTTCAATCCTATTTACCTAAAATCATTAAAAACAGCTGTACCTAAACTGAATACGTATTCAACAGGTCAAATATTAATCTCTGTTCTAAGGTGTTTGCGCTGTAGAAAAAACATACAAATATCAACGAGGTAAAAATGAAGAATAAGAATACAATGAGGGCCGTTGCGCTTGTAATGGGAGGTCTGTGTGCACAAGTCAATGCGGCGCCTACCACATTTGTCCATTTGTTCGAATGGAATTGGCAGGACATTGCGACCGAATGTGAGCAGTTTTTGGGACCAAAAGGATATGCTGCGGTTCAAGTATCTCCTCCGAGTGAACATATTCAAGGCAGCCAATGGTGGACTCGGTATCAACCTGTTAGTTATCAACTGGAAAGCCGAGGAGGAACTCGCGCAGAGTTTATCGATATGGTAAACCGTTGCAACGCGGCGGGCGTGGATATTTATGTTGATGCCGTCATCAATCATATGGCTGCGGGCTCAGGCACAGGAACCAATGGCAGCAGTTATGGCAATAAGTCTTTTCCAATTTATAGTCCACAAGACTTCCACGATACATGTACCATCAACGGCTCAGATTATGGCAATGACCGTTGGCGAGTTCAGAACTGTGAGCTAGTAGGCTTGCCGGATTTAGATACGGGTAAAGGTTATGTTCAGGGAAAAATCGCAGATTACTTAAATGATTTAACAAACATTGGGGTCAAAGGCTTTCGCCTTGATGCCAGCAAACATATGTCCGCGTATGACATTGGTGCAATTTTGTCGCAGGTGAACGGTGACCCTCTCGTCTTTCAAGAGGTTATCGATCAAGGCGGCGAAGCGGTGACAGCCAGTGAGTATACAGGCAATGGTTTGGTAACCGAGTTTAAGTACACCACTAAACTTGGCGAAACATTCAAGTCTGGAAAGTTGGCGTGGTTAAGTAACTTTGGAGAGGCTTGGGGCATGATGCCCAGTCATCAAGCGGTCGTATTTGTGGACAACCATGATAACCAACGGGGACATGGTGGGGCTGGCAATGTCGTGACCTATCAAGACGGCAAACTCTATGATCTGGCAAATGTCTTTATGTTGGCTTATCCATATGGCTATCCTAAGGTCATGTCCAGTTATGACTATCATCATGATACGGATGCTGGTGGACCGGGGTATTCCGTTCATGATAATGGCAGTCTAAATTGTTTTGGAAGTGGATGGCAATGTGAACACCGTTGGAGCATGATTTCTGGTGCGGTCGATTTTCGCAATAACACCAATAACGATTGGCAAGTTAGTAATTGGTGGGACAATGGCAATAATCAAATCGCATTCAGCCGTGGGCAAAGTGGTTTTGTCGTGATAAACCGCGAAGGTTTTGGTTTGGCTCAAACGTTACAAACGGGTTTGTCTGCAGGCACCTATTGTGATGTGTTGTCAGGTGAGATCAGCGCAGATAAAAAATCATGCAGTGGAGCCAGCATTCAAGTTAATGGTGATGGTACAGCCAACATTAGTATCAATGGCATGGAGGCGGTTGCGATCCATCACAATGCGAAATTGACATCTGGACCGGTTGAGCAAGATTTCAAACGCACGGTTATTTTTATTAAAGCACAAACCAGCAGCGGTCAGGACATGTTTGTTCGTGGGGGCATCGACCACAATTTTGCTTCGTCTCAGGGGATCAACTGCACAGAGCAAAACAAACTTTGTGCTTTGGACATTCGACATAATAACTTGCGAAATGACACTACCCTTGCATGGAAGTCAGGTGACAACTATCTAGACTGGTATGGCACAGAAAGCGGGCAATCTGCAGAGGCAGAAGGTTCGGCATTAGACTGGACGACAGATGTGTGGCCGTCAACGTGGGGCACAAAACGAACGGTGGCGGTCGATGGTTATGGTGAAGAAGTGTTAAATAACTATGGGCAACACTATTGGATGCTGGATGTCGAGATGGACTGTAATAAGACGTTTAATGGTTGGTTCGAGCTAAAAGCTTACGTCAAAAATGGACAAGGCTGGGAAGGAGACATTCAGCAATCGAATACACCATACAGCAGCAATAACCACTTTGCACAATGTGGCATGATCAACGTATTTGAATTTGGTCAAAACGTTGCCCAACATCATACCTTTTAGGTTGAAGTATTAATTTTGTTGCATTTGTAGTAGCCACATCGTCTTCATTTTTTGTGTGCGAAGTGGCTACTTTTTATAACAAAATCAAAACTGTACTTGCTCTATGATTTAGGTCGACTACTTTTATCAGTGTCACAAATTAAACGGATTTAAGCAGATTGCAGTTAGCAGGGAGTGCACCTCTACTAGTGGCTTGAACGCAGGTGAAATCCTATTTATAGGATCTGATGTGTTTGAGATTAGCTGTCAAAATCATTTCTTTTATTCGTGTATATACAACTTTTCGCTTTATTGAATATTTCCATGCAACTGAGTAACTTGCGGGATTCAGAATTGGAGATGTAATTATGGTGAAGTGTTAGAAATTTTCAGTGTGCGTACTAAATCGTGACTGGACATAGAGAGTCGCTGACTTTAGCCAAACTTTGACGAGAACAACTAAAACCAGCGTTATTAACCGTTAACTCATAAGAGTCAACACATTAACTATTCGGAAAAAACCGAACAAATGGAGTATAACAACCATGTTTGAATTAAACAAAAAATCAGCAAAAAAAGTAACTGGCGGTAATTCAACTTATTTAGTGAGCTTGTCTCGTAAACCTAGATACGGACAATTTTTCGCTCAGCCTGTACCTATGATCCCAGTATTGTTTTAACAAAGAAATGTTTTGGGCATGCACGACTCAAACATCGCATTTTGATGTTTGAGTCTCTGTGAATAGTGCCTTAACCTAATGATTTTAACGATTGCAAAATCTCTGAACTTAACAAGGAGTTAATGTGTTCCGCGGCTTGGTGACCAGACTGTGACAAATGCATCAGTCCGGCAGCATCAATTTCAACATAATCGTGTTCACGTATGCTGGAAACAAAACCTGAGATCACTTTTTTGTCGAAATATTCAGGCGCTTTAATGTCGTGCAAGGTTAACAAACGTTTTGCCGTTTTTTGACAGTCTTTTTCAAGTTCACCACGTTGAATGCCGTCCACTTGTTTGATGCGATTAAATCCAAGGGCATAACGCTGTAGTGTGTCTTTCATGATGCGCGATAAGAAATTCAGTTTGGCAAACCCATCGTCATCACGGGCAACTGTTTGCACGTTAACTGGATTCAGCTTGATAAGTCCTTCTTTATCAAACCACACTAAGATGTCATTAACATAGGCTTCAACGTTCTCAACGGTTATAAACATTTCATTTTTTAACATTGGAACGATGGAGTTAACCACATCAAAGATTTCTTGTTTACTGCATTTAGGTTGATTTACAAGAACACCAGCCACTAAAGATGGAATAGCGAACAAATGCACGACATTATTGCGGTAGTAACTCATCAAGATAGAACTCTTGTCGTTGAGTTTGATGATGGTGCCGTATTCGTCGTTCTCTGATTCTACTTTTTCCAACATGACGGCTTCATCTATGATTTCGCTACCCGTCATTTCTGGTGCTTTCACATTTTTTGAATAAGGCACAGACTGCTGCATACCAATATAAAATTCAATTAATGCTTGCATTTCCGCACGTGGTAACGCGTGATTATCCGAATTTAATAAGGTTAACGCACATAAGTTAACGGTATTTAATACCGCAGCGTCGTTAATGGTTTTCATCACACGATTAGCCGCATGATTAACCACAGGCGTTAACCACTGAGGTTTAACGACATCTTCAGGGTTGATTAAATCTCGCCACTCAGGTGCTTTTTCGTTAAGGATTTCGTTTAGGCTAATTGGTTCACCAAAGTTAACGTCACCGTGACCATAGTTCTTAAGGTTTCGGATCGCCTTAAACATGCCGAAGATGGACTCCGACTCTTTATTTTTGCCTTTCAGCTCTTTCAAGTAGGTGTTAACTTCCATTACATGTTCGTAACCAATATACACGGGAACGAGTGTGATAGGACGGTCGACACCACGTAACATGGCTTGCACTGTCATCGCCAACATACCCGTTTTCGGCGCAAGTAAACGCCCCGTTCGAGAGCGGCCACCTTCAGTGTAATATTTAACCGGGTAACCTTTTATGAATAGTTGGCTCAAGTACTCACGGAATACCGCTGAGTAGAGTTTGTTGCCTTTAAAGCTGCGGCGTAAGAAAAACGCGCCAGCCTTTCTGAAGAACGGTCCTGCAGGCCAGAAGTTCAGGTTGATACCCGCTGCAATACGGGGAGGAACTAAACCTTCATGGTAGATCACGTAGGTTAATAATAAGTAATCCATGTGGCTACGATGACAGGGGACATAAACAATCTCGTGACCTTTCTGTGCCAAATCTCTAAGTTTGTCCGCATTATGAACTCGGATACCATTATAGATCTTATTCCAGACCCAAGTTAAAACACGTGAACCAAAACGAATGTAAGTTTCGTTGTAGTCGCCAGCAATCTCGTCTAATAACTTATTGGCATTTTTTTTGGCCTGCTCAAGCGAAACGTTTTTGCTTTTCATTTCTTCTTGCAGCGCTTTTTTTAATGCCGGACTGGCTAACATACTATTAAAAAAGGCTTGGCGTGCCATGGTTTTTGGGCCGGTGGCAACCAGACGTTGGCGTTCAAAGTGAATTCGCGCAACACGTAAGAGTTTATGCGCGGTATCTTCAGTGCTGCCATACTTGTCGACCATATACTGCAGAGATACTGGTTGACTGATGCGTACCATATTATGGCGACCCGCAAATAGAACGATGAAAAACTTACGCAGAGGTGTCGTCCTTAATGTGGCTGCCAGCAGGTCCCATAGGCCAATCTTGTTATCGGTTCTCTCTATTCCTGGTGCTCTTCCCCAACAGATCATGACAGGGACAAACTGCACATCTTGTTCAGTGTCTTCAACTTGTTTTAACAGTTGCTGTCCCCAGGTGATGGTTTTTGCAACGTGGGCGTTTTCTGGCTGAAATATCGACTTAACGGTTTTCACACCTAAAGTGCGTTTGAACTTTTGTTCACCCATTTTCAGTCGACTAAACGGAGAAGGTAGGTTTTGCCTGCGACATACTTGCTCAAGTGCCAATTTGTCAGTGAATGAATCGGTAAGCAATACGTAACTAATGGGCTTGTTAGGATCTAAAGATTGAGATTTTAAGACTTCATCATCCGCGACCACTTTGGCGCGAATAAAGGGCCTGCTTAACCAATAAAAAAGAGAAACAAAAATAGACATAATCGATAATTTTAGCGGACTTTGATCTTAAGGCGCGGAATTTTAACAAAAACTATACAAAATCCATAGTAGCAGTAATGAATTGCAGATTATGTTAGGCAAATAATCGCAAAAACTTCTCGATATGCTTATATGAGAGTCGATTGTGACTTCCATATAAGCATAGTGTGAGCGGCTTTTAGCAGTTAGATTCAATATCTAATACCAACGAGCTGTACTCATTGAAATGTCGATACTTTAGCGACTCTCCTGCTTTTTGATTAGTTAATGCGTTGAGGAATGAAGCTATGTTTTCCCAGCTCTCGCTAAGATCAGGCGTGTTGCCGTGATGCGTACCTGGCTTGCAACGGGTAACTTTAATGTTGGGGCACTTTTTGTCAGATTGTGCATTTGTTAATTTAAGCCAGACGCCTTTACCTGGTTCATTCCAAAAAATACGTTCATCTTTTTCTGAGCCGCCTTGAAATTGATTTAGGTAGAACAACCAAATCTCTTTATATTCTCCCCTGTTAAGTGCTCGTTGGGCGTATTCCAGTGCGCTAAAAAACACACCTGGGCCATTTTCGCTCAGTGCCATGGTCTCTTTGACGTTTACGTCATACATGGCGCAGATGGTGGTCACTAATGCATTACCCACCTTAGTATCCAAATCTGGCATCCAGTAACTTAAAATAAGCGCATCCGGATTGCCTTCAGGTTTTAGCATTTCAACCATTTCTGTATGGGAAGGCAAATAACTGCTATTGATAATGGCCTTTTCTTCCGCGGTGGTGTTTGACAACGTCGCAGTGCCAATTTGATTTAACTGTTTTAAGTAATATTCTGTGCCTGCGTAATTCATTTTTACGCGGCCTTCTCCCACCGGAAAGCTCTCATTATGAATTTGTTGTATATACATATTGATGTCCTTATTCCTGAATCAATGCCGAGGTATAGAAGAAGCCGGTGCCAGTTGCCAGGAACAGGCATAAATCACCGGGTTTAATTTTGCCTTCTTGTTTGGCTGTACAGTAATTAATAAAGTTGTCGGCGGTAAAACAATGCCCAATGCGTGGCACATTTTCGACGTATATTCGGTTGGTTTCGATACCGAGGTGGTTGGCCACGGTTTTCCACGAAGACTTATTGGTAATCGAAGGTAAAATCAGCTTGATGTCGGATAAGGTTGCGTTCGAGCGGGCAATACTGCGCTCAACAAAATCTTTTAACTTGTCCAATCCGTCTTTGCGAAACTCCTCCAATACTTTTGGATCGTTAAAGCCCATATGGAAGCGGCTGTCTATTTCCATGTTGGTGTTGAGCACCTTACGTACTGACGAAGTTTTTGTGATGAGCGCTGCCGTCGACGCATCACCTGTAATTGCCGTTCCGGGCTGTTTGCGCCAGCTACCAAAACTTCGGTCGCCGGAAAGAATAATCACAGCTTCATCGTCAGGAGCGTCATATAATAAGTTTTCTGCGTATTTGAGTGCGGTAATGCCTGCCGCACAGCTAACTTGTGTAACCGCCATGGCATTGCATTGCTGAAGGTCGTATTTACGAACTATGTCTTTTAACAGAGGCTGTAGCGGTGCCTGATTGCAACCAACCGTATGAGTGTATAACAAATGGGTGATTTTATACTTACCAGTATTGGGCTTGTTCATCAGTTGATCCATGGAGCCAGTAAGTAAGTTCATTAAAGGCATATCAGGGTCGTAGGCGATTTCTTTTTGGCCCAAAAATGTGGTGTGCACAAATAAGTCGTCTTCCGTTAATCGGAGTTCCCGTTGTAAATCCTTGATGGCAACTCGACGCTCTGGGATATAGTAGACCAGCTCTTCAATTCCTATCATGTTGATTCTCTTTTTATTTAAAGAGCGGCATTACGCCGCTTTTGTTAGCTGTGATACGTCTACTTTGCCGTTTGCAGATAACGGCATTTGGTCTAAATATTGGATTTCGCCAAACATGTAATCACTGTCGATTTGCTTGGTTAACCAGGATTTAAACTGCAGCTGGTCTTCGAGAGTGTTTTCAACCAAAACCACGAACAATTTTGCTACTTCGTTATCAAAGTCGTCTTTGACTCCGGCAACCTGGCAAACTTCAACATTGTTATGCCCATATACAATGGCTTCCATGTCGCGTGGGTAAATACAGAACCCGTTCTGTTTGATGAGGTCTTTCACCCTGCCTTTGAAATACAAAAAACCGTCCTGATCCTGACTGAATAAATCGCCAGTGGCTAACCAGTTGTCGTCGCGATAATTACCGCTAATGATCTTGGCACCAGCCGTGCTTTCAACGTTAAAGTACTGTTGAAACACGGATGAACCGCGAACATATAGTTGACCGATTTCACCGTATGCTTGTTCTTCTAAACGTACGCGTCCACTCGGTTCCTCAACTTCTTTAAAAATTTTGGCATCGAGTCCGGGCATGGGAATACCGACGGAATCGCTTTTTTGATGTAAGTAGTTCGCAGGAAGGTAAGACACCCGTTTGGATTCAGTCAGACCATACATCTTAATAATATCAGCTCCCTCAAAGTGAGCCGCTAATCCTTTTGCTACGTGTGCGGGGAATACGCCTCCGGTACTAGTGATCAAACGCACACCAGACAAGGTTTTGCCAAATCGCTCCAGATATTTAAATAAACTGCTGGCTAGCGCGGGAATAAGGGGTAAAACGGTTACGCCTTGCTTTTTAACCAGACCCGTAATGCCGATTGGATTTTTTGCTTTGCTGGATAATACCAGTTCGCAGCTTGTGGCCAGACAAAACAGTAATTGATACATGCCATAATCGAACGACAATGGTGAAATCAATAAGATTTTGTCATCTTGGGTAATACCAAGGTATTCGACAATGGCACGCAAGGCTGTGGTGACATTACTGTGGGTCAACATAATGCCTTTAGGTTTACCTGTGCTGCCAGAGGTATAAATGATCATGGCAAGGTCTACACCAGTTAGTTTAGGTGGCGTCACGTAGCTAAATGTTGGTAACGAATTATTGGTCGGCGTCAGTGCTAAACATAGCGTTTTAGTTTCTGGATCCAATACATAATGTGCTCCACTGTCATCAATGATGTTTCGCAGTGCTGAATCCGCCATATCGCTTTTTACCGGAATGACGACACCACCTAAGTGCCAGACAGCCAATAAAGCTGCAATAGTATCGGGTGTATTCGAAACCTTGATCACAACTTTGTCCTGATGGCTGATTGCGTCGCAATACTGTTTGGCTTCTAAGATCTTTTGCTGCAAGTCAGTTTTTTCTTCCTTGTCATAGCGGATCTTGCCTTGCCAGTTGCCAGAAATAATCGGCTGTATCAGATCGTTAAGTGTAAAAATATTATCCATGTTCCTCTCCTTTATTCCCATTTGAAGGTCTTGATTGCTAGGGCCAAGGACACAAAACACATAGCCAGTAAAACAAATAAAGTGTGTGTGTTGTCTGCCAGGCGTTCGTTGTAAAACAGTTGTGATTCCAATAGGTCATACAGATAACTTGCTGGAATGGAGTGAGAAATGATGTTTAACCACTCCGGAAAAAATGTTTTTGGAAATGTTGAACCACTTAAAAACAACATAATTAAGAAAATACCGTTAGCGACGGCGGTGGCAGTTTGCGGGCGATGACAAACATTAGCGATGATAAAGCCAATGGAGCAACATAAAACTGAACCCAATGCTAACAATAACAAGATGGTCAATAAGTCCCCCTGAAGTGGGACTGAAAAAATTAAGTTGGCGCCAAGGCAAACCAAAAAAGCGCCCAACAAAATGATCATAAACTGCCTTAATATCAGGCCACCGATGACATGAAATCGAGTAAGGTCCGTCACTCTGAGTCGCTTATAAACGCCATTCTGAAAATCGGCGGATAATACCGTGGTGATGGCAAATATGCCGCCGGACATGACAGTGATCACTAATACTCCGGCAACAGTCATCAATCTGGGATCATCCCCAGCTACGGCATCGCCATTCATGCCACCAAAGACTGATAACATTAAGATCAACATGACAAAGGGGTATAAAAAGGACCATAACAAGGCGGTTTTGCTGCGCGCGGCGATAATGCACTGCATGGTAAAAAAGTTGATTAATCGGTTCATGAGGCACTCCTTTCCGTCGTTAGTTTGACAAATACGTCTTCCAATGATGATTTTCCGATGCTGAACTTGGCGATATTAAACTTTTCAGAAAGCTGTTTGACGGTCTGTAGGACGTCGCCATCAATGGCATTGACGCAAAAAGAAAATACGCCTTTATTAAGTTTGGCATTACGCACGCCCAATTGCTCCAAAGCGTCTCCGCAAAAAGGCTCTTCCAATGCCAATTCAACTACATAGTTTTCGTTGTAGTCCTGAATAATGCGCTGCGGTGTATCGGTAACCAGTATTTCGCCCATATTCAGAATGGAAACTCGGTCTGCTAATGCCTCGGCTTCTTCTATGTAATGGGTGGTGAATACGATGGTTCGGCCTTCTTCTTTTAAGGTGCGGATTAAAGCCCAGATTTTTTGTCGTATTTGCGGATCCAGCGCATTGGAAGGCTCATCAAAAAACAACAGGTCCGGTTCATTGACCAAAGACAAAACAATCGACAATTGTTGTTTCTGGCCACCTGACAAATCCTTAAATTGGCAGTCCAATTTATTGTGCAAATTGACCATGTCTAAATATTTAGATAAACGGTCAGTCGGCGCTTTATAAAATTGGCTGTAGTATTTAATGAGTTCGCGAACGGTAAGGTTTTCGTAATACACAGGTGTCTGAAAAACAGGACCAATTTTGATATTCGATTTGGCCTTACCGTTTTGGTCAAAATAATTGATCACCCCTTCATCAAATGACTGAAGTCCCATCAAGATCTCCAGGGTGGTTGTTTTACCCGAGCCGTTGGGACCGAGCAGTGCAAAAATTTCGCCATGCCCGACATTAAAAGAAATACCTTTTAATGCCCGCATGTCGTCGAATTTTTTCACTAAGTTAGTGATGCTTATCATGCTCATATTCTTGTCTCTTTAATGAAATGGGTGGGCGTGTTACGCCGCGAGATCAAAGGCAATCATTTGATTGTGCATGTCCATCAATGAGGTCAACTCGTCAAATTCGAGCTCAGATGGATCAATCTGGAAGTCGCCGTATATTTCTTCACATGCGATGATGACTTCAACGATGTTTAAAGAATCGATACCGATTTCTGACAACGGCACATTCGCGTCGACCGTATCGGTTTTTAATGCTTCAGCGGTTACGGCGACTAATTGCTCAAGAAGTTGATTGTGTTGTACGTTAGACATGGTGTTCTCCTAAGTGTTTAAAAAATATGTAATAAATAAGAAAGGTTGAATCCGATCCCATTCGAGATCTCGCCCAAATCGGTATCGGGTTGGTTATCGTAAAAATTGGCTTTCATTAACAATTCTGAGTTGTCGCCAATGGCGCGTTTCAGGGTTAATGAGGCGATATAACTGTCATCATCCAGATTCACTAACAAGCTCGGTTTGATTTGCAGTTGATAGGTCTCTAAAAAACCGGTGTAAGAACCGTATAGGTAGTTTCTACCTAGATATTCACGTTCAAACAGGTTTTGATCTAAGTGCCAGCTTGTGAATCCTAAATTTCGGTATTTGTTAACGGATGCATTAATGGTTTGATCTAGACGTCCCTCCTTAAATCCTCTGCCATTGTGAAAATACTCCAAGTTGAATCTTTGTTTGTCATCGATGAATTTGGTCAGTCCTATATACACGTCTTGGTATTCATCGGTGCCACTTAAACTTTCCAAGGTTGAGCCAAAGTAGTTTGCAGACAACAAATGATGTTTATCGATGTCTACATGCACAGCTTCAACAGCAAGTGTGGTGGCCAAAGGCAAGTTAGCGCTATAGGTCACACCGTATTTGTAACCGTAATCGCCGGTTTGAGCGAACAGCAAGGACATGTCCAGGTTGTCTTTTATGCCTAACCTAATCGCCAGTTGTTCGCCGTTATAGAAGTCGTGATCCTGAGTGGAAATGAGGGCAGAAACATCGAGGTGTTTGCCTATCCACTCGTATTGGAGCTGATCTATGCCGGTGTAACGACTGGGATCTAAAGAGTCGAAGTTCTTCGTCGTAAAGCCATTGGCAATGACATCGGCCGGTCGCCACTGAAACCCGGTGCTCCAGCCTAAATGTTTGCGACCAAACGAGACATAGTGGTGTTTGTTACCAAAACTGCCTTGATAAAAGTACTCTAAAGCCAGACTTTTATTTGATGACTCATGGTTGTTATTGGTTTCTTGATTAACAAAATTCATCATGCCGCGTACTCGCAGAAATGAGTTGTTGTTAATGTCGTAGTTAACCAAACCATCAAGGGTTGACACCTGTTCATAAAAGTCATTTTCCGACTCCAGCCTAAGTTCTGGAATGTATGTTCCTTGAAAAATATAATCCGCACTAGCTGTCAGATTTGACACCTTGCTGGATTGATTTAGGCTGCTCTCAATGGCAAAAGGATCAAACTCTTGTGCAACGCAAGTTGTGTGATAAATCGTACTTGCCAATAAAAATGTAAGCTTGGTTAACTTCATGGAGTGGCCCTTACCCTTGAACAAAGTGTTCGCGACTTAATTGATTAAAGTCGTCATCGACTTTTGAAATGGCGGATAATTTCGAATCCAGATGTTTTAATGTGTTTTTGAAGAAAAAGCGGGCCGAATAGATCTTTCCTTGGTAGAAGGTTTCATCATAGTCGCGCTTGTCATTGGTAATTTGTTTACTTGCCGCTACGGCATTTTCAAGTAATAACCAAGCAAATATCACATCACCAAAACACTGCATGAATCGTGTGGACATCAGATAAATTTGTTCCATGTCGCCATTTGATAACCAATCACCGAACAGAGACAAGCCTTGAGACAAACTGGTCACCGCACTGGCTAATGAATCAAATTCTTCCGCTAACTCAGGAACTAGATGTTTTTGTTCGTAAAAGTCGATAATTTCTTGCTTAAAATAATCGAAAGCGCGGGATTTTTTACCTAAGGCTAATTTGGAACGAACCAAATCGGCTGATTGCATGTAATTGGTGCCTTCCCAAATACTCATGATTTTTACGTCACGTGCGTTTTGCTCAACCGGAAACTCACTCATGAAGCCATAACCGCCATGCACCTGAATCGCCGTTTCACAGACCTGCCACGCTAAATCCGAGCAATACGCTTTGACTACCGGTGTTAACAAATCAGATAAGGCTTCGTATTTTCGGCGTTGTTGTTTCTGCTCGCCTTCGGCATCGCTAAGGGTCATTGCCAGCGAAGAGTAATTGGCGGCTTTTAGTACCAAAGATCGCATACCTTCGGTTTTGGATTTCATATCCAGCAACATACGTTTGACATCCATATGTTCAATGATGGATAAACGTTGTGCTCCGGGGGCGGCCATCGCTTTGATGCTAGTACCTTGTATGCGCTCATCGGCATATTCGGCAGCGCTGTAATAAGCGGAAGAGGCAAGACCCAAGGCATAGGTGCCAGTGGCAACTCGTGCCAGATTCATCAACATAATAAGTTGTGATAACCCCTTGTTTTCGGAATCGCCTAATAATGTTCCGTAACAAGGACCCGTATCACCGAAGGTTAACTGGGTCGTGGCGTTGCCCTTTAATCCCATCTTCTTTTCAACCACATCACAGTTGACGTTATTAAATTCGCCACAACTGCCGTCTTCATTGATATGGTATTTGGTCACAACAAAACAGCTCAGGCCGCGAGTCCCTTCCGGTGCGCCTTCTATACGAGCCAAAACGAAATACACAATGTTGTCTGTCAGATCGTGCATCCCTGAAGAGATAAAGATCTTTGAACCTTCGATGCGATAAGTGCCATCGGCTTCTCGAATGGCTTTTGTACGAGCGACACCCACATCTGAACCCGCATCCGATTCGGTCATCACCATGGCGGCCGTCATTGTTGGTGTGGCCAAGGCTTCACACAGTTGTGCCCTTTGTTGTTCAGAACCAAACTTCTCTAATAAATACACCGCACCAATGTTAAAACCTGGATACACACAAAAGGCCGGGTCGGCGCCGTACAACACACTGTATATGGCTTGGTTGATCACATATGGTGTGCCACATCCGCCGTATTCCATAGGGGCAGAAATTCCGCAAAGACCTAATTCGCGAAACTTGCGCCATACAAATTGATAGACGTCCGGGACTTTTACTTCTGTCGCTGAAAGTTGAGTGCAAGCTTGTTTGTCGGCAAGCTGGTAGCTGCGACCCAGGTATTCACGAGCAAATTTGATCGCCAGGTTTAACATCTGGACACAAGTTTCTTTGTCGGCGTGTTCAAAAGTTGGTGTGTTAAGAATTTGTTGCTCGACGTTAAGCACATCAAACAGTTGAAAATGCAAGTCACGTTCATCTAATTTGAAGGAAGAACGTTGTTTTAAAAAAGTGGCTTCATCTTTCATAGTGATACTCAATAGATGTTAGTTAAGTTGAACCTGAATGCGGTTAGAGATATCGATGTCGGCAAAACAGTAATAGCCTCGAAGTGCTAATGAACCGAATACGATTCGGTCAAAATCTTGCTCGCCAGACTGGTGGTCGCGAATGAAGGCAATCCAGGGATCACTGCCAAATGCATGGCCATATTCATCATGGCGCTCGGTGGTCACGTGTACGTTTTTAAGTGAACGTCGCACTGGAATGGACATGCTGTCTGGGAAAAACGGCAGGGATAAGGTATTGGCGTCACAAGCTTTGGCGACTTGTTTGGCAAAACTGGCAAAGCTAATAATGTTATTGCCACCGCTAGCCACACCGTTGTGAATACGTTGACGATCCACTGGTTCATCTGTGATTTCCAGAAACAGCGTACAAATACCAAATCCTGACTTGCCCCACTGGTCATTCTGAGACCAATACTTCATTTCCATGGCGTTGATGTCCAAAATGGATATGGCTATAAATTTTTGCTCTGGTTTGTATTCCAGATGATGTTGCAAGCAATAACCCCAACAGGCGCATTCATAGGCATTGGTGAAACTTTGCGGTACGTCAAAGTCACTCTCAAATACCTGCTCAGGATTAATGCTGTTGGCTGAAAAAACGGAATCCATCATAGTGCTGCAAAAATAGTGATGCCCAGCGTCCGAGTAACCGTGAGCGGCATTTTTGCCAATTTGGGTCACGTGCTGAGCGATCACCTGACTCATTTGCTGGTGGTACGCCTTAATGTCTTGTTCTTCGAAGCTGTCAGCAAATCCGGTATAAAATGCGTCGTGCAATACAATTTGTTTTGTCATGATTGGTCTCTCCTTAAACCTGCGCCGGATCGATTTCTGAGCCCAACTCAGAGATGAGAAAGTTAGGTACGGACACGATGGATTTGGTGGCTGCGTTTAAACACACCATCTTAGTGATCACTTTGCAGGAGACTTTGCCGGCTTTCTTGATGTCAGTGATCCACTCCAGACCTTTGCGATCGATCTGTTTTAATCGTGTGTTTACTTTGACTTCGTCTTCCAGATACACAGCGGATTTGTATTTGGCGGAAATATCATGAACCACCAAAGATAAACCGTGTTTTTTGGTTAACTGAGAAAAAGATAAACGGCGGTGTTTCAACCATTGGTGACGACCACGCTCAGCCAGTTCGACATATTTGGCGTGATGAAGGACGCCACCGGCGTCTGTATCGGCGTAAGACACTAAATACTGGTTCATGATCAGTCCGCCTTTTTCAGCACAATGGCACAATGTTCAAATGTGACAGAGGTAAACAGCAATAAAACGTGTTTGAACTTACTGGTTTCCAGCTTTTGTGCTGGCTGCCAAATGGCTTTAGATGTATCGGCTTGCCAACAGTGTCCGCCGTTTAATACGCTAGTGCCTAAATTCAACATCTGTGGAAATACCGCTGTTGGGGCATAACCTAAGTGCATTGCCGCAGAGGTGAGCGGCGGCAATTTGTCTCCAAATAATTGTTGAAGTGCATGACGTTCATTGGCCATGAAGGCTTCTGTACCCTGGCCTGTGCCTATGACTAAATCGACATCATTCAAATTAATATTGGCGGCGGTTAACGCCTGTTGCGCAACAGAACATAAGCCTTTTCCGTCACCAGATAGCGAATGACCGTTGCCATCTTGGCTCACCTTCATTGATGCAACTTCCGCCAGAGGTTTTGCTCCTCGTGCCATCAGGGCAGATTCAGACTCCAATAAAGTCAGACTTGCCCCTTCACTTAAATAAAACCCTGTACCTGGCTGACCATTATCAAACTTGCCAATGGCATTAAATTTCTCACCTAACTCCATGACCATAGGGGTTAATTCGTCACTGGAGAAATTAAACATGCGTTCCTGATGGCCCATTTTTAATGCATCCAGGGCAAATTTCATCGAACCTACCGGTCCACACAAGGTGCTGTTAAACCCTTTGATTCCATATTTAATGGATACCGCACCCGCTGCCGCGTTAAGCGTGGTTAACGGGAACTGCGTCGAACTGGCATAGGCAAGACCATCGAGATAAACCGAGGCCATGTACTTTTCTAGGGATTTTTGCGCGCCGTGTAATAGACCTGCCGCGATACCCGTACCATGGCGTTGCTCGGCCATTAAAGGGGATAGATCAAAGTTTTCTACGGCTTGCTCAGTGGCATTAAGGGAAAACTGAATGCTGGGTGAACTTCTTCGACCACCGCCTTTACCGCCTTTTGGTAAGGCTATTTTACCTACATAGGTGTTATAAACATCATCGTTACACTGCAGGCGAGTGTCGATATTCTCTATCTGGGTCCAGTCATTTGGCTGGCCTTCACCTAAGTAGTTACCATAGGCACTAACGAATACTCGGTTTTGTTTTGCGGCTTTATTGACGTATTGATTAGTCTTACGCGAAACCACAAGCGATGAGTTGTTGCCTCCGAAGCCATAGTTATTACACAAGATAGTGTTGATTTCACTAGGCTCTTGCGGGCCATGAACGTAGTCCAGATCGGCACAGCCGTTACGCGGCTCGGTAAAATGATTATTAGGTGGGTAATATCCTTTTTCTGCACATACTAAGCTGATGATCAGTTCTACAACGCCGCTAGCTCCCAATGTATGACCGACACTGGATTTAACGCTAGAAATTTTAATGTGTTTGCCAAATAAACGTTCCACTGCTTTGGATTCGGGAACGTCATTGCTGTCTGTGCCCGTTCCATGTGCTGAAATGTAGTCAATGTCGTTTGCACCCACTCCAGCGTTGTCTAAAGCATGCGTGATCGCAGAGGCGATACCCTCACCATTTTCATCAACGGAAGTTTGATGGAAAGCATCAGACGATAACGCGTAACCCAGAACTTCGCCTCGATGCTGAACATTACGATGTTTCGTTTCAGCCAAAGATTCAAGAATAAGCACACCAGCCCCTTCGCCTAAAGAGATGCCCGATGGGCTGGAGAATGGAGCGGCAGGTGATTTACTGAGTACTTTTAGACTGTTAAATCCAGCAGCTATGCTCTCAGATAAGGTGTCTGTGCCTATGACAATAACGCGGTCGGCGTCTCCGGATAACAACAAATCACGGCCATAACCAATGGCAGTATTACTTGAAGAACAGGCCGAAGATATGGTGATCTTAATACTGCGAAGGTTCAGATATTCGCAGACTTGAGTGGCAACATGATCCGTCAAGGCAGCATAAAAGTCGTTGCCGGTTATGGTCTCCCCGGAATCGACCAGAGCTGTCTTAACGATTTTTTCAACGTGTTGAATTCCGCTGTGTGAGGTACCAACCACAACGGCCGTGCGATCTGCATCCATGTCATCAGCTGTCAGGCCGGCAGAAACCATGGCTTCTTCTAGGGCTTTGATAGTAAACCAGACCCCACGATCGGTTTTTTGCGTTAACGCTGAGCTCAGTTCAAAAGTCTCATTGGTTAGAAACTCTGAAGTTAAGTCGCTCAATAGTTGATCATTTTCGATGTTTTCCGACTTTTTAATTGAGCTTTTGCCATCCAGTACTGCTTCACAAATCTGTGAGGCATTTCGTCCTAATGGGGTGAAAATGCCCAGACCTGAAATAACAACGTGTTGATTGTCTGTAATTTGAGTCATGATGAATTCCTTAACGTAAATGGCCGCCATCCACTTTTATTGTGGTGGCTTGAATGTATCCGGGGGTTAACAGGTTATGTACGACATTGGCGACATCGTTGGGCTGCCCCATTGCGCCGATAGAAGCGTTTTTCAACGTGTGTTCAAACATGCTAGGGTCGAGTTCCGTCACCATGTCGGTTTCTATAAAACCAGGAGCGACGGCATTCACGTACATGCCGCTGCGGCCGTAACGACGGGCCAATAATTGGCAATAACCAATTAGTCCACCTTTTGTTGTTGCATAAGGAACCTGACCTTCTTTGCCATAAACGCCAGCAGCAGACGCCATGAGAATGACGGAGGATGTGCCGGCTTTCTGTAACAAGGGAACCAACATTTCCGTCAGGAACATGGTGCCCGCTAAATTAGTCTCTAATAGCGCACTAACGTCATCGTCTGACATAGTCAGGAATGAACCATCATTGGTCATTCCTGCGTTATTGATTAAACCGTGGATTTCGCCATATTCTTGCTCGACTTGGGTGACGAAGTGTTCAATGGATTGCGTGTCCGCTAAATCCATTTGCATGACCTGTACGCTAACGCCTAAATGCATTAATTCGTTTTTTAATTCCTTGGCCTGCTCTTCACCACTGCGATAAGTCACAATGAGGTTGGCACCATGTATACCGTCATCTGTTAAACGGATCTTTTCCGATAGTGTATTTACAATGGCGCGGCCTATGCCTCGAGTCCCGCCAGTCACTATGATATTTTTCATTTTGCTGTCCTATATATTACAAACGGCAATGCCGGTGCCGACTGGGATAACCCCACCAGAGGTTGCGAGATTTGAAACCTCGGAGTACATCTGCATGATTTCTGACTGCGCTTCTGCGAGTACTGGTTTGTATTTCATGCTGTAAACTTTCAGGTCGTGTTTAGCGTCTCGCCAAAGTTTTGGTGGCAGTGATTCTTTTGGTGGATGGATCAAGAACAAGTTAATCGCAACGCCAAATCGCGCGACTTCCTTTGCCAGACTTTGCACGGCGGCGGTAATGGCATTGTTCGTGATCGGATTAGAGGCAACATCAATATTGATGTTCATGCTGTGGTCATAACATAAAACAAATATGCGACCACCCTCGGCGCGAGCCAGATGTTGGGATCCGTATTTCAGTGTTTTTAAGATTTCTTTTAACCGACCCTGAACCAGGTGTATGGCAGTTTTGGGATCCTGATTGAAGTCATCCATCTCGCTGAAACTGTCGGTCACGTTAAGGTAAATGTTGTTATAACATTCACCCGTTTCAGCCAACTGCTCAAAGTGGGCTTTGATGGTTCTCAAATCATCACATTGTGATGGCAGTTCCAGTGTATGAACCTGGTGACCACTGGCTTCAAGACGTGTGCGTAATGACTCCGCCGTTATGCCCTTACTGTTAATTATTAGATCCAACATCTTAACTCTCCGCAAAACTATTAGGCCGCTTTTGGCAGGCGGGATTGCACCATGTCGATCACCGTGGCAATGGTGTCGCAGGTCTCTTCGATGTAGTTGCTGTCGATTTCCACTGGCTTAAAGCCAAATTTCTTTTCGACACCAACTAACAAGTCCAGTACGTCGACGGAATCAAGGCCCAAACCGTCATCATTTAAGATTTGTGTGTCTTCCTGAAAGTCCCCCGCTGTGAAACCTTCGTCTGCCAATTCCAGACGGTCCAAAAAGATGTTGTTAACGATGAAGTCAAAAATGTCTTTGCGTAAAATGCTCATAATATTTTCCTTTAAAATTGTGAAGTTAGTTGCTTTGAAAGAGCGTTAAGCTAGCTTTGGCGACGTTTTCGTCACCACATTTCGAGACACAAGAAAAGCGGCAAAAACGTGAACCGCCTTCATTGAGCTCTGAAATTTCGTTGAGGGGTTTGGACTCGATGATCACTACGTCACCTGGCCTAACCGGTTTAATAAATTTGGCGCGATCGATAGAAGCGATAAATCCTTCCGCTTTGGCGCCGAGCTGGCTGTTCAACCAAGCGCGGCAGGATTGAGCCATGCTCTCTACCAAAATTACGCCTGGTACCACGGGATCGCCGGGGAAATGGCCGACAAAAAACTCTTCGTCGCCCATGTAAAGGCGAACAGAGCGGATCAGGCCATCGGTTTCAGAAAAACTCACTTCATCAACAAACCGAAATGGCGAGGTTTGTCTCAGGTGAGAATCAAGATCAATACATTGCATATCAGCCACCAATATAAATGCTGGTTGTTCCGCGAACGATTAACTCGTTGTTGGAAAAGGTTTGAAAATCAAAGGTGTACATAGGGTGTCTTTGCTCCACTAATTCCGACTCGAGGCGAATGGGAAAGCTCACGGGCTCGTACACAAATCGTTCTACTTTTTTAAACGAAGCAATCACGCCTCGTTGTTTTTCTTTTTTGTCTCGCAACAACATCCCCGATGATTGCGCGGCGTATTCCAGTAACACATACGTGTCGGCATGCGCTTCCTGAGTGAACTTAAAGGGCAAGCCACCGGCGTTGAGCTCCGTCACGATCTGGTTGTTTGAAATCGACACCACTCGGTCGACAAATCGAAAGGGAACGGCTTGTGCCAGTCCATCGATGTAGCTGTCGGATTCGTATTCGGTCATAAATGCATGTGAACTCATGATGGAATTAGCCCTTTTTCAGTCCGGATTTAGTGAATAAGGCGTCGGGTAACGTTGAGGTCTGGTAATCGCTCATTTTGATCCAAACTGCGGCGTCGTCCCGCAAGCTGTCGTAGATAGCAATTTTTTCCAACTTTGCACGACCGTCGTAGTCCTTAAACGTCTTGTACTGAATGGTTTTTAAAAGTCGCCCAGACGCGGTGAAGTGTTTGCTTTCAAGGGGGCGGTCTTGTTCGAGGTCATAACTCAGATCAATGCGAGCATATGTCGCACGTCTGACTTTGCTGCGCAGGGATACGGTTAATATTTGGTTATCATCGACTCGTTGAGACTCCACGTCATAGCCGTTCAAAAACGATGTATTTAGTACATCGGCAATGGATGCCGAACCAAATACGCGTTGCAGAGGCGCAATGCGAATGACGTTGGAGCTGGACGGCAAATACAACCACAGGTCTTTTTCACGAATGAGGGTTCGACGCCCTCGCTCGTTACGTGGCTCGAGTATTTCCACCAGGGCAAAGCCGTCTTCGCTGATTTTCACATCCAGTAAGTGTTTCCCTACTACCTTGTCTTGTTTTACCGTGATGACTTCTGAAGCGAAACTGAATCCGGTGTCTTTAAAACCCCTTAGGTACTCCATCGACTCCAGTACGTTTTGTAACTTGTTATCATCCAGTTTGATGTCGTTGATAACATTCGTGCTGGCGACGGAAAACGCTGCGTGTAATCCCGTGTATAACAACATCATGGCACGTGTGATCTTATTCATATTTGTCTCCTTAAATTAACGTTGCATGGCTTCATTAATGGGCAGTCGGCATGCTTTATAAGCCGGGAATAGACCGCCAACCGCAGTAGCAAATAACGTCAGGACGGCGGGCATCACAATGACATTGCTGTCCAATAAAATTCGAAGTGGATAAGAGAAGGTGGAACCCGGTGGCGTTGGCATGGCTATGTTGGCGTAGTTAATGAGTGACGCCAGGCCCAGGCCAGCTAACAGACCAACAACAATGGCAGCAATGCCAACAACTAGTCCTTCTAACATCACCATCAACAAAATTTCATTGCGGCCGGCACCGAGCGCGCGAATGGTAGATAGCTCCGATACGCGTTCCATCACGCCCATCGTCATGGTATTGAAGATGGCCGCAAAGATGATGATGATCACAAGGGCTGTGACAAAGCCGAAAATGTTGTTAAACATGGTGACAATTTGATGGTACTGATCAGACATTTGTGACCAAGATTTGACATCAAGGTTTGAAATATCAGTCACGGCTTCGCGAATTCTGGCATCGCTTTGGTCTGTCATTTTAGACTCGTCTGCAAGCACAACCAGATTAGTGACATCATCCGAGTACAACACGTCCTGCATTAAACTAAGATTAAGTTTAATAAAACGTTTATTGAGCTCTTTTGCCCCCGTATCCATCGCCCCTGCGACCACTATGTCGATGGCATTGATGGCGCCATCAGACGTGGTGGTTAAGAAGGTTAAAACGTCTCCTACCGATGCACCGAGCTCTTGTAATAATTCTCGGCCGATCAAGGCACCTTCCGGCTGTTCTGCGAATAATCCCGTGCCTTCAACGATAGCCACGGCTTCGCTGATTTCAGCGTCTTTATCCGCTTCTACACCAAATGCCAGAATCCCTACGGATTTATCACCAAAAGAAACGAGCCCTTGTGCTTCGATTCTGTGAGTAACTAACTTAACTTCCGGTAACTGACTTAGTGCTGACTCTACGTTTTCCGCAAGGTGTGCATTAATAAAACTCTTGCTATAAACCTCGTCGCCCTTGCTCTGTGCATGGATCTGATAGTGGCCCAATTGAGAATATATGCTGCCCAATCGTATGCCTTCATACATTTGCGCGACATAACCGCCAAATAAGATCAGGCTGACTGTGCCGATAAGTATCGCTATGCTCGCGATCAGATTTTTGCGCCAGTCACGAAGTACATTGAGAAAGATGAGCTTGCTAATGAATATGCTATACATGGTGTTTCACCTATACCTTTGGTTCTTAGCCTAAAACTCGTGTTTAACCCGAGTGTTCAGCTCAGCTAACATGCCGTGAATCGATTGCTGTAACGGTTGTGACAGAGCTGAGAAATCTGGATTGTTCACGACAAAAGACAGATCGCTGATGGCTACATTGGTTTTATTCAAAAACTCAGGAACCCGTGCCGAGACGATGCCGCGATTAATTCTGGCGGTGATATTGTTGGGGTACCCGCTGACCGCTTTGTCCAGATAACGGAAGCCCTTTGCGGCCAGACTGCCAGCTTGTTTGGCGTTGTTGCTGTAAAACACCGACTTCTTGGCGTACATGGAGCCCAGTGTGGACAACAACTCAGCCCGATAGGGGTTTTCTTGCTCGAGGTCTCTGGCCAATTGCAACATGGCTTCGACTTTGGCGATGTGCTGATTTAGTTCCTTTTCAGAAAGCTCGGCTGAACTTACAGCTTGGCTAGCGGCATCAACCAAAGTGGTTGCAGCCTTAACGTAACTTTGAGCAGAAAGCTCACCCTGAATTAAACTGCTTGCATCAAACTCCGTGATGGTTTCAGGGGCCTGACTGCAAGCGGTTAACAGGGTTAATAAGGCGATTAGAGTAGTTTTGCGCATGAGATATTTTCCTTATTAAGTTAAATCAGTTGACCATCACACATGTTCAACGCACGTGGACCGCCACTGGCGAACTCTTGATCATGGGTGGCAATAACGACCGTCACGCCGGTTTGCTGATTCAGGTCTTGCAGTAGGTCGTAGATAATTTGTGTGTTTTCGCTATCCAGATTGGCCGTAGGTTCATCAGCAATGATCAGCTCAGGCTCTTTAACAAATGCTCTGGCGATGGATACTCGCTGCATCTGGCCACCCGATAGTTGTTTTGGTCGACGGTCTTTGTATTCAGCCATGCCTACGGCTTCTAGTGCTTCTAAAGCCTTCTCTTTGGCCTGTTGATCTTTCAGCATGTAGAGGGGGTACATGACGTTTTCCAATGCCGTTAAAGCTGGGTGCAGATTAAATTGCTGAAATACAATGCCGATCTTTTCTCGGCGTAAGTCGGCCAGCGCACTGTCTTTCATATTGGATACGGATTCGCCGTCAAATACGATTTGACCTTCGGTCGGTGGGTTTATTAATCCCAACATGCTCAGCAAGGTGCTTTTGCCACTGCCACTTTGACCCGTCAGGCAAACCAACTCACCGCGTTTAATTTCTAGGCTGACGTCGTTAACGGCTTTTGATGACAGGTTGCCGTTTTTATATGACTTGGAGACATTTATGAGCTTAAGCATGATGTTTCTCCTCGTTCAGCGTTTGACGGCTAAAGTAGTCGAAGTTAGCGGGCAGTTTGGCAGCCATGTCATGCAGCAACTGTTTGTGTTGGAACGGTAATGTGTGGCCCTGTGGATTGACGTAACGAAACTCAAACTGATTGTCACCGGCAGACCAGGAATACAGTTTGAAATTTGCGTCGATGTTTAGATGAGGAATGCCAGCGTTTGTTAATGCTTGGCTTTCCACTTCTAACTCGTGAAACAGGGCAACACGTTTGTCTAACAACGAACTAGGCAAAGCGATGGTCGAGGGCATTTTTACACGCACCAAAATTTTATCGGCCACACCGGCAGCCAGCGCATGAGTGACAAATTGATCCAGAAAACGGTAGTACTCATAAAAAGACATGACCAGAGGTAACTGTTCGTCGAATTGCAACTGCATGGCGATGTGCAGTTCGTCTTCTGCCAATAAGGCGTTACCCAATAGGGCTGGAATGATTTCACGACGTCGTTTATTGATGTCGAGTTTTCCTGAAATTCCTTCGATATGCATGATGTTTACTCTTCTAAATTGATGTAAGTGTCTGGGGTGGTATAGGCCGACAGGAAACAAACGTAACCGTGGGAAGCCAGCGATGAGAGCAGATATTGTTTGTTCTGAGCCGCCCCTTTTTGATGATCAGTAACCACTGATATCCAAGGATCGGAGCCGCAAACATGACCATATTGTTCGTACTGATCCGGAACATGTGGAAAGTCACGTAACGTTCGTTTTAGCCCTTTTCGCATCTTGGACTCAAAATATGGCAAACAGATCGTGTGTTCGTTGAAACGGTGAGCGACACGCTGAATCTCTGCGCTGTACTCATACAAAATGACGTCAGGGTTACAGCGCGTTAACTCCAAAATTGAAGATGGGCGAGACACATCTACAGATTCGGGAATATGCACATGTATTTGTGTTAGCCGATGGCTGGTATTGCCCCATGATTGGTTTTCATCCCAAAAACGCATATCCAACGGGTTAGCGTCCATGATGGAAAGGATCACGTCTCGACAAAATGGTTTGTGGTTTAAATGTTGGTACAGCAAACTGCCCCAACTCGCACATTGCATGGCATTGGAATAGCTGGTGGTTATGCCGGTTTCTTGGGTAAGTTCGTGACACAAATTTTTAGGCTCGAACCAGCTACCAGAACAAACGATGTCAAAGGTTGAACTGCATAGGTAATGCGCAAATTCAGTGCCTGGCGAACGTTGCATAAGTTGTTCGGTCAGCGCCGACAATTGTGCTGTCAGATCTTCAACAAATGTTTCAGCACCAACTCCTCTTAAATGACGAGTTTGTCTGACGTCAATGCTTTTGATAGCCAGGCCCTTCATCTTATCTCACCTTAGTTTTGCTGTAGATTTCAAACAAACAACGGTAAGAGCTGCCTTCCATTCGCGTGAATGCCATTAAGTCACGTTGATCCATAAGGCCTTTGACTGCACCGGATATCACTAAGTCCAGCAGAATTCGGTTGCTGGTGAATTTCAGAGCCAACGCTAACGGTAAACTAGGTTTACGTTCCATCAGGCTAAGGCAGTATTGCTTGGCGATGGACTCCAGTGACAATACGCCCTGAAGTTGGACTTCAGATAAATTGGCGCGGCCATTCTTTTGCAGCCATTGAATATGGCCCATTAGTGAACGAACGAAACGTGGGCGAACCTTAGATAAGAACACAGAAGTGGCTGCTAAACCTCCACCTGTTAACTGGTTGTCTTTAGAGACAGAAACTTTGCCGCTGACATTGCCTAGCTGTAAGGAACCATCCAGAAACGGTTTGCCTACAGGCGTCTTGTCTAACTTTTTAAACTCCTCAGGTGGGATCAATACGGAGCTTGGGTAAAGTTTCTGTGTTGAAGCCGCTGAAACGGAGCCGTAATCTAAACGGTGGCCTTCAATGATCCAGATTTTGTCGACATTGATATGCAACATGTCGTCTTCTTTTTCAAAGACGGTATTCCATTGGTCGATAGATGGGCCGCCGCCGTCGGCCATTAGAAAGCCGCCGAATTGAGCAATCCCTTGCTCGTGCCAACTATCGACTTCTGCGATTTGTTTGTCACTGGCGATATAGGAAAACAGCAATTTACCAAAGCTACTAACCAGCTCGTGAAAGTTGTTATTTACCAGTCCTTTGTCAGGAAAATCCGCCAGAATATCTTCAATGTTTTGTTCAATTTCAGTAAGTGGTTGCTGTTTTTCAGCAGACAAAACCTTACCTTGCTCAACCGCGGTAAAGTCCGCGTCTTCTATGATCATTTGGGTATCGACGGTTGAAATAACGCCGTTGCGTATGATCTTTTTCAGGTAATCTCCGACTTCACCGAATTCGGATAAACCCGCGACAATACTTTGTTCCAATTTCATGATGTTGATCCTTAATTAGATGATGTATTCGTTAAATTCTTTGAGGGCTAAAAACTTGTTAACTGTGTAGAGGGCGTTGTATGCGCCACAGTTTTTGAATAGGGCCAGATTGCCAATGTTGATGGAGCCGACATGGTCTTTGAGTTCGCCAATCACATCGTCTCGATTGCACGAGGCACCGACAAATTTGTAGTTAGCTTTGGCTTGTCCGGTGGACTCATGAATAAGAATCGGGGCGTCTAGTTTGCGTATAACATGCTCGGTTTTGGCCAATAAGAAGTTTTGTGCCATTCCACCATCACACACTAAATAGTGTTGTTGATTGATGGATTTTTTACTGATGATTTCCGTCAGAAAGTAGCCGGCGGAACCAAAGATGGCACGGCCCGCTTCATGCACCACTTGTGCTTTTTGTTGTAGTGGCTTTATTGCTTCACGGTACGCTTCAAAGTCGATATTCAACTCGCGCCAGTTGGCTGGTAAACCGCCCCCTAGATTGATCAGTTCAACTTGATAACCTAAAGACTCACAAACACGGTCAAAGACGTTATTTATGGCTTGAATGCAGGAGTCGGCCTTTTTAACAAAGTTGTTGGAGCCACAAAATACATGTAATCCAGCCACCTTGAGTTCCAGACTTTTTACCTTGTCGATAGCAAGGCGCAGGTTGGTCTCATCTAGGCCAAAATGATCTTCAGGTTTAGCAGTGATGCCTTTGCTGATGGCATCCAGGTTCAGGCGAAGCAGTACATCATTATCAAACTTACGTTTTTGTTTAACTTGTTCGATGAGGTCTAGCTGCTCCAGATGGTCAACGATAAAAGTTGACTGGTAACGAGCCGCGACTTCGATGAACTTCTGATCGTAGGCTGGCGTATTGATGAAGATACGTTGTTTTGTTCCCGCTCTTAGTTTTAACTCACCCAATGACGCGACTTCGTAGCCGTCTTCAAAATAACAGGCGGTTCTGGAAAGCAATTCAGGGCAGTGGTTAGCTTTAATCGAAACGATTAATGGCGTGCCTAAGTTTGCTTTGAGTGATTTATAGTTATCTTCAACTTGTTCAGTCGAATAAATGTAGGCCGGCGTCTGTATTTCACCTTGTTGTTGTTTAATTTGGGCAACAACACTTTGTTCTATTTCTTTGCACAAACTCATGGTTCTCATTCCTGTAAAAGTCATTTGAATCTGATTCAAACCTTTGATTGAAAATCGTTAAATTCACGATATCGAAATTCGTTTCTGATTCATGCTGTCAGATTTGACAGTTCAACCTCGGTCCGACTGAAATCCGGTCCAGGCTCGAAAAACGATGAGGTCATGCTAGAGGAATGTTGGGTGGTGTCATGCTGTCAGAACTGACAGCATGGCTTGTGAATTTCGTCACAGGCGTTGTTAATTAAGGGCTTAGAATGAAACGTGATGTATTGACTGGCAGAAATGACAGGTGCGAGAAAAAGATAAATTCGTAGGCTTTACCACCATGTGATGCTGCTGATTCACTTTTATTATCGGTGGCATGAAAATTCAATGGTTAGTCGCTGTGAATGGAGAGTCCTATGTGTGGGATAAGTGGTATATACAAGTTTAATGATGATCATGTGATAAAAGACGATCTGGTGGATATGTGTTCTGCCATTGAACACAGGGGACCGGATGAAGCTGGATTGGCTTTATTGCATGGCCAAAAAGTCGGTTTATCCCACGTGCGATTGAGTATCCGGGATATTAAACATGGGCAACAACCCATGTTTAATGAGGATTTGTCACTGGCTATTACGTATAACGGTGAAATATACGACTTAGAACGTCATCGATATGAGTTAGCAAAGTGTGGGATTGAGTTTCGAACTCACAGTGATACCGAAGTGGTATTAAAACTGTACCAGTATTACGGATTAGATTTTGTTGAACACCTCAATGGCGAATTTGCTTGTGTGATATGGGATCAAAATAAAAAACAACTGGTGGCGGTACGGGATCGCAGCGGTGTCAAACCATTGTTTTTTTATCACGATCAGCAAGAGTTCGTTTTTAGTTCTGAAGTCAAAGGTTTATATGCTTTAGACCGAATCGAACGTGGACTCAATCCGGAATTTTTTTACAGTACTCCGTTCGCCTTTCAGGTGCAGGGGATCTCTCCATTTAAGAATATTCACTCCTTAAAACCTGGGCACAGGCTGGTGGTGAATGAGCAGGGCATTCATGAATCTTGTTATTGGGCACCAAATTATGACACGGATAATCGGATCAGCTTTGAGGAGGCGAAAGAAACCTTAAGGCATCAATTTGAGCAGGCGGTGGAGCGCCGAATGGTGGCAGATGTTCCGGTAGGCACCTATTTGAGTGGCGGCATAGATTCAACCTTGACCTGCGCCATGATGAGCCAACACGGGCCACTAAAAGCATTTAACCTTAGTTACAAAGATACGATTTACGATGAAAGTAACTTTGCTCGTCAGATTGCCGATTTTTACGGAGTTGAGTTACATACACTCAGCTGCACCATGGATGATTTAGCGGATAACCTAGAGCAATCGGTCTATCAATCTGAGCTGTTGTTAGCGAACCCTGGTCATGTGGGCAAAATGTTGTTGTCAAAATTTGCCACAGAGCAGGGCGTCAAGGTTTGTTTAACGGGTGAAGGTGCTGACGAATATTTTGCTGGATACGCGTTTTTTAAGCAGGAAGCGATTTGGCGTATGTTAAGTGACCCAAATGTAGAACCTGAGCAACTCAAAACCCTGAACCGTCAATTCGAGGAGATGGAAGTTCGTTCGCAGGAAATGAACTGGACAAAAAGCAACAGTTGGCGTGGGGACAAACACCTATTTGGTTATCCCAGTTTTCGACAAACTGTTGTTGATCAGCTCAGCAAAGTTGTTGGTCCAAATTTGTTTTCCGAAGGATTCTCAGAAAGTGCCGCATTCGATACGCCATTTGATGTCTTAAAACACAACTATGACTATAAAAAAATGGCAGATATGCACCCGTTAAATGCGTCCAGACAGATGTCACTAAGCGCCTTGTCCGAATACATCATTCCTGTACTTGGAGACCGAGCTGAAATGGCTAACTCCTTAGAGTGTCGGACGCCATTTCTGGATAACAAAATGCTTGAATTTGCTACCCGGTTACCACCTGAGTATTTGTTAAATATTGGCGAATTACGAGAAAAGTATATTGTTCATGAAGCCTTCAAAGAGATACTACCGCCGTTTATGTATAGCCAGCATAAACACCCATTTTCGGCTGACAACTGGTATGCCTTTGCGACCCAATCCGTAAAAGGCGGACAGTTATTTGACCACTATTTGAGTGACGAGTCATTAAAGCAGAGTGGTGTGTTTAATTTGACGTACCTTACGACGATTAAGCGATTATGGCGCGCCTTGCCTGCGCATTCTCCCATGTTGAAAAAATTGCAGTCCACTATGGGAACTGTGTTGTGCAGTCAAATCTTGGCGGAGAAATTCATCAAGCGCACAACTGTAAAACCTGATCGAATTAAGGTGACCGATCACACGCCTCTAGCAGTTAGCCAGACGATTATTACAGGCGTTAAGGCAGCATGATGAAATCATTTCAGTCTCAAATACCAGAACCAGACTTTAATGGTGGCACCACTGATGTTGATGTTTATTATCTGACGGAATTGCCAGAACTGAGTAAAGAACAACAAATTAAAGCAGAACATTGTTTAGACCATAAAGAGAGGCAAAGGTATGAAAAAATGGTGCGACCAATTCAGAAAAAAATGTTTCTGGTGGCCAGGTATGTAACCAAAAATTTGCTGGCAACACATCTGAAATGTGAACCCAAAGACGTGTTGTTTCAATACAGCGCCAATGGCAAACCTAAACTCATTGTTGATAAAGGCGTGCATTTTAATTTGTCACATTCAGGCTCAAGTTTAGCCTTGGCGATTAGCAGCCAAAACGTAGGGGTAGATATAGAATCATTCACTACTTTGCAACGGCTATTGGATACGCCTGAGTTATATATCAATCAAGATGCCGCATCAGAGATCAAAAAGCAGTCGTCGAAATGGCATAAGGCATACGTAGCAGCCAGATACTGGACGACGTTGGAAGCGTTAGTAAAACTCAAGGATAGTTCTGTATTTAAACTCAGGAACGGCTTGACCCTCAAGAATATTAAACCCGACTTGAGTACGGATGAGTTTGCTTTGGATGCTCATAAAGCATCTTACAAACTACTGAATTATCGTATGTTAGTGACAGCCGTAAGTGAGTGTTTAAGTCCTAATTATCGCTATTTCCAAATTAGGATGTTCGACTGATGAAATTGAATAAATCTACCAGCAGCAAGACTCACCTTTGGACTAAGGTGAGTCAGGGCATGACTGAAAAAATAAAACTGTTAAAAACGATATCTAAATTAGTGTTTGGTGATGTTCAGGTTTTGGTCAACTTCTATCCAAAGCGCTACGGAACGTTCAACGCCAATTTGAACGGCTTTTCCGTCTCCCATGCGGCGCATGGTGACACCCAATTGACGAAGAATGCGTTCACATGCAGTGGTAGTGACGGTCACATAACCTTTTATTCCGCGAGCAACGGCGAAATCGTAAAAAGAGCGAACCAAATCTATGGTGACTTCAGAATAAAAACCTTTATCTTGACCACGCTTGTTTTTATCAACCGCAAATCGACTGATTTCCCAAATATCGTCTTGTTGCGGAGCCATTTCGCCTTGCAGCAATTGTGGAAAGGTATCTTTTAACATGTATTTACCTTGTGTTGGCAGCGCTCTCCAGCAACCTTGCACCTGGTCTGTATTTTCAACCGCGATGTGGAAAGGTTTTAGGTCGTCGTATTGGTCACGTTCACGACCTTGGTCTGAATTAATCTCCCATCCAAGGCGTTCGATGAAAGTGTTATGTCTTAGTTTGAAGATATTATCTAAAACTTCTGGGTTGGCATTGAAAGTGTTTTCTTGAAAGTAAATAACGTTGTTCATTTTGTTCACGCTCCGAGTTAGTTGGCGTGAATTACGTTATTTTTTAAGCGACCCCCAAAATAGCTGATACATTTGTCAGGGGTGGGTTATATTTCTTTTATATCAAATGGTTATGTCTGTTTTGGGCCTATCCTGTCAGTTTTGACAGGTGGCGAAAATGCCCTTCTATTGCCATGTTTAAAAGCTGTATCAAGTTGTTAAAGTACAGGTGTAGGTTTTTGCTGAATATCATTTTTTTACTTTGATTTTGTGAGACTAAAAACGTGTTTAATTCGAATGAATGTGCCGACCCTGTCATTAGTGACAGGTGTGGGGCTTCATCCCATTTGGTAAATTTGTTTGCAGTAATTTGAATAAATAATAAGTGGAGACACGGGGTTTAGTTAGATAACTCAAAAAGAGAATTAAGCTAAATGTCTAAGTCGCTGCAAAACGTGAAATACACCATATGCCCTGGGAGGAATTGTGGAGTCATTTAATATGGAATTAAAAACGGACAAGGCGCGGCAGGAAGCTATGAATCTGGCACTGATGTCAGCCATGAATAAATCGAATCGTTCTGGTTTTGGGTGGGTGTTATTAGATGAAGAGGTAAAGCGACTCTCTTCGGGGAGTTTTGTCATTGGGCAGGATGACAACACAGACTTGTTAATAAACTCGATTCGCGACTATATCGATGAGCTTTCTCACTTAATCATTACGTGCGATCCGGTAATAGCCTTCATAGACGTTGAGGCTCTTTGTGATGTATTAGAACTGTCGTCGTGCCGCACAGTTACGATTGGTTATCATGATAATTTGATTAACAACGAAAAGTGGACCCAATGGCAACATGACTGGTCTGGCGAAGTCTTATACATGCCACCAACTCAGGTTTCAGAGCGATTAAATGCCGGGCCCAAGAAATTGATTAAATCTCATTACCCTTGGTTAACTGGATTGTCGATTAGTGCCGTCAGTGGTCATGCGATGGCGTTTTCTGATCTATCGCATGAGTTTGGATTTAATGCTTTCCTGAAAGAGCTGGCGAATAAGTCACGAGCTGTCTTGTTCACGCCGAGCCAGGAAAATATAATCAGCATCTTGGAAGGTAAAAATCTAAATTTGGAAAGTCATTGTTTTTATCAGGTGGAGAGCTTAGGGGAGGTAATTGCCGCACTGAATGAATGTGTGTTGCAACAACGCACTAATGTTTTGTTATTCAGTGATTTACGATTTCTGCAGACGGTGATTCAGGCGGAATTGTGTGATGAAATTATTCATCACATTGGTTTTGAATCTGTCGAAAAAGAGCGGGCAGAAGAGCAACCGGTTATTTCGCCGTTTGAAAATTGGTCCATCGTAAATAGTGAAGTGGTGGGCCAATGTGTTCGTTTGACACTTGGCCACCTGGATGAGATTAAGAACTTGGCACCTTCAGGTATGCGGCTTAATTAAGCCATACATGATGGCTTTAGCCACGGCATGCTGGCGGTTAACGGCACATAATTTGGCGGTGACACTGGACATATGGAAATTGACCGTACGTTCTGACACTCCCATGATTTGTGACGTTTCCCAGGCAGTTTTACCTTCACAGGCCCAAAATAAGCTCTCTTTTTCTTTTGGGGTGAGAGGTTTTATTTCAGAGTTTTCGATATTAAGCCTTAGATAAGCTTCAAATACCAAATGACTGAAATACTGGGCATAAGGTAGTGCTTCAAGCAATCTCGAAGATAAATTTGCTGCGTCTCCTGATGCAAGACTGAAAATACAGATCTCACCGCTTGGCGCTTTTACAGGTACTGACATGCCATCTACCAAACCTGCGGTTTGTGAGTCTTGCATGATCTGTAAGCCATTGGGGCAGCAATATTTCTCGTTGTTTACCAAAGTGCTCCACATAATGGGTGAGGCATTCTCGAAACAGTACCTAACAACCGGGTCGTATTTTTTGAAGTCGTTATCAAAATACAGCTTGTACCACTCTGTTGGGTAGTTAGATAAAACAAAAATTTCCGGCGCACTGAGGGAAGTGGCCTTAGTAGAGGAAAACAGATAATACTCAAGGTCGCATAATTCACAGAGTTTTAGAAAACTCTGCTCCAAGTCTGCTACCGACTCTGCTTTATCAAGGGATTGAATCAGAGGATTCAGTGACTCCATATCCATGTTATTAGCCTTTTTAAGACAAACCGCTGGTATATATTCAGAAGTTTGATTTGGTTTTATTAACCGTTTAAAAAAATACTACATAACTTTGAAAGTGCTACAACTGGACTTCGGGTGAAAGTTTTATGAAATTTGCACAATTTATCGGCTGAATATTAAGCTGTGATAATGATCTCGATATTTTCTAAATAGGCTAAATTATTGCCATTATTCTAATTTTGTCGTTGCAGTTTAAAAGTAGCTGTATATACTGACAGTTATGTCTACTGTATGGAAAACCAGATTATGCGCCCACTAACAGAACGCCAAGCTCAAATCTTAGAATTGATCAAACAAAGCATTGTCACCACTGGCATGCCGCCAACGAGGGCGGAAATTGCCAAACGGTTGGGATTTCGTTCTGCCAATGCGGCAGAAGATCATTTGAAAGCGCTGGCCAAAAAAGGGCAAATAGAGATCTTACCGGGTACTTCGAGAGGTATACGTCTGGTTGAAGATATTTCTGAAGTTGAAGCTGGTTTGCCAGTTGTTGGTAAAGTCGCGGCAGGCTCGCCTATTTTGGCATTAGAGCATGTGGACAATCATATTAACGTAGACCCAACCATGTTTTCCCCGGCGGCGGACTTTCTACTCCGTGTAGAAGGGGAAAGTATGAAGGACATTGGCATAATGGACGGTGACTTATTGGCCGTTCATAAAACTCAGACGGCACGTGATGGGCAAGTGATTGTGGCTCGAGTCGAAGAAGACGTAACGGTGAAACGTTTAGAGCGCAATGGCAGTCAGGTTATCTTGCATGCAGAAAACCAGGAGTTTTCACCAATCAAAGTCGATTTAAACTATCAGGACTTTGCCATTGAAGGCTTAGCGGTAGGGGTGATTCGTAATTCAAGTTTGATGTAATTTCACAGAACAAAATCACAACAAAAACCTCTGTTAAAACAGAGGTTTTTGTTTTAGCAATTAACAACTAAGGTTATGTACTAGCGGCTAATTGCATTGCGCTTTTTTTCTCACGTTCAACAAACTTTAACCACTGAGTTGCCATACGTTTTGAGCTTTTAATTTCACTAGCTTTGGTGAATGCAGTTAAGGCCTGATCAAACTTTTTAAGATTAAAACTGGCCATGCCCAACGCTAAATACAAATTACCCGGGTTATCTAACTGACCTTTTTGTTCCGCTTTTTTAGCAGCCGAAATGGTTTGCTCAAATTTGCCCATTTGCAGGCTAAGCTCTGCAATTTGCTGATCAGCGACGCCCGTTTGTGTTTTGGCACTGATATCGCGATAAGTCATGATCGCAGTATCGTATTCTTTCGCAGCAACATAGGATTGCGCCAAAAACTTCAGATTTTTAACATTCTGATCTAATGTGCCCGATGCAAAACCATCCACCATCACATTGGCAGCCTTGTAAGGCAGACCATTCAAATAATAAATTTGAGATAAGTTACGCAAATCTGACTTTTTGGTGACATAACCCTGTTGATAGGCGGCTTCCATGACGGCGAGTTGTTTTTGCTCTTCGCCTATTTCACCATACATACCACCTAGCTGGGTCCAGTATTCCGGTTTATTGAACTTGCGAACCATGGTCTCCAACACTTGCGTGACCTTCTCTGGTTGCTTTAGCTCAAAATAAACGGCTCGCTGTAATACGTACCAGCTTTCGGCAGGCTCGAAACCATCGGCGATTTGTTTATCGATAGCTGTTGTTATGTGTTTTGCCGCTGCCGGATAGTTTTTATTCTGGTAATTAGCCTGAGCTTTTAACACATAATTTTTTACCGGGATGTCACCGCCTTCAACCTTTTCCCAACGTGTTAGGTACTCCAGTGTTTTTTCATATTTGCCACTCGCCATGGCTAATTGTGACAATGAAAATAGCGTACTTTTCTCCAACGATTCAGGAATTGGTGACTGTTGAACGACTTGTTCAAAAGCGGCTAGTGCTTCGTCTACTCGTTCTGCGTTGTAATAGATAAAACCATAAAAGTTATACATCATGGCTTTTTCATAACTGTTGAGGCTAGATGCTTTGTCTTTGACGTCATCTAACACCTCAAGGCCTGCAGGTACGTCGCCGTTATCCGCAAGCTGTTGTGCGCGAGCTAACTGGCTATATACACGAGAGCCAAGTGCTGGCGTGCGGCGACGTTTTTTTTCTGCTTTTTCTGTTGCAGCAAAGGCACTGCTTACAGATACCTGCGGTAATACATCTGCCAAACCACTCGACAATAAAAACGTTGCAGACAAGATGGATAATGAGAATGTCTTTTTCATCTTCTTTCTCTCTTAACCGTTCATTTCAAATGTAATGCGGTTTTGCACGCCGCTCACTTCGGTGGCGGCACCGTTTACGACACGAGGTTTGTATTTAAACTTCAGTGCAGCATCCAGTGCGGCACGGTTAAATAGTCCCTCGGGGTTGGCTTCAATAACAGTGGGGTTTTTTACCGCTCCCGTTTTATCAACCGTAAACTCGACGATGACGTAACCTTCAATCCCACGTTGCAACGCTCGCCTTGGATACACCGGCGCGACTTTTACGATAGGCAAATATTCGCCGTCGCCCGACTCCAATGCTAAACCGCTATCCAGAGATACGTCCGCCGCAACATCGGCACTGAAATCAAATCCAGCATCGGCCGTTTCGGCTGTATCCGGTGACATTTGTGGTTGCTCCATTGGTGGAGGCGGCTCTTCTGGTTTTGGTGGCTTTTTCGGTTTACGTTCTTTTTTCTGTACCGTTTCTTCCTGCTTTAAACGAATGAAATCAAGCACATTTCCCTGTGGCGGCTCCGTCAAAGCAGAATCGCCGGATTTGATTAATGCCTGCATTCCAAACAACAATCCTAAGGTGATCGCTGCGGCAATGAGCAGGGCAATGACAACACGCTGAAACATGAACCTTCTACCTTATTGATCCTGAGCGGCAATCGAAACGTCGTAAGCACCAGCGGCACGAGACGCGTCCATTACTTTAATCAGAGTGTCGGTGGTGGCTTTTTTATCAGCCTGAATAACGACCGAACCCTGCGGGTTTTCGGCTTTTAAACGTTCGATGTTTGCCTGTACCGCACGCACGTCAACACGACGTTTGTTTATCCAAATTTCACCTTTGTCAGAAATGGCCACCAATATGTTGGCTCTTTCTTTTTTCACTGCTGTTGCCGCTTCTGGGCGGTTAACATCGATGCCAGCTTCTTTGACAAATGATGCGGTGACGATGAAGAAGATCAACATGATGAATACCACGTCCAACATAGGGGTTAAGTCGATATTTTCGTTTTCTTCTTCTGCAAATAAGTTCGCTAGTGGCGCTCTCATAATAATTCCTTTGACTCTTTAATGTTGAATTTCAAGTTCAAGTGAGTCTTCTAACAATTCAATTTCTCGTTTGGCGTTTCTTTGTAACCAGGTATTGGCAAATACACCGGATAATGCGCCAACCATGCCTGCCATTGTTGGGATCGTGGCTTTTGATACACCACTTGCCATTGAACGTACGTTACCGCCGCCGCTGATGGCCATCACATCGAAAACTTCAATCATGCCGGTTACCGTTCCTAACAAACCCATTAATGGACATAAAGCGACAAAAGTCGTGATCAACGTTAGGTTCTGATCCAGTTTTAACTTTGCTCTGGCGACAAATGCCTGACGAATTTGCTCTGCATTCCAGGAGGCTCGTTCTCTACGAGCCAACCAGGTATTGATTAGTGATTTTTTCATCTTTTTGTGGCCGGTTAGGGCATAGATCAAACGTTCCAAAATCATTAACCACATAACAAATATCATCACAGCGATAGCGCTTAAAATGATGCCGCCTGAGTCTAAAAACTCTCTGATGGCTTCAAGGCTTTCTGTGAAAATCAACATAAGGCGGCTCCTTACGCTACTTGGTTAGTATTTTTTTTAACCATGTCTTCACGACGACCAAGCTGCTCTTCTGCACGCTCCGCGATAATGCCCGCGCTTTGTTCTTGTAAGATGAACAAGATGTTTTTGCTGCGCGTGTTTAACATGCTGGAAAGGACAACTGTCGGGATGGCAACAACCAGACCTAACACAGTGGTCATTAGTGCCGTAGAGATACCGCCAGCCATAAGTTTTGGGTCACCTGCACCGAATAATGTAATGGCTTGGAACGTTTTGATCATACCTGTCACGGTTCCAAGTAGACCCAGAAGCGGCGCTACTACGGAAACAATCTTGATTAATGTCAGGTTCTTAGTGATCTTCGGCATTTCACGTAAAATGGCCTCTGATAGTTTTAACTCTAGGGTTTCGTATGCCACGTTCGGGAACTGTTGGTTAACCTTTAACACACGGCCCAGTGGGTTATTGTCTTTCGGCTCTTTGTTTTTAAGCTGACGTTTAACCTTGTTACCGATAATCGTAAGGGAAACAAAACGTTCAAGAGCGATCAAAAATGCAACTAAACCAACAGCAATAATGATGTAACCAACCGTGCCACCCTGTTCCACACGCTCTTGTGGACTAGGCGCTTGCACCAAAAGTCCTAAAATCGAACCACCCGTTGGATCTAGAGCAAATGGCAAAACGTCGTTATTGGCGTTTTGTAAAGCTGCAGCTTCACTCAAAAAACGACCTGAAGGCTGACGCACTAATTCAGATACCGTGCCTGTTACCGGATTAACATCCAGGTATTTACCGTCTGAAATAAGTGAGAACGCGCCTACGCGTAATACTTCTTTGTTTACCTTGTTGCCGTTGGCCTCAACCACATCCGCATTAAAACGTGTGATCTTGCCTTGCTCCGTCATTTCGCGTTGCAGTTCATACCAAACTTTTTCAATTTCTTCGATTGAAGCAAGATTGGAGCTACCACCCATGTTTTGCGCTAATTCTTCAAAGAAGGCATCGCGGCCTGGAAATTGAGCGGAAACGTTTGAGGTTTTTAACTTACCCGCCGTATCACCGGAGACCTGCTGAAGTACACCAAACAGCTCTTTTAGTGAACCCATGCGTTTGCTTAACGTGCCAGATAAATCCGCAAGTTTTACTTCGTTATTTTCGAATTGAGTTTCTAAACGCTCCGAGGTATTTAACGCATTGTTACGACGAGTATTCGCGTCGTTTAATAATCTGTCTTGTTCAGCTTTTTGTGCCAAGAACTGTTGCTCACGGCTCTTGTTTTCTGCTGTCTGGTTTTGTTGACCCTGCTCTAGGCGTTGTAACAACTGATCCAGATTGAGTGCTGCACCTTCGTCTGCGGCATGGGCAGAGAATATAAAACTGGCTGACACTAATGTTGCTAATACTGGTTTTAAAAACTTCATCATTTTATCTACCTATAAATAATCTTAGTGGGCCAGGTTATGGCGCGGCTTTTATTGGAAGAACTAACAGGTCTGGGGCGAGTTGCTTTTTCGCAACACGTAACGCCTTGGTAATGTGCATACGGTACTCATCACCCAGGTCTTGCCAGGATTTGCTTTCCTGATCCCAACGACCAGCGACGGAACCGTCACGCGTTTGATAAATAAGTGCGGTACGACCGATGCGCAGGAAGTCCACGTCTCTTTCCTGTCCATCTACATTGATGATGCCAGCGTAAGCCTCGATACTACGGCCGTAACCCACTTCTACCTGATAGGCTTCTAATACGCGGCGGAATTTCTCTGATACTTCAACATCGGCGCGGTCCATCATGGTTTGCAAGCCACTAATACGCGTTGTTCTTTCTTCCGGTAAAAACGGCATATCTAGCTCAACAAACTGAGCCAGAGTTTCAATCATGCGCATCATTAACGGGGTGATTTGACGTTCGATAACAGACACCTGATCGATATCGGTGTTTAGCTGTTGCATTTCGTCAAGTTGACTCTGAATTTGTTTTTGCAGCTGACCGTTATAAACATCTAAACCTTCAATCTCTTTGTTTACAGCTTGATATTGCTGAAACTTGGATTGTGTTTGTTCTGTTAATTTATTGATTTTTTGCTGTGATGCAGAAGCAGACGCATTAATTTTGCTGCTTTTTGTAATCACGGATTCAAGGTCCTTAGCATGTGCTAAGCCTGAAGCCATCACTGTTCCAGCCAAAATGGCAGCGGAAATTACAGTTGTTGAGAAGTTTTTCATAAATACTACCCCATAAGAAGAATGGGCGACATTTTAGGCAGTGTTTGTGACAGTTCTGCTACGCAAATATGAAAGCTATATGACAGTGCTTTTTCTAATATGACAGTTTTGTGAAACGTGTGTCATGTCACAAAATCGACATATTCGTTATATACGCTCCGCGTGAACCAATAGGGGTACAGTTTAGCCAGACGAGGCAAACGGATAACATAACATTATAAAAATGAACATTGGGTGACGGTTGGATTAATTGATGGTGAAGTTTCCAAAAGAATATAAAACGTTGTTAAAAAATTTGCTTGTAACTGAAGATTTGCAAACCGTCTTCCAGCCCATATTTGATGTTAATAGTAATCTGCCGCTGGGGTTCGAGGCGTTAACGCGAGGTCCGAAAAATCATCCATTGCAGTTTCCCAATGATTTATTTGAAGTGGCACATGTCTGCGGCCTGTTGTCCGAGTTGGAGTTGTTATGTCGAAAACTAGCCTGTAAACGATTTTCAGAGCAAGGTTTGCAGGGAAAACTGTTTATAAATGTGAGCCCGCATACGATAGAGCAGCCTTCACATCCTCATGGTGAAACCATCAAGCTACTCAAGCAATTTAACATTAAACCTGATCAACTTGTGATTGAAGTGACGGAACGATTCGAAGCAAATGACCCTCACCTGTTAAAAGAGAGCTTGCAACATTATCGAAATTTCGGCATGAATATAGCGATAGACGATTTAGGAACAGGGCATTCAGGCTTAAAACAATGGGCTGAGTTACGTCCAGATATTGTCAAAATTGACCGCTATTTCATTAGTGACTGCCACAATAATATTGTTAAACGAGAATTGTTGCGCACCATCTTTGAAATGGGCAAAGCGACAGGCGTCAGCATTATTGCCGAAGGAATAGAAGAGTACGAAGAGTATATCTTATTGAAAAACTTGGGAATGCAGTACGCTCAAGGGTACCTTCTGGCCAAGCCGGAGGAACAACCTTTGGACAAAATTCCAGAGCAATTGAGCCGTATGGTGGTGGGTGAAAGCGCTGTTTCTAATCAAGGTCGTGAAGAGTTTGAAATAAGTAATCTCGTAAAAAACGTCGAGCCAGTAGCAAGTAATGTGACGTGCAAAGATGTATATCGAATGTTCAAACAGTCGGAGCAAATGAATAGTTTGGCTGTAGTGGACAAAAGCGGAACTCCCATTGGCCTCGTGTATAAAGATCAGTTAACAGAGTTGTTGTCCAGTGATTACGGCCATGCGCTTTATGATAAAAAGCCAATAGAATCCTTCATGAATAAGGTGGCGTTTTCCGTTGAAATTGGCGCACCGATTGACGAAATCAGTAAATACGTCACGGACAACGAAGAGTTTGACCAAAGGCCAGAATTTATTGTCGTCAATAAAGGCAAATACGTGGGGCTTGCCAGCGTACGTTCGTTATTGAAAAAAATGACGGAAGAAAAGATAAAACACGCTCAACATGCGAACCCGCTGACCATGTTACCGGGCAATGTCGTCATCCAGCAAAGAGTAAACTACCTGCTAAATCGCAATATTCCTTTTGCCATGGCGTATTTCGATTTGGATCACTTCAAACCATTTAATGATTTATACGGTTATGCGGCGGGTGATACCGTCATCATGTTAGTCGCGGATATTCTTTCGGAAGTGTGCCGAGAGAGTTTCATTGGTCATGTGGGTGGGGATGATTTTGTCGTGATCTTCCAACATGAATCCAGCGAAGCATTATGCATAGCGGTGATGGACATGTTTCACCAACGTATTATGCGTTATTTCAAGCCTGAGCATATCGAACAGGACGGATATTATGGCAAAAATCGCGAAGGTGAAGAAAAGTTCTTTCCGTTATTAGGACTATCTTGTGGTGTGATCAGGCCGAATGTTGAAGCGCTTAATACGCATCATGATGTGGCGTTTTTAGCATCTGAAGCGAAAAAGCAGGCGAAAATAGCCAGTAAAGGCATGGTTTATTTTCAGCCTACAGAGCATAAGACGGCCTGATATCGATTCGTCTGATTCTGGTTGCGGTTAGTCTAAATCCAGTTCTATCGCTTTATGGTTAACAAACTCACTCGCCGTCATGGCATGGTAAGTCACCTGATTATGTAAAACGTGACAAGGCGAGGGGTCAACTACGTGCACTGGGATCTGGTTATGTCTGGCCACGTCCAATGCCATTTGAGTAATATTGACGCTAAATGAGGTCCCCATAAACACCATAGTACTTGCCGCTAACATCATCTCTTGAGCGCGAGTGATCTCATACAGTTCGGTATAAAATTCATCGAACAATAAAACGTAGGGCTTAAACGATTCATTTAAAATCGGTCCTTTTGTTTTGGATATCCTAAATAACTCTAACAAAGAGTCTTTCAGATTGGATTCATCCACCTGATCCCATGGTGCGGTAAACCGTTCCACTTCTTCTCCTTGAAGGTGAAACAAGGTTATTTGATCGATACGCCCATGTATCGATATGTAATTCGGGTTGCCAGCTTTACCGTCTAATCCATCTATGTTCTGTGTGATCAACTGTTTGTCTTTGAGCCAATTGTGCACCGAATTGGGTCCATGATGGCGATAGGTGACAAACCTGTGATAGTACCAGGATAAAAATTCCACCGGGTTTTGCTCGTACATGGCTCGTGTCGCCATTTCCTGTGGGGTATAGTTTTCACTGCCTATGGTCCAGAAGCCATCTTCGCCACGAAATGTTGGAATGCCACTTTCTGCACTGACACCTGCGCCTGTGATAAATAAGGTGCTCACTGCTGCTCTCCTTCTAGTTCCTTCTGTAATTCTTCCAGTTGGTCGATTATCTTTAAAAACTTCTCTCCGAAGGCAGTAACCTGATATTCCACCCTTAAGGGCAATTCATTAAATATCTGCTTTTCCAGAATTCCAAATTCGATATTCCGTTTTAGACATTGATTTAGAACTTTAGTACTCAGGCCGTCGACGTGTCTTACCATTTCACCGGGTCTATTCACGCCATTTTTTAACAATTGGTACACGGTCAAAGACCATTTACAGCCGTATATGGTTTCCACCATTCGCGCACTTTGTTGTGGAGGTAATTTTCTCGAAATTAATTTTTCTTTGTTATTCATAAAGATGTACCAATAAGTACTTATTAAACCAATTTGTACTTACTATTCAGCAAGTTAAGGCTTCTTTAAGGTTATCACTTAAATGACGAACAGGAGAAGCAAAAATGACATTTAATACCAACAAATCAGCTTTGATTATAGGTGGAACCAGCGGCATGGGTTTTGAAGTTGCCAAGCAGTTGTTATCTGAAGGTATTGCGGTGCACATAGTAGGTCGGAGCGCAATCAAACTAGACAAAGCACTTTCCGATTTGAAAGAGGATGGCTCGGCGACAGGGCAAACTTTAGATCTTTATAACAGGGAAGAAGTGGAGGCTTTTAAGTTGGTAATTGAGTCACACTTAAAAAACTTAGGATACTTGGTCAATGCGGCTGGGTATTTTAATCCCAAAGCCTTTTTAGAACATACCGCGGAAGATTTTGAGCAATATCATGAATTGAATCATGCATTGTTTTTCATCACGCAATCGGCGGCGAAAGTGATGTCTGCTGGTGGTGGCGGCAATATAGTGAACATAGGCTCCATGTGGGCGAAACAAGCGATAAAGGCCACGCCTTCCACTGCATATTCAATGGCAAAAGCTGGATTGCATGCGATGACACAACACTTAGCGATGGAGCTGGCAGAGTTCAATATTCGAGTAAATGCGGTGTCACCAGCTGTAGTTAAAACGCCTATTTATGAAAACTTCATAGAACCAGCCGAAGTGAACGATGTGTTAGCTGGATTTAATGATTTTCACCCTATTGGCAAAATCGGTACACCTATCGATGTGGCAAATAGCATAACTCATTTATTGTCAGATGATACGAATTGGGTGACAGGTGCGGTTTGGGATGTGGATGGAGGTGTAATGGCGGGCAGAAACTAACTGTACCCAATATCCAAAGCTACAAGTTTAAATTCTTAACTCTGTGAAAGATAACAACCGCATCTCGAGTTGAATTTTGTTATATAAAAGGAAGTGACTTTCAGTCACTTCCATTGGGAATCCGATGTTAACTCTCTACCGTTCGAATATTTCTTAATATGATTGCGTCTATTAAACCTTTATATTACAAAGTGTTGAGTGAACTTTTTGTAGCTTGCTATACGCTTCATCCATAACTCCCTGTGACTAGAGTGTGCGCCCTTGAACCAACAAACACAGAACGATAGTGTAATTCACATCAATGGGTGTTTTGGTGTTAGAAATTTGAAAAATATGGAATTGAAAGTGTTCGGAAAATACTTGGTGTTGCTGATCACAAGTTTGCTGATGATGGCATGCAGTGAGGAAAGAACTATTAATGATTCTGTTATTCTTCCGGAAGATTCTGAGCTTTGTCAGTATCCATACGAAAGGAATTCCGCTTTGTGGGATTATCTGAATGACTGGTATCTATGGAATGAGGATTTAGAGTCATCAATCGATCTTTTTGCCTATGAGTCGCCACAGGCTTTGATGGAAGAAGTAAAACAAAACACTCCACTTGATCGCTGGAGTAACATAACAGATAGCAAAAAACAGGACGACTTTTTCTCCAGAGGAGAAATTCTGAGTTTTGGTTTTGAAGCCCTTTTAGATGAATCAAAAAGTGAATTAATCATTGCCCAGGTATATGACGATAGCGATGCATTCACTATTGGCTTGCAACGAGGTGATCGACTGCTCTCTATTAACAATAAATTGATAATCGATGCCGTTAATGATGGCAGTTTGGAATCCGGCGAAATATGGGGGCAGGATGCGACGGGCACTGCCGCCGAATTAAAATGGAAAACGCCGACAAACGAAGTGCTGACCGGTCATGTAAAAAAACGCAGTGTAAAGATCAACACAGTATTGCATTCTTCGGTTATTTCAATCGGTCATTCAAATGTAGGTTATTTTGTCTTTTCTAACTTTCTTGGCCCTAGTGCCCAAGAGTTAGAGCAGGTTTTTGAGTATTTTACCCAACAGAATGTCGACCAGCTCATTATTGACCTGCGATACAACGGCGGTGGTAGCAGCAACATTGCCAATCAACTGGCTTCGCAAATTGCAGGTGAAAATGTACGAGACAAGGTGTTTGCTAAGTACTTTCATAACGCCAATCACAGTGACAAAAATGTGAGTGAAGACTTTAATTTGTATGGGGCAAACCCTGCTCTCAATCTTGGCAAGGTAACATTCTTAACTACGGATAACACAGCTTCCGCCAGCGAGTTATTAATTAACGCCCTTAAGCCACATATTGGGGTGCAATTGGTTGGCACGGACACCCACGGCAAGCCATCAGGTTTTAAAGCCGCTCAATTATGTGATCAGACGGTGTTTGCTGTTAATGTCACAATTAGAAATGCAGATGATGAAGGTGACTATTATGATGGCTTACCTGTTGATTGTTCAGCGGCCGATACCTTGGCAGCAGACTGGGGAGACGTACGCGATCCTTTATTAGCAGAAGCACTTTTTCTCTTAGAAAATGGTGTTTGCTCCAATACTGGCCAATCTATCGACAACTCGCAGGCGAGCTTCAAACTAATTCGAGCTGGACAGAAAACGCAGTTTCTCTGACTTCCTTTTTATTTAACGCTTTGTAGGAAACACCATGTTTAGATTTATCCTTGTACTTCTATCAGTCTTGCTTACGGCTTGTTCAAGCGTGCCATTGTCTACAATGGTGAAGTTTTCTAATTACGATAAGAATGACTTTTTTAGAATCGATCCCTCGCAATTGAGGGTAAAAGCAACGATTAACCAAGTGGTTGATATTGACCTTAGTAAGGCGACAACACTTTCTGCTGCGATAGGTGGCAGAGATACAAATTCAAAATTGGTCTTTCAATTAGAGCAAGTAAAAACTGAAGTCATTCCCGCCGTGAAGGGGGTATTCAACAATGAGCCCGCTTATAAAGTGCATTACATGAAACTTACAGAGCAATCCATTAACAACTTCAACCAATTGATAAAAGCGGCCGAGAACCGCAGCGACAAACAAGGTCAATTTCAAGCTGGCTTAAGTTGGGACAAACCGATTGATGCCAAAGGTGAAACGATTGTGTTTTCTGTAGCGCTTAAGTTGGCCACTGATGAGCCTTATTTCACACTGATTGATCAATTTGAACTGGCGATACCAAACAAAGAGTGAATCCAAGGTTTTCTTCAGTAGTCTCTGGTGATGCCGTTGTGGAAGAAAAAGCGGCAGTTAACAAGGTCGAGATGCGAGTTTCCAAATATCTGCTTTAATCAATTTATGAGTCAGAACATTTGATTGGTTAAAATACGCCAAGTGAATAACGTCATTCAATATCAGGTTTACCCAGATCTAAACTTCTTCAAGGCTTGCGCGAGCGGGGAACTGACCTTTGAACACATATTTCAACATGTCGAAGAGATAATAAATGATCCTGATTATCAGACCGGTATGAATGGATTTTACGATTTTCATCGGATAACTCGCCTGACAGGAAACGTTGAACAGTTTCAGGCGGTGGCAGAAGATATGTCCGATCATAACATCATCGACAAACAAGGATGTACGTCTGTTGTTTTGCCAGATGATAACGATTCAATGCATAACATGATGCAGGGTTTTATTTTGATGGCTTCAGATTCGCTGATTGATTATCAGGTCTTTCATTACCGGCAATGGCAACAAGCGCTTTTACACGTTGGCCTGAACCAACTACCTGACTGAACCATTCGCGGCTGTTTCAAAGGAGCGTTTTTTTGCTCAAAGCGAAATGGCTCAACTTCACATGCCATTTGTCGAAAAGTATCGAAACAAAGCTGGCTAGTGGCAAAAAGGTCAGTCTTTTAGTTTGACGTAAAGCCCATCAAATGCGGTTTGCCATTTTTCTTTCTTTTTTGCCGTTTGCCAGTGTTGGCGAACGGTGCCGTTTTTATTTGGTGTCCAGGTAATCTTATGTTGAACATCATTGCCCGTTTTATCTTTAGTTTTTCCTTGTAGAACCATAGATGTTCCGTCAAATCTGCCTTCCAGTTTTAACAATAGGCCCGTATTGTCGACCCAGGTCTGGTGCCAGACATCACGTGAAGCGTCATAGATGTTCAGACTCTCGCCCTGATAACCGGTTTTGGTGCTATAGGACTCACTTAAAACACAACCACCATGTTTCGATTTTATGTGATTAATACCCGCTTCACGACCATCTGGCCTGAGAACTTTCCAGCTGCCTAACCAAAAATTAAATTGCGTATTTTGTGTTTTGGCACACGGGCCATCAGCCAATACTTGGCCGGAAATGGCTGAGCTTATGAGCGCGAGCATTAAACAAAAAATTCTCATTTACAACTCCTGTGGAGGCATATAACAATTAATGAACAAGGTTATCTTGTTTCATTTTTAACACTTTTGCCAATCCTAATTTAGTGTAAAAATGCTGTCAGGTTACGCCCTTCAGTGCTATTTAACTGGTAAATGTTGAATTAATTTTGTCACTTTGCGCCGTTACGGACTTTTGAACCGCTATTGCCTGCTGTTTGGCACCACTGACTTTTTCAGTCACCTGAGACATGAGCTGCTCAAACTGATTGAAGTCCAGCTGCTGCTGTTGCGCGCAGTGCAATGTTTGTTTTGCTACGCTGGAAGAGATTTCTGCTTTTTGTTTTACCGAGTCTGTCGTTTCTATCAGCGATTGGGCAATATTGGTTTGTTGGTTCGCCGCAGTCGATATCTGCTGGAAATTGCTTTGTAACAGGTCACTATGATTGGTTAACTCAGATAGAATGTCACTGGTATTGGCCAACGACTCTTGTGTCTTCATGGCTAATTTGCGCACTTCATCGGCTACGACTGCAAAACCTCGACCATGTTCACCCGCACGAGCGGATTCGATAGCGGCATTAAGGGCCAACAGATTAGTTTGCTCCGCGATAGTCTTTATCACATCCATGACTTCCTGCACGCTGATAACACTGCTGATCAGCTGTTCTAACGTAGTGTAACTGGTATTAATTTGTCGTGCGGTGGATTGACTCGCCACTAACATTTGATCAGCCCCTTCACGACCAAACTGCATGGCGCTGGTGGTTTCAAGTGCATTGCTTTCCACGTCCTTGGCCAGATCATTCAGCTGGCTGTTGATGGCAGTAAGATTGTTTAACACTTGCTGGGCATTTAATACTTTTTCGCCCGTATGTTCCGTCGCTTCGGCAATGCCCTGTGTTTCTTTTACTAATGAGTCGAGTGCATTTGAAACGACTGACATTTGTTGTGACTTTTTATCGGCTTCCTGTTGTTGGTTTAACAGGAGCTGATCAAACGAACGAGCTATTTCACCAAATTCGGTATTAGCGCTGCTGTTCATGGGTGTCATTTCACCGGAATTGACCAGCTTGTAAAAGGCCGCTCTCAGGTTGCGAAGCGGATTCAAAACTAAAGTGAGCTGCACAAAATACGTGGCGGTAACGATTGTTAAGGCAATGATGATGACCACGCTGGTCATGAAACTTGCGCGGTCATACGTTGTTTGCTTGAAGTTGGCCATTTGCTCCGCCACCTGATTGGTCAATACTTCAAGCTTCTGAATGTCTTGTTGAATAGCCACTAACGACGCATTTTTATTTTGCACCGTCAATACCGTATTGCTGAGCTCTTTAGGGTAACGATTCACTACGCTGCGTAACGTGCTGGTGATGTCCTCACCCTTGTCGGTTTTATCGTCTTCATCTGCAAATAAGTCCAGATCATCGTCTTCGGTTTCTTCGTAAACGCCCAATAACCCGATACGTGTGATATTTTCATTTAGCGCGTTTAAATTAAAAAGGTTATTGTCGATCTGCTGTTTCAGGTTTTGCTCTCCCGATTTAACAAAGTTCTGGCGAGACTTTGCTAAATGCTGGCTCTCATAAAGAAATTGACCGGATAATGAGAGCAGTTGTTTTGCTGCATCAGGTTGGTTATCAAATCCTTCGAGCGCATATTCATTCAGGCTAACTGCGTAATCAAACAACTCTCGTTCCGCATGATCTAATAGGGCTTGTTCGTTACCGCTTAGCTTTCCTAGTGCACGGTACTTTCCTGCCATTTTTTCCTGAATGGAAATTAATTCAGACTGCAAAGAACTTATGATGTTTTCATCAAAGTTGCTGGTTTGAATCGATTGGCTGACAGCAGCGACTATGGCTTCCGCTTCCGTGAGTTTGACCGCGTTTCCTGTATTTAAATAGGACTGTAACGAGCGATAGAGTTTGATGTTAATGTCTTTATAAATCTCGAGGTAATTTGAATACTGTTTATCGGATTCCGTCAGCTGGTTGCGCGCACCAATTAAAATGATCACTAAGATGGCCACCACTGCGAACGTAATAAATGAACTGGCTTTTATAACGCTTGAAATTCTCATTGATACAGCACTCCCTCGAGCTCGTTTTCGCGGGAGTGTATGTAAGAATTGTGACAAAAATATGTCAGGTACCTAAAAATGCGGTTTTTCCGGTTGAATATTTAGTTATAAGAAATAGCTAAACCGTACCCAATAGTAATAAAAGTGAGTTGGCTTTTGGCCAAACGTTATTTGGCCATGAGCTGAACTAACAAGGTGTTGTATACCCGGGTTAAATCTTCGATGTCTTGTTTGTGAACGTGCTCATCCGTTTTATGGATACTGTGATTTGGCAGACCTAACTCAACCACATGACAACCCGCCGCGGCAATAAATCGCCCATCGGAGGTACCACCCGACATAGACAAACGTGGAAACAGTTTAAGCTCACTGAAGATGGCCCGTTCGACTTCTGCGATTAAATCAACGTCTGCCGTTGTGGGGTTATTGCGAATTTGTTCTTCATCGGCAACCAATGCGCTACCAGCGGTGAAATAAGGCTGACAAGGTCGAGACCAGCTGATATCAATGTTTTTGGTCAGTTGTTTTAATTGCATTAAGCCATCGGTAATGCGTTTGATAATGTCTTCTTGATTCTGTTTATGGCTGTAACGCACGTTAAAATTCAGCGTACATTTACCCGGAATGATATTATCGGTCCAAACACCGGTATCTATGCTGGTGATTTGCAACTGGCTACCGGGAAAGTCCTTACTGCCTTCATCCCACGAAAGCTCACTCAACCAGCGGCCTAACATCATCGCCTTATGGGCTGCGTTGTTAGCATCCTGCGGATAGGCCACATGGCCCTGAACACCGTGAATGACAATCTCGCCAGAAATGGCACCGCGACGACCGACTTTAATTACGTCACCCACTTTAGTCTGGCTGCTGGGTTCGCCAACAATGCAAAAATGGGGTACTTCATCTTGTTGTTTTAATAACTCGATGATCTCAGCGGTACCAAACTCCGCTTCGCCTTCCTCATCGCTGGTGATCAAGAAATAAAACGTATATTTATCAAGGTTTAAATAAGGTAACGCTTGCTCAAAAGCCGTTAACATGGCAGCAATACCGCCTTTCATATCGGCAATACCACGACCTATGATCATGTTGTCTTTTTCCGTTACTGCAAATGGTTCTGCACTCCAGTTTTCCGGATAGGGCGCTGGCACGACATCGGTATGTCCTGCAAATGCGATGCGGGTTTTTCCAGTACCAATTTTAGCGATAAGGTTAGAAACGCCTTCCACTTCAAATGAAGAGCAAGTCATTCCTAGTCGGCTTAAAACACGGGTTAAATACTGCTGGCACCCTGCATCATCTGGTGTAACGGAAGGGCGATGAATTAACTGAACCAAATGTTCCATCGTTTGCGTAAAGTTTAGTGTCGGCTGTTCCAATACAGTTTGTGTTTGCATAACAAGTCACGTCAATGTCATAAATGCGATCATTAAACCCAAGTTAGATGACATCTCTGTTAAACCAAGATGATCGTATTATTACGTCAATATTACATGGGACAGGTCGCGTATTGGTTGTTGCAGCGGCCTAGAGCGGTTATTTTGATCAGGGTAAAGTTCTTATATTACAAAATGATGTAATGTCAGCTAATGAAATTTAACTGAATGTCTTAGCTGTTTTATGCGGTGTCAAGGTTTAGTTTAGAATCATGCGACTTATATGTTTGTTAATATCTGAACATTGATACTCTAACTTCAATATCGGGTGGTCGTACCTTTAACCATATCTAAATAAAACCGTCACCTTCCTGTCATAACCTGTTCCTAATATTGCTCCTTTAGTTTTTCCAATAAATAGTGAGCATAAAACAATGATAAAAAAGCGTATTTTGGCGTTAGCGGTTTCTTCCGTATTCCTTACCGCCTGCGATGACACTGAGACGGAAACCGTTGAAGTGACAAAGGAAGTGGTAAAAGAAGTTGAAGTAGTAAAAGAGGTTTCGCCGGAAGAAGTCACTAAAGTTAAAAATGTGATCTTAATGATAGGCGATGGCATGGGGGCGCAGCAGGTCGGGCTGTTGGAAGAGTATGCTCGTCGTGCACCTAACTCCACCTATAACAACAGCGGTAATAAAACAGCGCTTTCGAAGTTGGGCGACGCAGGTCATGTTGGCCTGTCGCTCAATGCACCATTTGGGCCTGACGGCAGTTTGGTGGTGGATTCAGCCTGTTCTGCGACTCAGTTAGCAACGGGGATGGCGGCTGGTTCGGAAATGGTTGGGCTGGATGTTGAAGGAAATGTCGTTGAAACCATCCTAGAAAAAGCGAAAAAACAAGGAAAGGCGACGGGTTTGGTATCTGATACTCGCATTACTCACGCCACACCTGCTGCATTTGCGTCACACCAGCCGCACCGTTCATTAGAGCCGGAAATTGCTTATGAACTCGTATCTAACAATATGGTGGATGTATTGTTATCTGGTGGTGCGCGAGTCTTTTTACCTGAAAATATTAAGACCGATGAAGCCGCTCGTAAAGTTATGGCTGATTTAGGTGCTCACGAATCTGTGTATAAAAAATCAAAACGCGGCGATGATAGGAACATCATTATTGAAGCGAAAGAGAAATATGGATACGGCCTTGCATTCGATAAAACGCAACTGGCGGGTTCGGAAAGCAATAAACTGTTGGGTTTATTTGCGAACTCCGGCATGGCCGATGGTATTGCTTATTCTGCTTGTAAAGCGGACGACTCTTGTACTCAACCTTCTCTTAAAGAAATGACTCTGAAGGCTTTAGATATCTTATCGAAAGATGAAGATGGCTTCTTTTTGATGATAGAAGGCGGACAAATCGACTGGGCTGGCCATATTAATGATGCTGGCTGGATGTTACACGAGTTATTAAAATTTGATGAAGCCGTTGCTGCCGTATATGACTGGGTCAAAGAGCGCAACGATACCTTGGTATTAGTTACTGCAGACCACGAAACCGGCAGCTTTGGATTTAGTTATTCTCGTAAAGACTTACCGGAAGGTAAAATGCTGGATGGTAACGGGATGCAAAATCGCGAGTATAAACCCAACTTTAACTTTGGTCCGCTTTCGAATCTGGACAAGTTATATGCACAGACTGGAACGTTTTACGACATCATGGGGGCAGTAAACAGCGACTGGGACTTCACTAATACCACAGGCCAGCAGTGGTCAGATGCCATTAACTCGGTGAGTGAATTTAAGGTATCGCCTGAACAAGCGGAGAGCATCACAAAGCGTGAAGATAACGAATATCATGTTCACGAACATAAGTATCTAAAAGCGACTGAATTTCCGGCAATTGCCGATTTCAAAGAGTTTTATGTTTATGGTGATGAGCTACACGGCAACTTGATTGGTCGAACGTTGGCAGCCGATCAAAATGTAGTATGGGGAACCGGCACGCACACGGCAGCGCCTGTTCCTGTTTATGCTTTTGGCCCTGCGGGTGTCACCAAGCAATTTTCGACGATGCAGCATCATGTTGAAATCGGCCAAAAAATGATGGCGGCGCTTCTGACGGAGCAATAATCGCATTACGTTAAATAGTATTGAGCGGGCGTAACAGTTCGTCCGCTCAAGATTGGATATATTTGATTAATCTTCAAAACTTATAACCGTCCCGCTTTTTTTAGTCGTTTTAGAACCCGCCTGTGATAAATCCTACTAAAGAAGGGGCGTATGAAGGGCAGGGTTAATATAAATACCAAGGGTTTCATTAACCAAACTCGGCTCATCAATTCTATATAGGCGTCCAATTCAGAGCGTATTTCTCCATTTTCCATTTGGACGTGCAATTCCGTCATTGCCATAAAGGGCTCGATGCCTAGCTCAATAAGGTGTTGTTCCTGATTGGTTATATCAAGCCAAACGATATTTTCTCTGCCACTACCGGCAAGGTATTCGTAGAAACGCCTGTCTTTAATGCAACTCGGGCATGCGCCATCATAGAAAACGGTTAGTTTGCCGCTTTTTTCGACCATACTTACCTCTAAGCAAACAAATTTTAAAGCTCAATATTAGGCCAGAATAGGCATTCAATAGTTCAAATCGAAACGTTCCACAGAAACTAGTTAAATCCCAGTATTTCAGACTTGATATACACAAGTGTAGCAATCACGGCTAGGCTCAGTAATACGATTTGTGACGTCGTATACTCTTCAACCCTATTGAAATATTCTATTTGAAAATAAGTTAGCAAAGCCAGGTAGAGCAGTCTCCATTCCATCATTTTTTTCCTTCACTGTTTTTGTCTGTTGAAACCTTATGTAATTCAGTTGGCGAATCTCAGACACCCGTTTAATTGTCTAGTGCTTATGGCTTGATTAGCGCCTATTGAATACTTTGTTTGTTGATAAGTGACTGCCAAACATTACCTAAAATTGGGCTTTGCCATTTAAAAACCCGGGAACGACGGGGTTGGCGATTTAATACTGTGCTGAGAGTGTTTGTTTTTGTGGTTATATGAATTGAGCTGTCGCCGTTCGTGTTTGGCATATCGTAAAATCCTTTTTAATGATGAAATTAGGTTAGTCATAAATCCGTACGTAACAAGTACAGTTTGCATTTGGAATCGTTTTTTCTTTTTGGTTTTTGGGTCTTCTAGCAGTGCCGTATCATTAACTTAGAGCCCTTTACTATCTTGCTGGATTTACTTATTCTGCGTGCCGGATTCTCGGTTATTGTTGTGTGGATATGAAGGTTAAATTTAAGGATTTCGAATTTGATAACACTGAGCTTATTTTAAAGCTCAATGGCAAAATCTATCCGCTAAATGAAAAGCCCGCGCACCTTCTCAAGTTGTTTTTAAGCGAACCTGAAAAGATCCATACCAAGAACGGCATCTTGGATTCTGTTTGGCCGAATCGAGTCGTTACCGATCAGGTTGTGTTTCAAAACATTAGTTTATTACGCGCGTTATTTGGCGATGATGCAATAAAGACCTTTCCCAAAAAAGGCTATCAATGGCAGTTGTCTATACAACCTGTGTCTGAGTCTGAATGGACTGAAAATCCTGAGCCAAAACAATCACATGATCAAGAACGCTGTCAAAAGCGTAATCTTTCCGAAGAGAATATTCCGTCACAAGAGACTAGAGATAAGAAGTCTTCAATAAGTTCCTTTAATAAATGGATGTTACTTGGTGTTACGCTAATAGTTTTAGGTTTAACTTACACCTTTTTCTTAGTTTCAGGTAAACAAAATCCTAGTCTGGTAATAAGTCAGGAAAATGGCTGGTCAGATCAAGCGGTTTATCAGGTCATTATTGCAAATGATGAAATTGAATTGACTTCGTTAAAGGCAAAGCTCGAAACTCAGCAATTGTTTGATTCCCCTTTTAGCAGTTGGCAGCAAATGTCTGAAAGTGACACTTCCCGCATACTGGCCATTAGATATTATGACTTAGGTGAGCTAGTTGTTTTGAGGTTTCATCTGCAAGGCAAAGCCCGAGGTTGGCAAGACTATATTTGGGCGGATTCTAAAGAAACGGCTAACCGCAAACTTAATGAATTTTTACATCGCCTTAGCTCATCACAGTATTTGACTATGGAATCGCAACGAGGCGCAACAGCAGAGTTGTTAGTTTTAATGAATCAAAATCAAGACAACTTTTTGTTTAATCATCAGTTAATTAAGCAGTATCACTCGGAACTGGAATTCGACAGAGCGTCCGCATTGACCGAGCAAATGTTGGCATCTGAAACAAGCGAACTTGAAAAAGGCTTGTTGTTACTGACTAAAATTGAGTTGGAAATGGCTCATCAAAACTGGCCATTAGCCAAACGAGCCGCGAGTGAATCGGCGTTGATCTTTAAGCAACTGAACTTACCCCAATTGGAGTCAGTGGCATTAACCAAATCAGCTTGGCCATTTTTAGTAGAAGAAGCCTTTCTCGCAGGTATGCAAGTGCTGAATCAAGCTGCAAGCAAGGCGCGAATTAGCAACGAACCTTTGCAAGAAGTGACCGCCCATTTGATCCAATCCTTTATAGCATCTAAGTCCGGTCACACGGAGCTCATGCACACACAACTAGGGTTAGCCAAAGAACTAATAACTTTGCATCAACTAGGCGAAGAACACATGGTGCCGGTTTATTACAACCTGGCCTGGTTTGGTAAAAAAGACGGTTCATCCTTACCCCATTATCAATCGATATTGGACATGCCGTTTTCGATTCAATACGAAAGTTATTTTTACATCGCGGCAGAGAACTTAAGAGACCAATACATCAAAGAGCAAGAGTGGCAGCAGGCGGAAGAGTCGATTAAAGATTGGCAAAGGTTATCTTTCCAGAGTTTAAGCACAGCCAAAATTTTGTTTGCTCAAGAGCAGAAAGAGGCGGCTGTGGTTAAAGCCATCGAAGCATACAGACAAGCACAGGTGGAACATCATAAGCTTGATGGCCTTGAGGCGGCACTGACCATTCTTCAATATCAACAACTACCTGAACAACATTCTGCAAATAAAGAGTACATCACCTACATTCGACAGAATGCCACCAGACGCTGGTTACAGCAAAATAGCGAAGCGCTACAGGCGTTGAATAAGGGTAACGGACTCGTCGTTACCCTCTGACAATAAAGGGTTAACCGACTTCTTTAAGGTCAAGCCAAACCAGATTCCAGAAATCCAGACTGTAACGTTTTACCGATAGTTGCACTTGTTGCGGACCTTTTTCCAGATAAACACGATGTCGGTCTGATTGTTTGTCATCTATGTTTTCATCATGATCTACTTCTGCCACTAGGCGGTTGCCGCTCCAGATACGGAAAAACGTACCGGGTTCGCCCGTTCCACCTCTGTAGTTCAAGATATACCAACCGGATTTTTTAACATTGAGATTAAACGTTGAGGTCACCATAGGTTGCTCGTATCCCTTGTTAAACTTGCTCAAATAGAAGAGTTCCTCCTTGTCTTTACTGGCCGGACGATGAGCAAGAGAGGCATTTTCCAGGGAAGACAGGGTTTCCATGTTGATCCGTCCCGGGATTTCCACAAACTGCTTAGACAATATGCTAACCGGTTCACTGGATAAACTAGTCAGGCTGGAAGTTTTTGTCACAACTCGGAAGCTACCTTCGCTCTCAGGCAGTTTAACTTTCAGTGACGTTTTATTTGCGGACACGGTTTTGATTTTTTCATAATGTTTTAACGGCGCACCGCCAAGTAGGTATGACCGTCGAGATAAAGAACGATACACATCATAGCCCGTTACGTTTGATGTTGTATTGGGTTGCCAGCTTAAGGTGTAGCTGTTGTTCTTACGTTTCACTAACTGCAAGTTTTGAGGGGCCTCTGGCAAGGTAGGGCGATGATCAAGTCGCGCTTTTTGCGCTTTTGCCAATTTACTTTCAAACTCTCTGGTAGTGTTATGGACTTCGTCACTGTGTCCGTCTACAGCGAGTCTGAATCCAGTTAATGCCCAGCCAGTTTCATCCAAGCGTTTTGCTCGAGCCCTTGCCGCATGAGGTTGCGGGGGGAAGTGCCAGGTTTCTCCACGATGTGAGATATACTCGCACTGTTGGTTATCCATTTCCTGTTCAGAGCGAGCTTGATAGCCTTTGTAATAGCAGGTAGACGTGTATTGCGAAATATTTCCCACCATGTCGTACAAGCCAAATGGGTTTGGGCGGTATAACCCGACAATAGAGCCGTAGGGTTCGCCATCGTCACACTTGGCGTATTCGAGAAATCCAACGTAACTGGCACCATAGTCTTTAATCGCATGATATTCGCCCGACTTGTCAGCAAAGTTGCCGTACAAACAAGCTTGAGTCATGTTTGGATCGTCACCCCAAAAAAACTGGCTGGTGGTATTGGCTCTAAGTGAATACTCCCACTCTTGTTCTGTGGGTAAACGATACGGTGTTCCGGTTTTTTCACTGAGCCAATCCGCGTAAGCGTTGGCTTCATTCCAGGTCATGCACGTGACAGGCAAGTAGTCGCTATACAAAAATTGGTGTTTATCCCAAGTTGCTTTGCCTTCATTCACATCGGGCCCTGAAAACCAGTTTTCGGTGACGATGTCGTTGCATTCGGTATTCGGTTTAAACCCGGTATCCTCAACAAATTTACGATATTCGGCAACAGTAACCGGGTATTTGGCCATTCTAAACTCAGACATGGCGATCGTATGTTTCGGTCTGGCTTCTAAATCGCCTTTGTCTGAGCCCATGTCAAACTCACCGGCCGGAATGTTCACCATGGCCGGGACGATATAGTCACTCGCGTGTAATTTATAAGATGTGAGGGACAACATAGACAGACCGCAAATAAGGGCGCCTATATGTGTCTTATTTTTATTATTTGAGTATTTCATAAACTTACCTCGATTTAATTTGAGGTAAGCTTAGGGTTGCAAGACTTGGTCGTCCTAAAAGAAAACTAAATTTAATCAAAATTTAGTTTATGTATATATTTCAAATGGATGCTTATTTGTGACTGCTAGTCATATGCGCCGGTTGTTTCTAATGTCGCAATAAATTGGGCGTCTAATTCTAAATGGTTAAACATGAGCAAGTCGCAGCAACAAAAAAGCCACCGAGCGGTGGCTTTGAATTTATCGATTTAGTAAGTTATCAATCGAAAGCATAGGAGTAAGTCAGGCTAAAGCCCACACCCACTTCTTTTTCGCGAACGACGACGCCAGATTGGGTTACTTCCTGATCCTGATCTAACAGGTTTTTAACCTTAAATTTAATCTTAGAGTTAAAGTCCGGATAGTAGGTATATACCAGATCAACAGAGTGGAATGGTTGTTCCATTGCGTCTTCCACACCACCCACACCTGAAGCAAGAATTCGTTCACCAAATACGTTGTAAATAAGTGAACCTGAATGGTTGCCGTCAGCTGAGTCGTAGTTTAACTGCAAGTTCACCACGTACTCAGAGTGTCCTGTCATACGTTTTGTGGTATTGGTCAAGTTAGCCGCAAACGCCGGATCAATGGTTGCTTCTGAATCTGAGAAGGTAACGTTACCTGAGGTAAAGAAACCATCCGCCATCCAGGTTAAGTCATGCAACCACTCAACTTCCACACCGTAAACCTCAGCAACTTCGCCATTCACAAAACTCGCGGAGTAATCTTCGTCACCAATTCTCAGGATTGACTCAATTGGCGCATCGATGTCCTTGTAGAATGCGGCAACACTTAAGTTATCGCCATTTGCCATGTACGCTTCGTAACGTAGGTCGAAGTTCTTTATTGGACTGCTTTCAAGCCCTGCACGACCTAAGGTTAAGATGTCGGTAAGTGGATCGAAATATGCGACTGGTACCACTTCACGTAAGTCTGGGCGAACCACGGTTTCACCAAAACTTGCGCGGATTTGATAGTCATCTCCACCAATGTAAGTGAAGGCAAGTGACGTGAAGGTGTCATCTGAATTGATGGAGCCTTCCTGAATATTCTCTGCAGAATAAATGGTATTTAACTGTTCACGGTTAAAGATCAGCGACGATGAACGTAATGATACCTGTTTGAATTCTTCATAACGGATACCACCACTTACACGCCATTTTGCGTCGTAAAGTACGTCAAATGAACCGTAACCAGCATCTACTTTCTGACCTGCCATATAGTCGTCTGCACTCGTACCTGTCGGTTCGTTGAAATCAACAAGGTATAAGTTGCCATCGATTAGGTCGTCTTGCAGAAAGCTACCTGACTTAAGTGCGCCATCTTTTAATGCAACTGGCAGTGAAATGTTAGTGTCGTTGTTTAACACAAACTTTGATGTGGAATAGGTACGTGCTTTGTCAGAGAAGTCATATCCGGCTTTAAACTCAATTTCATACTTCGATGTGAAGATTGGCAAGCTAAAGTTACCACCATAAGACTTAACATTATCTTCCATGTCTGTGAATGACCAGCTAACACGCTCGTCATCACCTGTGATATTTGAGCCCAGATATTCACCGCTAGTGTTGTATCTGTCTTCCATATCGAAAGAAATGTCCACCGGAATTTCCGTTGTTGCTTCAGATTCCGTGTACTGCCAGTCGAAGCCTAGACCCATATAGTCGTTAAACGTATGAGTCCCGACAAACTGGTTTACAACTAATTCACGTTCTTCGTAAGTGAAGTCGTGGGTACGGTCAGCTTTACCATCTTGGCTGATGGTAAACGTTGTACTAGCCGCTGGCGCTTCGCGTAGGCCGATTTCCGTCTCATCTTCGTTATCAACCAGATAGATTGATGTGAATGAAACATTATGGCCATCGCGTTTAAAACCGACATTCAAAAAGCCGTTGTAACGTTCGTTTTCTGTTGTTACTGAGGATTTTTTGTAAGTCTGGTAACAGGTATTGGCGATGTTTTCCGCCGAGTCCAGTTGGACGCTACAGGAATTTGCATCGGCACCGGCGTTAAACACACCATTTTCTTTTTCTGAAAACTTCCAGTTTGTATCGTATGCCCCCGCCAGCATAAAGCCCAAATCGCCGCCGAATGTTTCGAAGCTGTTACCGATATGAAGTTTCACGTTATAGGCTGGATCTAAAGACTCTTCTTCTAAGGAAACATCGCGAGGTAAGGTTTTTAACAATGCATTGTTAATTGCAACTGCGCTGTTGCGGCGTGTTTCCGCAGACTCTGCGAGCAGATTGTTACCTACAATAATGTTTTCCAGGCTAAACGCGCCTTTATATTGGACAATAGCGTCTTGCAGTTCGCTAGGCATGCCACCGTCTGGGCGGTCATAGGTAAAGCCGTCTTTAGATGCAGAATCGTGTCCAACACCAATTTCAAAACCTGAGGTGAATTCTGTTGGTACCGATTTTGTTCTGATATCTATATTACCGCCACCAAATGCCGCGGGCATATTAGGGGAATAGGCTTTTTGCACAGCCATGCTTTCGATGATGGTGGCTGGAAAGATATCAAGAGGAATAACGTTTCGAGTTAAATCCGGACTTGGTATTGCCGCGCCGTTTAAGCGGGCGCTTGAATAACGCTCACCTAGGCCTCGAACATAGATGAATTTACCGTCGACTAAGGTCAAGCCGGTTACACGGCGAAGTGCTGAAGCTGCATCACTGTCGCCAGTTCTTGACAGTTGCTCCGCACCTAAGATGTCGGCAACAAATGCCTGACCACGACGCTCTTCGATGACTGCTGCCGCGCTACCTTGAAGACGTGTGCCCGTTGCCACAACTTCTTCAATTTCATCATCTTGGGCGACTGCGGTGTTTGTCACGGCAACTAACCCAAGACCCACAGCGAGTGAAATCTTATTGAGCCTGTGTTGAATGTTCATGGTTGTTTCCTATCTTCTATTCAAAAAATAGGCGCTTCAATTGCGCCTATTAGTTCTGAAATAATTACTTGGTATTAGTCGTTTGAAGCAGTTGCAACCGCTTGTTTAACCCACTTGTACCAGTTAGAAGAAGTTTGAGTGCCGTCTACCGCACCAACGAATGAACCTGCTTGGAAGAATGAACCAAGTGTTGTTGGGTCTGTCGCTGTTACTGTGATCATGTCTGTGTCGGCAGAGATACCGTCATCCGCTAGTACGGTTGTACCGTCTACACCGCGAACGTTTGAACCACCATTTTCGAACCAAACTTCACGAGTTTCGGCACTGTCACCTAACATCTCGCCCGCACCTGCTTTAAACTCAGCAGCACATGCCATTACAGAAGTCGTGAAGTTAAGTTTGTCTGCAACTGGTGCTTCTACCGCGTCTGACTTAAATTCAACACACTCAGTACCGCTTGTTGCGTCTGCTTTAACCATTAATACGTTGTAGTATTGGCCTTCAACTAAATCGTCAAATTTGAATGCTTGAGAAGGATCTTCATCACGTACAGATTTGCCGTCAGTTGTGATAACCGTAACGTTAGAGATAACTGGATTTGTCGCTGCTACTTCGGTGCTGCTTTTGTCTTTACGGCCGTCAGTTTCGAAGCCGTTGTTACCCATGTTTACTGGTGTACCAGCTGGAATCACTTGTGTAACGAAATACTCGTGATCTTCGCCTTCAACTTCAGTTGTTGAAGGGTCATCACCTTCACGTGCATTTAGAACCTGCGTGTCTACTACTGTATTAACTGTACCGTGTTTAACAAATAAGTACTGTGCTTTACCTTGCCAACCAGCGTCGAAGTCGAATGCATCGTCCTGAGTATCGGTTACCACTACGTGGCTGATAGTAGAAGCACCACCAAAGATTTCAATACCGTCATCGTAACCTTGGTGGATGTGGATGTAGTCAAAAGAAGAACCAGAACCGACGGCATTGATTGTTAATGAGTTTAAGTCGTCGCCTTTACCACCTGTGCGCGGGCCAGAACCAGCGTAGAAGATGTTAACGTAAGCCATGTCACCACTGTCATCAGCGTTGTTGTTTCCGCCGTAATATGAAGTGATGCCTTCCGCTTTTGCGTTACACGTAGCCGCAGTGCGCTCTGCATCAGTACATTGGTCTGTGATGGCGTTACCGTTTATTTGGATGCCGCCCCAGTCAGCGAACTGAGCACCTAAACCAACAACGTCTAGTTCAGCAAACGCCTTTGCTGATGTGAAAGTGATTGGTTTTTCAAATGTACCGATAGCGTCGATTTTGGCGCCACGTGCGATACGAACAATAGATTCGCCAGTTTTGAAGGCTAAAGTGGCACCGGCTTCAACCGTCATTGTCGGACCATTCTGGTTAATTGTTTGGCCTTCCGCCGTATTCGCGTCTTTACCAATCAAGAGTGCGCCATCAAATACGTGTACGCCGTCGTTTTCTAGATCTGCAAATGTAATGTCTTCATCGATTTCGATAGATTGGCTGGCGAAAGACGCGCTGTATAAACAGTGGCCTTCAGAAGTTAAAGCGCCTTGTTTTTCGCCGTATGAGGCACAAGGGTTTTCTTTCGGCGCGGTAGCACCACCACTGTATGTAGTTTGTGGTGAATTATCACCAATGCTTGTGTCATTGGTGGTTGTGCTGTTGTCGTTTACTGTAGGGGTAACATTGATGTCACCGCCACATGCAGTTAAAGAAACAGCCGCAGCTACTAGTGATACTCGAAAAATGTTCTTAAGTTCCATTGTGATCTCCGCTAATCGAAACTTTATTAATTTAAAAAGGTTTAGATGTCTGAGCTGATGACTAAAACATCTGAATACTGTTGTTCGAATGGCGCACAATGTACTGACGGAAAATGACATTTTTATAACGTCGTTATGACGCTTGTGTTACAGGGGGTAGGCTTTGTATGTCATATTTGTCATAAATGCAGGTTCAGGGAGTTGGAGTTGTGGTTGAGTTAGGTAACTTGAAACCCTCTACAGGCCAATGGTTGTAGGTGATGCAGGTACATTTGGTTAATGTCTTTTAATTGTCATATAAAAGTTCCTCAAAAAAGTTGCAAATTCATCATAGTTGTTCTTTAAATTATATCTTGAAAGAAATTAAACAAGGATGAACACGGTCTGTTTAGTGGCGGTTGGCTCATCATTGGGGTCTTTCTCAAAAGGAAAACGTCGATTACGACAGCCGTGATTGACAACAAGAATAAAAAATAACTGCCAAGGTTAGGCTATGAATAATTTCACTTTATACAACCCAACAAAAATCCATTTTGGTACAGGGCAAATATCGCACTTAACAGCGGAGCTTAAGTCGTCACCTAACGTATTGTTTGTCTACGGAGGGGGTTCGATAAAAAGAAATGGTGTTTATGACACAGTCATTTCAAATTTGTCTGATACCCACGTAATCGAATTTGCTGGCATAGCAGCAAATCCTAAATATGAACATCTAATTGAAGCCGTAGAGATTTGTAAAAATCGTTCCATTGACCTCATTCTCGCAGTTGGCGGTGGGTCGGTGATCGATGCTGCCAAGTTTATTGCTGCGGGCGCAAAGTGTGACTTCGATCCCTGGTTATTGTTTACTGGGGAACGTCAGTTACAGGATTGTTTGCCTATAGGCTGTGTTTTAACTCTGCCTGCAACTGGTTCAGAGTCAAACGGGGGAACGGTGATTTCCCGTGGACAGGACAAATTAAGTTTGGTTGACGACAGCTTACGTCCCAAATTTGCCATTTTGGATCCTGAATTCACCATGTCTTTACCAGTTAATCAGGTATCAAATGGGGTTATAGATGCATTTGTGCATGTTGTAGAACAGTACGTTACGCAGCAACCTGATACTAAACGTCCGATGTTTAACAAAGTGCAGGATAGATATGCTGAAGGCTTGTTGATGACCTTAATTGAAGAAGGGTTAATTGCGAAGAATCACTCGCAGGATATGGGGGCTCGTACCAATATCATGTGGGCAGCAAATCAGGCGTTAAATGGTTTGATTGGTGCCGGTGTGCAACATGACTGGAGTACGCACTTAATCGGACATGAATTGACGGCGTTGTATGGGCTTGATCATGCCTGTACCTTGAGCATTATGCTGCCAGCGGTGTGGAAAGTAAGAAAAGCTGAAAAATCGGAAAAGTTGATTCAATATGCCGAGCGGGTTTGGAGTGTTACTGAAGGCACAATAGACGAAAGGCTCGAAGCGGCTATACACAAGACGGAACAGTTTTTTGTAGAAATGGACCTACCGATTCGGCTGTCTGATGTGAATTTAGGCGAAGAAATTCTTGAGCCCGTTTTAGAACAATTGAAGAAACATAAAATGACTGCGTTAGGCGAAGATGGTGGGATTAACCTTTCGGTCGTGCGAGATATTCTGCAAACGGCGTTAGATTAATATGTGCGGTAGGCTCAATGTAATAGATGACTATGGCGTGCGTCAACTGTGTGAACAGCTGCGCATTCCGCTGGGCATTGAGCCTGAGCTGAGTCGGCGCTTTACCAGAGCGACAGATAAAGTTGCCATAATCACACGGAAGCAAGAACAAAATGTCATCACGCCTGCGATTTGGTGGCTGTTGCTTGAACCGACAGAAGATGGCTTTAAACCTTCAAAGTATACTTCGTTTAATACGCGTTACGATAAATTGAATGTACCAAAAAGTGCTGGTTTTAAACCTTACCGACAGAGTCGTTGTTTGGTTCCTGCAAAAGGTTTTGGCGAGTCGGAATTCCAAAACAAAAAACCACTGCATTATCATGATTTTGAGGCCACTGAAGGCCAAGCGATTGTGTTTGGTGGACTTTATCGTGAATGGATTCATTCAGTAACGGGCGAATTGGTGACGTCCTGCTCCATTATTACCTTACCGCCCCATGAAAAATTAGCACCTTATCACTCTAAATCCATGCCGCTAATAATGCCGCATGACATGAACCTGTTTGAAGCCTGGCTGGATCCGACTTTTAATGACGTGCGCCAGTTTGAGTATCTGTTATCGCCATACTTGCCACAGGATTTAATTGTTCAGCAAATTGACAAACCCAGCTTACATAACCCAATCAGCGAGGCAAAAGTCATTAACGGGGATGGATAAGTAGCATCAACGGGGATGGATAAGGACCATCAACGGGGATGGGTAAAAACCATTAACGCTGATGGATAAGGTGTTAATTGGTTATTTATTGTCTTTGATCAACATCTCAACAAACTGGCTTAGGTATAGTGTCAAACTGTTCCCATGTATTAGCCTGAAATTGAGAGACTCATGCCAGATACAATTCAAATCGATACTCAGCTATTGAATAAATACAATATCAATGGCCCGCGTTATACGTCCTACCCTACGGCTTTGGAATTCCATTCCGACTTTAATGAAGAGGATTTAATAGAAGCCGTTGCCGCAGGCGATACTCGAGATCTGGCCTTGTATTTACATATCCCGTTTTGCCATAGCCTTTGTTATTACTGCGGTTGTAATAAAATTGTGACCAGGCACCGCCACAAAGCCGATGATTATCTGGATTATTTGATTAAGGAAATGGAGTCCAGAGCACAACACTTCTCTGATTATCAGGTAAAACAATTGCACTTAGGTGGCGGCACACCTAGTTTCTTAACGGAATCTCAATTTACCAGACTGATCTCAGAACTGCGTCATCACTTTAATTTTGCAGATGACGCTGAAATGGGCATAGAAATCGACCCTAGAGAAATTGAACTGGACTTATTAGATCATTTAAAAACATTAGGTTTCAACCGATTAAGTTTTGGTCTGCAAGATACTAACCAAGAAGTACAAGAGGCCATCAATCGGATTCAGGATACTCAGTTTGTTGCAGAATTAATTAAACGAGGTCGGGAGTTAGGATACCAGTCGATTAACTTGGATGTCATTTACGGTTTGCCGCATCAAACACCAGCGTTATTCACTAAGACGCTAAGTGATGTAATGAAATTAGATCCTGACCGTATCTCCTTATTTAGTTATGCCCATTTGCCAGCAAGGTTTGCCGCGCAGCGAAAAATTAAAGATGACTGGTTACCCTCGGGACAGGTTAAATTGGGATTAATGTTGCAGGCCATCGATACCTTAACCAGCTCTGGTTATGTTGCTATTGGTATGGATCATTTTGCCAAGCCGACTGATGAGTTGGCGATTGCACAGCAAGAAGGTCATTTACACAGAAATTTCCAAGGTTATACCACTCAGGGAAATTGTGATTTGTTGGGCTTAGGCGTGTCTTCAATTAGCTCTATCTCAAATGTGTTTAGTCAGAACCAGAAAGGATTAAAAGAGTATTATCAAGCAATTGATAATGATGGAAGTGCCGTAGATAAAGGGTTAACGCTGGATAATGACGATCTAATTCGTGCCAGTTTAATCAAACAGTTGATGTGTAATTTTAGACTCGACATAGTAAAGTTCAATCAACAGTGGCAAATAGATTTTAATGACTATTTTGCAACGGAAATAAAAAACCTGAATGATTTCATCAAAGATGATTTAGTAGAAATTACCAAAGAAGAAATTCGTATTCAGAAAACGGGACGTTTGTTGGTGCGTACTATCTGTATGACCTTCGATAAATACATGGCGAAACAAATTAACAAACAGCGTTTTTCAAGAGTGATCTGATATTCATTTACAACGACAAAATGGCAACCCCAAAATATGTTGCCATTTTGTTTGTCTAAATCTGCACCTAACATTCCCTTTATTGAATTGCATAGGCACAATAGCAACAATTTTGTTAGATTGAGTTTAAGTTGTGACCTTCCCCGAAATTCAGCAAATTTTACCTTACGTTATTACCCTAATTAGTATCGGTGTTCTATTGGTGATGTTGCGACTGTTATTGTTGAGTCGGCAAAAGGAATCAGAACTTACTAGTCAGCTGGCTGTGGCAAATCAAAATGAAGAGAACTTGCAAAAACAAGTTGCGGACCTTCACTTGTCTATACAGGAACAAAAGAACACTACACTTAACTTTCAAACCCAAACTCAATTAGCTCAACAGCAGGTGTCGCAACTGCAAGCAGAAAGCCAGGGACATCAAACTCGTATTCAGGAGCGGGATCATCAAATTACCGAACTTAAACAAAGAAACGATGATCAAGCAGCTCAACTGCAACGTCAGCAGGGTATTCAGGCCGAGCTTGGCAATGAATTGACAGAATTAAGAACGCAACTCGACGCAAAACAGCAACAGTTTGAGCAGCAAAAACAAGATATTGAGCAACAGAAACAACAATTAAAAATTGAGTTTAGTAACTTAGCCAATCAGATTTTGGAAGAAAAAGGCAAGTCATTCAGCCAATCGAATAAGTCTGAGTTAGACGCTATTTTAAAGCCATTCAAACAGCAAGTAGAAGGCTTTCAGCAACGGGTGAATGAAGTGCACTCCGAGTCGGTGAAAGGTCAGGCAAACTTAGCCTCTGAATTGAAAAAAGTGCTGGATGTTGGCGTTCAGATGAGTGATGAAGCGAATAACCTCGCCACCGCGCTTAAAGGAGAAAAGAAAACGGCAGGCAATTGGGGCGAAGTTCAACTAGAACGCACGCTGCAATTGGCAGGATTAGTCAAAGGTGATCATTACGACACGCAGGAAAAGTTTTTAGATGGTGAAGGCAATCGCCGACTTCCGGATTTTATCGTGAAGTTGCCAGATAACAAACATATCATCATCGACAGTAAGGTGTCTTTGGTCGCTTATGACAAGGCGATTGCGGCGGAATCGGAAGCCGAGATCAATGTGGCGCTGGATGAACATGTTCAGGCGGTGAAAAACCATGTGGACGATCTGCACAAAAAAGACTATTCCAATTTAGTTGGTGTGCGCAGCCCTAGTTTTGTGTTGATGTTCATGCCTATCGAACCTGCCTATATCGAAGCGTTAAAACACAAAAAAGATCTGTTCAATTATGGTTATGACAGAAATGTGATTTTAGTTTCACACACGACCTTAATGCCTATCTTAAAAACCGTAGCCAATTTATGGCGTATAGAGCAAGGTAATAACGAGGCCAGAGAGATAAGTGAAAGGGCGGGCGAAATCTACAATCAGGTTTGTGTGGTGGCAGAGCGGTTACAAAAATTGGGTCGTACCTTGTCTACCGTCAGTAATCAGTATAACGATACGGTGAAAGGATTAGCGGGCAAACAAGGTTTAGCGGGCAAAGTGGAGCGATTCGAGCGCTTATCAAATAAAGTCAGTAAAACTATGCCGCAGGTTGAACCTAACCACTCTGATCTGGAATTTGATCGACTTGAGCTTGTCGCTGAGCAAGTGGCGCCACAAGCTGAGTTATTGGCGAGTCAGGAGTAATCGAAATCATGCGTAAAGCTGTTAAATTCAGGTTGCTGTTTTTGCTGGTGGCTATCGTCAGTTATGTGGTCGGCAGCCATCTCTTGCCTGAGCAAATTCAAGTGCAAACATTGTCCTGGGAGCTTTTCTCTACCAATGAAGCCTGGCAAAGGCTCATATTGGTATCCGTCTGGTTTTTTGTGTTGTTACCCATTTTGTATTGGTTCTGGGTGATTAAGGCTGGCCAGCAGAAAGTTTGGAAAATGCTCTTGGTTTTTTCGATGAGTAGTTTGGTCGCCAGATACCAGTATCCAGAGCAATTTGCCCAATATTTTGAATTTATAACCTTACTAAAATATCCGCTTCTGGCAGTTATTGTATTGCTGGAGTTATACCTTTTAGTCACCATCATAAAGTCTTTGTGGCAAGCCCGCGGTTTGTCCGGTGATCCTCGGATTCATATGTTGGATAAATTTCGAGTAAACGAAGATGAATCGGAGTTAGACAAAACCAAACAAGAATCAAAACTAACCCTTGCGCTAACCATGGCGTATGAACCTGCGAGCTGGTATTACGCGATTCCAAAGTTTTCGCGCAATCATGTAGAAAATACCGCAAATATTAAATTGAGATCGGCAAATCTTGGCTTCTTGTTATTGATGGTTGTAGGACTTGTATCAATTACTGCAATTTTATATTGGCTACTTGTTTCTTGGAGTGAAACGGTGGCGCTAGTGGTGGCGACGTTTGTGTTTTATAGCATCATAATGCTGATCGCCAATTATAGGGTGAGTCGACATTATTCCCTGTACGCGTTTGAGGGCAAACTCATCATCAACAATTCATGGTGGGGTTTTAGCGTTGTTGATTTAGAGAACATTGAAGATTGTCTGTTGGTTGAAGAAGACATTGAAACAGATGGGAAAACATTATTTGTTGGCGGTCGGCCAGCCAACTTAAAACTCGTATTTGGAGAGTCGGTACGTTATTTCAGCGGAATAGCGCAAATTAACGAGCTGTTCAATGAAATTTATATTCAAGTCGACAAGCCTGCAGAAGCTAAAAAGGCCATTCTAGAGGCGAAAAATCAAAAAATAATTTCTGAAACTAAACAAGTAGCATAGTAAGGCATGGGCGATAAATGAAAATGAAGTACACATTATTTGCAGCTTTTTTAACTGTTGTATCCCTGGGTGGCGCAGAGGCTAAACACGTATCCGAAGCACCACTAGTGTCGATTGCGACTCATGATGCGTTTTTTGAGTCCATCAAAAGTCATTGTGGTAAGGCTTATGAAGGCGAGATCAAAGTAGATACCAGTAATAACGCCAAATTTGCGGGTAAAAAATTGTTAATGCATGTTCGTGTCTGTAAAGACGATGAACTGCAGGTCCCTTTTCACGTCGGTGATGACGCTTCCAGAACCTGGATCATCAAAAAAACCGGGTCGGGTTTAAACTTGAAACATGATCATAGACATAAAGATGGTACCAATGATAAGTCCACCATGTATGGCGGTCACACAGTCGATGCAGGTTGGGAACAGGTGCAATCTTTTCCGGCTGATCAATATTCGAAAGAGTTGTTTGTCGAATTGGGCATTCCGCAATCTATCGGCAATACTTGGCAAATGTTTGTTTATCCGGACCGATTTACTTATCGCCTAATTCGTCAAGGATTTGAATTCAGAGTTGATTTTGATTTAACAAAACCTGTAGCCGTGCCTAACGCACCTTGGGGTTATCAGGACTAATAATTAGGAACTTTAGTGCATAGCGAGAGTTTTAAGCAAAAACGCAAATTCATCGTTCGAATTGGCAAGATGTTACACAAGTACGGGACTCCAGCATACCGATTGGAAACCCATCTGATGAACCTTGCGCATTCGTTAGATTTGCGTTCGTCTTTTATCATTTCCCCAACATCCATGACCTTTGTATTGTGGACCGAAGGTCATGAGGATGAATATACTCATGCCGCACGGGTCGAGCCAGGGGACTTAAATTTAGGTTCTCTTTCTCGAACGGACGAAGTGGTTGAGATGTTGTTAAACAATGAGATGAGTATTTCTGAGGCGACAGATCGTCTGGACGAAATCGATACCATGCCAAACCCTTATGGCAAAGTCGCGACGGGCTTGTCGTTTGTAATGGCGGGGTCGGCATTTGCCATGATCATGGGCACCAGTATCAATAATGTCATCTGGTCTGGTTTATTGGGTTTGGTGGTTTATTTTTTCGTATTGTGGTCTGGACGTTCCAAAGGCATTACCAATATGTTGGAGCCGTTGGTGGCTATGGTTGCTGCTTTGTTGGCGACGGCGATTGCGGCGAAAATTGATCCCGGCATTAACATTCGATTAGTCATTCTTTCCTCTATCATTGTATTTATTCCCGGTTTGGCGTTAACCATAGGGCTCAACGAACTTTCTGCAAGACATCTGGTATCTGGAACCGCTAAAGTGATGGATGCCCTGATGATGTTATTCAAGCTGTACTTCGGTGCCTTTATCGGCATGGAAGTGGGTTTTTGGTTGTTTGGTGAAGTGGAATATCAGGCTCAACTTGCGTTACCAAAATGGACTAGCTGGTTGGCGGTTTCCATATTAGGTGTGTCGCTTATCATCGCTTTTCGAACTCGTAAAAGACATATCTTTTGGTCGTTATTAGTCGGCTTTATCGCTTACGCGACCAGTGTATTTGGAGCAACACAGTTCGATTACGGTATCGGAGCTTTTCTTGGTGCCTTCATGGTAGGCATATACGGTAACTTATTTACTCGATTCGCCAAAGCGCCAGCAGTTATTGTTACCATGCAAGGACTGATCGTGTTGGTTCCCGGAAGTAAGACATTTATCGGGCTGAATTCTTACATTGCAGGATCAGGATTTGAGTCAGCAGAACACGCGGTACAACAATCACTGGTTATATTCATGTCGCTGGTTGCGGGGTTAATATTTGCTAACTCAGCGCTGCCGCCAAAAAAGAGTTTGTAACGCTAACTATATAAAAACACTAGAAAAATAGAGTAAAAAACCAAGTGAGCAATTATTGTTCACTTGGTTTTTTTTTGGCCTAATTAAATTTGCACATTGGCGTTAAAGAGTATACGTTAAAAATTGTTGGATAAAAAAACAGCTATAAAATAGCGAAAAATAATCAATAGGGACTAGCCACTTATCAATTACTGATCAGTGAGTTCCATTATAAAAATTACAAAAATTAGACATGATGGGGAAAGCGCTAAGAACATCTAGGTATGGGTTTTACTGGGTGATTTAGCACGTACTGGTTTGGGTTGTACAGATTCCTCTTAATGTTTTTTGACATGGGAGGAGAGTTAGTGACTGGTAAGCAATCTAGCTGGCTATTGTCGGCTGCCGTATTTGCTAATAATGCCGTTGCAGAAGAGATGCCCTTGAATATGACTCAAGGGGTTACCGATGTAAGTGCAAATGTTTATGACTTACATATGATCATCTTTTACATCTGCTGCATTATCGGCGTAATCGTATTTGGGGCCATGTTTTGGTCGATATTCCATCATAGAAAATCCAGAGGGGTCACCCCGGCCAATTTCCACGAAAGCACAAAAGTAGAAATAATCTGGACCGCTATTCCGTTTTTAATTTTAATTGGCATGGCCGTGCCTGCCACAAAAACGCTGATGGCAATGGAAGACACCACAAATGCTGATGTGACTATTCAAGTCACCGGCTCACAATGGAAATGGCATTACAAATACTTCGATCATGAACTGGAATTCTACAGTCTACTGGCTACTCATCCCGAAGAAATTGCAAACATAAGAGAAAAATCTGAGAACTACTTGTTGGAAGTGGATCGTCCCTTAGTGATCCCGGTTGGCAAGAAAGTTCGTTTTTTGATCACCTCAGATGATGTTATCCACTCATGGTGGGTACCTGAGTTTGCGGTTAAAAAAGATGCTAACCCGGGTTTCATCAACGAAGCTTGGACTCGAGTAAATGAACCGGGTATTTATCGCGGTCAATGTGCCGAGTTATGTGGTAAAGACCATGGATTCATGCCTGTGGTTGTTATTGCAAAGCCTATCGAAGAATATGAAAAATGGTTGGCACAAGAAGTGGCGTTGGCTAAAAAAGCCAAGGAAGAAGAGCAGAAGCTTCTTGCTATGAATATGTCGTATGAAGAGCTAATGGAAGTGGGCGAAAAAGCCTACAACGCTAACTGCGCTGCATGTCACCAAATGAACGGTGAAGGCATTCCTGGTGTATTCCCTGCATTGAAAGACAGTCCGATTGCGTTAGGCGATGTGGGCAAACATATTGATGTCGTGGTTAACGGTGTGCCTGGTACGGCTATGCAAGCATATGGCAAACAGTTAGGTTTGAAAGATCTGGCGGCCATAGTTACCTATGAACGTAACGCCTGGGGTAACAATACAGGTGATGCGGTGCAAGCCGCTGAAATTAACGCGTATCTAACTGGTAACTAGGAGGTCATCATGAGTTCAGCTGAAAAAATTGTCATTGAAACCCAGCTTGATGATCACCATGACGATCATCATCACGGCGCGCCGAAAGGTTTGATGCGCTGGGTCTTAACGACCAACCATAAAGACATAGGTACCATGTACCTGTTGTTTTCTCTATTAATGTTCTTCATCGGTGGCGGTATGGCCATGGTGATACGAGCAGAATTGTTCCAGCCAGGCATGCAGATAGTCGATCCTGACTTTTTCAATCAGATGACCACTGTGCATGGCTTGATCATGGTATTTGGTGCGGTTATGCCAGCCTTTGTTGGTTTGGCTAACTGGATGGTGCCCATGATGATAGGCGCGCCAGATATGGCCTTGCCACGTATGAATAACTGGAGCTTCTGGATCTTGCCTTTTGCGTTCTTGATCTTATTGCTGTCATTGTTCATGGAAGGTGGTGGTCCTAACTTTGGATGGACATTCTACGCACCTCTGTCGACAACCTACAGTAACGACAGTACCGCATTTTTTGTTTTCTCAGTGCATATTATGGGTATCTCGTCGATTATGGGGGCGATTAACGTAATCGTAACCATCTTCAACTTGCGAGCTCCGGGTATGACATTTATGAAAATGCCTCTGTTTGTATGGACATGGCTGATTACGGCGTTTTTGTTAATTGCGGTTATGCCTGTATTGGCGGGCGCAGTAACCATGGTGTTAACCGATAAGTACTTTGCGACATCGTTTTTCGATGCGGCAGGTGGTGGTGACCCGGTATTGTTCCAGCATATATTCTGGTTCTTCGGTCATCCAGAGGTATACATTATGATCTTGCCAGCGTTTGGCATTATCTCGCAAATTGTTCCTACCTTTGCGCGCAAACCCTTGTTTGGCTACGCCTCCATGGTTTATGCAACGGCGTCCATAGCCCTATTGTCCTTTATCGTTTGGGCTCACCATATGTTTACCACAGGTATGCCATTAGCGGGTGAGTTGTTCTTCATGTATTGCACCATGTTGATCTCGGTGCCTACCGGAGTGAAAGTATTCAACTGGGTGGCCACCATGTGGCGAGGGGCCATGACCTTTGAAGTCCCCATGATGTTCTCTATCGCCTTTATTGTATTGTTCACCATAGGTGGTTTCTCCGGCTTGATGTTGGCGATAACGCCGGTGGATTTCCAGTACCACGATACCTACTTTGTGGTGGCGCATTTCCATTATGTATTGGTGACAGGTGCAGTGTTCTCGATTATGGCGGGTGCCTATTATTGGTTGCCTAAATGGACGGGTCACATGTTTGATATTGGTCTAGCTAAAGCCCATTTCTGGCTGTCTTTGGTCTCAGTAAACGTATTGTTCTTCCCTATGCACTTTGTTGGGCTTGCTGGCATGCCGCGTCGTATTCCAGATTATGCCGTACAGTTTGCCGACTTTAACGCCATTATCAGTATTGGCGGTTTTGCTTTTGGCTTGTCGCAGTTGCTATTTGTGGCGGTTGTATACAAGTGCATCAAAGGCGGAGAAAAAGTCTCGGATCAAGTATGGGAAGGTGCCGAAGGCCTGGAGTGGGAAGTACCTTCACCCGCTCCTTATCATACATTTGAAACACCACCGAAAATTAAGTAGGGAGTGTGAGCAATGGAACAACAAAAACCACAAGATAATACACGTTTAGTTAAAAAGTTAGTGGTCACTGTGTTTCTGATGTTTGGTTTTGGTTTTGCCTTAGTGCCCTTGTATGACGTTTTCTGCGACATAACGGGTCTTAATGGCAAAACCAGTCAGGTGGCAGCAGAAACGTCCGATACGGTTGACACTAGCCGTACAGTAACAGTGGAGTTCATTGCTCGTACGCAAGGCAATATCCCTTGGAATTTCCAGCCTGAAGTGAAAAGAATGGAAGTGTATCCAGGGGAAATGCACGAACTTAATTTTTTAGTTAAAAATAATTCAGTAAATAACATGGTGGTGCAAGCCATCCCTTCAGTCAGCCCAGGCATGGCCGCGGCGTATTTTAATAAAATCGAGTGTTTTTGTTTTAATCAACAGCCACTGGTTAACGGTCAAAGTGCAGACTTAGGGCTGCAATTTTATATCGATAAAGATCTCCCGCTTGAATACACCACGGTGACCTTGTCTTACACCTTGTTTGATATTAGTGAAAAGATCGAAAAAGACGATTTTAACAAGTTATTTACTGCTGACACTGTAAGTGCTCCATAGAGGACAATATTATGAGTGAAAGTTATGAAAAGTATTATGTTCCGGCCCAAAGCCCTTGGCCTATAGTCGGAGCTGTTGGTTTATTCTGTATCGCGTTTGGTGCAGGTGGTTACGTTAATGATGTAACCAAAGGAGTTTCTGGTTATAGCGGATATTTGTTGCTAGCTGGCATTGCCATCATTATCTACATGTTGATTGGCTGGTTTAAGAACGTTATTGATGAGTCCATGTCTGGCATGTACAGCGCTCAGATGGATCGTTCCTTCAAACAAGGCATGAGTTGGTTCATTTTCTCAGAAGTCATGTTTTTCGGTGCTTTTTTTGGCGCTCTGTTTTATGCCCGTGTTTTTGCGGTTCCATGGTTGGGCGGGGCAAGCAACAATGTTATGACCCATGAAGTGTTATGGCCGACATTTGAAGCCATGTGGCCGTTAACGACTACGCCAAGTGGGGCCGTTACGGAAGCTATGGGCTGGAATGGGTTACCGCTATATAACACCATCATTCTACTAATTTCTTCAGTAACCCTGCATTTTGCTCATGTGGGTCTGGAGCAGAACAAACGTTCACAACTGAAAATGTACTTAGGTGCGACAATCTTATTGGGTTGTATTTTCTTAATGCTTCAAGTTGAAGAATACATTCATGCCTATCAGGAAATGGGATTGATGTTATCGAGTGGTATATACGGTAACACCTTCTTCCTGCTAACCGGATTTCACGGTTTGCATGTGACGCTGGGCACCATAATGTTGATCATTATGTTCTTGCGTATTGTGGTTAAAGATCATTTTACGCCTGAAAACCATTTTGGTTTCCAAGCGTCAAGTTGGTATTGGCACTTCGTAGATGTGGTCTGGGTAATGTTATTTATCTTCGTCTACATTCTATAAACGAAGTTTAATAAGGTCTGGTATTTGGTTCGATCAAGCCAAATGCCAGACTTAAAACCAAGATGATGATCAATGCTGCCGTATAGAGTAATCGACGGCCAATAAAGTGTGACATAGGTGGGCGGTTTGGGTCTTGTTTCAACATGCTAAACATAGCGCGAAATAAGTTAAACACCACCGTGATGAATAACACAATAATTGTAATTTTTATCACCAATGTCATTTGTTCTACCTATAGGTTTGTAGTTGGGTATTAAGTGCAAGTTTTTACGCGTTTTTCCATCTCTTTGTGGCCCGCAATGGTCACTTTGACCGCTTTCCTGATTTTGTGCAAGTTAGGATTTTGGCAGCTTCAGCGCGCCGAAGAAAAAGCGGCCTGGTTAAAACAGTTTAGCTCACAATCTAAAGTCGAAATACAAACCCTTAATCACGCCATGTCGAATAAAAAGTTTGCTGAACTTAATGGTCGTGACATGGAGTTAAAAGGGCAAGTTTTGACTCAATTTTTATGGTTTGTCGATAACAAAATCCATCAAGGCCAAGTGGGTTATAAAGTTCTGGTACCTGTGTACGTCCCACAAATTCATTCGGTGATCATGACAGACATAGGTTGGGTTAAAGCCCCAAAAAGCCGAATGGCGTTGCCGAATATCGAATTGCCGCAAAGTTTAATTTTGAATGGGGTGATTAAATCGGAGCAGCTTCAACAGTTCGTTTTGGAGCAAGATGTGGTTTCCAACAAATGGCCTCAAAGAATTCAAAGTAGTGAAGGCGCATTTTTAACTGATTATGGCTCGCCTGTGCTGCCTTTGATTTTTTACGCTAACTCTTTCTCTGTAAATGAAATGCCTCAAACCTATAAGGCTGTTGTTATGCCACCTGAAAAACATGTGGCGTATGCGGTCCAGTGGTTTCTATTAGCATTGGCAAGTGTCCTGGTCTTCTTATTTGCCAGTTATAAACGTCCGGAACCAAACAAGTCGGAAAACTCTCTAAAGGTGTCTTAAATGAAAGCAAAATCTTTTTTCAGTATTTTTGTGATTATGGCTGCCGTGCCACTGTTGCTTGCGTTTGTTATTTTGAAAATGGGCTGGTTTACTCCCGGCGCGACAAACAAAGGTGCTTTTGTTGAACAAGAAATTACGCTTGTTTTACCCCATGAAAGGCCGACCTGGTCCATTGTTTATCAGCCATCTGAACAATGTGATCTGATTTGTTTGGAGCAGCTTTATAGCTTGAATCAAACCTATGTGGCGTTAGGCAAATTACAAAAGCGAGTTAAGGCTTTTGTGTTGAATGCCAATACCGATATATCTCAATACTCACATCTGGCTCATAACGACGCAAATAACAAATTATTGTCTGAGAACCATATCTATCTAGTGGATCCTTTTGGCAAAGTTATCTTGCAATACGCTGGCTCAACAGATAGGCAACACACAATTCAGACAAGTAAAGACATTATCGCCGATGTAAAAAAGTTACTTAATTACGCAAGAGTTGGCTAAGTTTAAAATAAAACAATAATAAAAATAGGTGCGTTATGATCAAAAATTTGTATCGTTTATCTCAAGTCGCCATTGTTGTCACCGCGGTTGTCATTATCTTGGGGGCTTATACAAGGTTAACGGATGCAGGCCTAGGTTGCCCTGACTGGCCAGGCTGTTATGGCTTTCTCACTGTTCCAACTGAAGTTTCCGACATTAGCGAGGCAGAACAAGCTTTCCCAGAACGTCCCGTAGAAGCACACAAAGCTTGGAATGAAATGATCCACCGTTATTTCGCTGGTTCATTGGGACTAATTATTCTCGCCATTTTTATTATGAGCCTAAAAGCCAGATTGCCCATGTTGTTGCCGTCTGTTCTTTTAGCAACTGTCTGTTTTCAGGCAGCTTTAGGCATGTGGACGGTGACGATGAATTTACAGCCCGCAGTTGTGATGGGGCACTTACTGGGTGGGTTTACAACCTTTAGCCTGTTGTTATTGATGACTTTGCAGCTCAGGCAAAAGATTAAGGCAAGCTGGATCCCCAAATTAGAACTTAAGGTCAGGCCTTCTCTGATAATAGGATTTAAATTGGCGACAGTTGTCCTTGTATTGCAAATTGCGCTTGGTGGCTGGACGGCTTCGAATTATGCTGCGGTTGCCTGTATAGAATTGCCCGTGTGTGAATCTGGCTGGCAAGAGAGATTTGATTTAAAACAGGCGCTTTCTATACCAACCGGACATGCGGATTATGAGTTTGGCGTTTTTCCATATGAAGCTAGGATGACTATTCATATCTTGCATCGATTTGGCGCGCTTTTTACAACATTAATTTTGGTTGGATTAATTTGGAAGTTGTTTTCCTATCGTCAGGCAGCCAGCAATAAAATGGCATGGTCATTATCTGGATTTCTAACGTTACAAGTTCTCCTAGGCCTCAGTAATGTAGTTTTCCATTTGCCATTAGCGGTTGCTGTTGCGCACAATTTCGTGGCTGCCTGTCTGTTACTTACGTTGCTAACTTCCTGGTTTATATGCCAAAAGAAGTTTGTAATGGGGCTTGATGAACTTAATCAAGGCCAAACCTCTTCTACTTTTTCTAACGCGACTCAAGGAGTGTAGATCATGTTAAATTCACAAACCCACTCAGCAGCTTCATTTTCGTTACTCAATTTGTTGAAAGACCTGTATGAGATCACTAAACCCAAAGTGGTAATGATGTTGGTGATCACAGCCATAGTAGGTATGGTATTGGCTCAACCAACTTTGCCTAATATCAGTTTGATCATAGTAGCGAGTCTGGGTATTGGGCTGCTATCGGCAGCGGCAGCGGCGTTAAATCATATTGTCGATCAAAAAATCGATGCCAAAATGGCCAGAACATATCACAGGCCGATAGCCAAGGGACGATTGACCAATGCTCAAGCAATTTCTTTTTCACTGTTATTGGCAACATCGGGTTTTGTCCTCTTATATTTTGAAGTAAATCCTTTAACCGCTTGGTTAACACTCGCTAGCTTATTTGGTTATGCAGTTGTCTATACATTGGTGTTAAAACGTTTAACGCCACAAAATATCGTTATTGGTGGATTAGCAGGTGCAATGCCGCCCTTATTAGGTTGGACGTCTATCACCGGTGAAATCCACCCCTATGCACTTTTATTAGTAATGATCATTTTCACCTGGACGCCGCCTCATTTCTGGGCATTGGCAATTCATCGTAAAGATGATTATGCGAGGGTGAACATTCCTATGTTACCGGTTACGCACGGCAGCCAATTTACAAAAAATACAATATTGATGTATACCTTGTTACTCACCATTGTTTGTCTATTGCCCTATTTGGTTGGGATGACAGGCAAACTGTATTTAGCGGTGAGTGTGGTTTTAAATCTTGGTTTTATTCGTTATGCTTGGCTCTTAAAAGTGAGACAAAACAAACAATTAGCGATGGAAACATTCAAGTATTCCATTTGGCATCTTTTAGCGCTATTTGTTGTGTTGTTGATCGACCATTATTTTAAGTTTTAGGTATTCGATGAAACAATTTCAAAATGCCATTATCGCAGTTGTGGCTTTGGTGGCATTTATTGTCGGTATGGCATTTTATAATGCCAAGACAGAAAAACACTACTCCCAACAAACTTACGTCTATCAACCTGCTCGGCCCTTGCCTGAATTTTCTTTGATAAATCAAGTTGGTGAAGAATTTGATCATGAAGATCTAAAGGGCAAGTGGAGTTTTGTCTTTTTAGGATATTTGTCTTGTCCAGATATTTGTCCAATGACAATGGCGAAGTTTAGCCGTTTAATCCCTGAATTGAACAAAATTCCCGACGTCCAAAGTCAGGTACTTTTTGTATCGGTTGACCCGAAGCGCGACAATCAGCAAAAAATTAAGCAGTATGTCGAGTATTTTCATAAAGATGTTATTGGTCTAAGGGCTGAACATAAAGATCTGTTCCCTTTTGTTCGCAATTTGGGGTTGATGTATTCCGTTCCAGGAAAAGACGAGGTTGACGGCTATTTTGTTGATCACAGTGCGTCAGTCATTTTGACCAACCCCGAAGGACAAATTGCGGCCATATTCAAGCCTGAAATTAAGTTGAATCAGGTTCCGACCGTTGATACCAGTTTGGTCTTGCAAGATTTCATAACTTTAGTTGAATAATTTGCGAAAAAACCAGTCAAGTGGTCTCACTTCGTCTGGCAATTTGCAAATTTAGAACTATCCTAAGGTGCAAACCCATAAGAATTAAAACAAAAATGAAATTGCCCAGCAAATTACACATTAGTGACGTTGAAAAGTTTAGGCAAGATCTGGAAGGCATTCTAGATTCGCCTAAAACCATCACCATTGATATTTCCGATGTTGAGTCGATCGATACGGCGTCCCTTCAAGTTCTATGTGCGTTGCAAAAATCATTAGCTCTGACTCACAACAAAATTGCCTGGGAAGGTTCCAGTAAAGCATTCAAAGATGCCGCGGATGTGTTAGGCGTGGCAGATTTTTTGAGTTTAAAGCAGTGATAAAAACTCAATCTGATAAATAAAAATATTGAAAGAAGGACAAATCGATGAAAAAGATTTTAGCCGTTGACGATTCTGCCTCTATGCGCCAGATGGTCAGTTTTACCCTTAAAAAAGCCGGGTTTGACGTGACTGAAGCAAAAGACGGGCAAGAAGCGCTAGAGATAGCTAAGTCTTCTCAATTTGATGTCGTAATCTCTGACGTAAACATGCCTGTTATGGATGGCATCACGCTAGTTCAAAATTTACGTGGTCTACCACAATTTAAATTTACCCCAATCTTAATGTTAACTACTGAATCTGGCACAGACAAAAAGACTGAAGGTAAAGCTGCGGGGGCTACGGGGTGGATCGTCAAACCGTTTAATCCTGAGCAACTACTTGCAGTAATTAAAAAGGTTGTTCGTTAGAAATAGAGACAACTAATAATGACATAAGGACGATGGTATGAGTATCGATCTATCCCAATTTTATGAAGTTTTCATTGATGAGAGTTTCGAAGGGCTTGAAGCCATGGAATCTGAATTACTTAATTTGGAGCCTGGTGATGTCGATAGTGAGATTATTAATACCATTTTTCGTGCCGCTCATTCTATTAAAGGAGGCAGTGGTACTTTTGGTTTTATGGCCATTGCTGATTTCACTCATGTTCTTGAAACCTTATTAGATCAAATTCGCAATGGTGAACGAGAGCTAGAAAGTGTTCATGTTGACCTACTATTGAAGTCAGTAGATTGTTTGCGCAGCATGTTACATGCTATTCAGAATGACGAACCACAAGAATCGGAAGAAGCGGAAGTTCTGCGCAAACAGTTTCAAGCTATTTTGGATGGGAAAAGCGAAACTGGTGAACAACCTGCGGAGCCAGAAATTGATGTTGATGCAGAGGATCAGGAACAAAATGCGGCTCCACCCACGTCAATTTGGGAAATTCACTTCACCCCAGAACCGCATTTGTTCAGAACTGGCAATGAGCCGTTATTTCTTTTTGAGGATCTTTCCGCTTTAGGTGATGTTAGCATTACCTGTGATTTGGAAAAGCTTCCAGATCTGGGTCACATAGTAGCAGAAGATAGTTATCTTAGTTGGGTGATCACATTAGATACGAAAGCAGAAAAAGCCGCCATTCAGGAAATATTTGAGTGGGTAGAAGATGACGCTAAGATTGAATACAAACTCATTGCTCAAATAGACGACTTCGATTTAGTTGTTTCATCTCCAGAGGATGTTGAGCAGTCAAATCCTGATGAAGCCAAAATTGAAACCAATGAAAATGTCGAACTAATCAAAACAGTTAAGTCTGAGGCGAAAAAAGAAGCAAAAGTTAGTGAAGGTGTAGTAGCCGCGAAACCTGCTGTTATAAGTAAACCTAAATCTAAACCGGCAGATAAGTCGCCGACAAAATCAGATTCCAGTTCCATCCGAGTTGGAACGGATAAGATTGATTCGTTAATTAATATGGTAGGTGAACTGGTTATCACTCAGGCTATGTTAAATGAGCTGGGTGAGTCGGAAGAGTTTGATCAGGCAAAACTGACTGCCTTGAGAGAAGGATTGGCGCAGCTATCTCACAATACTCGCGATTTACAAGAAAGCGTAATGCGTATTCGCATGCTGCCGATTAGTTTTGTGTTTTCTCGGTTCCCGCGTTTGGTTAGGGATATTTCACAAAAACTCGATAAACAGGTTGAGTTGATTTTACTGGGTGAGCAAACCGAACTAGATAAAACGGTCATGGAAAAGATTTCCGACCCAATGGTGCACTTAGTAAGAAACTCGTTGGATCACGGGTTAGAGCCGCCTCAAGAGCGCACCGCTGCCGGTAAAAATGCGACAGGAACGGTAACACTTAATGCGTATCATCAAGGTGGGAATATAGTAATCGAGATCATTGATGATGGCCGCGGACTGAATACTGCCAAAATAAAACAAAAGGCCATAAGCAATGGCTTGATCTCAGAAGAAGATGATCTTTCCGATGACGAAATAAATGAATTAATTTTTCAACCAGGGTTTTCAACAGCCGATGAGGTAAGCGATTTATCGGGGCGCGGCGTTGGTATGGATGTAGTGAAACGTAACATCAATGCCTTAAATGGCACGGTTGAAGTCACTTCTTCTCCTGGGCTGGGTTCCACCTTTACGGTGCGACTACCTCTAACTTTGGCTATCTTAGATGGTCAACTAGTGACTGTTGGAAGTAACGTTTACATCATTCCATTGGTTTCAATTGTTGAATCTCTGCAAATCGACTTATCAAAGGTAAATTCCGTTGGCGGCGGTTTAGATGTGTTGCGCTTACGAGATGAGTATATCCCCATTATGCGGCTATATGACTTGTTTGGTCATCAAGATGCAAATACTAAGTTAGACAACGGTTTATTGGTTGTAGTCGAAAGTGACAATGAGAAGGTTGGGCTATTGGTGGATGAGTTGTTGGCTCAACAACAATTTGTCATTAAGAGCCTTGAGGCAAATTACAAAAAAGTCGACGGCATTTCGGGGGCAACCATTCTGGGCGACGGCAGCGTTTCACTCATTGTCGATATTTCCGGTTTAATCAAACTTGCTGGACTTAAAAAAGCGGGACGCCAAGGACTGGATTTCAACAAACCACTTTCAGAGGCGGTGTAGGGATAATTATGGAACTACAAGACGTTCAAGCAAATACCAATGATGCGGAAGGGGCTGAACAAAGCGAATTAGTCCAATACCTTACTTTTATGATGGCGGATGAAGAATACGGCATTGAGATCTTGTCTGTGCAGGAAATTCGTGGATGGGAGCCAATGACAGTTATTCCAAACTCTCCGGTGTTTGTTAAAGGCGTAATAAACCTTCGAGGAACGGTTGTTCCAGTTATAGATTTGCGTTTGCGATTTGAGTTACCTCAGGTGGATTATTCAGATCTGACGGTGGTTGTGATCGTAAAGGTACAAATTGACGAAGCGGAAAAAATAATGGGCATAGTTGTTGATGCCGTATCGGACGTATACAACCTGGACAAAGACGCGGCTACTCGCGCACCAGATGTAGCAGAAACTTCCAACAAACCGTTTATCGATGGTTTGATCAATGTTTCGGATAAAATGGTCGTGTTACTCGACTTAAATAAAATTTTAGATATTTGATTTTCAACATAAATTGAAATAAACAAGGTGGTGATGGCATGGGATGGTTAAGTAATTTTTCTAAACCAAATACATCGGAAAGTGATTTAATTTTAGCCGCATTAAATAAATCACAGGCCGTGATTGAATTTGAACCGGATGGCACAATTATTACGGCCAATCCAAATTTCTTATCAGTGATGAATTATCGACTGGAAGAAATTCAGGGACACCACCACAGCATTTTTGTGGAAAGCGATTATTCTGCAAGTTCTGAATACCGCCAGTTCTGGGACCGTTTGGGTCGCGGTGAGTATTTTTCCGATGAATTTAAACGTGTGAAAAAAGACGGCAATCATGTTTGGATTCGAGCCACCTACAATCCGGTATTAGACGAAAACAACAAAGTTGTTAAAGTTGTGAAATTTGCTTCTGACATCACCGCACAGAAATTGGAAGCCGCCGATTTTTCAGGACAAATATCTGCAATAGGTAAATCGCAAGCCGTAATAGAATTTAACATGGATGGCACCATTATTAATGCCAATGATAATTTCTGTAATGCAATGGGTTACAGTCTGGAAGAAATCAAAGGCAAACATCACAGCATGTTTGCGGCACCTGAATATGCGGCGTCAAATGAATACCGAGCATTTTGGCAGAATCTAAATAACGGGAACTTTGATTCTGGCGAATACAAGCGATTTGGTAAAGGTGGCAAAGAAATTTGGATCCAAGCTTCATATAATCCAATCATAGACATGAACGGCAAGCCATTTAAAGTTGTAAAATATGCCACGGACATAACTGCCCGAAAGTTAACTGCTGCGGATTATTCCGGTCAAATTGACGCAATCAGTAAATCTCAAGCGGTTATCGAGTTTAACATGGATGGCACTATAATAAATGCCAATGATAATTTCTGTAATGCAATGGGTTACAGTCTGGAAGAAATCAAAGGCAAACATCACAGCATGTTTGCAGAACCTGAGTATGCTGCTTCAAATGAATATCGAGCATTTTGGCAGAATTTAAATACCGGGAACTTTGACTCTGGCGAATACAAGCGATTTGGTAAAGGCGGCAAAGAAATTTGGATTCAAGCGTCTTATAACCCGATTATGGATATGAACGGAAGGCCGTTTAAGGTTGTAAAATACGCTACTGATATTACCGCTCAGAAAATTTCTGAAGCGAAGGCCAAAGATACGGCAGATTTGGCGAGTGCGCTACAAGTGTGCCAAGCGAATGTCATGATCGCAAATAATGATCTTGAAATTATCTTCATGAACGATGAAGTTGAAAATATGTTGCGTAAACGTGAACATGAACTTCAGTCCGCTTTACCAAACTTTAAGGTAGATAAACTAATTGGTACATGTGTTGATGATTTCCATCAAAATCCATCTCATCAAAGGACCCTATTAGGCAAGTTAGACAATGCTTACAAGACGCGTTTGCAGCTTGCTGGTCTAACATTCAATCTAACGGCCTCTCCTTGGTATAACGTGGAAGGTGATAAAATTGGTACTGTGGTCGAATGGGAAGACATCACTGAGAAGTTGGCCGCAGAAACCGCAGAACGAGAAGCTGCCGCTGTAAATAGTCGAATAAAGTCTGCGTTAGATGTTTGTCAGGCGAATGTCATGATGGCAGATACTAATTACAACATCGTTTATATAAACGATGCCGTTCAGAAAATGTTGAAAGGAAATGAAGACAAGTTACGTACTGCCTTACCTAGTTTCAATGCAGATACGTTGGTTGGTACAAGTATCGATACATTCCATAAAAATCCGGCTCATCAACGTGGCATGTTGGATCAACTAACTAGTGTGTATAAGACCAAGCTTGAAATAGCGGGATTGAACTTCAACTTGATAGCAACCCCTGTCTTTGATGAAGATAATAATCGCTTGGGGACTATCGTTGAGTGGCAAGATGTGACAGCAGAACTTGCCCGTCTCAAGGAAGAAAAAGCGCTTGCTGATTCTAATGCTCGAGTAAAACAAGCCCTGGATAATGTTGCAACATGTGCAATGGTGGCGGATGAGAATAACAACATTATTTATACGAATGATGCGGTTCAGGAAATGTTGCGTATCGCCGAGTCGGACTTAAGAAAGGATCTTCCGCACTTTAATGCTAATGATATTCTTGGCAAGAATGTGGATATTTTCCATAAAAACCCTGCTCATCAGCAGAACTTGTTGGCGAAACTTAGCTCAACCTATAAAACGCAAATTGTGGTAGGTGGACGTACCTTCGCATTAACGGCCAACCCTATTACGTCTGATGACGGTAAACGTCTAGGTACAGTTGTTGAGTGGCTGGATCGCACTTCTGAAGTGGCGATAGAAAAAGAAGTTGAAGCAATTATTGAAGGTGCTGCAGCTGGCGATTTATCAGTAAGGCTAACAGAAGAAGACAAATCTGGTTTCTTCAAAACCTTGTCTGGTGGTCTAAATGAAATCGTAAGTATTGCAGAAGGTGTTATTGAAGACACGGTAGAAATCTTGGATGCACTCGCCCACGGTGATCTTACTAAACGAATAACCACAGAGTACCAAGGTTCGTTTGATAAATTAAAACGTGATGCCAACCAAACCGCAGAAAAACTGACAGAAGTGATTGGCCGCATCGAAGATTCTGCAAATACAGTTGCGACAGGCTCAGAAGAAATTGCGCAAGGCAATGCAGACTTAAGTCAACGAACTGAAGAGCAAGCTTCTAGCTTGGAAGAAACGGCTTCCAGTATGGAAGAAATGACCTCAACCGTAAGACAAAACGCTGATAATGCCAGAACTGCAAATCAGTTAGCTCAGGAAGCGGAAACAAAAGCGTCTTCTGGTGGTGATATTGTTGGTAAAGCCGTATCCAGCATGGCAGAAATTAACGAATCGAGTAAGAAAATTTCAGACATCATTGGAGTAATCGACGAAATTGCTTTCCAAACAAACTTATTAGCGCTAAATGCTGCTGTTGAAGCTGCAAGAGCGGGTGAGCAAGGACGTGGTTTTGCTGTGGTTGCAGGGGAGGTTCGTAATCTAGCACAACGTTCTGCCGCTGCGGCGAAAGAGATAAAAGATTTAATTCGTGATTCAGTAACTAAGGTTGAAGACGGCACCTCATTAGTCAACCAGTCTGGAGAAATGTTAAATGAAATAGTCGAAGCTGTTCGTAAGGTAAATGAAACCATCGCTGATATCAGTGTTGCATCAGAAGAGCAATCATCGGGCATTGAACAGGTTAATAAAGCCATAACGCAAATGGATGAGATGACTCAACAAAATGCTGCTTTGGTGGAAGAGGCGTCTGCAGCAGGTGAGTCTATGTCAGAGCAGGCCAGAGCAATGAAACAATTGTTGAGTTTCTTCAGCTTAGCTCAAGGTGCGCAAGCTATAGTAACGCCAAAAATATCGGCACCAAGCACGAGCAGAGCGTTACCTTCTAAACCTTCTCGTAGTTCTAGAGCAGTATCATCAGTTTCCGATGACGAAGAGTGGGAAGAATTCTAACCATTTGACCTAAGTCAAGGCACCTTTGTGTGCCTTGACCTTTAATTAGAGCTCAAAGCCAGCAATAAAAATTTCTCTCGACACTAGTGGTATGTCGGTATCTTTCAGTTAAGAGACAAGGAATACTTCAGTTCAATGTTTGAGCATAAAGAGTTCTCGATGACTGATTCGGACTACAGGTTCATCAGTCAAGCCGTCTATGACGAATGTGGGATTGTTTTGAGTGACCAAAAACGGGATATGGTTTATTCGCGTTTAGCTCGCCGTGTTCGTCTGTTAAAACTGTCAAGTTTCGCTGATTATATTCGGTATCTAGAGACCAATGAAGCCAGTGAATTTACCGAATTCATAAATGCCATTACTACTAATCTCACCTCATTTTTTCGAGAACCCCATCACTTTGAGTTTATGAAGAAAAAGGTCTTGCCTGAGATGAAAAAGAATCATGTTAATGATCGGCGTGTTCGTATCTGGTCGGCAGGTTGTTCGACGGGAATGGAGCCATATTCGCTGGCAATGACATTGCACAATAAATTTCCCAGTAATTGGGATTTTAAGATCCTTGCTACTGACCTAGACACAAACGTATTGGATACCGCCAAAAATGGCATCTATCAGTCGGAAAGTGTAACTGGCGTAAACGATAGTTTATTACAAAATTTCTTTAAACAAGATGCTAGTGGTGACCGATATAAAGTCAAAGATAAACTCAAGCAGCTGATCACTTTTAAACAGCTAAATTTGTTGGAGCCCTGGCCAATGAAGGGGCCTTTCGACGTTATATTTTGTCGAAACGTAGTGATTTATTTTGATTTAAAAACCAAGAACCGATTGTTCGAACGGTATTACGAACTTTTGCGTCCTAATGGGTATTTGATCCTGGGCCACTCAGAAACCATGAGTCGCGAAGTTAAGCTATTTAAGCCATTGGGTACCACTATTTATCAGAAGATTTAAACGTAGAGTATGAAAGATTTTAAGCCAGTTCTTCCTGATTTCGAACACATTAAACGTTATCACGACCGTCAACGTGGCATTGTCGTTGCCAAAATCTTACCGGGTGAGTTTTATGTTAGTAAAACCGATGAAGCCATTAGTACCGTTTTAGGATCTTGTATTTCAGCTTGTATATGGGATGAAAAAATGGGCATTGGCGGTATGAATCATTTCATGTTGCCTGTTAAAGGAGACTCGGTTGGACATAATGGTTGGCAAAACAATAACAGCTATACTTGCCGTTATGGATTGTGGGCTATGGAGTACCTGATAAATGAAATACTAAAATACGGCGGCAACCGACAAAATTTGCAGGTTAAACTTTTTGGCGGTGGCAACGTATTGAGAAACATGAGCTCTGATGTGGGCGGAAAGAATATTCAGTTTGCTAAGGAATATATAGAAAACGAAAAATTACCTGTGGTGGGCTCTGATGTCGGTGGGCCATGGCCGAGAAAGGTATTGTTTTACCCAGAAACTGGTAGAGCGCTTGTCAAAAAACTTCAAACGACACACAATGATACGATTCAACGTCGTGAGTTGCAGTATCAAGATAGTCTTGAGGCACCAGCCCAAGAATCTACAGACATAGAATTATTTTAGGGTTAAGTTAAATGATAAAAGTACTAATAGTTGATGACTCTAAATTGATCCGTGCTTTACTGGCTGAAATGATAAGTACTGCTCCAGATATGGAGGTGGTTGGTGAGGCCGAAGATCCATTTGACGCCAGAGATAAGATAAAGGCGTTATCACCAGACGTAATCACTCTGGATATCGAAATGCCAAAAATGGACGGCATTACTTTTCTTAGAAATCTAATGAGATTGCGTCCAATGCCAGTTGTGATGTTATCAACATTAACGGCCGAAGGAGCGCCTATCACGTTAGAAGCTCTCTCTATTGGAGCCGTCGACTTTTTGGAAAAGCCTAAAGTTAATGTTGCGGAAGAACTGCCACTTTATACCGAAACCCTTTTAGAGAAATTACGCGCGGCGGCAGGAGCAAAAGTTATCCGTCACAAAGCTAAATCGGAAGAGATGGAGCAGCGTCAGGCGGCACTACAGAAAAACTGGGATAATTTATCCTTTAAACTTAATCATTTGGTTGCAATAGGGGCTTCGACTGGTGGTACAGAAGCAATCAAAGAAGTCATAACCAAGTTACCCGAGAACTTCCCTCCCGTTGTAGTCACGCAACATATTCCTGCGGTGTTCAGTACTACGTATGCAGAGCGATTAAACAAAACCAGTAAGATGACCGTATACGAAGCAGAAGACGGTCAATTAATTCGTCAGGGGTGTGTATATATTGCACCAGGGGACGAACATTTAAAAATCGTTAAAAAAGGTGGCGCTTTACACTGTAAGTTGGAAAAGTCTGAGCCAGTAAACCGTCATCGCCCAGCCGTCGATGTGATGTTTGATTCTATTGCGGAAATTGTTCCTAAACGCACGAATGCCGTCATATTGACCGGCATGGGCGCGGATGGGGCAAAAGGCTTACTGACATTGAGAGAAAAAGGTGCGTACACGTTGGCGCAGGATGAGGCATCTTGTGTGGTCTATGGTATGCCAAAAGCTGCCTATGATCTTGGTGCAGTAGAAAAGGTGATGCCGCTGGATAAAATAGCCCAAGCACTTATCAAAGCGGCAGTAAAAACATAATCACCTAAATCTTTATGTTGCGGGATTAAGGCGAAATCCAGAGTTTGGATGTCCAGTAATAACGGCCCATGTGTTTGATAGAAGGGGCCGTGCAGTTGTATTTTACTCTGCCTTGCCCGATTTCGGATTCGCTTCTAATTGTAAAAGACAGCTTGTCGTGCCATACAGGCTTAACTGGTTTTGATTGCCCTGTAATAAAACACGCTAACTGACTCTGATAAAAATCTTTGTTGCTCAAAAATACGGTCCATTCCGGTGTTCTTGACGATGGATTAGTATCTGTTGGTGCGTTATTTTTAAAACTAAAAGGCAAACTTTTTAATTTGGCTCGAAGTGTTTTGGGGTTGGCGTATATTCCATTTGCAGGGAACCGAGTTAGAGCGTACCTGTCGCTGGTTTGATTAATGGCACCTGAATGTTGGGCAAAACCGATAAAGTCGTGTTTTGCTAAAAGTGCTTTTATCTCATCATTGTATTCGCCGTAAGGGTAGGCCAGCATACGTGAACTTTGCCCCGTTTCCTTTTTTATCTTTTCCTCTGAAGTTAAAAGGTTTGTTTCAATATCTTGTATAGACAAATCATCACGAACGAGATTTTCATGGCTCAATGTGTGATTTGCAATATGACCATTGTGCAGGGTTAACTCTTTGAGCTGGGCCCAATCCATGTACAACTTGCTCGGTTTGACCATATCTGGGTTAACAAATACCGTAAATGGCCAGTTTCTTTGTTTAAGTATGGGTAATGCTTCGTCGTATACGTTGCGATAGCCGTCATCAAAGGTAATTGCTAGCCAATTGGGTTCAATGTGCTGATTGTTTCTGATTCGGTCAGCGATCTTAGTTAGCGGGACAACCGTTAAGTCTAGTTCTTCGATTAAATCCATGTGTTGCTTGAACTGATCTGGCGTTACGCTGGTGGATTTAGGAGACGATTCGCTCACGTGATGGTAGATTATCACCGTAGCGCTAAATGCATGTTTTGACAAAACTGACAGCAATATCACACCAAGTTTAAGAATTAGTTTCATATGTTTTCTCATTTTAGGTCCCATAAAACACAACTCAGGACGCAATTAGATCAAAAAATCTGGCACCTTGCCTGGCCGATGATTTTAGCAAACATTAGCGTCCCATTGTTAGGATTTGTTGATACTGCGGTGGTAGGTCATCTTCCTGATTCAAACTTTTTGGCGGGAACAGCCTTAGGTAGCTTGTTGATTACGGTGACATTTTGGTTGTTGGGGTTTTTACGGATGTCGACAACTGGTCTGGTGGCACAGGCTATTGGGGGGAGTGATAACGTTCAGGCCAATCGTATTCTCGCACAAGGAATGGGGATAGCGCTGACGTTATCGGTTTGCATCCTATTATTGCAAGGTTATTTATTTGGACTTTTACCTTTCTTAACTGGCCATACTGAGCAGGTTGAAACATCGCTGATATACGCAAGAGAATATTTTGACATCAGAATTTGGGTTACGCCTCTTAGCCTTTTTAATCTGGTACTTACTGGCTATTTAATCGGGCAAGGCCAAACTAAACGCGTGTTGATTGCTGTGTTCAGTTGCAACCTTGTAAACCTTGTTGGTGACTTGCTATTTGTGCCAGTAATGGGACTCGGCGTCAAAGGGGTCGCCTACGCGACAGTTATCGCTGAGATAACCCAGTTTGCTCTGTTAATTTGGGCGGTTTATCCGCAATCTCAGCTAAGTTTGTGGCGGGTATCATGGTTGACACAAAATATTGGTCGGCTGTTTAAGTTAAACTCTACTCTGTTTATGCGCAGTGCCTTATTGCAATTGTGTTTGTCTTTCATGACGCTTTACGCCAGTCGATATGGCTCACAAGCGATAGCCATCAACGCTATTTTGATGCAATTTTTTCTGTTTATTTCTTTTGCTATGGATGGGATCGCATTTGCTTTAGAGTCAATTGTTGGCAAGTGTTATGGTGCTGCTCAAATCTGGAAGGCAAAACTCAATATTAGGCGCGGATTTATACTGGCTTTTAAATTTAGTTTGGCCTATAGCCTGGTTTATATTGTTTTTTACGATGGAATAGTGATGTTGCTTACTGACATTCCAGATTTAAGGAGTGCATTGGAGCCGTATTGGTGGCTGGTCGTTTGTTTGCCACTGGCGAGTTTTTCGAGCTTTATATACGACGGCATATTTGTGGGATTAGCTTGGGTAAAACAAATGCGCAATAGTATGTTTTTTGCGGCTATTGTGTTTTTTGTAGCCGTTATTCTAACAGTGTCGCTGGGCAACATCGGGCTCTGGGTTGCATTTTTGAGCTTTATATTGATGAGGGGCATAAGTCAGTATTTTTACATGATCAGACTATGAATATTTGAATGTCGTTACTCGATATGTTGCCACTTGAAATGTAGCTATTTGATGTGTTTGTATTTGGCTTTGTTTTTAGCGGCATTATGGCGAAAAAACGCCAGCCTGTTGGCTAATATTCCAATATACCCTCGTGCCGCCAGTAACAAGGCGACGGCCATAAATATCAGTCCTGCTAGCTGTAGCCAGATATGTATAACTGGACCTAGATATATGGCTATCAGACCAATCAAAAAACACATAAGTCCAGCGACAAACCAACGTACGCTCTGCTTTGGGGAAGAACCAAATTTTAGCAATAGAGTTTGAAGTTTGTCTTCTTGTGACATTTTGGGAGGCATCATACGCAGCGGAAAGTGGTTCACTTTCCGCTAAATTGAACAACTAATAATAAGAGTGTTCACCAGCCTCGTGTTCAGTGATGTCTTTCACACCTGTAACTTCGCCTTCGAACTGTTGCAACATTTGCTTTTCGATTCCATCCTTTAGCGTGACGTCGATCATGGAACAACCGTTACATCCACCACCAAATTGCAGTACGACAACACCTGCCTCGGTTACTTCTACAATTTGTACGTTGCCACCGTGACTGGCTAATCCAGGGTTTACTTCGGATTCGACAAAGTATTGCAGACGGTCGCGTAATGGCGCGTCATCAGCAACTTTACGAGCCTTAGCATTTGGCGCTTTTAACGTTAACTGTGAACCCATTTGATCAGTAACAAAATCAATTTCAGCTTCTTCAAGGAATGGTGTGCTTTCTTCGTCTACAACAGCTTCGAAACCTGTAAATGGTAAAATGGTATCCGTAGGCTCCAGAGAGTCTTCTGGGCAATATGACACGCCGCATTCAGCACTTTTTGTGCCCGGGTTAACAACAAAAACTCGAATACGAGTATTAGGCGCTTGTTTATCCAAAAGTTTTACAAAATGTTCCTGAGCGGAATCGGAAATATTGATCATGGCTATATCTGACTAAATTACTGGGGTATTGCTTATGATACTGCTATCACTGACACCGTGCAACTTGATAACATGAAAAGCAATTAATTTAAATCAACAAACTATTCATCGCATAAGCAACGTCATTGACCTATATTTCATGGGATTTAATTGCGAATGGCCCTTTTAAACTGGTAGGGTTAGCGGCTAATTTTAATTTGGGTAATTTTACGAAAAATATGAATAAACATATGATCATCGCCTTCGTACTGGCACTTTTCAGTTTAACCGCCAATGCTGTGAAGTTGGACTTCTACCTACCGGCTGAACGATACAATTCAAAAGTACCAACACCAGAGTCCATTTTGGGATATCAGGTTGGTGATTGGCACGTGCGTCATGATCAACTCGTTAGTTTTTATAAGGCTTTGGCTGCCAACAGCGATAGAGTGACCGTAGAAACAATAGGCCGCAGTCATGAAAATCGCGAACTCCTGCATCTGGTTATCACATCAACAAAAAATCATGGCAAGCTAGATGAGATAAAAGCCAATCACTTAGCGCGCCTGAGCTCTAAACAAAAGCCGGACGCAAGTGAGTACCCGCTTATCGTTAACCTGAATTACAGCGTTCACGGAGATGAGTCTTCTGGCAGTAATGCTTCTATGTTAGTGGCGTATTACTTAGCTGCCTCCAATGATCCGAAGGTGAAAGAATACTTAGACAACATGGTGATTGTGTTAGATCCGAGTTTAAACCCGGACGGATTAAGCCGTTTTGCACAGTGGGCTAATCAACACAAAGGCATGAATTTAAACAGTGATGCAAATAATCGAGAGCACGTTCAGGATTGGATCCGTGGCCGCGTAAATCACTATTGGTTTGACTTAAATCGTGATTGGTTGTTATTACAACACCCAGAGTCACGTGCTCGTATCACAAAGTATCATGAGTGGCGTCCAAATGTGTTGACCGATCATCATGAAATGGGAACACACAGCACATTTTTTTTCCAACCGGGCATTCCGTCTCGTAAAAACCCATACACTCCGAATGAAAATGTTGAGTTGACGAAAGCGTTGGCCAACTTCCATGCTGATGCGTTCGACAAACAAAATGAACTGTATTTTACTGAAGAAGCGTTTGATGATTTTTACGCTGGTAAAGGTTCTACGTATCCAGACTTACATGGTTCAATAGGAATTTTATTTGAGCAAGGCTCTAGCCGTGGTCACCTGCAAGAGTCGATTAATGGAGACGTTGATTTTCCTTCTACGATCAAAAACCAAGTAACGGCTTCGTTTTCAACATTAGACGGTAGTCTGGCACACAAAACTGACTTATTAGATTTCCAGTGGAAGTTTGCACGTGAAGCATCGAAGATAGCAGACGATGCGGATCATGACGGTTATGTAATAAGTGAAAGCCTTGATAAATCAAGGTTCAATGATCTTCTTTTGCTTCTTAAACGCCATGATATTAATGTATATCCTCTTACTCGCGACGCAAAAATATCTGGTACAAATTATCCAAAAGAGCACAGCGTATATGTGCCGTTAGATCAGCCACAAGTTCGACTTATCCAATCTATTTTCTCTGTGCAAAAGAGCTTTAACGACAATACGTTTTACGATGTTTCAAGCTGGAATTTAGCCATGGCGTACAATGTTGATTTTGCCAAAGTTAAATCAGAGAGAAGTATTAAAATCGCAAAACAAGCATGGCAGCATACGGCTACGAAAACGACTAATTTACCTAGCGAAGCAAAATACAGTTTTGCCATTGACTGGGCTGATTACCAATCGCCAGCTTTAGTATATGAGTTATTAACTCACGGTATTCAGCTTAGAACGTCAATGAAGCCTTTTACCGCTCATACAGAGACAGGTTTACAGTCCTTTGCGGCGGGCACCATGTTGGTTAACGCTGGTTTACAGCATGGTAACTGGTATGAAAATTTCACTAATATTACGTCAAAATACCCGGTAAAGATTTCCGCAATTACCAGCGGTATGTCGCCATTGGGTAGTGATTTAGGCAGCCGAACCATGGTTCCTGTCTTGTTGCCCAAAGTGCTTATTGTTGGTGGCTTAGGAACCAATCTATACGAAGTCGGTGAGACTTGGTATTTGTTTGACCGTCACGTTGGTTTCTCTCCTACCATCGTAGATAAAAGACGCATCAATAACGTCGACTTGAATAAATATACTCATGTTATTTTAACCGATGGTAATTTCTCCAAAACGGACGAAACGTTTTCAAAAACGCTCAAATCCTGGGTTAAAAACGGCGGAATTGTTTGGGGGCAAAAACGTGCGGCATTGTGGTTGGCCAAACAAGAGATATTAGATGTTGAAGTGATTTCTCAGGCGGACATGCGAAAACGATTTGAAGATAAAGAATTATCTTACGATCAAATGGAGTCTCTGGCTGGACGTCAGCGTATTGCGGGTGCATTTTTTGAAACTAAGTTAGATATGAGTCACCCGATGGCGTTTGGTTTCAGCCGCGACACGCTGCCTTTGTTTAAAAACCGTACGGATTTATTATTGACTCCAGAAAAAGCATTTTCACAAGTTGCGAAGTACACAGATTCGCCACTGGCAGCAGGTTATGCGGATGCAGTGAATGTGGAAAAAATTGCCGGCGCTACGGGCGTAATGGCTCATTCTTATGGGCGCGGCGTGGTGATTGGTATGACAGACGATCCAAACTTCAGAGCAATTATGTACGGCACGAGTCGTTTGTTATTTAACGCTTTGTTTGTTGCACAAGGTATCGATAACTAAATAAACCTGCCTAGTTAAACGGCTTAATGGCAATTGTGGCAACAAACACTTGTTTGGCGCCACATCGCTTAAGCACTTTACTGGCTTGCTCCAGAGTTGCCCCTGTGGTGAGTACGTCATCTATAAGTAAAATGCGTTTTGACTGTAAATCTTTATCGCAGTGAAACGCATTTTTTACATTTTCTAACCTTTCTTTTCTTGTGAGCTCAGCTTGAGCTTCGGTATTCTTTATCCGTCTTAGTTCGTAAAACGGCTTAATATTTAGTTTTTTTGTCAAAAAGCGGCAGAGTATTTCGGATTGGTTGAATCCACGTTTCGCTAGTTTGTTTTTGTGAAGCGGTAACGGGCAAACATAATCCAATTTAGGCCACGTCATATGTTTTAGATGTTCAGCCAATAACTCACCCAGAACGCGACCTCTATTAATTTGGTTGTGGTATTTTAACTGTTTGATCAACATGTCAAAGGGCCACTGGTATTTAGTCAAACAAGCAAATCCATCATAATGTGTATGTTTAATTCCGGAGGCTAGTTTCGGGTTATGGATCAGGACATCTAAACCCAATGGAAAGCGACTAAGGTCTTGATAACAAACGTGGCAAAGCTGGCCGATGGGCGATTTAGAAATCTGTGAGTCACATAACAAACAATCCGATAAAGAAACGATAGAAACAAAATTAGCGAAACGTTTTTGAATCCCTTTAGATAGCAGCGTAAAATCCATTTTTTCAATCCTTGAAGCAAGCCATGAGTAGTAATAGAACAAAATCACAAAAGGCGCCAATTGTGTTAATACATGGTTGGGGTATGAACCGACAAATTTGGCAGGGGGTTATTGAACACCTTCCGTCCGAAGTCGCTGCTCGAGTCGTTGCTTTGGATATGCCTGGTTATGGTGATAACCAAGTCGGCGAAATTGAGATGAACTTCGACGGGCTGGTTAGCTGGCTTGAAGAGCAAGTCACGGTCCCTAGCATATTAATAGGCTGGTCTTTGGGCGGATTAGTTGCACAAAGATTGGCAATAAAGTCACCTGAAAAAGTTATCCAGCTTGGTTTGGTCGCAACCACACCGCATTTCGTACAGCGAGCTGATTGGCCAGGAATAAAGCCACAGGTATTGGCCATGTTTGCTAAACAATTATCGCAAGACCATGCCAGTCTTATTGATAAATTCATGGCCATACAAGCGATGGGTAGTGAGACTGCAAAACAGGATATAAGAAAGATCAAACATTGGGTTTTATCTAAACCTACCCCTGCATCCAATGTTCTTGCCGCTGGTTTAAATATGTTGGAAACCATAGATTTGCGTTCTGATTTAAAGTACCTACCTGAAAATACACATGTGCTGCTGGGCAAGCTTGATTCACTGGTTCCTGTTAAAGCTGCTGAACAGATACTTGATTCAAAACCTAACCTGAATGTGACTGTTGTCGATAAGGCATCCCATGCACCTTTTATTTCACATCCACAAGAGTTTACAAAATGGCTGCTAAACATGGGGAATGAAGATTAGTGCTTTGCAAACTGTCGAAATTGGTTAATAATTAAACATGGTAGTGAGTGTTTGATAAAGGGTAGAGATCTACATCTTTTTTGGGGGTTAAGTTATGGATGTGTCTAAAGTGAGTTCTGCCATCCAGTCTGGTTTATCCGGCTATAACAGAGCTGAACAAGGTGTGGCAGAAGCTGCGGCGAACATAAATCGCTTGAACGTAGAAAGCGATAATACTCCTCGTCCACCAATTGAACCTCAAGCTGAATCTGGTGAAAACCAGGCAAGACCAGTTTCCTTAGAAGCGGAAGCGGTCAATTTGATTGTTAATGAGCATCTAGCAAAAGCGAACGTAAAAGTCATAAAAACTGCAGACGATATGTTAGGCAGTTTGATTGATACTAAGGTTTAAGGACTAAAGACGAACCATGTCATTGAATATTGCGCCTCATATCCCCCATACTCTAGCGAACGCAACTGCGCCCGCTACTGAGTCGTTGGCGCATGCAAACGCTGTTAAAGAAGTGGTTCCGGCTCCAACTCAAGTAGAAGCCTATGTGCCACAAAAGTCCCGTGAACAAGATGCACGTCCACCAGAGTTAGATAATCCAACCTACGATGATATTCAAAAGCAAGACCCTAAGGTTATTCCTGAAGATCAGCAGGAAGAAGAGCGTTCGTCGTCAGAGCAAAACAGCCAAAGTGACTCTGAAGAACAGGAGCAAAATGAAGTAAGTCAGCAAGCCGAAGGTCGAACAGAATCAGGCGAAGATGAGCAAGAGTCCGCGGAAAAGAAAGCTGAAAAAAGAGTAGAAGAAGCGGAAGCTAGGGTTGAATTACAACAAATTCAGCAATTAGAGCGTCGTGATGCAGAAGTTCGGGCCCATGAGCAAGCGCATGCTGCGGTTGGTGGTTCCTACGCGGGTAGCCCCAGTTATGAATATGAAACTGGCCCAAATGGTAAAAAATATGCCGTTGGCGGTGAAGTGCCAATTGACGTGTCAGTGGAAGATACACCTCAAGAAACCATCAGTAAAATGCAGACCGTTCGTGCTGCTGCGTTGGCACCCGCTGAGCCGTCTTCTCAAGATCGGAAAGTGGCGGCTGAAGCTACTCAAAAAATAGCGGAAGCGCGCAGTGATTTGATTAATGAGTCGTCCAGTCTGCAACAAGAACGTTCTAAAGGGTTGAATGACGAGGAAGATGAAACTAATTCAATTCAGGTAAATACCGACTCGCCATTGGCCCATGAGCCGAGAAAACGCTCATTGAGTGGAGTGGAAGCACCTGCAAAAAATGATGATGGCGCAGAACAAGCCAAGCTAGCAAAAGAGCAAGACACAATATCGCGCGTTATCAATCAAAGGTATGCCGCTTCGTATCAGTCAGAGCAAACGGGATTTAGCGCCGTAGCGTAATAAATTTTCATCGTCCTAAACATATTAATTTAGCCAACCTTGGTTACTCGAATCGCTTCATATTTGTAATTAAGCGTAAAGCCTAATTTTGTGGCTAATTGCATTGAAGCTTCATTTCCTGCATCCCAATTTACATTCAAGTCGTTTATTAATGCCTCACCTACAAGGCCTGCTCCAAGTGATAATGCAACCCCTCTGTTTCGATGTGTTGGCGACACCATAATATTAACCTCTATTCCTCTCTTACAAACCAGAGCAGAGGTGGCGGCTCCAACAATAATGTCATTGTGAATTGCAACATAACCTAATCCTCTTAACAGGAAATCCTGCTCATTTTCAAAGTTTTGTAAATGGTAACGATACTCAGAACTTTGATTTAGCTGTTTCGCATCCGCTAATGTCATTCGTTTTACTTCAATATCGGGTGCAGATTTGATGCTGTTTAGATATTTGACATCCAGTTGGTCCGGATTCATGTTGTAACGTATAACTTGTTGTGAGCTAAAAAATTTACTTTTACAAATATGATCAAACCAGCCGTTAGCAGAAGGTAGCACAATGGAAAAAGTCGATAATGATTTCGACATTTCGTATAGAAACTCTTGTGACGGTGGGCCGGTGAATATTCTAAAGACTCCGTTTTGAAGCATGAAAGCTTGTGGTTCAACCGTATCATCCACATACATAATGCCCATATTGGAATCAAGATAACTTTCAACGCTAAAGTCGACTTTTTTAACGCAATTAAAGGCTGCTTCAACTATTGTTTTTTGTTGCCTTGGCAGTGTTTTTAGCTTCATTCGAAATTCACTTTTTGCAAGTTATTGGATACTCCAAATAATTGGAGGAGCAAGGCATAAACGAAGTATGCGTTAATTTAAATGAGATTCTTAAGCCATCATAGCTACATGCCCATATTTCCTTAACCAAATATCCGTTTTCTTACATGATCCACAGTGCTCTTTATTTAGCGTCCAAAATGCTTTTGAATGATTTAAATGTTTCAAATGGCAAAGCTCGTGTATCACAACACAATCGATTACTGATTTAGGTGCCGCCATTAACCAGGGGTTAATTCGAATTAGGCCATTGTGATAACAGCAGCCCCACCTGGTTCGATAGAACTTGATTTCAACCGCACTTGGTATCAAACCTGTTCTTAATGCCAGCTCTTCTGCTCTTGGTAAAACATAGTCCTGTGCAAGCTTTTTAAAAAAGGCACTTAGCTTATTTTTTACGTATTTTTCTCGGTTTTTGACTGATGTGGGAACGACGAATGTCAGGGTCTGTTTTTCGTGGTTGAGCGTTTGCTGGAAAGTGTGCCCGTTTTCCAGTGATAGAAGATAGTTATCGCCAAATAACAAAAAGTTGTCGCCATCTCGATAAAACATCTGATTCTTGGGGAGGCTTTGTTGTCCGGCTAATTTTCTTTTAACCCAATCTTGTTTTTGAATAAGAAAGGACTCAATGTCGTTGTGGCTCAGGTAAGCGGGGGCTTTAACAAAGACTCTTGATTGTTTGATCTCTATTGCGAGTGTTTTACGTCTGGCACTGACCGACAACTCATATTGTAGTGGCGCGGAGAAATGGGATAGCTGGATTTGATTGGAACCAGACGTTAAATTTTTTACTTTTTCTAACGTCTGGCCGTAACCTAAATCTTTAAATAAATTAAACAATTAAGATTTTTTAACAAGTTGAACAGCGGCTTCTTCTATCTGGCTAAATAGTTCATCGTAAGTTCTTGCTTTGAAGCCTTGATTGATGATCTTATATTTACCGTTAACAATAAAGGTCGGAACACTGGTTAGCACACGTCGACGCGATAATTCATCTTGTTCTTTTTTCATTTTCTGGGCGGCGGCTTTAACAGCAAAGCTGTTAAATGCTTTATCAAACTTTTCGCCTGTTACGCCATTAGCTATGAATAAGTCACGAATGTCCTTTTCTTTGGTGAAGACCGAGCGTTGATCGTGTATGTACTTAAATATGGCGGTAGAAGCTTTTGGCGCTTTTAAACGTTCAGCCGCAACCAGTGCTTTGGTTAACATGAATTGAATGTCTGGACCGGCCGCACGTAAGAAGTCGACGTGATTCTTTTTAAACGTGAAGCCATTTTTTTCACTGCTGGCCTTTAGACGGTCGGCTAACGGCTCGAATGAATAACAATGCGGGCAGTAGTAAGAAAAGAACTCTTTTACTTCTGGTTTGGCCGTGGCTTGCTGGTTAATAACTTCATAATGCACGCCTTCTTGCAAAGGTGCAGCATGCAAACTTAATGACATAACTAATGCTGTCATTAGCCCAAATAACTTTTTCATCTTTATTCCTATTCGCATTATTTAGAACGTTTCAATAAATGAACGCCGTTGTGGGCAAATTATTGCGTGAGTCGCATGCTATTACAACTGACTTTTACGAAATTGCGTTTAATACCCAAGCTTCAACGGTGGCTCTTGCAACGCAGAGATTTGCTCTTTTATTGCCAATACCTGTTGTTCCCAGTATTTGTCTGTTGCAAACCAGGAAAAGTTCCGTGGAAACGCAGGATCTTTCCAGCGTTTGGCTAACCAGGCCATATAATTAATCATTCTGCGAGCACGGAGTGGCTCAATTAAATTAAACTCGTTGTAGTCAAATTCTCTGAATTCTTCATACGCACCAATGATGGTATCCAGCTGCAATAGCTGTTGCTGTCTGTCGCCATTCAACATCATCCAAATGTCTTGTATGGCAGGGCCATTAATGCAATCGTCCAGATCAACTAAAATGGCATCGTCGTAGGTGTCAAAGCTTTGCCACAGTATGTTGCCTGCGTGACAATCGCCATGTAATCGAATGGTTTGATAATCTTGGTGACAGAACTCTAGAGTTGTTTCGATCAATATATTGAGATCATGAAAGAAAGTGTTTCTTAAATAGTCAGGAATAAAATCACTTTGCTGCAATAACTGCCTGGCTTCAAGTATTTCCTGCTCAAAGTTAAGCGTATGCCTGTGTTGAAAACACTCTGTGCCACTGGCTTTATGAAAACGTCCTAATAAACGCCCTAGCCACTCGAGTTGGTCCAAATTGTCCAACTCGAACATTCGACCACCGACACTGGGGAAAAGGCAAAAACGGTAACCTTCATGTTCAAACAAAGAAGCGTCGTTTTGAACAATTGGTGCAACAACTGGTATATCGTTTTGAGCTAAAAACAATGTGAAATCGTGTTCTTCCTGTAGCTGTTCATTACTCCAGCGTTCGGGTCGATAAAACTTCACGACATAACGTTTTCTATCGTCTGCAAGAAACTGGTAAACCCGATTTTCATAACTGTTTAGAGCCAACAGCCCTGATTCTGGATAAACCTGTTGGCTTTCTATCGCATCTAAAATGAGGTCTGGATTAAGTTCTGTAAAAGAGAACGCTGACATTATCTACCTTTAAAAAATCGAGTTTCTTCAGACACGGTGTATTCGCCGTCTTTGGTTTGAACGGTGATTTTCATGTCTGTAATCGGTTTTTTCAAGTCATATGGGTCAACCGAAATACTGATCGGGGTTCTTAAAGCTTCCCCCGCGGTCAGTTTAATCTCTCTCTGCCCAATATAATTATAATTTTCGAGTCCCTGAACGTCGATAACGTATATGTTGTCCTTTTGGCTCTTGTTGAGAATTTGCAGCGTAAAGGTGTTTTCAATCAAACCTTCATCGGTTTCGCGGTACAAGGCGTTACGATCACGTTCTATGTTAAGTTCTAGCGGCAAACGACTTGCTAATTGCCAGGCGAAAGCGACCATCATGATCACAATCACCGCAAGGTAACCAAATAGCTTCCCGCGAATGACGCGAGTCGGTTTGCCTTCTAAACTGTGCTCCGTGGTATAGGCTATTAAGCCTCTCGAGTAGTTCATTTTATCCATGGTCTGGTCGCATGCATCGATACAGGCACCACAGTTGATGCATTCGTATTGCAGGCCATTACGAATATCGATCCCCGTCGGGCAAACTTGTACACACAAGTTACAATCAATGCAGTCACCTAAACCCAAAGACTTCGGATCTTTTTTCCTTGAGCGTGGTCCTCTTTGTTCACCACGTTTGGCATCGTATGTGACGGTAAATGTATCTTTATCGAACATTGAGGATTGAAATCTAGAGTATGGGCACATATGCAGACACATGGTTTCTCGCATCCAACCTGCATTGGCGTAGGTGCAACCAGCAAAAAATAGAGTCCAACCGACGACGGTTGCTGAACTACCAAACGTGAAAAACTCGACAAATAATTGGTCGATAGGTACGAAGTAGCCGACAAAGGTTAAGGAAGTTAAGAGGGAAACAGCGGCCCACGAAGTGTGTTTTAACCCTTTTTTCCATACCTTGTTCAGACTTAGCGGCATGGAATCGAGCTTTTTTCGTTTATTCGCGGAGCCTTCTATTTTTTCTTCGAACCAAATAAACATAAATGTCCAGACGGTTTGTGGACACATATAACCGCACCACACTCGGCCGTAAAAGGCAGTGACAAAAAATAAGGCAAATGCGGAAATTATTAACAGTGAGGCAAATAAGGTTAAGTCTTGCGGCCATAGTGTCAGACCAAAAATATTAAATTCTTGATTGACGATATCTAATAATATGGCTTGTCTGTCACCATATTGTAACCATGGGAGTAAAGCAAAAAGGCCTAAAAAGACAATACCAATCCTACGACGTAAAAGCTGATGTAATCCGCTTACGGCGCGCACATAAATACGACTTCTTAGATTATAGTTTTGATCGTCGGATTTTTTGGGGCGATGAACCTTAACGTCTGCAGGTATATTTTTGATATCAATTTTTTCGGTCATTTTGGGGTCCGTGGGCAAAGACAAATAGGCCAATTGAAGCTGAGTAATGGCATTTCAGTATAGAATCAACTGAGCAATACTCTTTGTTTTTGTATTATGCTGATTATAAAACAATAAGTGGTATATTATCTGAAAATAATCGGTATAAATTGATCTGCTTCTAACATTTGTCTTAGAAAATCATCGAATTAGCTGTTGTTTACCCTATATCGGAGTTGCTAATGAAGTTTTTTCTTTTTTTAATACTTGCAATAACCCTGTTTACCGCTGACGTGCCAGTAATCAATAAGATTCGCACTCAGTTATTTAGTATGGTGGGAGGCGTAGCTGAATCAGAATTCGCTCCTAATAAAGTGGCGGGTGTCGTCGTGGCGGAAGTGTCTCAACACTTTAATGCGTTTTCCGATCGTGAAGAGCAATATATAAAACAGATTAGTGAGAGCTCAAAAGAGTTGCATAAGTTTTATAAAGGTTACTGCGAGAAACCGCAATTTAATCAGTATCTTTCGTCTTACAATGTGGAATTGGTTTGTGAAAAAATCAGATTGAACCTAAAGGATTTGGAATCTGAACTAGTAAGAAGGAACTAGGGGGTTCCTTCTTTAAATTGATTTGCAGGACTGTTTGACGTCTTAAAAGTCGTCGTAAGGGGCTACTGCGAAGCCAGTCATAGTATAACCGACCTGTGCCAGTTCACCTTTCCATTCTTTAGTTTCTATCGTACCCGTTAACCAAATTGGATCATACATGGCCTCTGCCGGCGCTCCTGCGGGAAACTTTACGTAAATAATTTGGTTTGAAGGTGGAGGTGGGACGTGAACACACGCACCAAAATACGGCACGAGCAAAAATTCAGTAACTTTTTCGTCATCACCTTCTAATGGCACGACAAATCCTGGGATTTTCACTTGTTTGCCATCCAGTTCTTTTACAACTGGTGCATTGATCGTTTGTGGACCTGCCATGGCCTGACCGATATGTTCAATGTCGGGTTCAGTGTACTCAAAATCTTTTGGAATCAAGTCTGCCCATTCGAGTTCTTTAACCACTTCCGATTGTGCCCATGCTTGTGGTAAACATAAACTTATTAAAACTAGTGGTAAAAACAGGTATTTTTTCATTACATTCTTTCTAAGACTGACAACAGGTGACAGAATACCTCGTGACCTGATAAAAACCAAGAAGTGAGCCATCAATCGAAGGTAGCGTAAGATTACCTAGCGACCACAACTAATAGGGCAAATATGAGTAATAAGTTTAATTGGCAAGTTAAGACCTTTTCACAATTAACAACGGATGAACTTTATGATTTTCTTAAGTTACGTATCGATGTATTTGTCGTAGAGCAAACCTGTTATTACCCGGACATAGACAACTTAGATCGACACGAAGAGGCGTATCATGTTTTTACTTATGACAATGGAAAAATGATTGCCTATTGTCGTGTATTACCGCCTAAAGTCGTGTATGACGATGAATCAGCAATAGGTAGAGTGATTGTTGATTCTGAATATCGCGGACAAGGACTGGCGTATGGCCTGATGAAACAGGCGTTAGAGGTTACTCAAAATCGCTGGCCCGAACATAACTGCCATATTTCAGCGCAACAACACCTGTCAGGTTTTTATCAGAGGTTAGGGTTTGAGTCCATTAGCGAGATGTATCTCGAAGATGGCATCCCGCACATCGGGATGCGTCGATTAGCAAAATCGAAATAAAATACTAACCAAATCAAGCGACAACATAGTAAAATAGACATTAGCCACTAAAATTAATGTCAGTTATTGAATTTCTCTGTGTGTCGCTTAAAAACACAATCCAGAATGTCGGCCGGGTGCACGGCACAATGCGGCCTGAACGAGCCGTTTATCAATAAGTGACCACCAATAATATCCATAGATTGCATCGTATAATTCGATGATTTAGAAGAGTCATAAATGAAAAAAAAACTGTTAGCCGTTACTTTAATGGGTTTATTAAACCCACTTATTGCTGTTTCCGACGAGTATCAATATGAGATTGAAACGATAGAAGTTAAAGGCGAGCTACTACCCACCACCACAGATACTGCATCTAATGCGGTTGAAATCCTTACTGATGATGTTATCGAAGTTTTAGGTGCATCCCACTTACAAGACGTTCTAAATCAGATGGGGAACGTCAATTTTGCTGGTGGCAGTTCCAGAGCTAGATTTTTCCAAATTCGTGGCATGGGCGAACGCAGTCAATTTGTTGATCCTGTGAATCCTTCTGTCGGTATTGCCATCGATGGCATAGATTACACGGGCATGGCAAACGCAGCGACATTATTCGATATTAGCCAAATAGAAGTATTCAAGGGGCCTCAAGGCACTGGTGTTGGGGCGAATGCCATGGCCGGCTTCATAAATTTATATGGTACTGAACCTGGATCTGGGCAGGAAACCAAATTACGCCTCGAAGCCGGTAATTATGGCATGCAGAATATAGCCGCAGCGCATGGTGGTGACATAGGTGATCATAGCGAGTATCGAGTTTCGGTTAACAAACTCGATGGCAATGGTTACATCGATAATGTTCACCTAAATCGAGATGACACCAATGGTTTTGATGAATTGAGTGTTCGATTAAAAACCAACAGTCGAATTAATGACGACTGGAGCGTAAGTACTGTCATCCATAAGTTTGATATCGACAATGGTTATGATGCGTTTTCACTAGACCTAAATCGCAACACTCTTTCTGATGAACCAGGGTTTGATAAACAAGACACCACATCATTTGCAATTAAAGCAAAACACACTGGCTTAGATAATCTGCAACAGACATTTTTTGTCAGTACATCCAACTCTGATTTGGCCTATGGTTATGACGAAGACTGGTCTTTTGTCGGCATACATGAAGATGGTTACAGCAGTACCGATCACTATTTTCGAGATAGAAGTGCAACACAACTCGATTACACGTTAGGTGATAAAGATAATAATTGGGTTGTAGGTTTGTATCATCAAGACAAATCCACGGACTTGGATCGAGCTTACTTTGATTTTGATTTATGGATGCCTGCAGCATTTGACAGTCAATACGATGTAGCTAGTAGTGCTTTGTATGGTGAAAAACGTTTGAAGTCTTCATCTTCCCTTACCTTTTCTGCTGGTTTGCGTATAGAAAACTACGATGGGGACTATTCTGACTCCAATGCAATTGCTGTTGGTACATCCGATACTATGTGGGGTGGACATCTATCTGCGATAAACAAATATAGTGATATCTTGCAAGTTTACGCTCGTTTGAGCCGTGGGTTCAAAGCTGGCGGTGTAAACGGTGAAGCATTGAGTCAATTGCAAGATCCTAGATTGGCAGAGTTTGTCGCTGCGTTAAAAGAACAGCAAAGTTTTGAACCTGAAATACTTGAAAATATTGAGTTGGGGATACGTGCAAATTCTCGCGATTTAAGCCTGATCGCCAGTGCCAACCTGTTTTATTCGACACGTGACAACATGCAGGTCAAACAGTGGTTAACAAATACGGAGCAAGTGCAAAACCAAGGTGCGGCACCGATTTTTGTTGGTTACATCTCTAATGCACCGTCTGGTACTAACTACGGTTTAGAAACGAATATTCGTTATCGTCCAAATAATGACGTTACGCTGAGTGCAGGGCTGGCGTTATTGGAATCGGAAGTGGAAGACTTTGATCGTTTAGAAGATGAGTTAGTAGACTTAAGTGGTCGCGCACAAGCTCATGCGCCTGAATATCAGTATCATCTTTCCGGCCTGTGGCAGTTAACAGAACGCATTTCTACGAGTCTGTCGGTAACAGGAAAAGACGGTTTTTATTATTCTTTCAGTCATGACGCAAAATCGTCTTCTGTTGAGCTGGTTAATGCCAGCCTGACCTATCGTGGTGACAATCTGGATATTACCTTATGGTCCCGAAACCTTACTGACGAGGATTATGGCGTTCGCGGTTTCCGTTTTCCTAATGATCCTAGAAATGGTTATGCAACTACAACTTATGAGCAATTGGGTGAGCCATTGGTTTATGGTGTAAAACTCGATTTTGTATTCTAAGTATAAGGAAAATAAAGTGAAGTTAAGTGTAGAAATTAGCAAATACCCATTATCCGAAACCGATTTTGTGGCTGCAATTAAAGATTTTATTCAGCGTTTAAACCAATACGATGATATTAAAGTCGAAACAAATGTGATGAGCACACAAGTATTTGGTGATTACGATAGAGTCATGGCAATCATGACAAAAGAACTAAAGACTAGCTTTGAGCAATTTGGAACCAGTGTCTTTGTATGCAAATTTGTACCGGGTGATCTTTCCACTCAGAAAATAGAGCGTTAATACTTTCATGGAGTCTTTGTTGTCTGGTTTTGTCGCGATGTCCATCTGGGAGTACATCGCGGTATTTTTTAGCCTTGCTTACGTAATACTGGCAATACGTCAGAGTTTGTGGTGTTGGCCCGCTGCATTTGTTAGCACCTTGATATACACCATACTCTTCTGGCGTGGCGCATTGCTAATGGAAAGCCTGCTTAACTTCTACTATTTAGTTATGGCTGTATATGGTTATTGGCAATGGATTGGAGGCAATGTTGGTCAGGTTACCGAAAAACGGATTGTAAGCTGGTCTGCAAAAATACATGCCCGGTGGATTTTGGCGGCAATTCTTTTAGCCATTCTGATTGGCTATCTTTCAGATACTTATACGGACGCTAAGCTGGCCTATCTTGATTCTTTCACTACGGTTTTTGCCATCATGACCACGTATTTCGTGACTCAGAAAGTACTGGAAAATTGGCTCTATTGGGTGGTCATCGATATTGCATCTATTTATATGTATTGGCAGCTAGGATATTTCCCTAGCATGGTGTTGTTTATCTTGTTCACCGTCTTTGCGATAAAAGGTTTTATTACTTGGCAACAAGAGTTTAAAAAGTTGGAACAGGAGCAAGTACCAACCGAATCTGTGAGCGTTTCTTAGTGACCGATGCCTATATTTATTGGGTCCAGCGTTTACCTAAGAGGTTTTCGCAACCGTTAAGAACAGTTGAGCCTATAGCGGGCCGACATACGGTTGCGCGCCTAACTGATGCTGAAGGCAAGGTGTGGGTTGGTAAAGTCAATGAAGGTAATAGTAATAAACATGAGGTGTTTGTTTTAGAACGTTTATTAAAAGAGGTGGGGTGTCGAGAACACGTCCCTGAATATCTATTTGATAATGAAGAGCCGGAGATTTTGTTGACCCAAAAGTTAGACGGCAGTCATGTCGCTACTGAGGTCATGCTGAATTATTTACAACCCTTGTTGCAGGTACTTACCGACATTCATCAAACTACTGCCAATTTGACGGAGGTTATGATCAATTACGAATCTCTGTTTCGTGAGTTGCCACGTCATCCGCTCAGGAACTGGCTAGAGAGAGAAGCAAATAAGGCTCTGGTGGTTCAGGCATCGGCTATTACGGGGTTTGTGCATGGTGATTTAGTGCCACAAAATTTAATTCTGAACGATGAACATTGGTCTTTAATAGATTGGGAATACAGCCACTATGGTGATGTTAGATGGGACTTAGCGAGTTTGGCGGTAGAGTTTGGCTTAACGGTAGAACAATTCTACGACGTATGCCGAAGTTATTGTTTGTTAATAAACTGCGATATGGACCATTTTTTATCTAGTGCGAAACTGTGGTTAGTTATTTATATCCGAATTTGTCTCGGCTGGAGTAATACAAACAACCAACCGGAGGACAAATATTGGCTTTATCTAGAGATGAATTTATTAAACTAAATTCCACCTAAACGTTGAGCAATCTCTTTGTATTTCTCTACATCATTTTTATCAAATAACGGATTGCCTTCCGCGTCTTTATCTACTGCGTTTAATAAATGTTCACGTTCCAACCGAATCACTCGTACGTCTTTAACGCCCAAGAATTCGGCAACCTGATCGACTGTCATAAGTGACATATATACTTCTCCAAGTTGACTGACTTTCTTTAATTAAAGCTCAAAACACTGAAACTTCTAGTGTTATTTGACCTTCCATACTAACCATGGATGAAAAATATTTAAACAATTAAATTTTGTACTTTTTGTGAGCAGGCAGTAATGCGTATCTAGACGTGTTGACGCTTTAAGCGTATTATCAGCGCCGAATATAAGTCTGTATTCTTTAGTCCGCCCATAGCTCAGCTGGATAGAGCGTACCCCTCCGGAGGGTAAGGCCGCAGGTTCGACTCCTGCTGGGCGGGCCATTACTCTCTTCCCTTTTCAACTTGTTATAAAATCATGACCTTAATCTAGGCGTCTTGATGAAGTTACTTTTCAGATTAATTTATACTCAATGGCTTTCAAAACGGCACGTGTGCGATCTCTCACTTGTAACTTTGCCAGAATTGCCGAAACGGAATTACGTATGGTTCCAGAAGATTTATGCAATGCATCCGCAATTTCATGGTTAGAATATCCAGCCGCCACTAGCCTTAAAACTTGGCGCTCGCCATCAGATAGCGATTCAAGATCTGAAACATTCATAGCCTGTGCTGAGTCAGCTAACTCGTTCACTTTAATCGGCGTTATGGGTTGGATCCAGGTTTTGCCTTTGGCCACGTTTTTTATGGCAGTGACTAGCGTTTCCAGATCCGTGTCTTTTTTGAGGTATCCTTTTGCACCCAAATTTAAACAGTTCAAAACCAGTTCGTGTTCGTCAAAGGTAGTTAGGATAAGTGTTGGCAACTCGACTTGATTTTGTTGCATTGCAGTCAGCACATCCAAACCGCTCATGCCAGGCATGCGTATGTCGAGTAAAAGCAGATCTGGTTGAATCTGTTTGATGGTCGGCAGGACATCTGAGCCGTCTTCGAGCTGAGCAATGACTTCTATCTCATCAGCCAGTTGCAACAAGCTGCAAATTCCCTGACGAACTAAAGTTTGATCATCCACTAACAACACTTTGATTGACATTAGAATATCTCCATTCCATTCACTGCGTATGGCAAGTTTAAGTTTAATTTGAACCCAGCTGGTGTTGATTTCCAGCTTAACTCCCCGTCGATTTGCTCAACGCGTTCTTGCATACCAGTTAATCCATTTCCAGAAACAACATGACCCGTATTTTCGCCATTATCTTCTATCTGTATATACAAATCTTCATCGAGCGGCTTAATCGTTACCCAGAACTTAGTGGCATTGCTGTGTTTTAAAGTATTTGTTAAAGCTTCTTGCACACACCTGAATATAACTTCTACAAAACGAGCGTGATTCAATTGCAGTTGGGGGGATATATCCAGGTGAGTTTTCAAACCTGGTATATCTAACATCAAGGTCTCCAGCGCCGTTTTTAGGTCGAGCGGTTTTGAGGCTCGAATTTCTGAAACGGCGTGTCTGACGTCCGTTAATAGCAGCCTACTGATATCTCTGGCCTGCTGAATGTGGGTTTGGGCTTGTCCTTCTGCCAAATGAGAAGCGACTTCCAACTGCAACCCTAAAGCGGTTAAATGATGCCCGACAACGTCATGCAAGTCGCGGGCAATACGTAACCTCTCATCGCGCTTGGTCGCTGCACTTAAGAGGAGCTGTGTTGCTTTTAACTCTCTAACCAATTGTTTCGAATGATTTTTGGCAATGCGCTCCTGATTAAACCTCTGACTAGCCAGAAATGCAAAAAGATTGAACATAATATAGAGCAGAGCACCTATGACAGGTGTTGGGGAATCTTTTAAACCGCCGTCAATTGCAGCCCCAATTATGGGCATGGTAATGGCGTATGTCAGAATGTATTTCGGCGACAATAACCCTGTCAGTTGTGAAACGATAATGATGCTTAATATGGCAACAAAGCCGTAATAAAACAGTAATGACAACGCGATAACAAATAAGGTGGCGATTCCGAGGTAACACAGTTTTTGGCGGTCAGAAACGCGAAACGGCAATTTAGCGTCTACCATGAAAAAACATAAATAGAATCCGAGAAACAAGGTGACGGCAAGACTGATGTTAAAGGCGGTCAAAGCGGGCATTGGATTGATTGGATCTAACCAGGTGTTGAAGGTCAACAACATGACACCTATCCAGGTGACCGTGCCCAAATAGAGCTCTGCTTTCTGTTTAATGAGGTAACGTCCTAAAGGTGTTTTCTGTGTCTGTGTGATATCCATCATTGTTATGTTTTCTTTGTCTTCCTGAAAGTGACATATGTCATGTCTTAATTTTCACGTTGTGACATTTGACACCTGTCTTCGCAAAATTACCCAATACAATGACTAACATCATATTTCATTAATAGGACATTTAAATGAAAAAAGTTGTTACTCAGTGTTTATTTGCCATTTTAATGGTTTCGAGTTTACCTAGTTACGGAAAAAAACAGGATGCTACTTCCTGGCAGGTTCAGGCCGGCAGTGCAGTATTAGCGGCAGACCTTCCTTGGAAAGGGATAGACAATCAGGTTACCGCAGTTCCCTTTGTTCAGGCGGTCTATGGAAACTGGACGTTTGGTATGGACATGTTAGCGAAATACGATTTTAAGCTTGCTCGCAAAAGTGGACTTGGGGGATTTGCGGGTTTGAGTGTGAGGGATAACGCCTATAAGAGTAATGTCTCCTTATTTCAGGATAAATCCACCGACAAGGTTTTTGAAGGATATAACACGCCTGATACGGAATGGGTCGCCGTCGCTGGGCTAAATTGGTTGTGGTTTGCTTTTTCTGTGGAACAGGATATAAGCGGGCACAGTGAAAGCCAATCGTATCAATTTTCTATCGATTTGCCCTTATATAGAAATGACAGGGGACTGATGTTAAAGGCTAATTTGCGGGCTCATTTTTTGTCTGAAGACTACGTGAATTATTATTATGGGATTAATCAAAAGCAAGAAAATGAACAGGTTGGAAGGAAGTTTTATGATCCGGCAAGTGCCTCTAATTACAGTGTATCTGTTAATTTGATTTATCCGTTTTACCAGCAGTGGGCCTTGGTGGCAGAGGCACGACATAGCTTGTTAGACAAAAGTGTTCACGACAGTCCTTTAGTGGAAAACGATACCATGAACAATCTGGTGTTTACGGTGACTTATCAGTTTTAAATTGTTTGAGGTAGGTTTCGGCTAGGGGAGCTTTTTGGCGCAGAGTCGCATTTAATTTTCTTTGCAACATGCGTACTGCGCCACTTTTTCCTACCATTTCATTCGATTTGTTTGATTCCCATCAATTCAAAACCGCTCCTGCCTGCTAGGTTTTTAGTAAGAGACAAGGAGATAAAATGGGACAGTTCTTTACCAAAACCGATTTCAATCAGGCCGACTATGAAGCGTTTGCTTCGCGGCTGCAGTCGCAGCTAATTCAACTTAAATCTGAGATAGAATTACAAAAGTCTGCAACCCCCATATCGAGTAAAGTGACGTTAGGCGCAGAGCTTGAGGTTTACTTGGTTGATCGTAAGTTCGCGCCTTTGCCTATAAATCAGGCATTGTTGGACAAGCTCAACAATCCTTTGTTACAGACAGAGTTAAATCAATACAATCTTGAATTTAATTTGTTGCCTGTGGATGCCGCAGGTACACCCTTTCACGAGATGGACACTCAACTTAAAACCACGCTGGATTCTTTGGCATCAGCAATGCATGAGTACGAGGGGCAGGTGGTCCCCATAGGCATTCTACCGACATTGAGTGAGCAATATCTAAATAAGCGCTTTATGACAGATTTGCCAAGATATCACGTGTTAGCGAAACAGCTTTCTTCTTTGAAAGGTTCAGAGTTCCAGATCAATATTAATGGTGAGGAGCAACTGGTTACCAGCTCCAATCAGGTAACACTAGAGGGCGCGAATACTTCGTTTCAATTTCATCTAAAAACCGACGTAAACCAGTTCAAAAACTTGTTTAATGCGGCCCAGCTTGTAACGCCATTAGTGACGGCAATCGCAGCCAACTCGCCCGTGTTATTAGGCAAAAAGTTATGGCATGAGACGCGTGTCGCCTTGTTCAAACAAGCGATTGATAGCCGTTGTGAACAACCTTTAAATTGGCGCCAGCCAGCCAGGGTGACGTATGGTCAGGGCTGGGTGCGGGAAGGTCCTTGGGAGTTATTTGCGGAAAACGTCAGCATATTTAAACCTATTATCCCTTTAATTGGAGAATCACCGTATTCTGAGTTGTGCCTGCACCATGGCACGGTATGGAATTGGAACCGTGCCGTGTTCGCACCAGAACCCGATTCCCATTTCCGCATCGAATTTCGAAGTTTACCTTCAGGGCCAACCATTACTGATATGTTGGCTAATGCCGCTTTGTTGGTTGGTTTGACCATTGCCATGTCAAAACAAGCCAGCGATTACATCGCTCGATTGCCATTTAAATATGCTGAATACAACTTTTATCGTTCGGCTCAATACGGTTTGAACGCCAATTTGATTTGGCCTGAGCTTGGGCAAAATGAACTCCAAGAGCAACCAGCCTTGTCTATATTGGAAAAGCTGTTGCCCGACGCCGCGCAGGGCTTAAAAGAAATAGGAATAGACGAAGAAGAAAGTTCATTTTACTTAGAGGTCATTCGGCAACGAATTAAAAACAAACAGAACGGCGCGACTTGGCAATTGCAAAAATTACAAAGCTACGAGTCAAAATATGACCGAGATGGGGCGTTAGCGGCCATGTTATCGGACTACGCTGAAGGCTTTCGCTCTGGGAAACCTGTTGCCGAATGGGATTAGGCGGTTGTTGCATGGCATTAATTAAACTCAATCACATACATGATTTTTCTGAATATTCGAAAAAAACAACGGTACATCAGTTTTTACATGCTTTACCTGGACCTAGTGTGTTTCACTTCTCGGGCGATAATAGTGAAACACGCGTGATTACCACCTTATTACATGGGAATGAACCATCGGGATTAAGGGCCATTCATCGTTTATTGCGGGAAGGGTTTCAGCCCGTTTATCAAACTAAATTGATAGTTGCTTCAGTAACCGCGGCTAAAACAGAACCAGAGTTTACTCACCGAATGTTGCCTGGTAAGGCAGACTTAAATCGTTGTTTTGACGATTCATGTTCCGGTCTGCAAGGTAAACTCGCTCAGTCAATTCGAGAACATATTCAACAGTGGCAACCTAGTCTAGTCGTTGATATTCATAATACCAGTGGCAGCGGTCCCGCGTTTTCCGTTGCTACATGCGAGGATGAGAAAAACTCAATGTTGGCCTCCTATTTTTGTCAGCGGCAAATTGTGACGGATATCCAATTGGGCTCATTAATGGAGTGTGAATTTGGTTGTCCGACGATCACGATTGAAGCGGGTGGGGCTCAGGATAACGAAGCTGATATTACGGCTTATAACGGAATCAAAGGCCTGCTTTCTGCGAAAAAACTAAGTGTGCAAAGGGATGTGGAAATATTGAATCGTCCCCGTCGCCTGGAGTTGCACCCATCACTCAGCATAGGCTACTTGTCATTTTATGACGAACAGTTTGATGTTTGTGTTCGACCAGATATCGAAAAGTTCAATTTTGGCATTACTAAAAAGGGCACGATATTGGCCCATGTTAGCCAGGATGGTTTTCACAAACTTATGTTAGATAACGGTAAAGTGACAGACGGTTTTTTTAACTGGCAGAACAATACACTCTCAGCGGCTTGTGATCTAAAGCTGTTCATGGTGACCAGCAACCCTGAAATCGCCAAATCCGACTGTTTGTTGTATTTTGTTGCTGTTTGATGTGTATATACAACCTGCCAGTGTATTATGCAGCAACGACTTACAGGTGTATTTTACAAGTGCAAAGATTGCCTGTAGTTGCTCAGTTGTTTCTTAAAATGCTGACAAAGCAATTCAATGTCTTTTACCCGAACAAAATTAGGTCGTGTGATAAAGGCCAGTCTTCGGTGTGGACCCGGCTCGTTTAGGTGTATTGCCGATAACTCTGAACTGGCGTAGATAAGCTGATCTAGTGCCATCTCGGGCACTAATGTGCTGCCAAGTTTGCCAGCGACCATTTGCACTAAAGTATGCAAGCTGGTGGCGGAGAACTCGTTTTGTTGCTTAATGTTTCTCAAGCTGCAGGCGGCAAGAGCATGATCTTTAAGGCAATGACCATCTTGTAATAACATGAGCTTGTTTAATTCCAGCTCTTCACTTGTGATCTCCGTTAGCTGCTTGGGGCATTCATCTTTATGACTCACCCAATAAAAATCTTCCTGCCAGAATTCAAACGCTAGTAGGCCATTTAGATCATAGGGCAAAGCCAGAATGGCACAATCTAAATCGCCACTTCGAACTTTATTCACGAGCTCATGAGACTGCTGTTCGACAATGGTTAAGGGCAAGCTGGGATAGGCTTCACGTATTTGCGGCAATACTTTAGGTAATAAATAGGGGCCAATCGTCGGAATGATGCCCAGGCTGAGTGGGGATGTTAGCGGTGATTTAGCCATTTGCGAGAGTTGATACAACTCATCCACTTCAAGTTTGATGTTTTTGGCTTTGTGTAAGAACAACAAACCCTCTGCGGTTATTAACACCTTCTTGTTGTTTCGTTCAAAGATGATCAAGCCAAGTTGCTTTTCTAACTCTGATATCGCTGTACTCAAAGTGGATTGGGATACATTGCACAATTCCGCCGCTTTTTTGAAATGCAGCATCTGCTCGACAGCCAGCGCGTAGTTGAGTTGTTTTAGAGAGATCATAATTCAATGTTCAATTTTTACGAATGTAATAATCTAATCAATCAATTTTTCTAAATCAATGGCTGAGCCTAATATTCCCTCATCGAAACCAAATTCGGTTTTCACAACAAAACATGAGGAAAAGAAACATGGCACAAATTGGCAAACACATTCCAGAATTCAAAGCGCAAGCATTTCATAACGGTGACTTTACAGAAGTAACGTCTGAATCAGTTAAAGGCAAGTGGGGCATCTTTTTGTTTTACCCAGCAGACTTCACATTTGTTTGCCCTACTGAATTAGAAGACATGGCGAACCAGTACGAAGAGTTGCAACAACTGGGCGTCGAAGTGTACTCGGTTTCAACTGACACCCACTTCTCGCACAAAGCTTGGCATGACTCATCGGACGCTATTGGCAAAATTAAGTTCCCAATGTTAGGCGACCAAACGGGTCAAATCACACGTGGATTTGACGTCATGATTGAAGAAGATCATATGGCTCATCGCGGCACGTTCCTGGTAGATCCTGACGGTATTATTCAAGTAGCAGAAATTCATGCAGGTGGCATAGGTCGTTCGGCAAAAGACATGGTGCGTAAGGTAAAAGCTGCCCAATACGTTCGAGAAAATGATGGCGAAGTTTGCCCAGCCGCCTGGGAGCAAGGCCAGGCGACGCTGACTCCGAGTTTAGATTTAGTTGGCAAAATCTAAGACAAACCAATAAAGGCGGCATCGGCACTCCCGGTGTCGCCAAGTCCACCGGTCAAATATTAGGGTAAAACTATGTTAAGTAACGATATTATTAATGCTTTAAAAACTTACACACAAAACATGAAAGATGAAGTGACTCTGGTTTTGCAAACCGGTGATCACGAAAGTCGGGAAGCGCTCAAAACGTTTTTGGCTCAAGTCACTTCAGTTACGGACAAATTACAGCTTGTTGAACGGGATGACAGATTAAGAAGCCCCATTACCTTTGGTTTGCAAGTTAACGGTAACTATAACGGTATTTATTTCAGTGGTATTCCAAGTGGCCATGAGTTTAACTCGCTGATTTTGGCGATTTTACAGGCATCCGGTTCACCCATAAAAGTCGATGAAACTCTGGCTCAGCTAATTCGGAATATCAAAGATAACTTGCACTTTGAAGTGTTTGTATCGCTTAGCTGCCATAACTGCCCTGATGTCGTTCAATCTTTGAATCAGTTCGCTTTGTTAAATCCTGAGATTAGTTCAGAAATGATCGATGGTGGATTGTTCCAGGAACTCATTGATGAACGAAACATTCAGGGCGTACCAAGCGTTTATCTCAACGGCGAGCTCTTTGCCAGCGGTAAAGTGGATACGGCACAATTGGTCGACAAGCTCATTCAACGTTACCCCTATATTGTTCAAAACCACGAGCAAAGCGCTCTGCCTTTGCAGGATGTCACTGTTATAGGTGCCGGTCCAGCAGGCGTGGCTGCAGCGATTTATTCCGCCCGAAAAGGTCTCAATGTCACTTTGATAGCGGATAGAATTGGCGGACAGGTAAAAGATACGGTGGGCATAGAGAATTTGATTTCTGTTTCGAAAACCACAGGAACCGAGCTTACTAATAATATGCTGTCACATCTAAATGATTATCCGATCACCAAAAAAGAACATGTTCGTGTGGATAAGGTTGAAAAAGGCAAGACTAAAAAATTGCATTTATCTTCTGGTGAAGTGATAGAAACTAAAACCATGATCATTGCTACGGGCGCGAAATGGCGTGAACTGGGTGTTCCGGGTGAGAAAGAGAACATTGGCTCTGGCGTGGCATATTGCCCACATTGTGATGGTCCTTTTTTCAAAGGCAAGGACGTGGCGGTTATTGGTGGCGGAAATTCGGGGATTGAAGCCGCACTCGATTTGGCCGGGATCGTTAATCAGGTAACCGTGTTTGAATTTTTGCCTGAGTTAAAGGCTGACAATGTTCTGGTAGAAAAGGCGCAAGCCGCGAGCAATATCTCAATCATCAAAAATGCTGCAACTAAGCAGATACTGGCGGAAAATGGCAAAGTGAATGCAATTGAGTATACGAACAGGGAAAGCGGTGAAACTAAACAAGTTGAATTATCGGGTGTATTTGTACAAATCGGCTTGTTACCAAATAGTGATTTTTTGAACGGTGTGGTGGAGCGCACGAAGTTTGGCGAAATCATCATAGATGAAAAATGTCAGACGACTGAACAAGGAATTTTCGCGGCAGGGGATGTGACAACGGTACCTTACAAACAAATTGTGATCGCAATGGGCGAAGGTGCTAAAGCCTCTTTAAGTGCATTTGACTATTTGATGCGTGAAACAGACTGACGTCTAGTCTGGACCCCCGATTTCTCGGGGGTGACGGCGTTTCTGGGGGTAGTTACTTCACAACCTTGTGATCGCGACACGACAATATCCTTGCTGGCGGTAGTTCCTTCACATCCATGTGACCACTACACACCAATATCTTTGCTGGCGGTAGTTCCTTCACATCCCTGTGACCACTACACACCAACATCTTTGCTGGCGGTAGCTCCTTCGCATCCATGTGACCACTACACACCAACATCCCTGTTGGCGGTAGTTCCTTCACATCCCTGTGACCACTACACACCAACATCCCTGTTGGCGTCATCCCCGAGAAATCGGGGACCCAGTACATTCTAGAAACTCAAACTACAGCCAGTTATCGGCTCTTAAAGCAAAACGTTCAAGTACATCAACATTTTGTCCTAACTGTTTATACAAACGGCGTTGGAACATCGAATTTAACTTATCCAGACGATCAAATTCGGTATGCCAAATCATTCCCCATTTTTTCTCGCTTTTTTTGTCACATGCCGTTTTATCCTTGGCATTAAAGCAGCTCCAGGCTTTTGGGTGCTCGGTTTGCGAGTAACCATCGTTTCCTGAATAGCCATTAATTGAGAAGTTAGTCGCTTCTAAATAAGCGATAGGAATGCCACTGCATGCAAAAGGCGCATGATCAGACCATCCTCCGGTTTGACCCTCCGGGTAACCCTGATAAGCCGGGTGCAAGGCGTGGGCTTGTTGTTTAAACAGTGATTTTGAGACGCTAATTAACCCGTCTCTAACAGCAACATTATTATTGTATTTTGGAGCTTCGAATCCTTCGCATTTATATGGAATTTCATTGGCGCTATGAATATACAATTTATCGCCACCTATGATGGTATCTAAATTGATCATAGCGATAACGTTATCTAATGATTCCTGCTTGTTTAATACGTAAGCCTTTGCACCTTGTAGGCCAAATTCTTCGGCACCAAATGCCACTAACCTCACCGTATAGGGTAAAGATTTATTTTTAAGTCGCTTGGCAAGGGATAAGATGGCGGCAACACCGGAGCCGTTATCTATGGTGCCTAATGAGCCATGATCTTCACCGGTAGAATCATAATGGGCACCTATGATTATCGTTCGATCTGAGTGCCCTTTTAGCGTTACTGACAGGTTATTTGAAGTTAGAGACTTTCCTTTCAGTTTGAAGTCGAAGTCAAATTGGTCGACATCATAACCCATATTTTGCCATTCTTGTTTTAACCAGGCTGACGCTTTTTTCTCTTGCTCTGAGCCTGCTGGACGTGCGCCTATGCCTTTTTTCTCATCGGTGAGTTCATAGAGTTTTTGCCATGCGAACTTATCTGCACTAACAGTAAAAGAGGAAGCTAATGTGCCGATAAGGGCGAGGGTTAATGTTTGTTTTAACATAATTTGTCCATTACCAAAATTTGTAAATACCATAACTTAATTTGTAACTTTGCCAAACGTTTAGATGTACCGATTGCAGAAATAAGGTGTAAATTTTTGTATATACCTCAGTGGCCTTTCGTTTTGACCGATTAACGGGGTATTTGCACGAAAAATGCGGCTCCTGATAATGAGCGACGTTCATCGTCCAACGGCAGAACAGAAATAGAGGCATGATGTTTTGTTATTATCGAAGCTACAATTGCCAGGCCTAATCCACATCCTCCGGAGTCGCGCGAACGACTCGGATCAAGTCGAGTGAAGGGCTCAAAAATGCGTTCATGTTTTCCGGGTGGAATGCCTATTCCATCGTCCTCAATGAGAATCTCAGTGTGTGTTTCAGTTTGTTTGACAGAAACTTGGCATTTTGATTTTGCAAAACGTCCCGCATTTCGTAACAGGTTGATTAACATACGTGTGATTAGATTACTGTCGGCGTGAACGGATAAACCCTGTTCGATATCGGTTTGGAATTGGACATCCGGGTAGAAGTTAGCGACTTTTGAAATTGCGTGATTGATCAGCTCATTCACTTTCATATGAGTCAGTACCAATGCTGCACTGTCATCTTTTAGCTTGGCGTAGTACAGCAATTCTTTTACTAATTCATCCAAATCATTCAGTGCAGAATGTATGGACTGTTGCAATTGCGGTTGTTCCTGAGATTCCGCATCATCCAACATATCCAATGCAAACTGGATCCTGGCCATTGGGCTGCGAAACTCGTGTGCAACGCCATGAAGCAAGTCTTGTTGCAATAATAATCGTTGATTGTTCTGTTCCTGAATTTCGAGCAAATAATTGTGTGTCTGACGCAAACTGACTTCGAGGCTTTTAGGCGTATGAAAAGTGATAGGCAGTTGATGTAATTCTTTCATTGCCATCAGTTGCTGGCGTCTTTGAAAATGTAATACCACGAACAAAATAATACCATTTATGATGCTGGTACTGAGCCAGGGTAACCAGTCTGCAATCCAGACCATATAATGTTCGTAGGGAATAGGTCCCAGCTCTAATACGTTTTCATCATCCAGCGGGTAATAAATAACGGCCATAAGCAGGTCGATATATCCCTTTTGCCCTTGCGCTTGATTGAGTTTGTCCAGTACAGCTGGATCTATATAACCCTCTTGTCTGGGCAGTATACTGCCGGAAGCGTTGTATTTATTTTCCAGCGAAAACACCAGATCTTGCCATTGTGTTTTGTCAGTAGAGCTAAATTGCTCGATGACATCACTTTTGGCATCACTGAGGTATTCATTGTGTTTGTCGTAAATGGACGTTTCCAAAGGGTAATACAAAGAATTGTTGATCAGGTTCACACTGACGACATTGATGATAATCACGGCAAGTGCCAAGGCAATCCAATGCACAGGTTTAGTTAGCAATGAGGTACCCTTTGTTTCGTATTGTTTTGATCAACTGCGGATCTTTGGGGTCATCACCAAACTTCTTTCGTAAGCGTGAAATACGTATGTCGATAGAGCGTTCATATCCATCAAACTCCAATCTGAAGATAGCCTGATGCAATTCATCTCTTGAAATTATGGTACCCGCTGAGTGGGCGAGTACTAAAAGCAACTCGTATTCGGCATTGGATAAGATAACCCGCTCACCATTATGTTGTACTTCTCTGGTTCGTTCATCGATTACGACACTACCATTACTAACTACTGTGGTGAGAGGTTGCTCAGACGAAACTAAACTGGATTGGCGGCGCAACTGGGCACGAATATGCGCTAACAACACCCTCGGCTTAACGGGTTTTGCTAAATAATCGTCAGCCCCTACTTCAAGGCCCGTGACTTCGTCTATATCGTCGTTTAAAGCAGTCAACATTATAATAGGGCCGCTAAAATAAGGTCGCACTTCTTTGCAAATTGTCAGGCCGTCGGTATCAGGCAACATCAGATCCAGAATAATGAGATCCGGATCGGCTTCTTGGATTCGTGTTAAAGCGTTGTCGCCACTGTGTAAAGCGGAAACCTGAAATCCATTTTTATCCAAAAACTGGCCTATTAAAGCCGTCAGTTCTTTATCATCGTCAATGATCAAGATTTTCTGTGGTGCTGACATAGGGTTTAGAGGTTGGTCGTTTTCCATGAGTGTAACATTAGTAAAGTAATTTGGTAGGAAAGCATGGGTGAGAATTTCACCCATGTTCATTCGTTGTTATTGGTTCGTTATACAGGATGTAAACATTAAACGATTATATTCTGTTGCGAACTTGAGTTTTGTTTTTCGTTGCTCACGATCCTCAGGCGTTTTGATCACGTCACCTGTACCTTCCATGAGTTTAGTTCCACACATTTCCTGAGCTTTTTGTTGTTGCTCTGGCGTTAAGCCCGGAACAGTCATACGGCGTCCTTTGAAGGCGTATAGCCGATAGTCATTATTTGACCTAGCCTCTTCAACCGCGTTTTGAGGTTCAGGAAGATTAGTTGAGCTGCCATTGGTTTCGGTTGTATAGCAGCCACTTAGGGTCGCTGACAGCAGCATAGTTGCTACAATTGAAACTTTCTTAACCACGATGACCTCCTAGACGACGCATCAACATCAGGCCTGTTACTAAAAGCGTCGACAATAATGAGTTACTGCCACCAAATAATTTGAACCCGTCGTCATCTTTTGGCTCAGAAACTTGGTTAACGGTCACTTTAATATTAAACGTTTTACTTGTTTGAGTCGCGTTACTCGCTGTAGCGGAAATCGACAGTTCACCACTGAAGTTGGCATTAGGGGTGACTGTTAACCCATTGACGCTATAGTTGGCACCGTCACTTAAATTTAATTGAGTAATAGCGTGATTAAAGCTGACGTCATCTAACTTTATTGTAAGCGAACTATTTTCATTAACAGATAAGCTATTCTGTCCTTCAAATGTTAATGGTTGTAAATCACCACTGATCACAAAATCGGATGTATTTACTGCAAAGAATATATTGTCGCTGCATTGTATTTTTAAACGTGCGTTGTCGGTGCTTGGTACGGCAATATTCACTTCTGCACTACCTGTATTCGGCACCTTAGAAGCTAGTGTTTGATTAAACTGGCTGCCTGAGTTTGAAGATAAAGTGATGTCGACATTGGCACAGGATATCGGGGCGTTTTGCGTCCCTGCGGTATTCCAGGATACCACTTGTTTACCTTGCTGCCATACTTCTCCAGATGATGGAGATGTCACCGAAAATCCTTGATCATTTTCTATAACCGTGAGTTTAACTGCGTCGTCAACTAAGTTGCCTTTTTGATCGCGCACGACAAGCCGGAAGTTTAAATCACGATTTTTGGTTGGCAATGCTTCACCAAAGGAAGAAGTTCCTGATAATACGTCACTCATTTTTGGAAATGTTCTAACAGGTTCAGCCGTGGGCTCAAAGGTTCTGAACAAAGGTTTTTTACCGTCATCAGTCGCATCTTCCGATTTTGAAGAGGTTGTGGCCCCCAAATCGAATTGTTGCCAGCTATAACTCAATGTATCGTTTTCAGAGTCTGTGGCACTTCCGGTTAAAGTGAAAGGTGTACGAGCAGGGATAACGTAATCATTACCCGCATTTACTACTGGAGCTTGATTGCTATTGTTGGTATGCACGCCACAGGTTTTTCCGGCTCCCTGGCGGGTAAAGGTGCGAATTTGATCGATGGAGCGAATGTGGAAATACGGATCGGAATTCACTTGTAGGTTTTGTCCCTCACACAGGCCGGCATAACTCATGATCGTGCTACCACTACCAGGCTCATAGGCGCTGGCACTTTCGCGGTTGTCATCACAAGACCCTTCACCACCATTGAATGTATGATCAGCGCCAAATTGGTGACCGAGTTCATGGGCTACATAGTCAATATAAAACGCATCGCTAGTGGGTTGATCACTGCCGGTTACGCCTTCAGCCTTAAAATCTGTACATACAACTTCAAAGCTGGCTAAACCACCACCCCCTGTGCCCACGATATGGCCGATATCATAATCGTTTACATTAATGGCTTTGTTTATAACGCCAGAAACTAAGTCTAGGTCTCCATCGGTATTGTCAAATGGGTCGCTATTGGGATCGGTGAAAATGATGTTGCTGTTCTGTCCGATTAATAACAACGTGATACCTAGGTCACGTTCATATACTTCATTGACCCGGTTTAACATAGTAACCAATGCTGCGAGTGTTTTTTCTTTAGTGCCGCCATGGAACTGAGCGTATTCGCCAGTCGTGGCAATCGCAATACGGTAAGTTATCTTAGTATTGTCGTTCGATTTCGCCGCCTGTTTGTGGGCGCGATTATGTTCCAACTGAGGTCTTAATTTTGGCGCAAGACGTTCAAATTTCTTAGAAATCGGCTCCGCGGTGCTTTTAAAATAGCTTTGATAGAGTTGGTTATTGCTTCTGGATATAGGATCAATAAACACTTTATCGTGGCCATAATTAAATACACCGTGGAAGCCTTGGGGAGTGATATCAAAACGACCTGAATGGGTCGGATTGGAAACTTCAAAACCAGTAAATGTATGGATTGATGGAAAGTCTTCCGCTAAGTCGGAGTCCATCACAGAGCTGGTTTCCAATTGAAATTCTGTATAGGTGCCATCTGGTAGCGGAAGGCTGATTATGATTGGCGCGTCAGAAAGCAGCGCGGTTTCTACCGCTTCAACGTCCATTTCAAATACGTTATTGTTTGATGTTTGGCTGTTTCTGTCACTGATATCGCCAAGAACGAAGTTATCCAAAGATTGCCAGTATGGTGAAGCATTTTCTTGCGCGTGCAGGGAATTAACAACGAGTGCACTGCATATACTTAAAACTAATTGAGCTTTTTTCATAAATACCGCCGCCTTTTTAGTAACAAAACTTGCACTGTCTAAGTTACTTCATTTAATTAGGGTCTTGGGTATCACTTTGTTGTTCAATTGTAACAACCTGGATACAAAGCGGTGGGGAATACGCCAATACTTACAAAATGAACCGGACCACCTATGAATCTCATAGGTGCATCTAAGTTTAGTCGTTGAGTTGCCGATTACTCTTTTTATACCAACGTATCAGTTCTTTTTGGTCAGCTGGTGCTTTCTGTCCTTCTTCGATGAATTGAATCGCTTGTTGAGCTAACAATTGCTCAGACTTGGATTCTAAGCGTTCCAATATATCGAATAACAAAGTCAGTTCAGATTCGTTAACAACAGATTCAAGCTGTTGACTCCGGGCTTCAATGGCAGAGGTAATATTCTGATATAGCGTTTTGCCTTTTGCCGTTAAAACCAGGTTTTTTACGTTCTTCTTGTGAAGGTCGTTTTGTGTGTCGATTAACTCTGCTGCAAGTAACTTTTTGACTGCACGGCTTACGGAATAAGAATCCATTCTGGACTGATAAGCAATATCAGCAGATTTTATTGGCATGTAGGAACCAATGTTAATCAAGACCCGCATTTCTTTCGGATCGAGCTCACACAAATTACGAATATGCCAATCGCGATTTAATGCCAATAAGTTACTGACAACCGCAATTCTAAATGGCAAATGTTCACAAAGATCCAACGGATTTTCGATGGAATCTGTGAGTTGAAAATTAGCAAGTCGAGTCTTGTTTTTAATGATTTTGCTCCTGTTAACAAGATAACCATACTCTAACATTTAATACGTTGAATCATAAACCATCAAAACATGTTGCATATGCATTAACTTTCAATTTATATTGCATATGCAGCATAAATTGAAAGTTGGAGAATACCATGCCTTTAGTGAGTCCTTTATCACCAGACGCTAATGAAGAAGTTGCCGAGTTGGCGAAGTTCTTTAATGAAACTCTGGGTTTTTGCCCAAATAGCGTATTAACAATGCAACGCCGTCCTGCCATTGCAAAAGCCTTTATCAACTTGAATAAGGCGGTCATGGCAAATGAAGGGCGAGTAACGTCAGAACAGAAACGTCTAATTGGGTACTTAACCAGTGCTAATACGGGTTGCCGTTATTGTGAAGCCCATACTATTTTGGCAGCAGAGCGCTACGGTGGAACCGAAGAGCGTTTGGAAAATATCTGGTCCTTTAGACAGAGTGAGTTATATACCCCCGCTGAGAAAGCGGCATTCGAATTAGCGCTTGCGGCTTCAAGTGTGCCAAACGCGGTAAATGCAGAAATTGAATCGGAAATGCAAAAACACTGGGATGAAGGTGAAATCGTAGAAATCCTAGGCGTGATTGCTTTGTTTGGTTATCTCAATCGTTGGAATGATTCTATGGCAACGAGCATGGAAGATGGTGCGGTTGATGCGGGAAAACGGCTGTTAAGCAATAGTGACTGGCAACAGGGCAAACACGTTTAGCAACTTATCTTCTTTGACACTTAATGGGGAGGTGCTTTCCCCTTAACATTTTCATTGTTCTAAGAAAGTTTATTGCATAAGCTGGTGGCTGGAAAAAGTTGGTTCAAGGAAATGGCTGTGTCACATAAAGATTTTATTAATAATCAAAGCCCTAGGTTTACAAAAGTAAATTGTATCGCAACGCTTGCAATACTATTGCTGTTGAATGCTTGCGGAAGCTCAGGTGATGACGATAGTGTGCCAGTTAACATGTTACCTGCCAGTGCCGAAACAAGTAACTCAGGGGAAAGCGCTGACTTTGTTAATAACTCCTCGGCGACAAATTACAAAGTCTTATTTCTTGGCAATAGCCATATTGCGACTATTCCAGGGTTATTGAGCACATTTGTAAAAGCCCATATGCCAACGAAGTCAATGAATACAACTGATACTCCAAATATCTTGTTTCTTGACGAAAAGCTCCACGACAACAAATCGGTGCAATTGCTGGAAAATAATAGCTGGACCCACGTGGTCTTGCAGGGGCAAAAGTATTCTCAAAGTGGGCAAGTTGAATATTCCACGACTGAAACCCAAGAATGGATCAAAAAAACCAAGGTCAAAAAAGCAACGCCAATATTATTTCCTGAGCACCCGCAAAAAGGTGATCCAGCCGAAGGAATTCGAGTTCTTAGCTTACACCTCGGCATTGCCGCACTCGAACCAAGTTGTGTAGCGCCTATAGGGCCCGCCTGGAAGGCAGTGATCGATCAGTATCCGGAAGTTGACCTGCACGCGCCGGATGGCAATCACGCGAGCCTTTCCGGACAATTTTTATCTGCCTTGGTTTTTTACCAAGTTTTGACAGGTGAATCAGCCGATTTATTGCCTTACATTGACTCAATAGACGTAAGTCCGGAATTGCAGGATGCCTTTGGTCAAATCGTTTCGAGTGTTATTGAGAAAGCCAGAGTATGTCCAGACACTGACGATTAAAAGACTTGTCGTCCAAAAGTTATTATTGCCTAGCTTGATAAAAACAAAAATGACCTAAGATACTTCTCAGTTGATGAGCAAAGGAGCCTAGAATGGTTAATCAGTTAACACCTACTCAATGTCGAGTCATTGGCGTGTTATTAGAAAAAGAAATCACAACACCTGACCAATATCCCTTATCGCTTAACGCATTAACCAATGCATGTAATCAAAAGAGCAACCGTGAACCCGTCATGTCTTTGTCTGAAGTGGAAGTTCAGAATGTCGTGGACGAGCTGATCGCGCTGAAGTTAGTCAGTGATGAAGGCGCTTTTGCGGGCAGGGTTGCAAAGTACAAACATAGATTTTGCAATACCCAGTTTGGTAGTTTTAAGCTTACGGCTCAACAGCTTGCGATTGTGTGTGTGATGTTGTTGCGCGGTGCTCAAACACCGGGTGAACTAAGAACTAGAACAAATCGATTAGCCGAATTTGCCAATGTGAATGAGGTTGAGGAGGTCTTAACACAACTGGCAGACCTAAATGGTGATGTGATCGTTACTAAGTTAGAAAGAGAACCAGGAAAGAGAGAGTCAAGATACGCTCACCTGCTTGGAGATGAAACACATTCCAGCGGCGAGGCAGCTGTAAATGAAACCCGTTTTTCTGGCGGGAACGATGATGATCGCATTTTGCAGTTAGAAACTGAAGTTGCAGAGTTAAAAGCGCAATTAGTCAAGCTTACAGCCAAGGTTGATAGCTTAGTTAGTGAGCTCAGCTAAAGGCGTTTTAGTAAAATTAGGTGGGGCAGCTCACCTGATTTAAACAGTATCTCTTATTTGGTGTCCGATCGCATATTTTGGAAAACAAATTAGAATATTAGATTGGATGGGGAAGTGCGGTCTGCACTCGTGATGTTTTATAGCTGTTCTGTGCCTAAAGCTGCTGTAAGAAAAAGAGGTTAACACTTTAAGTTCAGAACAAAAAACGTCATTACGGCGAAGGCCGTAACCTCCTACAAACAACGCCGAAATCAATATGAAACTCCTTTGCATATTGAAGGAGATCCCGTCCAAAAACACGACGGGATGACGGGCTCAAAGCCGAAGTTCAGCTTTCGCTGATACCAGATGTCTACAAACGAGGTTAACACTAAAAATTCAGAACAAAAAACGTCATTCCGAGGAGTACAAGCGACATCTGGAACCTCCTTCAGGCAACCGTGAAAGTGCATATGTAACGTCTCAGTTAAATGCAGGAGATTGCAGCCAACATCATGCCGCAATGACGTTTTTTCACATCACTCTTCAATTCGAGCGTTTTTGCTTATTGCTCTCTCGCGGCCGTTACCGTTACTTCAATGAGTACATCACCTTCTAAATCTACGCCTAAACATGCGCGTTGCGGCCAATGTTTGGGATCTGGGCCAATCCATTCTTTCCAAACGGCATCCATTAGCGGTTTGTCGGCCATATTGGCGATGTACACCTGCGCCGATAAAATTCGGGATTTGTCGGAGCCGAGTTCGAGTAAATTTTCCTGAATCGTATCTAACGTCAACTTAGTCTGTTGCTGAATGCCGACGCTGGTATCGGCAGAAGTGGCTACCGTCCAAACGAGATCCTTATATCCAGACGATTTGCTTCGTCCTTGGTAAATCCCGGCTTTTCTTTCGATCATATTTTTACTGCTTATTTTTATGGAAATGAACTAATTAAAACTGGTACTAATCGACTGCTCGATTCATGAGCCATTTTGAAGTAAAGGCCGCGCTAACAAACAAGCTAACGACGCCGACTAACCAAGGGAAGCCACCTGCCCATCCTTCCCACTTAATGTGGGCGAATCCAAATACAAAGATATAAGACGCGATACCCCAGACAAAGACTACGGCGATTAAGTTTCCAATTTGATTTTGCATTTTATTCTCCATTTATTTTTGCGAGGTGGATTAGATGTTTAACGCATCGCTGCGCAGCAGAGAAAAGACTTTGAGATCGTGATAACCGCCACGCCATTTTCCGTGTTGCCTGAGGATGCCATCACACGTAAAACCCAGCTTTTTTTCTAAGAGTATTTCGGAGGCTGTATTCCCTATCATGACGTAAGCTTCTATCTTGTTGATAAACTTTGGGCAATGTTCAGAAAATATGTACTCTACCATTTTCTTTACGGCTTCCGTTCCATAACCTTTGCCCCAGGCATTCTTACTAAGTTCGTATCCGATAACCGCGACATCATTGCTTTCTTCAAACCGATTTATACCACACCCGCCTATGTATTCGTTATTGAACTTGTTCCGGATTGTCCAACGTATGCCTTTGACTTCCTCAAATCGTTTTGCGTCGTTGTTGACTAAATCCACGGCTTGGTTTTTGTTTTCAAAGTGCAGATCATAAAATTCCGTCACTGCATGGTCGGTGAATAAATCGAAAATTGAATCGACGTCTTCAAGTGTCTGTTCGCCCAGTACGAGTCGGCTGGTTTTTAATGTGGGAAAATTCTTCATAATCTTGATATTGCTTAACTTCGGTTAGAGCTTACTCTCTGATGGGGTTTTGAGACGTTCAGTTGCTTTACAAACTGATTTAAAGCATAAACTGAGTCTATTCGGTAAAACTTTTTGTCTTTAGTTTTTAGTTCTATTTGTTCGTATAAGGCTAGATTCCAGAACTTAGGGGACAGTCTTAAAAACTTCCAGCTTGCTAAGGTACCTTGCCAGACGGAGCTCTCTTCTGGCCAACCTATGGGCTTAACAAAGATGCCTTTGATAAGACGCTTAGTCACCCACCAATAATGCACGTGGTAAGGTAAGTCTATATAGATGAGTGTATCTGCGGCATCAAGGCGTTGCCAGAACGATTCAAGCACGCCTAAACCTTCAATAATCCAGTTATCTTCAGCCACTAATTGGGCATGTCTATCCATGTAAACATCACGAGAAACACGGGTACCGTCTTTGTTGTATTCTATGCTGTCTAGTGAATGAGCGGTTATTCCAGTCGCGTTTGCTAGGGCGTGGCATAATGTCGACTTACCACCGCCGGGTTTTCCAAATATGGCAATTTTGTTCATATCAATCTATCAAGTCCTTCGAATATTTTGGATATGGCCTATCTTGATGACATCCACTAAATAACGTAGTTATTGCACTCTTCTAAATCCGTTACATAACAATCACGACCATTGGCTTTCGCACGGTAAAGGTGTTGGTCAGCCCTATTCATCGCGTCCGTAAAAGACTCGTTTTCCAATAGTAAGGTGAAACCGATACTTACAGTGATGTTTTTATCCGCAGGCATAAAGTTAAACGTTAATTCACCAATCGACTGTCTCAGTCGTTTGGCAACCTGCTCTAAACCGGATTTGTCTGCGCCCGGAACAATAATGGCAAATTCTTCTCCACCAATACGGCCAACACAATCTTCTTCACGCAAACACTGCTCGATGGCTACAGCAACTTTTTGTAGAACAACATCACCCGCGTGGTGACCGAAGTTGTCATTAATCTTCTTGAAATGATCTATGTCTAACATTACAACACCCGTGTCATAGGACAAACGTTTTGCACGGTGCAGTTCTTTGTCAACTCTGTGGAAAAAGGCAACTCGATTAGCAATGCCAGTTAAATTGTCTGTGTAAGCAAGGCGTTCCAAGTGTTTTTTCTGAGTGATGTCTGTGGCTGAGCCATGGAATCCTAAAAATTCACCTTGTTCTGAAAAATAAGGACTTGCTGAAAGACTTAACCACATGGATTCGCCGTTGGTTAAAGTAATGCAACATTGACATGATTCGAATGCGGCTTTCTGCGATAAAGAATGAGCGATGAAGGACTTAGACTCGTCTGTTGTCACATTGTTTACAAACGGAAGTTCCAAAAGCAGTTGATGCGGGCATGATGCATCTAAATTAAGATCAATTTTTTCGGCAAGCTCCGGAGACATAGTCGTAATATTGCCAAATTGATCTAAATCCCATAACCAATCATTAATCGCCTGAGAGACACCTTTCAGCTTTTGTTCTTTTTTCCACAATATTTTGTGTAGCTCTTGTTGAGCGGTTTCTAACTCTTTGGTTCGCTGATTTAACTCGGCCGTTCGATTGTCTACCACTTGTTCAAGTGAAACCGTGTATTCGTGGATCTGATTAGCCATATTGCAAACGGAGGAACGCAGGTTATCTATTTCATTGCGTTTGACTTTGTCTTTCCGCTTTTTTAATGGGGTAAATTCATACTTGGGATCGTAATTATTGAGCCACCTGGAAATTTCATTGACGTGCCGTATTACCATTTTATGGATAAAAAACAAAATGAATAAAGAAACCACAAAGGTTTTTGAACCTTGAGACAAGCCGATAATGATGAGCTTATCAATGACTTTGTTTTGTGCAACTGTGTAGTCGCTTACGACCTCTAAAATAACCGGGGTGGCAAAATTATTGTCCCAGTCTGGGATAATTAGACTGACACTGAATCGGTCTGAATCTTCAGGTTGTATACCTGATTCCATTTTAATTTTATCTGTAACACCATTGATTTCCGTTTTGACTAACGCTCGGGAGATGCTCTCAAAGTTAACTATGCTATCTAACGTTTTTTGTAATGCTGTGTCGTTAGACTCCGACAACTGCAAGTTAACAAGGTCGGCGTAGGAATAAGCTATTTCTCGAGTACTGGTATGTAATCTGGTTTTTTCATATTGGTACTCACTCAAAAGTTGAAGAGCGATAGAAATAATTGAAAATAAACCACTGATCAGCAATATGCGTATGATCAGCGTTCTCGATAGTTGGCTTTTAAGAAGTTTCGACTTAAAACTAAAGCCCAGGTTCCAGAGCATGAGAAATCAGATAAATAGGTTAAAAATAATAGGCTTATCTTCTCATTGCGTTATTCAATTGGCTAGCTTGTTTTAGTTATTAGTACCATGTTTATCGATATAGCTTTTAATGTATGTAAATTGACACCTGGTCATTTGTGTAATTTACTCAAAAATAACAAGTTCTTTTCTAGAACCTTGAATAAATGAAAATAACAAAGTGGATTGTTGCGGCGAGACATCTTCTATTTCAAGATAATCCTGATTCACCTCTGGAGAAGGTAGAAAATGGATTGTCTGTGATGCCATTTCAAATGAAAAAAGCTCATTCTTTTTGTTATAGGCGTACAGGGTTCCATCCCGGTAAACGAACTTTCCATTAATTTGAAACTGGTCAAGTGATTCAAGTAAATGAGGTGTTTTAGGTAATTTCGTTGGGAATAGTTGGCTTAATTGCCCATTTTGATTGATTAATAATAATCCATACTGTTTAGTTTCATGGGCCCATTTCACGTTACCTATAAACATCGTTTCTGTGTTTTCGTTTGTCAGATCATAACGAACAAGCTTTTTGACGTTGTTTTCCGTAACAGCCAATAGCGTTGAGTTGTTATCCCACTGGTAAACGTCATGAACGTAAAACGGTGTATTCAAGGTCTTGCTTTCATGATCCAAACTCACTAAGTGTAACTTTCCATCTCCAACGGCTAACAGGGCATTACCTTCTGGCGACCAGGTTATTGAACTGAGATGAGTGTAATGGACGAAATCGGAAATTTGCTTCAAGCCTTGATTCTGCTTGAACCAGACTTGTGGAATACCAGTTCGATGCGAAATAAAGGCAATGTTAGACGTTTTCGGCTGGTATTTGGCTGCAAACTCTTCCATGGTTGAACGTAAAGTCTGTTGCTTAAGTTTGACATCGTTGGCTTGATTTTTATCGATTGAAAATTCACCGACATCAAGGTCTACGATGCCCATGGAGGCGACGATTTTATCTTCCGTAGGGTGAAAACTGGGGTTGTAAATATCAAGCGCTGTTGGAATTTGATATTGGGTAAACTCCCCGGTACGTGACAACTCGAAAATACTGCTGCGAGCTGACACGAGTAAAGTTTCCCCGTTAGGATGCCAAATCGGATCCCACCATGGCTGATTGATGAATGTTTCTGGCACGTCGAAGGGGACTTCTTTAATTTTTCCTGATGTTAACTCTAGCAATGCCAACGTATGTTCGTTTTGCTGATCTGAAAGTGTGATCGCCAATTCCTGATTTTTATTCGAATAACTCAACGCACTTAAGCTAAGTTCATAGTTCTCAAACAAGATGCTTTGTTCACCATTGTTTAATGTGTGACGTAATACAGAGGCGCTCTCTGGCGTGCGGGCTATAAACGCCAACTCCTTGTTATTTAACCAATTGACCGCAGAATAACTAACTTCACCACATGTTAATAATGCTTGTGATTCTTGCGGTGCAGTTAAGGCAAGGTTGAAAGACATAACATGAACTTCACGGCAGAGTGGTATTTTTGTTTCAGAAGCACAACTGCTTGATCGAGTGAAGGCGATTTGGCTACCATCTGGTGACAAGGCTGCCTGACCATAATTGTCTATGTTTTTTGTTAAGAGAAACTCTCTATTTGTAGCCAATTCTTTTGCCCATATTTGACTAGCGCAACCTTGATGAAATCGATTAAACAGAACGTAATCGCCTTTAGGAGAAAAACTCGGATAAAACTCTTTTTGGTCCGTTGCGGTTAATGGCCGAAGTTTTGTAAACGCTGGTTTTCTTGATTTTCCATCTAGAAAGACAATTGAGCCTATAGTTACAAACAAGACTAACATTGCTGCGCTGATTGACCACAACATCCACTTTTGCGCAGTTCTAGATTTAATTGACTCCTGGTCAATGTTATTTTCTTCGATATCAACCTTAGCAACTAGGCGGTAACCAATTTTCGGGTGCGTGACTATGACGTGTTGATTTTTGGCGTCGTCATTTAGCGCTTTTCTTAGTTGTACAATACAACGTTGAATGGCATTAGGCGCCACCACCATATCGGGCCATACCGTATCTAGTATCTCTTGATGTGTGACAACTTGGTCTTGATTTTCAGCTAACAATAATAGGACCTTGAGCACGCGGGGCTCCATGGCTTGAATGTCATTCTGATCAATAATCTGTGACCGCAACATATCAACACGGTATTGGTTGATAAAAAAGCTCTTCATTGTGTTCCTGTACTGAAATCTCAATTGCCAAGCAAAATGATACTGCAATAGCGCATTTTAAAAACGACTTTTGGTGATTGTAAGGTGTTGATTTTTATGAAGTCATAAAAAGATCAGCTTTTCTTCACTGGCAAGGTATCGTGTTTTTGCTGCGATAACTTTAAAACGGAGGTTGTTACATGTCGACCCTAGTACAAATATTTATGAGGATTGGTATTAGTCACTGAATTTGTTCTAGGTTGCTTTACTAATTTTATTGTATGGAATAAATAATGACTGAAATAGCTGTTTATCTTAACAAGTGGCTACATCCACTTTTGTTTAGCCTGTTGTTTTTTAATTATCAAGTTAATGCAACCCAAAATATACCGTCTATAGATCTGGATTTAGGGTATCAAATCTCCTTAGATTCGAAGTCATTTGGGCAATCTCGCGATATTTATATTCGACTGCCTAAAGGGTACGAAGACAGCAAAACAAATTATCCTGTGATCTATTTACTTGATACGAACAATGAGGTCATGACGTATTTGGATAAGGTCTATTTTCACTCAATTGTTACAATCGAGCGCTTAATGCAAAGAGGGGCAATACCACCTTCAATTGTTGTGGGTATTTCAATACCTGGTGAACAGTGGTATCGAAATGTGGTTGGCAAGCCGGATGAGCTGGGTGGCTTTATGAAAAACGAATTATTGCCTTACATCAAAAAACATTATCGTATATCAGGCAATAACATTACATTCGGCCAGTCGTATACAGGTGTTTTTGTACTAAATGCCTACGCCAAATATCCAGATCTTTTTGATACTTTTGTTGCGGTCGACCCAATTTTGACTGGACCTGAATTAGAAAATGCCTTGGAAAATTTCCGTCAGAGCACAGGTGTTAAGTCATCTCGACTTGAATTGATAAAAAGTGATAGTGAATTTGAAGAGTTTTTCATTTTCGAAGATAAAATCGCCGCTTTAAAACGTACAGATATACATCTGAGTCTTAGAACGGTTGAAACTGAAAGTCATGCATCAGTGTACTATCCTGCGCTTAACACTGAGCTGCGTCGACACTTTTCGGATTATCGTACTGTAGATCTCAAGCAGGCATTGCATGAGTCTTATGGGTATAAAGAAATTCTCGAATTTCATACTAAAAGCGCTAAAAAATACGGCGAGAAGCTGGATAAGCGTAAAGTACAGGAGTCGATTTACGATGTTTTCAGTGGTTATCTTTCAGCCAAACGATTTGATGAAGCTTTTGAATTATGGGAACACTGGGAATCGAATCATAAAGCTTATAATGTAAATCGCAGAGTGGACAATTTTTTACGCAAGGGCGACGAGGTCGCTGCGGTAGCAATTCTAAATAGGATGATAGAGAAATTGCCCGATTCGCCAAGCGGTTATTATCGCCTCGCTAAAATTTATGAAAAGGCGGGCAAGACAGGTACAGCAAAGGCTCAATATAAAGAGATTAATGTTCTTTTAAGTAAGTTGAACAAACCTGAGCAACAGCGCGTGTGGAACAGTTTTGGATATCAATTGTTGAGCGAAAATAAGTTGGAATTTGCTATCCGTGTGTTTACAAAAGTAAGCGAGGCCTATCCTGATTCAATAAACGCGCTTGATAGTTTGGGTGAAGCCTACGAAGCTGCCGAGCGATACGACCTAGCGGCAGATGCATTCTCTCAGGCTGTAAAGTTGGCAAAGAAAAAAGGCAGCGAACATATAGAAGTGTTTGAGAGCAACTTACAACGTGTGAAGGAAAAGTCGGCTGGATAGAGTTTCTTTTTAGAAGTTGGCAGCGCCGCTTTAAGGTATACGAAGGTGCTTTTGCTGATTTTATTCGGACATAAAGTAAGGCTTCAAAGGGCTCCTATCACTACGGCCCTCCAGATCAGAGATCTACGATTCATGTTTGATACCTTTTAATTGATTATTGGATGAGGACAATACGGTGGTGTTTTCAATGAAGCCAAATCGATATAAAAAATAAAGCACAGGAATAATGGCTAAGATGTGCCCAAACATCATGCCTTGATAAAATCCGTACTCGTCAAAATAGACGGCGCCTAAAACTGTTAAAGGCAAGACCGCAATTAAACGGTGAGCGATGCCTATAAAAGTGGCGTGAAGTGTTTGGTTCTTCGCGTTTAAGCATGATTGAAACACTATGGCTATGCCCGCAGCGCCGTAACCCCACGGCACCCAATGCAAATAGTTGTTGAGGTGTGATGCAATGGCGTCATGTGGACAAATAAAAGATGAAAGAAAGTGGCTTTGTGTATAAACGAAAAGGGCTACGATGAGTTGAAATCCGACAATGATCGAAAACGAAAACTTGTAGAATTGTTTTACTCTATGTTTATGTCCTAACCAATAGTTGGCTCCGACGATGGCAGGCATAGAAGTAGTCAGAACCATGGGCAACAACAGAAACAGCACCTCCAGGCGAAACAATAAAGCTAGTGCAGCAACGTAGCTGGTATCGATTCTTGCCGCGATCGCTGTTAATGCAGCCATACTGATGGGAGTGATAAATTGTTGTGCAACAACAAAACAACCATCAATTCTTCTACTTGTGCCTGAGCGCAGTAAACTACGCAGTCGTGGCAGTTTAAGGCCGACTTTTTTGTGTAATACGGATAAGGAAATAACAGCGAAGGCCAAGTCTGTAAATAGATGAACATACCCTAATGAGATGAATCCATTAACGTAAAGTGGGCTCTGGGGGACTAAAAATAAAATGGCTATAACGCTTTTTGTTGCCATCCAGCTGAACATTAATAAACTTGCTGTAGTCATCCAGCCGAGTGCGCGTAGTATGGCATTAGCTTGCCATACGAGGACCATGAAAACCCAGCCCAAATAACGCAGTTGTAGGTATGTAGATTGCCCCGAGACAGTGCTGGCATTATTCTCCTGTACTAGCCAATTTGCATTGCCAGTAATCACTAGCAATTCTGAATTGAAAACCAAAAAAACGATGGAAACCAGAGTGGTAATGATTACCGCAAGCGTCAATGCATTTGATATTTCTCTTGGTAATTGGTCGGGGGCGGTGCAATTGCGGTGGACGATCTTATTGTTTGAGCGAATGCTTAGACCGATTGCCATGGCTGTCATTGCGGCGGTTATAGGTAAGGTAAATCCAAACGCGGCTAACCCAGCTTCACTTTGGAACGCCATTAAGGCTGATTCAAGCAGGTCATATGCAAATAACGCCAGAATGGCACCTACCATAGGTACGCTGTAATGCCAGAGTAACTTGGCTGGTGTTTGTTGTGTAAATAACTGACTGTTGCTTGCTGTCATGAGTTCCATCTTGGCAGTTTGGGTTTCGACTATATAAGATGGCAGGGAATGCATAACTATTTCGTGAACAAATGTAACATTTGATGTCGAATGTTATAAGTGGAAACGATTTTGGACTGTTTTGAGTGACTTGCCTGTCGCCAATGCAGCGTAAATCCTTAATGATGTTGGTCAATTTTAAGTGGTTAATCGCAAAAGGATTTCCCATAGCTATTGTGTTAGTCGATTAACTGATTAAACTCTATACCTTGCTTACCGATTGGAATTCTAACTAATAATAAAAAGGAATAGAGTCACATCATGAAATTTCGCTTTTCTTCATTGTTTTTATTAATGGGCTTTTCTGCTATGGCTGAAGTTCCGCATCAATTTAGTGCTGGCACACCCGCAAAAGCCAGCGAAGTTAACGATAACTTTAATGCCCTGAATACGGGTATTGAACAAAATAGTGAATCTATTACTGCTAATTCCGATCAACTCTCAGAGCAAGCTGCCCAGCTAACAGCAATTGAAGAGTCGAATTCAAACATTAATGAGTCGGTGTCGGAGAATGCAGCCGCAATCGAGAGTCATGCCGCCGACATTGCTCAGCAAAAAAGCGACATAACACAATTGAGTGTTCTTACCGGAATGAATGGTTCAGCCATCGTTAGCAATACCGCGGATATTGAACAACAGAAAACCGATATGGAACAAATGAGTGTTCGCATCACAGCCAATGATTCAACAATCGTTAGTCATGCTGCGGATATTGCCCAGCAAAAAACTGACATGCAACAATTGAGTGCTCGCATTACTGCCAATGATTCAACAATTGTCAGTCATACTGCGGATATTACCCAGCAAAAAACTGACATGGAACAATTGAGTGCTCGCATTACCGCCAATGACTCAACAATTGTTAGTCATACCGCGGAAATTGCACAGCAAAAAACTGACATGGAACAAATGAACGTTCGCATTGGAGTCAATGAATTAACAATCACAGGTAATTCACTGGATATTGCCCTGCAAAAAACAGACATGGAACAAGTGAACGTGCGAATTGGAGCCAGTGAGTCAACAATCGTTAGTCATACAGCCGATATTGCGCAGCAGAAATCAGATATTGAGCAAATTAATGCACGAATTGGTATCAACCAGTCTGCAATTGATACAAACGCAGGGGCTCTGACTACTGTCTCTGGCGCTGCACAATCAGCTAACGAAGGCGTGCAGGCAAACTTAAGTGCTATTGCCCAGTTAAATGAAAAGGTCACTAATGTCGAATCTGATTTAGCAGCAAGCTTAGTGACGGATGGCACAGAAGATTGTGTAAGTGGCAACAACTGGCACACTTCAACACATAACATCAGTTATGAGTCAAAGTTCGCAATGGTTGGTGACCTTATTACGCTTTATGACAATGATTATCGAATCATTAAAGTGCCCGTTGCTGAATTTAAAACGGGTGATTCATATTCTATTGTGTTACCAGTAAAAGAGTCGGCATTAGGGCAAGTTCAAACTTATATTTCAACCAGGCATGTATCTGACGATACGACATGCCGCGATCAAGATGTTTCGGGCTTTCCAGCAACCAAGGGGTCTGTCGTTGAAGGCAGAGACTATTCCCTAAACAATACGGGTAACTATGACTCGGTTGTGCGTCCTAGTGCGTCTTACCACGTTGATATTAAAATTGGCGAAACCAATGTTAGCTTATCGCTTTATTATGCGAGTCAAGAGAGTAGAGCGAGAATTTCACCAGAAGATTATGATTTTACAGACGATTTTGAATCACTAGGGCAAGCCCATAATGATGATCAAATACAGGCTCTGGATGACCTTATTGATTATGTTTTGATCACAAAAGAGTAAGGAAGCAATATGAAACCCTTTATCATCATTGCTGTATCTCTCTTGTTATCAGCGTGTGGTGGCGGTGGAGACTCGTCTGCCCCTGCTGAAGATGTAAACATTGGCAAAGAAACCAGCACAGGAAATGCTTCGGGTTCCGGCAATGAGACTGGTTCCGGCAATGAGATTGGTTCAGGCAATGAGTCTGGTTCAGGTAATGAATCTGGTTCAGGTAATGAATCTGGTTCAGGTAATGAATCTGGTTCAGGTAATGAATCTGGTTCAGGTAATGAGTCTGGTTCAGGCAATGAGTCTGGTTCAGGTAATGAATCTGGCTCCGGTAATGAGACTGGTTCAGGTAATGAGTCTGGTTCAGGTAATGAGTCTGGTTCAGGCAGTGAGTCTGGTTCAGGCAATGAGTCTGGTTCAGGCAATGAGTCTGGTTCCGGCAGTGAGTCTGGTTCAGGTAATGAGTCTGGTTCAGGCAGTGAGTCTGGTTCAGGCAGTGAGTCTGGTTCAGACAGTGAGTCTGGTGCAGGTAATGAGTCTGGTTCAGGTAATGAGTCTGGTTCAGGTAATGGGTCTGGTTCAGGTAATGAATCTGGTTCAGGCAGTGAGTCTGGTTCAGGTAATGGGTCTGGCTCAGGCAATGGGACGGGTTCAGGTAATGGGACGGGCTCAGGCAATGAAACCGGGTCGGGTATTGAGACACCCAAAACATGGGATAACGCTAATTGGGACGCTTTGAATTGGCAATAAAAAAGTTATAAGCAGGTTGCAATACATCATGTCGATAAACGAGTTAGCAAAACGTAACTACCAATGGGTAGAAGAGATGGGGTGGCACAATAAAACCACGCTGGAAGCCTTAGCTTTAGTCGCGTCTGAGGTTGGTGAAGCAATAAATGAGTGTCGTAACGAAGAACCGTCAGAAGCGTTTGGAGAAGAGTTGGCCGATATCATATTGCGGGTATTAGATATTGCTCATTGGCAAGGTATCGACATAGAAAAAGAACTTTTAGCTAAGATGGAAAAAAATGAACGTCGTGGGAATCGAGGCAGACTAAAATAACTTTCCCATACCAAAGCGACGCTCTTGATATAAAAAATACCAGCAAAAAAGACTCAGGCGGTAAACCACTGAGTCTTTTTATTTTAATAATGTGAATAAGTCTTAACTTGATCTGTCAGATTTGATTAGTAGGACTCCATCAAATCTGACAGTCGCGTATGATTGCCAAATACAGACCTTAAGATTTAAGACTTTTTACAGCAGTTACTTCCTTCTTGAATAGGTGGGCATTTAACTGTCCCAAAAGAGCAATAAACGCAACAATCACCTTTTAGCGGCTTGAGTAGTGTTTTGCACGCCTCACATTCGTAATACCACTGGCAAGCGTTTGTTGGCATGGTCTCAACCTTACTAAACCCGCATCTTGGACAAGTAATCTTAGATTCTAATTCTATACCTTGCATATAGGTTCCTTAACTGGCTTAACGATATCCAACACCGACATAAATACCATCCATATGATCCCAAAGTAAAATAAGTAGGTACTCCAGTCGTATTGCCACAACGGATAAAGCGTTAACAATACAGCAATTGGGCCAATGACACTTAATATGCCTCTTACCAGATGTCTATTTTGACGCCAGTTATACAGATTGACCAATAGGGCGAGTGCAGCAAACAGCGGCAATAAAGTGTTAACTGCTATGCTTTCAAAACGTGACAGGAAACCAAGCCCTAGAGCTGATGCTAGTGAACCTAGAGCTGGAAAACATGCTGTGCAGCTAAGTGCGGCTAGCCAAACGCCACCAGAGCCTACCTTATCTAGAATTTTATTGACCATAATTATTTACCTCTGTTTTTGAGGCAGTATAAACTCCGTACTTAGGTACGGGGTCAATGGCTACTTAAGTGAATTTATAATTGGGCAGGTGTTTGGATCTTGGTTGGCTTTGCATGAATCTGTCATATCTTGAATCACCTTTTCTAGTCGCTGTAAATCAGCAATTTTATCGCGGATCAGTCTAAGCTTTTGTAACCCCATCGACTCAACATCCGCACAATTTCCGCTAAGAGACATAAGTGAAGCAATTTCATTAAGTGTAAACCCCAATGCTTTTGCCTTTAAAATGAACTTAAGCTGGCTAGCAAGGGTGGTGTTGTACAGGCGATAACCACTTTCTGGCTTTAACGGTTGTACAATAAGCCCTTTGCGCTCATAGAAACGGATTGTTTCAACACTAATATCTAAGTCTTTAGCTAGTTTTCCGATGGTTTTCATAAACAGACTCTTTCAAACAATACGTATCATTGTACCATTGTTCAACTAGACCTGAACGATCTACTGATCGTTCACATCTGCCTGTCAGATGAAATATAAACCTATTTGCCAAAACTGTAAGATCAAATATGAGCTACTACAAATAATGCAAAGAGATTATTGTGTTTGCTCTTTTATATTCATTTCCAGCAGCAAATTGTCTTTCATATCAACAACGGTGACAAAAAGAGCTGGGTTGGTTTCAGTGGTTTGAATCGATAGTTTTAGTGGCCACTCATGTTTCAGTTCAATGAGTTTTTCCGCCTTCGAGTCACTTTTCAACGGCTTTTTATAGATGGCTTTTCCACCGGTAGTGTAGTAGATATTGTTTTTATCTGCTGTCCAGATGGTTTCGCCAGCATCGGATAACGACATAATAAATTCTTCATCACCGCTTTCAATATTTTGTTTACTAACCTGCTGTTTGTCATCGACATACAAAATTGTGCGGGCATCAATCATCAATGCCGATTTAATGTTGGAGTTGGATATCTTAACTAACTTGCTCTGTTCTAAATTGTAAAACCAACTGCTCTGAGTATTTTCATCGTTATAGGTTAATAGTAGTTGAGAGTTCAACGGCCATGATGCATCTTTAATTACGCCGTCAATTTCGATTTTGTCATGTAGCTTGAAATCACTAACGTCATAAATTAGTACTTCAGATGGTCTGGCTATCATCAGGAAGTTGTCATCGGGTGACATGGCAATATTGACGATGTTGTCTAATTTTAGATCAAGGACCTTAGTTCTTACTTCGTCAATAAAACTCCACAGACTTATATTGACAGCGCCCACAGTATAAATGCTGCCAGCCTTGGTATTGAAAGGCGCAATGAACATCTCATACATGTCTGTATTGGAATATTCAGAAACTTTTGTGTTGGATTCATCAAGTTTGATTTGAGCAATGTTAAGGTCCATGTAATCAGTTGCGACCAAAAGGCGCTTGTCACTAATCACTTGCAAACCAAACTTATTTGTTAGCTCATATTCAGAAATTAACGTTTTAGCACTCGTTTTTCTATTTTCAAATGAGTACGTCATTAACGACTTGGATTGCGCGTCAATCCAGAAAATAGAATCGTCAGTTTCGCTCCAGCTAACTGAACTAATATAATAAGGAACGTTTGCTATTTCACTTTGATTGCTGCCATCGATATTAGCTACGTAGATTTTCGTGCCTGTTGCTTTTGATCTTAAAAATATAACTCTGTCCTGTGAGTTTGATGACTTAACAAAATAATCACCAAAGTCAGAAATATTTGGAGACGAAACCTGAAACTCGTTACCTGTTGAAAGGTCTCTGGAGACAATCGCGGAAAGATCTGGACGATTTCTGTAGTTGTATTTTGTGTACAACAAGGAATTACCCTGGTCGACAGCATCAACACTCATGATCTCGTCAGAATTACAGTTGAACAGTTTACTATGTTGCCCTTCAGCGATATTGGTTGAAATGCTGACTTTCCATAGTTCACACTTGGATTTATCGCCATTTTGAATCAACTGATAATACAAGTCGTCGTTTCTAGACCAACCGACTGTGAATACATCAGCTTCACTTTCAGCAATTTTGTATTCTTTAAGTGTGGTCATGTCTTTTATATACAAATTAATGTTTCTATCTGCTGATGGACTGAAAGAATAGGCAAGGAACTTTTTGCTTGGAGCAATTTGTGGAGTGAAAGATGTCCCTTTTTTCCAGGATAACAAAGTAGTTGATGTTTCCAGTGGAACCATAACTTCATTGTTCGCCGATTTATACAGATCTTGGGTGACGATCAGAAGCGTTGCAAGAATGAAAACACCAAATACAGCTGCCCATTTTACGTTCAGAAAACTAGATTTTGTCTGTTTCGGTGACTCTGATGGTGGCTGTTGGTAAGTATTTGGTTCGATTTTTTCTTCGTTTTCTGGCGTCGCAATTGGCTTGTCGACAGTTGGTTTTGATGGGGAGTGCTGTACAATTTCAATATCGAGAAGGAAACTATAACCTTTTCGATAGTGCGTTTTTATCACTTGCGCTTTTTGTTTGTCTGATTTTAGCACTTTGCGAAGTTCAGACATCGCCCTGTTTATGGCGTTGTCATCGACGTATGCCTGTTTCCAAACTTCATCAACCAATTCCTGGCGAGATATAATTCTGTCGTTATTTTGAATTAGGTAAGTCAGAATACTAAAAAGTAACGGCTCCAACTCTCTTTGGATTGTGCCATCAGTTATGGTTTGGTGTTTGGGTGAAAAAGTCCAATAACCGAACTTTACTTCTTTAATCTTCTTGGAAAAGCCAACTTCAGTTTCATTTACTAAATCCATTAAACAGCTCTTTATTCAACTTTATTATTTGAATTAATGGTTGATCTCAAACGACCTTTATGTCGCGTTCCTTATGCGTCTACAGCGTTATTGCCAATAAAAGCTGTACCTAAGAAAAGTAACCTGATATTTCACGACTTGTTAGTGCGTGAAAATAGCAGATTTGTGAGTAAAAAAGAACGTGGTTAAGGGTAAAAACTGTACTTTACCTAAGACTTTTTTACTATTTCTTTGATTTAAGTAATATGTATGTTTCCAATCTAGTAAATACTAAGAGCCAAGTTTGCTATTTGATAAATAGTAACGACGCATGAAGTCATGCATTACAAATTCTTGTTCGCGGCCATAAGCCTTAAACATTCGGTTATTGCTCATATGCAGTAATGAACTGACTAAATCATCTAGTTGTGTTACTGAGCTGTTATAAGTGCAATCCTTAAGACTTTGAACAACCGCTCTGACACGGTCTTTCCATTGCTGAATGATGGTAAAGAGTAGTCGTCGCTCTTCGGAAAGCTGGGTTGGATCCTGATGTGTAAACATCTGTAGGTCCTTAACTAAAATATTCTCAATCGCTTTGTATTTATTGCCGAATTTCTTACGCAATACACTTGTCTCCTTAAACTCGTTACCAAATGCTTCCCGTAATGCTGAAATTAATGTGAATTTCTGCTTTGAAGAATAATCAAAGAGATCGAGCAACTGGTCGGTAATAAGTGCCAGAGTTCGCCAACGAATTTCATCACCAAAATTCTCACATAAAAGTAAACTTTGAGTTATCAGTTCGCTGTCGAACATGAAAAAATTCTCGGCATGTTGTATCGCTTTGGGGCCTCCATATCGTTCTGTTTCCCGCGTGTAGGTAAACAGCTCGACCTTAATTACCTCTCCTTTTTCTAACATAGGATCAAACAACCGATGTAACTTTGGTAAAAGCTGACCGTATAAAGTTTCTGGTGTACCTTTAAAACGAAGCCTTAAGTGCCAGTCTGGGTCGGCATATCGTATGAAAAACCATTGGTCAAATAGCTCTCTGTTGGCTTGAATTAGTGGGTATAGGTGTTCAGTGAGCAAACTCTCAACTGCTGAGTTACCTGAATATAACTTCAAGCTCATCCAATCAGACCCGGGTGAGAAGTGGCGTTTTGTCTTTGGTGAGTTTACAACTTCATGCCGATTGTTTATGAAAGTTTGAAGCGGAGGCGTTGTCGGGCTTGTAAAAGGTATTATGACTTCATTGCAGAAGCTTTCACCATCGTTGCTTTTCACAGCACTGTTGTAACTTGCCATAAGTGCTTCGGTTAACTCAATGGTCTCGAATTGTTTTGTTTCTGCTAGCAAGATATCGATCATGAGCGGGTTCTGGAGGTTTAAGTGCAGGACGTTATCACCAACAGAAAAACAAACGTTATCATCTAATTTGTACTTGTTCATAAACGCTAACTTTTTTGTTTCAGTAGCTGCGTCAGTAAAAGCTTCGATGAACTCTTTACGTGGAAGCCGCCAACATTTTTCAGCCAATATCAGGTTGTCTAACATGATCCTTGGCACAAAACAGGTATCTGCTAAAGGAAGTTCTAAACTAGGCAAACTAAATGATTGGCTTTGCAGAGCACATAAAAAGCGATATACGCCTAGGCTTCGAGCTGTGTAATTATGGGCGGACGACAATCTTGGGATAATTTGCTTTTGCAAGCGCTTTGACCACAGTTTAACGGTATCAAACTCAACCCAAACGTAAAGGTCATCAACACTAATCTGATACTCACTATCCGTTATGGAGTCAGCCATAAACACGATCTCGAAGTCCCTTAATTTTGGTCTGGCAATGATGTTGCCTGGCCTGCCATCTGGCATATGAACAACTTCAGCAAATATAACATCTTCAGAAAAGGACTCCTCAGTTTGGAGATGTTGCTTAACATTATTCAGAAGTGTTTCATCTAAATGGCAGAAACGGCCCAATAAGTTTGCGGCAGAGGGGCCATAACAAGTTTTAAGTTGCGTAATTAGATTGTTGTTTTTGTCTTCAAATAAAGACACTAAGGCGGCAAACGAGTGTGGCAAGTATTTGTTCGGACGATTTGGTTCAACATTTTGCTTTAACAATTTACTTGTTAGTTTAATGACGTCTTTGTTACGGTTTTCTGGCAGATTCAAAGCTGACAATACGAGTTTTTCAAATGCTGAAGACTCTGTCCTAGCAGCTGCTGAATCGTCTTCCTTTACAGATATATCTAGGCCGGCAATCAAGCTTGATTCGTAACCAGTTTCTTCCGAAAAACTAATACCAGTTTCGTCATCCAGAAGTTGCATTAATGGAACCATTTCACCTTCGTGTCTTTTGTTGAACTGACGAATGAATTGGTTTAACGGGTTGCTGCTGGGTGATGATAAAGCGTGCAGCAATTTCAGCTGTTGACCGAGCCTCGAAATTGCTTTTGAATCCAGCTCACAGTGTTCAAAGTCCTTATATATATCGACTTGCAATAACTTACTTTCTTGTACCTCAACAGGTAATTCAGTCATGTGTTTGTGAACACTCTTATATTGTGAAATTTCGCCCGCTTTATTCTTGTCTAACTGGCTCAAAGCCAAAAGAGCGGTGTCGAGATGATCGGCGAGTTGTCTTTCATTAATATTATTTAGTGCGTCTATAAAGGCTGTGTCAGGAGAGCCGTTGGTCAATGGTAATGGCACATCAGCGAGCAATATAGAAGCCTCGATGAGCTGAAATATATAGCCCTTTACGTCATTTTCGTCAGCATCAGCAAAACTCATTTTGAATTTACATGTGAGTTCTTCAATGGTTTGCGGAGTTGAAGCCTGCCTAATTAAGAACAAAAAATATTCGTCTGATTCAATGGCGCTAAGCCTATATTGTCTATTTTCTCCAGAGAAATAGGGTTCAATATAACGGCACTGGTCATTGACGAAATAATGAGAAGGGTTTGAGTAGAATTTTAGTTCTTTATTCTTGTCGTAAGTCGTTTGGATTTGTTCTTTGAGTTTGGACAAAAGGTGCATATCCAAACGTGTTTTTCTTTTTTGGTAAGAAAGCGGAGATGTTCGCAAACAAGTTTGCGCGCCAACCTTTCCTGTATGGATGCCTGAAAACAGGCCAAATGGCGTTGGTCGACTGCTCATACGAATGAAATACTTCAACAGAGTTAACTCAATTTTCTTTCCCTGTTTTGAGTTTGGTGAAGTTCGCCAAGTATTTAAACTTTCAAGTATTGCTGGGCTTGCAACATACAAACTTTCAACAACTTCTTCGTTTTGCAACCAATCATTTAATGCCGCCCTAACGGATTGTGAATCTGAACCCAACCGCGATATGTAGCTAAACGGAAGTCTGGGGCTGCGAATGACGAAAAATTCTTCATTTTGTATCTGTGTTGACATGTAAATTCCTTGAACAACTTCTTTAGGGGGTGTATTGACTTCGTTTCTTTTTAATTGATTTAACTGTACTAGAAAATTGTAAATACAAAGTCACGGGGCTACAACCTTCGAATGAAATTAGCTGTTATCAATGAATACTTGTTTGTCAGCAAAGTGGAGCGAGGATTTTGCGCCTTTAAATCACGTTTTAAGTGAAAATATTTACGCTAGAAATAATAAAGCCCCTGCATGGCGGTGCTGGGGCTTCGGCTACATGTGCGAGAAAACGCAGATGTAATAAGGAAAATAGATAGTAAGTCAGCGAATAAAATTAATCAACAATAAAGTCGAATAAGCGCGAAATTTTACCAATGCAAACCTTATGAAATCTTATGGGTATAGGTCATTTTTAATAAAAACAATGGATTAGCTCCAAAGGTTATGAGTTATTCATAACTTGTCCATAAGTTACATTTTCATTTTTTTTGTTATTGTTGAATCGTCCCAAGCGAATCGGGACAAACGGTTAGTAAAATGTTAGTTGCAATTTGGAAGAACAAAATGAACCTAAAAAATAAATTAAAACAGAAGTTACAACTTAATAAGAAGAATTTAAAAAACTTGTCCTTGGATGAACAAGTGATCCCAACTTCGTTAACAAATCAAGTGGACGGCGCTTCAGGTAGCGTTTTCAAAACGGTTATCCCACCGACTAGACCACAATTATAAGTAACTATTAGTGAATTGAATTATTGCACCGCAAAATAAAAAAAAACGCAAACTGGAAGAACAAAATGAACTTAAAAACTAAAATGAAACAGAAATTACAACTTAATAAAAAGAACTTAAAAAACCTTTCTTTAGATGAAAATGTTATTCCGACTTCTTTGACCAATCAAGTAGGTGGGGCGTCAGGTAGTGTCTGGAAAACGTCCATAACAGCACCTAATCCTGGTCTTAAGCCTCGTTAGATTTCCAGGAGGTCAAATGAATTTACTAACAGTAGTAATTCAGTACATGCAAACGAGCGCCAAACCTTTAAGCTCGACTCCTAAAATAATACCAACACATTTAACTTCAAAAGTTGTTGGTGGGGCAAGCTGTGGGTCTGCTCAGACAAAAATTATTAGCGACCTAAAAAATATTAGCCACTTGGATTACGAACAGATAACAAAAGATATATAAATGAAGAAGAACAAAATAGGATTACTCCTGTTGCTAGGCAGTATGGAAGCTTCAGGCAGTGAAATGGACGTTAGGTTACTTGAGCAAAACTCGACAATCATAATTGCACGAGAAAGCGGAGAAGTGATTCAAAAGCTGGTTAATGTTAATGATCTGGTAAAAAGCGGCGATAAAATCGTCGCTTTGGCCAATCCGACTGGCACCATAGATATTCGCTCTAATTCAGATGGAAAATTAAGCAAGTTTTCTGATGCAATCGAAAAAGGTGCGACGGTGCAGCAGGGGGATTTTGTAGCTGAGCTTCTGAGTCGAGACATTAATGGCGTGCTTATTCCAAAATCTAGCTCGCCGTTCGAAAGCAATGTCAAAGCTGACGAGTCTTATTGCTGTCTTTACATTGGAGATCAGCGATTAGATGTCAAAATTCTAAATGTTGTAAAGTCTGGCAATATAGAAAGTTACTACTTTTCAACTCAAACCGACGGAAAAATTGAATCAGGAAACTCTGAAAATAGAGAAAATGAAGAGATGGAAGTTAAGTTTAAGTTGGAAGACAAAAGTTAGATAGTGGCTTCTTCATACCACTTTCGCATACACAATTTACTCGCCAATTACTTGATGTGCTCTGTTTTGTTCCTAATTTATAGAGCTTGTATGTAATTCTCAACCAACAATTTTAACCACACGACATTCTGCTAAATTGAACAAATCAGTAGATGGTACTTTGGTTCGCTGGAAACTAACCAGGGTTATAACGCGGTTGTCTGTGTTTTAAGTATTCAAGCTCTCAGTATCTCAAGTTCCAGTATCTCAAGTTCCAGTATCTCAAGTTCCAGTGTCTCAAGTTCCAGTATCTCAAGTTCCAGTGTCTCAAGTTCCAGTATCTCGGGCTTTTAGTATTTCAAATTCTCAAAACCCAAATAACTAAAGTACTAGAAAATGAGGCTTGAGCTTTGTTAACGATTTTAACTTTGAGCACCAGAGCATTAGTTTTTATCTTCGCACTACTTGAGTAGGAAAAGGCATACAACTCGCTTTATATCTTACCCCTTCGAGTTGCTGTTTAACTAATATATAAAAATCTGACTGGAGGTCATTATTTTGCTGCGCGCTTTTCTGATTTGAATTGGTGTATTGCTGATTTAGTCGTGACGATATGTGTGTAGGTATCCAAGGCAATTAAGTCGGTTGTGTTCCTTATTTCCATCGTGTGGCTCAAAGCATAAATGAGAAACTTGTCTATTAACATTTTATTTGAGGGGATGCAGTGGAGATGCAGCTCAAGTTGTATTAAATACAGTTCTTAGCAACACATATAAATGCATTTTGAAACCTTATTCTGAAATAATATTCTTTATTAAGTTGTTGTTTTTACACGACTTTGGTGCTGGTTTTTGATATTTGACTTTGACACTGATTCTAAACAGTATGTCCTCAACGAAACAGCACCTTCATTATTTGACTAAAGCGCTGAATTAAACGCTGAATTATATGAAGGACAAACATGCGAGAATAGAACATGACAATAAGTGAATACTTTGAACAATATTATGACACGGTTTGTAACGGAGACTTGAACACCTTGGATCAATTCTTTCACATTGACTCGCCAATTTTTGCTGGCATTAAGGGTCAATACGAAGCAATACGTCAGCAGTTGAAGATGTCAATTACGATTGAATCAATTGAGTTAGTTGCCAAGCAGGACGACTTGTTGGTTGTTAGAGACAACATCTTATTTGAAGGTGACCACGAAGGGCAGGTAACTAAAAATCGCTCAGGAAATTTACATGTTCTTACCAGAAAAGATCAAGGTGAGTGGCGCATGCAGTCAACCGCACCTTTATCAGTAGAAGCGGCTTGAGGTCGATAATGTCAAATCTGTTTAGAAAAGAAGCCATAGAACACCAGGGGCAAAAGCTGGATGGTGAAGTCACTTTGGCAACACACATGTCATTCAGCATTATTGCAGTTTTGATTGTCGCCATTGTGGTAACTGGGGTCACGTATTTGTTTTGGGGTGAGTATCATAGAAAGGAAGTGGTACCAGGTTATTTAAGACCGACCACGGGTTTGAGTAAAGTTTACACTGTAGCACCAGGTTTGCTGGACGAAGTATATGTGAAAGAAGGCGATGAAGTCGTTAAAGGGCAACGTTTGGCTCGAATTCGAATGGATCGTCAGTTAAGCACAGGAACCGGCGCCAATGACGCGATAATTCATGAGTTAGTGATCCAGAAAAACTTGTTGCTAAGTAACATAAATAATCAGGAGCAACTTTTATCTGTTAACGAAGAGAAGTTGGCTTCTCAGATTCGCAATACAGAAGCACAACTAGAGCAGGCTAAGAATCAGCAAGTATTGTTAGATAAGCGATTAGTGTTAAGTAAGAACAAGCTAGATGACATCCAAACGCTGATTAACAAAGGGTTTGCTTCTGAGCGCGAGTACAATAATCAACAAGATGTTTACTTGTCATTTAAACAGCAAGTTGAAGACACGCAAGCGAAAGTGCTCTCGACTGAAGAACAGCTGAGTCAGTTTCGATATCAATTTAAACAGCTTCCCATTCAGCATAAAGAGCAAATCACTCAATTACAGTCTCAGCTAGCTGGTATTAATCAACAGATCACTCAGGCGGACTCTCAACGTAGCTTCGATGTAGTTAGCAATCGTGATGGCAAGGTAACAAATTTGCTAGTTAAAGCAGGAATGATGGCTAATACAAATCAACCTCTGATGACAATATTACCTGTCGAAGCCTCGTTGGAAGCCGTTTTATTCGTGCCGACTCGCGCTTATGGTTTTGTAGAAGAAGGCCAGTCCACGCGAATTCGTTATCAGGCATTTCCTTATCAAAGGTTTGGTATTTATCAGGGGGAGATCGTAGAAGTGTCGAAATCCGTGATCTTGCCAAACGAAACATCATTGCCTGTGTCGTTTCAGGAGCCTGTTTATCAGGTAATTGTTAAGTTGAATAAACAAGGCGCTATTGCTTACGGTGTATCTGTCCCTTTACAGGCGGGTATGTTACTGGAAGCTGACATTATGGTGGATAGCCGTACCTTATTTGAGTGGTTGTTAGAACCAATCTATAGCATTAAAGGAGCCGTATAATGGAAAACCCAAGGCATTTATTGAAGTTTAGTGGCGCAAAACGTCTGCCAATGATCTTGCAGACAGAAGCTGCTGAGTGCGGGTTAGCATGTTTGGCTATGGTTGCTGGTTACCACGGCCACAAAACAGATTTAACTCATCTAAGACAGTCCTACTCTGTTTCTCTTAAAGGCGCGAGCCTGGAAGAGTTAATGGAAATTTCGGATAAAATGAAGATGAGTTCACGTGCACTGCGTTTAGAGATTGAACATTTACCTCAACTAAAAACGCCATGTATTTTGCACTGGGACATGAATCACTTTGTTGTTCTTAAGAAGGTAAGAAAAAACAGCGTAGATATTCATGATCCGGGCTTAGGTGAAAGACGCTATACGTTGGAAGAGTTTTCGAAACACTTTACAGGTGTAGCACTGGAATTATCACCGACCAAAGAGTTTAAGTCAGAAGACAATCGCGTAAACATGAAGCTGTCAGATTTTTGGGGCTCAATTACGGGCCTAAAATCAGCTTTGTTTAAAGTATTTATCCTTTCGTTGTTATTGCAGGTTTTTGCAATCGCCAGTCCTTATTATATGCAGCTCGTGGTGGATGAAGTCATATTGAGTTACGACCAAAACCTACTTGCGGTGTTAGGTATCGGTTTTGGCATATTGATGTTGATTGAAATGATAACCGGGGCAGTTAGGAGCGTTTTGCTACTGCACTTTGGTAATTTAATGAGTATTCAACTTGGTGCAAACCTATTCCATCATCTTGTTCGTTTGCCTCTGCAATACTTCGAGAAACGCCATATTGGTGACGTTGTGTCTAGATTCGGCTCATTGCAACAAGTTAAAGAGCTATTAACCAAAGGGGTGATTGAAGCACTAATCGATGGCTTAATGGCGATTACTACTTTAGTTATGATCTTCTTATATAGCCCTAAACTTAGTTTTGTAGTGCTAATTGCCATTGCTATATATGCCGTTTTTCGAATTGCGATGTATCGCCCTTTACGTCAAATGTCTGAAGAAGTGATCGTTAATCAGGCCCGTGAGCAGTCTAACTTTATGGAAACGGTTCGTGGTATTCAAACCATTAAACTGTTTGGGCGTGAGGTGCAAAGACAAGGTGTCTGGCATAACAAATATGCTGACAGCTTAAATGCTGGCATTCGAGTGGGTCACCTTAACATTGGTTACGAAGCATTTAATAAGTTCATTTTTGGTTTAGAAAACGTATTGGTTGTTTATTTTGCAGCAATGCTTGTGATGGAAGGTGACTTAACCGTTGGTATGTTGTTCGCATTTATGGCCTATAAGCGCCAGTTCACAGAGAAGATGGCTAGCCTGATTGAAAAGCTTATTGAATTCAAAATGTTGAGCTTACATTTTAATCGTCTTGCAGACATATCTTTAACTCAAAAGGAAAGTAATCTTCAAAGTAATGCGAAGTCTCGTGAGTTAACCGGAGGCATTGAGTTAAAGAATGTTAAGTATCGTTATAGTGAAAAAGAGCAGCCAGTGTTTTCTGACTTAGATTTGAGCATAAAAGCCGGTGAATCAGTGGCCATTGTGGGTCCTTCTGGTTGCGGAAAAACGACACTGGCGAAAATTATGTTGGGATTGTTTGAACCAGAAGCTGGCAAAGTAGAAGTTGATGGTGTTGACATCAGGCAACTTGGTCTAAGCGAGTATAGAAAACAAATAGCGGCAGTAATGCAGGATGACCAGTTACTTTCTGGCTCGATTGCAGACAACATTGCCTTCTTTGATCCTGAACTGGACATGGAACGCATCGAGTGGGCGGCTGGGATAGCAGCAATTGATCAAGACATTATGAAGATGACGATGGGTTACAACACGCTAGTGGGCGACATGGGCGCAGCATTGTCCGGTGGTCAAATTCAACGTCTTCTATTGGCAAGAGCTTTGTATAGACAACCTAAAGTACTATTCATGGACGAAGCGACAAGTAATCTGGATACGAGGCTTGAGGCATCTGTAAATGATGCTGTGAAAGGTTTAGATATTACCAGGATCATTATTGCGCATCGTCCAGAAACCATAGCCAGTGCAGACCGTGTTCTGGAGCTTAGGTATGGCAAAGTGGTCGAAGTTGAAAAGCCACAGTTATCTGAAGATAGAGAAATAAAATCTATGACTTTGGATGTGTCAGATGTAGAACCGACCGGCCAACAAGAGCCACTCGGGGTAAATTATAAACTGGCGTAATTACTTATTTGGATAATTACGACAGTACAGACGGGGATAATTTAATTCCCGTCTGAAAACAGGCACTGCCTCTGGCGGGAGCAGTGTCTGAACTCAAAAATGTGTAATAAGGAATGTGCGAGAAAACGTCCCTCTATAAAGGGCGTTTCTCTCCAGAATGCCTGGTCGTATTTAAATGCACCAGCATACTCAACACAGGTTATACAGTAGATATTAGCTAGAAGTTAACGGGTATTACCATGTGTATAAAAAGATTAAGTAATACGGTATCAAACATAGTCAATCAAGAGGTTGAACTTGTATTGATTAAAGAGCGAAGGCGCTCTAGTCGGGTATTGATCTTAATTGGAATTGTTTTACTCATATTAGCTATTTTGGTGGTTCATTTTTACCGAATGTAAATGAAGAATGTAATTTTGTAGCGAAAAAACAGTCAGCTTGGCTAAGCGTAAATTGATTTGTAATGCTAGGTTTCTGAAGAAAACTGTCTTTTATCTTAAGGGCGGGTTTTTCGTTGTGTTCGCATGTAAGTGTTTGAAAAATATGACAAAAATGCAAAATATTTGTTGACATTTATTAAATTTAAAAGTAACTTAGAACCATAGATTGAATTGGCGGATTTAGTCTAAAGAAAGAATAAGTTACCCCTCTGGCGGGTGGTGTAACGAACAGTTCTAAACGTGTAATAAGGTTTGTGCGAGATGAAGTCCTATCAAAAGATTCATCTCAATTTTTGAAAGTTAAATAAAACAAAAAGTGAGAAAAATATGAAAACTCTAAATCTAAGCGAAGTTAAAAATGTTACTGGCGGTTACTTCATTATCTATGCTGATAACCCTAGTGCGTTTGAGCAATTCCATGGCTACCCAATGCCACAGTACCTTCGTGACATGCTTAACTAATCGTTCTGTAGCTAGACCGTGAGAAACGAATCAAAATTAATGTCGATGTTTGCAATAGGCTTTTTGGTTCAATCTATTATCCATGATGTTGTAAATCAAAATGGTGAACGGATCTACGAATATCTGGTTAGTTTGCTAATAGCGTTGGCGGTATTAACTTTAGTAAATAAACGTGAAAGCAATACTAGCGATTAACAATTGGTTTAGTCGCAACTAAAAAGCTCGGTTACCCCTCTGGCGGGTGGAGTAACAAAGAGTTCCAAACGTGTAATAAGGTTTGTGCGAGATGAAGTCCTATCTAAAGATTCATCTCAATTTTTGAAAGTATAAAAAACAAAAAGAGAGAAGTTTATGAAAAGTTTAAATAAGAACCAAATTTCAGTGGTAAACGGTGGCATCAATCCTTTAGCTCTGCCTCTAGTGGCAGTCTATATTGGCAAAGTTGCGGCTAAAAAATAGGAGTTTTCAGATGATTGAATTAAATAACACTGAAGTGGCAGAAGTAAATGGCGGCGAATTATTGGCGTTGGCATTTGGTTTAACTGAATACCTAATTAAAAAGTACTTGTAACGGTACAAAATGACTTGAATTTGGTTAGTTCTTTGGCGGGAGATAACCATACATTCAATACGTGTAATAAGGTTTGTGCGAGATGAGATCCTTTCCAAATTTCATCTCAACTTTTGAAAGTTCAAAACAAAAAGTGAGAAAATTATGAAAAATCTAAATAAGAACCAAATTTTAATGGTAAACGGTGGCATCAACCCTTTAGCTCTGCCTCTAGTGGCAGTCTATATTGGCAAAGTTGCGGCCGAAAAATAGGAGTTCTCAGATGATTGAATTAAATAACACTGAAGTGACAGAAGTAAATGGCGGCATCCTGCCAGCAGTTTATACGGTGTATTACGTGGCTCAGTACGCGGCTATTCGCTGGGGGGCAGGTAAGGTAGCTGGTTTCGCTGCCGGAGCAGTAACTGCGGCAATCGCGGAATACTAAGAATAACTAAACCATCTCCCTGGCGGGGGAATTACAAAAATAAGCGAGAAAAACAATGAATGCATTAACACAAGAACAAGTTAACGAAGTAAATGGCGGCATCCTTCCAGCAGTTTATACGGTGTATTACGTGGCTCAGTACGCGGCTATTCGCTGGGGTGCGGGCAAGGTAGCTGGTTTCGCTGCCGGAGCAGTAACTGCGGCAATCGCGGAATACTAAGAATAATTAAACCATCTCCCTGGCGGGGGAATTACAAAAATAAGCGAGAAAAACAATGAATGTATTAACACAAGAACAATTAAACGAAGTAAATGGCGGCATTATTCCAGCAGCATATGCGGTGTATTACGCGGCGCAATACGCGGTTATCCGATGGGGTGCTGGTCGAGTAGCTGGTTTCGCTGCTGGAGCAATAACTGCGGCAATCGCGGAATACTAAGAATAACTAAACCATCTCCCTGGTGGGGGAATTACAAAAATAAGCGAGAAAAACAATGAATGTATTAACACAAGAACAATTAAACGAAGTAAATGGCGGCATCCTTCCAGCAGTTTATACGGTGTATTACGTGGCTCAGTACGCGGCTATTCGCTGGGGTGCAGGCAAGGTAGCTGGTTTCGCTGCCGGAGCAGTAACTGCGGCAATCGCGGAATACTAAGAATAACTAAACCATCTCCCTGGCGGGGGAATTAACTAAAAAGCGAGAAAACAAATGAATGAATTATCACAAAATCAACTAGAAATGGTAAATGGCGGAATTTGGCCTGCGTTCTGTGCCGGCTACTTTGTAGGCACTATTGCAGTAAAGTTATACAAAAAAATGGTGTAATGCTCTAGTAGTCGTTAACTCAAATTTCCCCGTCACTAGGCGGAATAAAAAAAGTGAGAAAACAAATGAATGAATTATCACAAAATCAATTAGAAATGGTAAATGGTGGAGTTTGGCCTGCGTTCTGTGCTGGTTATTTTGTCGGTACCATTGCGGTAAAGCTTTATAAAAAAGCAGTTAAATAAACGAATAGAAATTAACTCCCCCTTCTATAGGGGGAATATAGACATTAATTAAAGTGAGAAATCAAATGAATCAACTATCAAAAGATCAATTAGAAATGGTAAATGGCGGTATTTGGCCAGCATTCTGTGCGGGCTATTTTGTCGGTACAATTGCAGTGAAGCTTTACAAGAAGCTGTAATATAAATGCTCCGGCTATGCCGGAGCATTTGACGGTCAAATATCTAAGAGGGTCGCATGATGGATTTTTCGTTTGGTTTAGAAATACTTTTTTATCTTTTTCTTGCTGCTGTGTCCTGCAGCCTCTATACGATTAAAAACGATGACGGTTTCAACACAGTTTTGAGGAAAGTTTGTTCCGCACTATTACCGATATTGATTGCAACTACAATGATGGTGTTTTGCTTTATGTTGTTAATCAACGTTCTGTATTTAGACAAGCTGGTTGCAATAATAATCTCTTCTGTATTGTCTGCATTAATATGGTTTAGCACTTCGAAATTCAAATATGAAGGGCATTAATTGAACCTGCACTGCTTGGACATTAGTAAATTTCAATTTCTGAAAAAGCAAAGTTCTGATTTATTAGATACTAGAACGAATGGAACATTGGCTTGGTATGTAGTCAAGTTTATAATTTTTAACGATTTTTCACATACATCCCTCACTATTCTAGTAACCTCAAACTTAAATACTAAATGTAAAACTGAAATCAGCTCATTTATTTAGTGGATAATGAGTTTACGCCCTTCAATGCATTGGCAAGCAATGTTACGAATTAGAGTGTTTACATTCAGTTTGTAGATCAGTCTAATTTGGCTTAATTCGCTTATGGATATCTTGTTAGGATCTGCAATCTTTCCATCACGCAACTACCATACAATTTATCTTGATAAAACATATACAACGTCATTGACGAAAGAGCCGTTAGATATTTTGTTATTCATAAATAACATACAGACGTATAGCAAAGCCTATTTCTCTTCTTGATTGGTACTTTCCGTTCTAGTTGTGAGGAAATGATTCGAAGCATGTTGTCACAAAGCTTTGTAATTAAGCGAGGTTCTTATGTTTAACGGTCAAACAACTTATGTAATTCGTCAAGGCCTGTTAATTATCGTTTCCTTATTCGGTTCACAAGATCGAACATAATTCGAAGATTAAACTAGCAGCCTTATGTTAATTATGCCGGGCAATTGGCAATAAATGTGAATGCCATGTTTATTATCTTAAGTATGTGTTGTTTCAAGTTCTAATTAGTAGATTCTTAGCCTCAGAACTTGATAGCGCTCATTTAGGGAATCCAATAAAAGAAGCCGATAAACTTAAGTTCTTTGACGATACGACCTGTATGTATTAGCCACTTCAATAAAGATCAATTTCTGTTTTGATATGGTGAATTTCACAAAGTGCCTCCTAGATATGAATTCACTAACTGATTGATCTTGTCGGCCAGTGAGCAACCTATTATCAAATCATATCTGACCAAATTAGCTCATTATTCAATCATAATGTTTTGCTCTAACATGTTGAATTTTATCGATAAGTTGCTTTTGGTACAGGTTTTGATTTTTGTTTTTTTTTCCGCAACTATGATTCCCGTCGAAACGAGATGTGAAAACAACTTTTGACAAACACAAAAAGAATTTTAAGAAAACAAAGTGACGATTCAGCAGTAAGTCTTGACGTATACGATGTAAGTTTTTGAATCAGCACTTATCAGATAAAGAGAGGCCTAAAATGGCTAAACATTATTATACAGATGAAGCGCTAGACCACTTACTCAAGAAGAGTATTGCAATGGATTTAATTGACTCTATGTCTTTAGTCGATGATGAAACGATGAATGTATCGGTTTCTCACTCAGTGTGGGAATCCAATTCGTCAGACGTTGAATACATAGATTTCGATTCACTTTACTAAATTGAACTATTGGAGGGCGAAATGCAGCATATTGTTTTAGGTCATCATCAAGATAATCATGCCACGTATATGGTGGAAAAATTGAGACAAAAAGGGATGGATGTTCACCTGTTCGAGACACATGATTTCCCTCGCTCTTTACAACTCGCATTTTCGCCCTCTAATGGAGAAGGTCACTTAATAATGGCCGATGGAACGAAGGTAAAGTTTGACGAAATACAATCGGTATATTGGCGCAACTTCTGCGGCGTGACAGACGAGTCTACCAGACAGAATTTTACAAGCCTTGATGACATTGCAGCCAGAGATAGTATGGCGTGTATTCGGACCTGGTTTGAATTGAGCAACAATACTACCTGGCTAAACAGTTGGAAAGCATTTCAGCACCACAAAGAAAAGCCGCTACAGCTGTGGAAGGTTGGCCAACTAGGAGTAAAAATACCAACGTCATTTGTCGGTAACGATCTAGATGAAATTCGACGCTTGTATATGCAACTGGGGAAAAGCATTTTTAAACCAGTTTATGGTGGCGCACATACGGAAATTTTAACAGAAGCGCATCTAGAGTCAGAGCGAGTTCGTGAAGCGTTGGCCAAATCACCAATTACGGTGCAAGAGTTCATTGCAGGAACGAACATAAGAACGTATGTCATTGGAGACAAAGTCATTTCGGCCGAACTACGAAGTGACATGGCCGATTTCAGGGAAGATCATGAGCTAGAAACCATTGTTATCGATACACCGGAACACATAGTTGAGCAATCAAAAGCCATTGCTGAATCGCTCTATTTAAATTGGACAGCGATCGACTGGCGTCGAGATGAAAAGGGTAATTACTACTTCCTTGAGGCTAATCCATCGCCAATGTTTATAGGCTTTGAACAACGTTCAGGGGTTCCAATTAGCGATTATCTAATAGACTTTATGACGGCAAGTAATAAGTAGTTATGCCGAAGGGCATAAAGAAAAAGAGCTTAGAATTAAGAATTGTGAGAGGTAAATTTCTCCAGTTTTAGAGTAAAAACGCAGTATTAAAAACGTTTATACCCGTCTGGCGGGGTGGGTATAAGCAAAACCAAAACTAAAACCAATAAAATTAAAGTAATAAGGAAAAACAAATGCATCCATTTTCATTAAAACAAGAAGAACACAAAGAAGTAACCGGTGGAGCTCTTTTCGCTATCACTACAGGTGGCGGATGTACTGAAGCAGGCGGTGGCATTATTCCAAAGCCTTTCCCTCCGGTACAAACAACTATGGCGATTGGTGAAAACGGCGACGGTCCTGTTTTAGAAGTTAAATAAGACACAATTTTAATTCGGGTTGTTCACTCTGGCGGGATAGAGCAATCCTTTAAACCCAAAATGTAATAAGGAAAAATCAATGCATCCATTTTCATTAAAACAAGAAGAACACAAAGAAGTAACCGGCGGCATTCTTTTCGCTATCACTACTGGTGGCGGATGTACTGAAGCAGGCGGTGGCATCATTCCAAAACCTTTCCCTCCGGTACAAACGACTATGGCGATTGGTGAAAACGGCGACGGTCCTGTTTTAGAAGTTAAATAAGACACAATTTCAATCTGGGTTGCTCACTCTGGCGGGATAGAGCAATCCTTTAAACCCAAAATGTAATAAGGAAAAATCAATGCATCCATTCTCATTGAAAAAAGAAAACGCACAACAAGTAACTGGTGGCCTTCTGTTAAGAGAAGCGATTACTTGGGGCATTAACGAAACTGGCGGCTGTATTCCCAGCCCATTCCCAAAGCCTTTCCCTCCGATTCAGACCACAATGGCAATCGGTGAAAACGGCGACGGCCCTGTTTTAGAAATCAAATAAACCAATTTTTTTATGGGATTGCTCACTCTGGCGGGATAGAGCAATCCTTTCAACCCAAAAATGTAATAAGGAAAAAGAAAATGCATCCATTTTCATTGAAAAAAGAAAGCGCACAACAAGTAACTGGTGGTCTTCTGTTAAGAGAAGCGATTACTTGGGGGATTAACGAAACTGGCGGTTGTATCCCTTACCCGTTCCCAAAACCTTTTCCACCAATCCAAACCACAATGGCGATTGGTGAAAACGGCGACGCTCCAGTTTTAGAAGTTAAGTAGAACAGAAATTCATATATCTATACACGCCGTCTGATGAGAAGGCGTGATTTAAACAACGAATAAATTATTAAGGAAAGATCAATGCATCCATTTTCATTGGTAAAAGAAGATACACAAGAAGTTACTGGTGGTCGTTCAGACGACTTTGTTATGTACCCATTCGATCCAGTTTTTCCACCGGATCTTGAACCATCAACAATGATGTATGGCGAAGAAGGTGGTGACCTACCAATTTGGCCAATTGACCGCGATTTCAAATAGACAAAAGAATCTAACTCAAAATGGATTTGAAATCATTAATGGTGGAATTAGTTCTGGCACCTGTTCTGCACTTGTAATCGGTGCTTCTGGTATAGCAGGCGGGGGGATTGCAGCATCTTACCTCTGTTACCCATAATGAGCTCTTCACTCTGCCTGGATAGTCAGGCAGAGTGACATAGAACTAAGGAATCACTATGAAAAACAATTATGTATATTTAGCAATCGCAATAGTTTTGTCGAATGCAGCGATCATTGTTTTTGAAAGTAAGTTGGAAGTTCTATTGCCATTGGTTACTCTTATATACATTGGCTTTGGTTTTCTGGCGTTTCAAAAAAACAGAAAAAGCGATAAATAACTGTAATCTATATATCCTACCTTCCAAATAGCTGGTAAACATTACAGTCCAATACTCCGCAAGCGTGTTTTGATATCTAAGCAAACAGTTAGGTTACTTCCAAGGTTTAATTATGAAGAGTGAAATCAGATTTTTTATTGCCTCACTTTTATTTTTTTTCGCTAGCTTGTTAGATGAGTCATTTAACATATTGTTCTTTTGCATGTTCTTGTTAATGTTTACATTGTCGCTGGTGCTGTACTTAAACGGTAAAAATAACCATAAAAAGAGACACGAATAGTGTAAGGATGATGTTTCCTTAAATGTTGGGTACAGACATTCTGTTTTGTTCAAAGGAAACACTTGGATATAGGATTCTTAGTATGATTTATGAATCTATGTTTAACTTAGTGAGATTATGCGTTTTTTAGAGTCGAAGTGCCCCAACTGTCAAAAGTCGATTTGTTTAGATCGACGAAAGGCATTTATTTTTAGTAAACCGATTCAATGCGAAGCATGCCAGTACTTTGTGCAGCCTACGATATTGTGGTTTACCTTATTATCTTTTTGCTTGGCGGTAATGTTGAAGTTTGCCTTTCATGATCAAATAAAAGACTTTATCGGTAATGGAGTTTCTTTAGGTCTGACTTTGTTTTTGGTGTTTGTCATTTCAAACCTATGTTCGCCGTTTTTACCTTTAAAAGCGCATCACCCTGATGAATAAATAGGCTGTAAAAAATATGAAAAAAAGAAACCTTGTTATGGAATATCCGCTAAAAACCTTTGGTTTTGTTATGGCTGCTATTCTAGGAATAGCACTAGGCAGTGCACTGGTTGAACAGCTTTTTGATCTAATTTCGAGAATTTGAACAGAAGATATCTAGTTATTTACGCGGGCTGTTTTTCCACAACAAAATTCGTTAGTACTTGCCCTCTGATTTCCACTTGTTGTTCTTTAATCACTCTAAAACCAAAGTGCTCAAAAAACGGCCGAGCTGTAATACTGGCGTGTGCGTAAAACCTAGGTACTCCCTTAGCTTTGCCAGCTGCAAAAATTTTGTTCATTAGTGTTTTTCCAATTCCTTTGCCTTGATAGTCGGCATGACAGAAAAAATGGTCCACATAACCATCATCCTGAATATCGGCGTAACCCACAATTTCTTCATCTATGGTTGCGACAAAAGGATTTATCTTTTGTATTTTTATTGCCCATGCTGATTTGTCATAGTCATCCGGCGCCCAGGCTTTGACTTGTTCTTCGGTGTAGTCACGCGTATTTACATGGCGAATCGTATTGTAAAAAAGCTGACGAAGTGCAGATTCATCGCCTTGTTGATATTTGCGTATATTGATCACAAGTAATCCTATTCTTGGGTTAAGCCTAGCTAATACCAATCTGCATAAAGAATTGGTCATTCAGCGAGAATGAAAAAGTGTATAGGCAAGGCATTGATTGCAGAGAATGGTTGTTCCCTTGTTAAAATCAATAAGGACAATATGCTCCTGCATTGT
>Ga0213837_1000112_pt1 | contig 142821 bp, 120 predicted proteins | sample SWPATP12_FD_160572 | JGI IMG/M metagenome (GOLD analysis project Ga0213837, IMG submission 160572) | Coastal seawater microbial communities from Marineland, Florida, United States - SWPA TP1 #2 | ecosystem: Environmental > Aquatic > Marine > Coastal | place: USA: Florida | collected 2016-08-06
CGGGTGGCAGCGTCGTGCAGCCGTACGTGCGTGTGGCGGGCGTTCATGAATTTGCGAAGAGCAACGAGGTGCAGGTCAACAACAACACCTTCAACAATGACCTCTCGGGTTCCCGTGGCGAGTTGGGAGCGGGTGTGGCGGTCGCGTTCAATGATCGCCTGCAGCTGCATGCGGATTTTGACTACTCGAACGGGGACAAGATCGAGCAGCCGTTCGGGGCGAACGTGGGGTTGCGGTATAGCTGGTAACACCACTGAGGCTCGCCCCGTCTCGAGTGACGGGGCGAGCGTCGTGTCAGGCAATGCCAACCACTAAAGCGCCACCGATTTGAAGCAGTGAACTCTCCGCGCCCGTGACCAGATTTTTGACCCAGTTTTTCCATAGCCCAGAGCCGTCGCTCGACCAATAGGGGCCATTGCCCATGGAAAAGGTGCTCCCGTACAGCGCATGGATTTCTCGCAGCTCCCCAAGCGAGGGAACCCTTAGTCCTTGAGCTGATGCCTTGTCCCTTGCCATCTTGTAGTTGCCCGTTCCCAGACCATAGACTCTGATGAAGTTGGAGACCATCACGGAATAAGATCCAGAGCGACCGGCGCTGTCGCTAACGGTAATGGTCGCGCTGCCATTGCCTTGCGAGAATATTGCGCCGTTAGCCTCGACCTTTACGACGGCAGGATTGCTCGACCTATAGGTATAGGGAGGTGAGCCACTGCTGGGTACGCGCGTGTAGGTTGTTCCTGCTGGCCAGCTGGGAGGTTGGAAAGGGCCTGGTCCTACGAGCCCGTAAAATTTCCCGTTCAGGGTCACGGCCGTTGGAACCAGCTGAAACGGTGGCAGTGGAGACACAACGGTAAACGTCCGCACATTCGACGCCGGACCGCTGCCATATTGCGCCACCGCTTTCAGGCTGTGCGCGCCCAACGCCAACCCTGACACCGGATGACTCCAGTCACCGTTCCCGTTCACCGGCGCCTTGCCTTTTGACGTAGCGCCATCGAACACTTCCACCTGCTCACTGGGTGCCGCCTTGCCTGCCGCGGTAACCGCAGTGTCCGTGGTCGATCCACCGACTTCACCCTTGGAATCGCGAACGCTGGTCAGCGTCGGAACGACGGCATCCTTCACCGTGAAGGTCCAGGCAGCAGACACGGGGTTGCTTCCATACAGCGCCTTGGCGGTCAGCGATCTGCCGCCAACCGCCAGACCGCTGACGGTGCGCGACCAAGCCCCCGTGGCATTTGCCGTGGTGGTGCCTTTTGAGGTGGTGCCATCGAACACCTCGACCAACTGATGGATCGACGCCTGACCGGATGCCGTCACGCTGTTGGCATAGGTCAAGCCACCATTGGTCACCGGTCTGTTCTGCGGATCGACCACGGCGGTAATGGTGGGGTTGACCACGGCGACCACAGTGAAGCGGCGCACGGCGGATTCGGCACCACTGCCGTACAGCGCCTTCGCCTTGATGTCGTGCCCAGACACTGTCAAACCCGTCAGCGGCAGCGTCCACACGCCGTTGGCGTTGGCCTTCGCTTTACCCTGGGGCGCCACGCCATCGAAAACTTCCACCTCAAGCTCGGCGGTGGCGGCGCCGGTCAGCGTGACCTGAGTGTCGACCGTAAAGCCATTGGGCGAAACTTCCCCATTGGCATCCCGGATGCTGCTGATAGTGGGGGCGAGCGCTGCGGAAACGACGACCGTCCAGATCCCCGATACCAGCCCTGTTCCGTACAGCGCTTTGGCCTGTAGCGGGTGCGATGCCACGCTGAGGCCTGACACTGCCAGCGACCAGACGCCCATGTTATCGGTCCAGGCCCGACCATGCCTGATGGAGCCGTCGAGCAATTCCACCTGTTGATCCGGGCTGGCCTTGCCGGAAACGGTGACGGTGGTGTCCACCGTGGTGCTGCCATTGGCCACCGGCCCTCGCGAATCGAGCACCTGCTCGATGATGGGTGTGAGATTGGCCAGCACTTCATAGGTGCGCGGCTGTGAAACCAGATCGCTGCCATCCCGCGCGTTTGCCGTGATGCTGTAGCCTTTGGGAAGTAGCCCGGTGAGCTCGGTTCTCCACTTGCCTTCGGCGTCTGTGCGGACCGTGGTCAACACCGTGGTGCCGTCGAGAATCTCAAGTTCGGTGTCGAGGGTGCCAGTGCCGCTCAGGTCGAGCGTCGTGTCGAAGGTCGTCCCGCCGTTGGCGACTTCGCCTTTCGAATCCCTGACGCTGACGATGACGGGCGTGACCCAGTCGTGGTGCAGCTTGAACACATACTCCATGACGGGCAGGGGGAGGGCGGCGACTTCATCGTCGATGCCGCTGAAGGCCACGTTGCAGATCACCTTGAGCGCGGTGTCCTGCCCGAATTTTTCCAGCGCGGCGCGCAGCACCGATTGAGAAAGCCCGGTGCCGACCTGTGCGCTGGTAAGGGCTCCGCCATCAAGCAGTACGATCGAATGCGGCCCTCCGCTATCGGTTTCACCTTCGAGCCGCAACCAGGCGCGCTGTCCCGTCGCGATGAACGGCCAGGCAGCCACGGTGGTCGTTGCGTTGCCCGCAAAGGTCGCCAGGTTCAGGACTTTTGTCTGCGCATTGGCCTGGGTGATGATCGGCGTGGGCAATACGCTGTCCGGGAGGGTAGAGATGTTCAGCAGCAGGATCTCGGACTGCTTCTCGGTGACGTAGCGTTTGACCAGATAGGAGACGCTGACCCGCTGACCAATATTCGCGCCGATAACAGTGGAGGGCACCGAAAAGTCGACTTGGCCGCTCGCACTGCCGGGCGCTTGCTGATCGGGCGGCGAGCCGACGCCCGGCGTGCCGAGCCAGGACAGCGTGATGATGTCCTGCGGGTCCATGCTCGCGTACTGCACGCGCACCGTTGCGCCGGTCTGGGCCTGCAGCGGGTCGAGCGTGCTGCCCGCTGCTTCCAGCACTTGCGGTGCCGGCAGCTCGCCGATCAGTTTGCCAATGGTCAGGTCCAGTACCTTGGAATATTGGTAAGCGCCGGTGCTGGCCAACTGGAGGCTGTAATAGAGCCTCACGATGTTGTTGATGCTGGGCTCGATCAGCGTCCTGGGGATGTTGAACGTGAACGGCTTGCCGGCAATCGCGCGGGTGATCGGCAGCCAGTCGCTGGCGCTGCCATCGAGAGATTCGCCCTGCCAGTACCAGGTCAGAATGTCGCCTGCCACAGTGCCGGTGTAAGGCACGCGGTAGGTGGCGTATTGCCTGACCTTTTCAGGGTCCAGCACGCCATCGACCGCTTCATCCACCGAGGGCGCAGGCAGTTCTGCGTAGCGGGCGCGCAGGGCCAGATAGAGATGATCCGAAACCCGCACGTCAAAGGTGCCGGGGGCATCGTTGGAGACTTGGTAGCTCAGGTCCAGCGTGCCGTTGGCGAGAATTGCGATATGCTCCTCGGTCACTGCGATGTACAGCGGCTCACCCACTTCCCCTGCCGAAACGAAGTGTTGTGCCTCGTAGAGATAAGGCGTGCCGTTTTGCCGCGTGCCCAGCCAGATGACGTTGATGAGGTCGCCGCTGGCCATTTTGTCGTAGATGGGTATCTGCACATGCACGCGTTCAAGTGTCGGGTCGAGCGTGTCGCCGACGGCCTCATAGACCCACGGGGCATCAAGCGGGATCTTGCCTGTGACCCGCGCGGTGGCCCGTTTGGAGGATAGCGGGTCACCGCCGTTGGCTTTGGTGAGCACATAGGCGGCGACACCTCTGCCGTCGCGAATGGCGCGTATCTCGGCGTTGGGGACCTGGATCTCGGCGACGGAGGGGATATTGGTCAGCTTCAAGGTGTCTGTGAATTCGAGCACGTCGCCGGCACTGGTCGTGCCTGTCCAGATCAGGGTCAGGGTGTCGCCTGGCTCGAACGGCAGTCCAATAGCGGCGATCTGCACCGTCACATTGTCAGGCCCCAGCAGCCCCAGGTCGATGATGCCGTTGACCGACTCTTTGATGATCGGCGCGGCCAGACGCTGTGCCCCAGCCTCTACTTTTACATACGTGCGCAGCGACCACTCTGTTGAAAAGTTCCAGACCTCATCGAACACCTGGTACTGCACGAGCAGATCGGGCGAGTCGCCACCGGCCAGGATCGCGGCCTGATCCACGGTGATCACGATCGGAGCCGTTCCCGCAGCTTCGGCATCGGTCAGGCGATGGGTCAGCGTGGCATCGCCCCACTGCAACTCAATCGTGTCGCGAGCGGCTCGCCCGGGGTACGCCGCAATTTCCGCCGGTACGCCCTGCGCCGCCCAATTGGCGTCCACGCCATTGTCGATCACCTCCTGCGGCAGGCGTGGGGCGGCAAGCTCCGAGTGGCCGGGGAGATGCGGGTCTCTGTCGACGCCGCCTGGGTGGTCGAGTTTGACGCGAATGCGCAGGGGCACACTGTCTTCGGGCGTCGACGATCCGGCGCGGGTCAGGCGATAAAACACCCGCTCGGCCCAGCCCGGAACAATGGGCTCCGGAGGCAGGAAAAAAATCAACCGCTGATCGATCTCCGCTGCTTCGACGGTGCGGCTGGCGACCGCATGATCGTTCCAGTAAATCTCCACACGGTCGCCCACTGCCATTTGCTGCCAGGGGTCTACCGCTGCGAGAACGCCGATCGGGTTGTCGTTCACTATCGAGAAATTGACCCCTGCGTCGCCGTTTTCGACCGGGGTCACCATTCCGGCGATCAGCACCGGACGCAGGGCCAGAATCGAGTAATCGCGTGGCAATGGACGAAATAAAAGTGTGCGCGTACGGCGTTTCATGGTGTGAGTCCTTTCAGGTTTTCTGATGCCTTCAGGCGTGCGCAGGCCTTGATATGCGCGGATGGCAGAGCAACGCCCAGGCGTGGGCTCTGTCATCCAGGGGCACATTCCAGGTCAGGATGAGTACGTCACCGTTCCTGAAAGCGTCACGCTTGTATCGGTGGTGGTCCCGCCGTTTGGGATGCTCGCTCCCGTCGAGTCCTTGACGTCGGTGATGGCGACGGCCGTGACGGCAATGACCGTGAAGTTGCGCACTGCTGACGCCGGGTAGCTCCCGTATTGCGCGACCGCCTTAATGGCGTGGGCAGCGACGCTGAGGCCAGAGAGGTTCGATGTCCAGTTGCCGCTGGCATCGGCTTGGAACCTGCCTTTGAGCGTCGTACCGTCGAATACTTCGACGGTCTGCATGGGCGACGCCGTGCCGGTCACCGTGACACTGGTGTCGAAGGTGGTGCCATTGGCGGGAATCTCGATGCCTTTGGGGTCCTTGATGCTGGCAATGGTGGGCGTAGCAGCAGCGGCTACCGTGAAGGTGCGCACCGCCGATTCAGGCTTGTCGCCGTACTGCGCCACCGCCTTGATGGCGTGGGCCGCAACGCTCAGGCCGGTGAGGTTCAATGTCCAGTTGCCGCTGGCATCGGCTTGGGGCCTGCCTTTGGGCGCCGAACCGTCGAGTACCTCCACGGTCTGGTTGGGCGACGCCGTGCCTGTCACCGTGACACTGGTGTCGAAGGTGGTGCCATTGGCGGGAATCTCGACGCCTTTGGGGTCCTTGATGCTGGCAATGGTGGGCGTATCAGCAGCGGCTACCGTGAAGGTGCGCACCGCCGATTCAGGCTTGTCGCTGTACTGCGCCACGGCTTTGATGGCGTGGGCCGCAACGCTCAGGCCGGTGAGATTCAATGTCCAGTTGCCGCTGGCATCGGCTTGGGGCCTGCCTTTGGGCGCTGCACCGTCGAGTACCTCCACGGTCTGGTTGGGCGACGCCGTGCCTGTCACCGTGACACTGGTGTCGAAGGTGGTGGCGTTGGCGGGAATCTCGACGCCTTTGGAGTCCTTGATGCTGGCAATGGTGGGCGTATCAGCAGCGGCTACCGTGAAGGTGCGCACCGCCGATTCAGGATTGTCGCCGTACTGCGCCACCGCCTTGATGTCGTGGGCCGCGACGCTGAGACCGGTGATGGTCAAGGTCCAGTTGCCGCTGTTATCGGCTATGGATGTATCTTTGAGCGTCGTACCGTCGAATACTCCGACGGTCTGCATGGGCGACGCCGTGCCTGTCACCGTGACACTGGTGTCGAAGGTGGTGCCATTGGCTTCAATCTCGTTGCCTTCGGAGTCCATGATGCTGGCGATGGTCGGAGGATCAAGCGCCACAACGCCTACATCGAAGCGATTGATATCCGAATAACTTGTACGGGCACCGCCCGCACGGAGCACCTCATAAGAGGCGGAAACGCTGCCTTTATCATTGGGCTTGATCGCGCTGCCGGGAATCGTGAACGGGATCGGGAGCGTCAGGTTGCGGCTATTGACGGGCATGGAATTGGTGTGGGGGCCGCTCACGCTGCCCTTCCACAGGATAGAGATCTGATCGCCTAACGCCTTGTCCTTATAATTGGGCACGGTCAGCGTCGTGTTGGCAAGGTCGGGGTCCAGGGCACCATCGACCACGTTGGCGACATCGGGCGCCGGCAATTCGTTGCGCGGCGCCCCTACTGCCAGCTCGGTTGTGCGTTCCGATTCACGATGGATAATCGCGTCGTTCGCTTGTTGTTCGAGGATGTAATAGAGCTGGAGTTTGCCGCCTTCGATCGCCTTCAGGTGGGTCCCGTTGACGTTGAAGATCAGCGGCTGTCTGGCGATGACATCGCCGTTGCTGATGAATATGAGAGGCAGGTCTGGATCGTAGATACTGGCGTCCGGTCGGGTGCCGAGCCATCTCAGCGTTACCACGTCGCCAGCGATCATGCTGTCGTCCCAGGCCACTTCGATTTGGGTCGTTGCCAGTTCCGGATCAATAGCGCCTTGAGAGGCATCTTTGGCGACGGGTGCTGGCAAACGCGTGGCCTCGCCGATGATGCTGACGAACGAACCTCTTGATCTGGATTCCTCTCCAGCGTCGTGATTGACCTGATAAGAGAAGATCGCCTGGGTTTTTGCCAGCTTGCGCACTTCGGCATTGGGAATGGGCACTTCGTAAATGGCTGGCAAATTGTTCACGATGACTTCAGGCGCCGTATAGGTCACGTCCGTGCCCTCGGTCGTGGTGCCTCGCATCGTCACCACGATCTTGTCGCCGAGGTTGAAGTCAGCGAAAACGGTCAGACTTTCCAGCGTTTCGCTACCCAATGATTGTGGGGTGGTCAACGCCTTGAATTGGGTCACCAGCTCCGTGCTGAGCACGCCGTTTTTGGACATGGCGATGATTTGCGCGGTTGCAGGTTGTGTGCCGAGGGTATCGAGGTCCAGCACATTGTTGACGGCTTCCTTGATGATCGGGCCGCTCAGGCGCGAGTTACCAGCATCGACGACGATGCGCGTTTCAGCCGCCCAGTCCTCAGAGCGATTATCGACGAGGTCATAAAGCTCATAGGTGACGGCAAGACCGTTGGGCCCGGAATCACCCGCCGCGAGGATGTCCTCTTTCGTGACGGTCAGCACGATGGGTTGACCGACCTCGGCTTCAGTGACGATGTGCGTAATGAAACGGCCGCCCCAGGACAGCTTGATCATGTCCAGTGCGGCCATGTTGGGATAAGGATTGATGGTCACCTTCACGCCGGCTTCGAGGTGCTCTTTACCTACACCATTGTTGATAACGTCATCGGGCAAGAAGAATGTCAATTCGGAATGGCCCGGGATGCTGCCGTTCTGATCCTGACCACCAGGACGATCGAGTTCGACCAGAATGTCCGTTGGCGCAGACGGATCTGGCGTCTGGCCCAGGCGTGTAACGATGTATTCGAGGGTGTGCCTGAAAGGCGCTTGGGTCAGGTGCCTGGCTTCGACGAACGTGGTGACACGCTGGCCCACTTCCAGGGCAGTGATCGTCTCGGTCTGCACGGTCTTGCCGTCCAGCCGCACGGCCACGCTGTCGCCGGTGTTCATCTGCTGCCAGGCGGGGATATACAGCTGCAGCCCGTGCTGGGGAAAGTTGTCAAGCGCTGCCCCGTGGTTGATGCCCCATAGCGTTTGCCCTGCATCGGCCGGAGGGCTTGGCAGTGGCCCTACCGCGCCGGGAATCTCCAGTTCGATCAGTGCCCGAGTCGATCTACTCAGGGCGGATCGACCGGAGTATTCCTCCGGCTGGAGATTGAGCTCCATCCATAATTGATCGTCGAGAAATACGGTGACCCGCATGGCTTTTTTCGTCGCGCGCACTGGGTTGCTGATGATGTACTGTTCGGGAGGCGATGGAGGAATGGTGCTGCGCATGCTGTCTGACTCCTGTCGATTGATGTCAGAAGTCATTCAGCGCTGGATTGTGAACCTTGCCTACTGTCATAAATGACAGGTTTCGCTACCGCTTGTCGGGCTGTTTAGCGTTGCGCGAGCACAGCCCTGCAAGGGTCATTTCCACTGATGAATCGGCCAGCCGGCCTTTTCTGCCGCTTCTTTGAGCACCGGATCGGGATTAACCACGTGAGGGAAATCCACCTTCTGCAACAGCGGCAGGTCGTTGCGCGAATCGGAATAAAAACTTGCGCCTTCGAGGTTTTCGCCTTCCTGATCCAGCCATTCGAGCAGACGCGTGATCTTGCCTTCGCGGTAGGTCAAAACGCCTTTGGTTTTGCCGCTGTACACGCCATGGGCGATGTCCAGGTCGATGGCCAGCACTTCGTCGACGCCAATGCGTTCGGCGATGGCTTTTACCAGGTGCACGCCGGAGGCGGAGATGATCAGGATGCGGTCGCCGTTGGCGCGGTGTTCGGCGATGGTGCGGGTGGCGTCGCTGAAAATGATCGGTTCGATGTAGTCCTCGACCCAGGGGCCGACGAGGAAGTCGACTTCCTCGGGCGTGCGGCCGATCATCGGCTCCAGGCTGAAGGCCATGTAGTCCTCCATCGCCAGATCGCCCTTGCTGTAGGCCTCCATCAGTTCATGGTCTTTTTTCATGAACCACTCGGTGTCCACCCAGCCCAGACGACCCATCTGCTCGCTCCACAGGCTGGCGCAGTCGCCGTGAATCAGGGTTTCGTCCAGATCGAAAATGGCCAAGGCCATGCGCGCTCTCCTTTTGTCAGTGTGGGTTTATCGGGGTTCGGCGCGCAGCTGCAAGTTTCAAGCTGCAAGTAAGAGCAGCGGTGATTCCGCTTTTTCTTGCAGCTTGAAGCTTGCAGCTCGCAGCTGCCTTATACGGCGCACAACGCCGACGCTTCAATGTTCAGGGTGACGCGCTGGCCGTTGGGGTGCAAGTCATCTGCCGAGCGGTTGAGCACATCCACCACCAGTTCCACCCCGCGCGCCTCGACGCGGTAGCGAATCACGTTACCCAGCAGACTGTGGCTGCGCACTTCGCCTTCCAGCGCGCCGGTGAGGCTCAGTTGAATCGCTTCCGGGCGAATCGCCACGCGGCTGTTGATCGGGCGTTGCATCAGGCGGCTGGCAGCGTCGGGTTCGAGCAGGTTGTAGTTGCCGATGAAGCTTGCGGCAAACGCATCGACCGGCGCGGTGTACAGGGTTTCGGCGTCGCCGCTCTGCACGATCCGGCCCTGGTTCATCAGGAAGATCCGGTCGGACATGGTCAGCGCTTCTTCCTGATCGTGAGTCACGAAAATCGTGGTCAGGCCCAGTTCCTGCTGAATGGCGCGGATCTGTTCGCGCAGATGTTTGCGAATCCGTGCATCGAGCGCCGACAGCGGTTCATCGAGTAGCAGCAGGCGAGGGCGGGTCACCAGCGAGCGCGCCAGCGCCACGCGCTGACATTGCCCGCCCGACATCTGGTGCGGGTAACGCTTGGCCAGTTCGTTCAGCTCGACCAGCTTCAACACCTCAGCCACGCGCTGCCTGGTTTCCTCGGCGCTGACCTTCTGCATGCGCAGGCCGAACGCGACGTTCTGTTCCACATTCATGTTCGGGAACAGCGCGTAGCTCTGGAACACCATGCCGATGCCGCGCTTCTGCGGCGACAGCGGGACGATGTTCTTGCCATCGAGAAAGATCTTGCCGCGGGTGACCGAGGTCAGCCCGGCGATACAACGCAACAGGGTGGACTTGCCGCAGCCGGACGGGCCGAGCAGGGTGACGAATTCGCCCTTGTTGATCACGCAGTTGATGTCGCTGAACACAGCGGTGCTGGCGTAGTTCTTTTGCAGGTTTTCGACAGTGACGAAGCTCATGTCAGTCTTTGTCCTTGTTCAGTCGGTTGGCCGCCCAGGTCAGCAGCAATACGAAGAGGAAATAAGAGATCACCAGGGCGCTATTGAAGTGGCCGCTGCTGTTGCGCATGTTGTTCAGGTACACCTGCAGGGTCTCGTAACGCGTGCCCACCAGCAGGTTGGCGAAGACGAACTCACCGAACAGGAACGAGAACGACAGCAGCAGGGCGATCATCAGGCCCTTGCGCAGGTTGGGCAGCACCACCAGAAACGCCGCCTGAAAGGTGTTGGCGCCAAGCAGCTGCGCGGCGTCCATCAGGTCCACCAGGTTGATGGCCTGCAGGTTGTTGGTGATCGCCCGGTACATGAACGGCAGGGCCACGGTGAAGTAGCAACCGATCAGAATCCACGGTGTGCCGACCATCGCCAGCGGCCCGGAACCATAGAGTTGCAACAGCCCCACCGACGACACCACCGGCGGCACCGCGAAGGGCAGCAGGATGAGGATGTTCATCAGCGCGTCGAGTTTCGGGAAGTGGTAATGCACCACGAACAGCAGGGGCAAAATCAAGACCACCGACAGAACCAGCGCGCCAACGCAGACCAGCAACGACTGCCCGAAAGCGATCAGAAAGCGCGGGTCGCTCCATAGCGCCACGTACCATTTATAGGTGAAGCCTGCGGGCAGAATGGTCGCCGACCAACTGGTGGCGATCGAGTACACAAACGTCCCGAGCAAAGGCGCCAGCAGGATCAGAAACAGGATGTACACCACCACGCGGTGGTAGAGCCCGGCCGGGCCGCGTTCAGCGCGAGACATGGTAGCTCCTCTTCAACAGCCACTGATGGACCACGGTCACCAGGGTCATCATCCCCACCAGAATCATCGCCAGGGCGCTGGCCATGTTCGGGTCCAGCGAGATGTCACCGGCGACCATCGCGGCGATGCGGATCGGCAGCACGTTGAAGTTGCCGGTGGTCAGCGCGTAGACCGTCGCGTAGGCGCCGAGGGCGTTGGCCAGCAGAATCACGAAGGTGCCGAGCAGGGCCGGGGTCAGCACCGGAATGCCGATGTGTCGCCAGAAATCCCAGGTACTCGCGCCGAGCAACGAAGCCGATTCACGCCAGTCATCGCGCAGGGCGTCGAAGGCCGGGTAAAGCAGCAGCACGCCGAGGGGAATCTGGAAGTAGGTGTAGAGGATGATCAGGCCGGTCTTCGAATAAAGGTTGAAGTCGTCGATGATCCCGGCCTGCTTGAGGATCAGCGTCAGCGCGCCGTTAAACCCCAGCAGAATAATGAAGGCGAAAGCCAGCGGCACGCCAGAAAAGTTGCTGGTCATGTTGGCGAAGGCGCTGACGAAATCCCGCAGCCGTGACGGCACCTTGCGCAGCGAATAACTGCCCAGGATCGCGATGACGATGCCGATCAGGCTCGACCAGAAACTGATCTCCAGGCTGAACTGCATGGCCTGGCGATAGAAGCGCGAGTTGAACGCCTTGACGAAGTTGTCGATGCCCCAGCCGGCGTCCGAATACAGGCTATTGATCGCGACCCACGCCAGCGGCGCGATCTGAAACGCGATGAAGAACAGGGCAAAGGGCACCAGGCACAAGAGGCCCAGCCATTTACCGCGACGCTGTGAACTCACTTGAGCACCTCTTTGCAGACAGGTTTGTCGTGGGGCACGCCGAGCAGCTCACAGACCGTGCCGCAGATCTCGGTCTGTTTCGGTTGCGCGTCGGGGTCGAGGCTGAAGGCGTCGCCGATGACGAACAGCGGCACCTCGCGCTCTTCGGGCAGGATGCCGTTGTGGGAGCGGTCGTTGTTCATGCCGTGGTCGGCGGTCACCAGTACCTGGTAACCGGCGTCGAGCCAGCGCTGCAGGTATTCGGCGAGGATGATGTCGGCCGAGCGCGCGCTGTTGCGGTATTGCGGGGTGTCGAGGCCGTGCTTGTGCCCGGCGTCGTCGATGTTCATCGGGTGGATGAACAGGAAATTCGGCCGGTGCGCGGTTCGCAGATGCTCGGCATCGTCGAACAGGTGGGAATCGGGGTAGTGATCGACGTAGTAGAAATGACCGTGCTGGATCGGCAGGTCGACGTCATCGGTGTGGCGATCACGGGCGGCAATGAAGGGGCTGCGGTTGTACAGCTCGCTGATCCAGTGATAGGCCGCGGCCGCGGTGTTCAGCCCGGCAGCGGCGGCGTAATGGAACACGCTACGCTGGTTGGACAGGCGCGAAACATGGTTGTGCACGATGCCGCTGTCGATGGGTGCGACGCCTGTGAGGATGCATTCGTAGAGCGGGCGGGACAGGGCAGGGAGTTCACATTCCAGCTTGTACAAGGCGGCGCGACCCGCATTGCGGTAAGCCAGCAGATGCCCCATCGCATGCTGCGCCACGCTGAAGCTCAGGCCGTCCAGCAGGATGAGGATGACATTGTGTTTCATACTCGCTCCGGGGATCGAGGGGCGATGTGGAATGATGTCTGTGGGAGCCGGCTTGCTGGCGAATGCGTCTGGTCAGAGACACCCATGTTGACTGACCCACCGCATTCGCCAGCAAGCCGGCTCCCACAAAAGCGGGAGCGCCGGTGAGCGAATTACTGCATTTCGACGATGACCTGCTCGTTCCACTTCTGCGGCAGGGCTTTCGAGGTTTTTTCCCACGCGTCTGCGTTTTTGATCGGCTGCGGATTGGCCTTGACGTACTGCTCGGACGGGATCAGGTTTTTCGCGATTTCTTCCGGCAGTTTCAGGCCGGTTTCAGCGCGAATCGGACGGGCATTGCCTTTGGCGAGGTTGATCTGGCCTTCGTCACTGAAGATGTATTCGCGGGTCAGCTTGGCGGCGTTCGGGTGCTTGGCGTATTTGTTGATGATGGTGGTGTAGCCGGATTTGACCGAACCATCGGAGGGAATCAGCACCACGTAGTCATCCGGGTTGGCCATCTTGGCCTTGTAGCTCAGGCCGTTGAAGTCCCATACCACACCCACTTCCACTTCGCCTTTTTCCATGGTCTGGATGGTCGGGTTGTTGATGCCCAGACGCTTCTGCTTCGCCAGTTCGGTGAACAGCTGCAGGCCCGGCTCGATGTTGGTTTCGTCGCCTTTCATGGCGATAGCAGCGGCCAGTACGCCGTTGGCGGCCTGGGCGGCGGTACTCACGTCACCGATGGTGACCTTGTATTTGCCGGTCTTAAGGTCAGCCCAGGATGTCGGTACGTCGGAGCCATGCAGCAGCTTCTTGTTGACGATGAAGGCGATGGTGCCGGTGTAGGCCAGCGCCCAGTGACCGTCCTTGTCCTTGGCCCAATCCGGAATCTGATCCCAGGTGGTCGGCTTGTACGGCTGGGTCACGCCCTTGGTAACGGCGATCGGACCAAAGGCCGCACCCACGTCACCGATGTCGGCGCTGGCGTTGTCTTTTTCGGCGTCGAACTTGGCCACTTCCTGGGCCGAGCTCATGTCGGTGTCCATGTGCACCAGACCGTACTTGGCGGTCAGGTCGGTCCAAGTGCCTTTCCAGTTCGCCCAGTCATCGGGCATGCCCACACTGTTGATCGCGCCTTCAGTCTTGGCTGCGGCTTCCAGCGTCTTGAGGTCGGTGTCCGCGGCCATGGCCGATGTGCTCAGCGCGATGGCCGAACCCAGGAGTGATGCCAGCAAAAGGTGTTTCATTCGAAGCTCCTTTGTGCACTTCTCGACGTTGATTTGGAAAGGGTCGGTGAAGTGTTGGTTGCGGGTGGTGGTGTCTAGTGGTTTGGTCTAGGTCAGCAATACCTGAGCCAAGTTAGGCCAGTCTCATGACACTTTCGTGTCTGGACCGACTTTTGCTGAGCTTCGCAAGGGCTTGCGCCCGGCGATGGGTGATGCCGTGGAATAAGCGTAGACCATGGCCAAGTCGCTGATCTGAAAAGGCTAATTTCTTTTTATTGCCTGATTTATCAAGCGGATCGCGCTGGAATGTCACGCAACAGTCATCTAGTCTGCCTACGCTCTAGAGCACTGAAACGGGCCTTCCCGCTGCAGATCGTGCCCCCGAATCGCACTGGTCTAGTCCAGATAGGTAACGTAATGCGCCAAGATGTGCCACGAGCGGTGACGACCATTTGCCACGCCTTGCAGGAGCAGATCGAGCACGGTCTGTTGCCCCCCGGCAGCAAACTCCCCGCCGAACGCAAACTCAGTGAAGTCTTCGACACCACGCGCATCACCCTGCGCGAGGCGCTAGTGCAATTGGAGGCGCAGGGGCTGATTTATCGCGAGGAGCGGCGCGGCTGGTTCATCTCGCCGCCACGCCTGGCTTACGACCTGATGCGTCGCAGCCACTTTCACGCGATGGTCGAGGCGCAGGGGCGAGTGCCTGCGACTCAAGTGATCTCCGCGCGCCTGCAACCGGCCTCGGCCGCGATCTGCGGCTTGCTCCAATTGCCGGCGCTGTCCAGCGTGATCCAGATCTGCCGCGCTCGCCGCATCGACGAGCGCCTGGTGCTGTATGTCGAGCATTACCTCAACCCCGAGTTTTTTCCGCAGATTCTGGATTTCGACCTGAATCAGTCACTCACCGAACTGTACGCCCGCCATTACGACATTCGTTACGGTCAGGTGCGGTTCGAGATGGTGCCGACGGCGCTACCCGTTGAGGCAGCGGCGGCGTTGAAGGTGTCCATCGGTAGCCCCGGTTTGCGCATTGCCAGGGTCAACCATGACCAGCGGGGAAGGTTGATCGATTGCGATCTGGAGTATTGGCGGCACGATGCGATTCACGTGAGCGCGGTGGTGGGGGAGTTGTAGGGGCGTTGACGAACAGCTATCGCGCTTCTGGCCGAAGGCCGTGGGAGCCGGCTTGCTGGCGAATACGGTGGATCAGCGACATCGTGAGTGGCTGACCCACCGCTTTCGTCGGAACGCCGCCCGCACAAAGCCGTCTCCCACAGGGGATATTCATATGCAGGTCATGCTCTGTTGTTTCGATGACCTACAAATCAATCACCAGATCCGACGTCGGCCTGCTGCAACACAACAACCGCAACCCCTTGTCGATCTCGCGCTGGCGAATCCCGCCGTTGTGGTTCATCTCGACCGTCCCCTGCAGCAGCGCCGTCTTGCAGGTACCGCACACGCCCTGGCTGCAGGAGGATGGCACGATTGCGCCGGCCTTCTTCGCCGCCGACAGCACCGTCTGGGTCGCAGGCATGCTGAAGGTTTTGCCGGAGCGGGAGAGGGTGACCGTGAACAGCGTTTCGCCCTGTTCGACGACCGGCGCCGCTTCAATCAACGGTGTTTCCACCAGCGCGGCGATATCGAAGCTCTCCTGGTGATAGTGCTGAAAGTCAAAACCACCGTTCTTCAGCAGTGCCTTGACCGCGCCCATGTAGCCTTGCGGCCCGCAGGTAAATACCTCGCGCTGCTTGAAATCCGGCACTGACTCGCTCAACAGCTCCAGACTCAAACGCCCCACCGGCCCCGTCCAGTCCGTATCCGCACCCAGCGCTTCACAGATGTTCAACACGCGCAATCCGGGCATCAGGGCCTGCATGCGCGTGAGCTCTTCATCAAAGACGATGTCGGAAGGCGTCCGCGCGCTGTGTACGAAAACGATGTCCAGTTGGGCGGCCATGTCAAAGCCCGCGCGGGTCATCGACATCAAAGGCGTGACCCCGGAACCCGCCGAGAGGTACAGCAGCTTTTTCGCTGGATGCCCCACCGGCGTGAAGCTGCCCGCCGGGCCTGACGCGCTGAGCGTATCGCCTGCGCGCAGGTTGTCGTGCAGCCAGTTCGACACCACCCCGTTGGGCACACGCTTGACCGTGATCGAAAACGAGAAAGGCCGCGTCGGCGAGGACGACAGCGTGTAGCAACGGGCGATGGTCTGCCCGGCGATCACCGGCGAAATCGTGATGAACTGCCCCGGCTCGAAACTCAGCGCGCTGAAATCCGCACAACGAAAGCTGAAGGTTTTCACATCGTGGGTTTCGTCACGCACATCGCAGCACAGCAGGGTTTTCTGTTCGCCACTGTTCCACTGCGCGCCATACGCGCTCCAGGTGTCCGGGTCTGTGAAGCGCTGTTGCGAGGAAGCGTTACCGATGCTGGTAGGCAGAGTCTCGAATCGGGTCATGATCATTTCTCACACACCGTGGGCCGCAAGCCGCGCGGCGTACCAGCGCGAAAATTGATCGACGTAGGATTCGGTGAACGCCGAGAACGGGCCGGGCGAATACGCAGGATCTTGCGTGCCGCTGTGGGTGATCGCGACCAGATCGGCATCCTGCAGGTTGGTGGCGTTCCACACCTCCACCAGTGCGTCGACCTGATAATCCACACCCTCAACGGCATCGGCATTCACCAGCCATTTGGTGCGCACCAGGGTTTTGTCCGGGGCGAGGGGAATGATGTAGGAAATCACCGCGTGATCGCTCATCACGTGGGTCCAGGAGTTGTGGGTCCACAGGTGCACATCGCCCAGATCGCGGCGGGACAAATCGCCAAACAGCCTGGTACAGGCGACTCGGGTGTCGAGGGTTTGCGACTCACCGTTGCCAGCAATCACCAAACGCTGCGTACGAAATTGCGTCACGGCGTCGACGTCCAGATGCTCCACGGCGTCGCAGACAAAGCCTTGGTCTTCCCAGCTTTTCTTCGCAGCGGCGTTACGCTGTTCGTACTCATCCAGCGCGTGCAGCGACTCTTCGCTAAGCCCCTCGGCGCAGAAACCAAAGTCTTCCGGCAGGAACGACGCGGTTAACTCCGGGTGAGTGCCTGCGCAGTGGTAACACTCGCGGTTATTTTCGATCACCAGTTTCCAGTTACCGTTCTCGATGATCTCCGACTCATGGGCAATCTTTGTATGCGTCATGTTGTAGGGAGAAAAGCGCGGGGTCATGGTTTCGTCTAAGTAAGCAATATCTTCCGGTGCGTGTTTGCCCAGGCAAACAAATATATGCGCGCCCACTACTTTGGTATGGACGGGAATAAGGCTCCTGCACTTGGCATTGAAATCCTTGCCCATGTGTGCGGCATGTTTGAGGCTGCCGTCCAGGTCATACGTCCATTGATGATAAGGGCACACCAGCATGCCCACGGTCGACTTGCCCGCAGGCTTGAGCCGCGCGCCACGATGGCGACAGACGTTGCGAAATGCCTGAATCTGCTCGTCGTCATCGCGGACCAGAATGATCGAGGATTTGCCGATATCGAGGGTCGATACATCGCCGGGCTCGGCAATGTCTGCCGTGACGCCGACCAATATCCAGTGTTGGGTAAAGAAAATATCCACGTCGTTGTTGAATATATCTTCGCGCCCGAATAACGCGCCGTTCATGCCATGACCGGGTGTTCGTGTTTCAACTAATTGGCGATGAGACTCGACGGCGACATTGCTCATGACGGCACCTCACAGGCTGGATCTAATAAGAGTTGTTTGCGTGATGGGGCCAGTATCGAGAGGGCAGAAAAAAGCGTCAACGCGCTATATTTTCAAGTTCGCATAGCTGCAAGTTATGGGTGAAATGTCGGAGGGTCAGACAACTGTTGCTCCCCCCGACCCGTCGCGCAACCAATCGACAAGCCCATGCACCAACGGCGTGGCTTTGCGCCCATTGGGCACGACCACGTAATAGGCATCCTTGGGCCTGACCACAAAAGACGTCAGCCTCACCAGTTCCCCTCGCGCCAGCAGCGGCTCCAGCAAGCGGTTCCAGCCCAGCGCCACACCGTGCCCCTGCAGCGCGGCCTGAATGGTGTCGGTGTACGAGCTGCAGCGCAGCGCATATTTAAGCCGCGGACGTTCGTCGCCCAGCGCCTTGAACCAGCCGTTCCAGGTCATCCAGCCTTCCAGGGTCGCGTCGGAATCGATCAGCTCCACTTGCAGGAAGCCTTCCGCAGACACCGGTGCCGTATGGGTCGCGAGCCAACCTGGCGAGCACACCGGAAACACTTCTTCATCGAACAGCAGAATCGAGGTGCCGTCGTCCCACTTACCATCGCCGTAACGCACCGCCAGGTCGATGTCGTCGCTGCGCAGGTCCGGGGTCAGCATGTGGGTGACCAGACGCAAATGCAGGTTCGGTTGCTCCCGACGCAACGTGCCCAGCCGCGGCAGGATGCGCAGCTGCGAGAACGCCGAGGTGCTGGCGAGCACCACTTCCTGTTCGCTGATACCTTCGTGGATCTTGTCGAACACGCCGGCCACGCGCTGCAGCGATTCGGAGGTCACCGAAAACAGCCTGTAGCCCTCACTGGTGAGCTTGATCGCGCGGTGCAGGCGATGGAACAGGCGGGTGCCGAGGGTCTCTTCCAGAAAGCGGATCTGCTTGCTCACTGCCGCCTGGGTGACCCCCAATTCCTGAGCGGCGAGGGTAAAACTGCTGAGCCGGGCGACGGCCTCGAACACCAGCAATGCCGTCATCGAAGGGATCAGGCGCCGGTAGCCTTTGACCTTCTTCGGGAGCTCGTCGCATTGCATGGTGTCTACGCCTGATTCGGGAAGAGGGGCTGAACGTCATTCGAATGTACACGGATGTACATCAAGAAATCAGGGGCGTACAGTTCATTCACTCACAATCGAACAAAGGCGACATCAGATGTCGGTATCAGGCAAGGAACGAGGCAAATCCCAGGACTCCGGGTGGCGCGGTTCGGCCGAAGGATGGCTGGAAGCGGCCTACGATGCCTTGAAGGAATCCGGTGTGGACGCCGTTCGCGTCATGCCCCTGGCCAAGCGCCTCAATCTGTCGCGCACCAGCTTCTACTGGTTCTTCCAGGACCGCGAGCAATTGCTCGCTGCGCTGCTGGCGCGCTGGAAAGACAACAACACCGGCGGCATGGTCAAGCAATCCGAAAGCTACGCGGAAAACATCACCGAAGCGATCCTCAACGTCTTCGAATGCTGGCTGAACCCCGAGCTGTTCGATTCGCAGTTCGAGTTCGCCGTGCGCAGCTGGGCGTTGCAGTCCGAGGAAGTCGCCTCGGAAATCGCGGCGGCGGACGACTCGCGTATCAACGCACTGGCGGCGATGTTCCGCCGCTTCGGCTACGACCCCGACGCCGCTGACACACGAGCGCGGACGATTTATCTGACGCAGATCGGCTACATCTCGATGAAGACCAACGAAGACATCACCGAGCGTTTCAGACGCATCCCTCACTACGTCGCAATTTTTACCGGCAAGGCGCCGAAGAAGCGTGAACTCGATCGCTTCTATGGCGCGTTTGGTTATGCCGAAAAAGAGCCGGGCGAGTTCGTGCCATTGGCCGAGACCTTCGAGGAGACGGCCCACAGTGAGTAAGCGTATCGGCATCATCGGCGGCACCGGCTGGCTCGGCGGGGGATTGGCTCAGGCGATGCTGGACAGCGGTTTCATCGAGGCTGAGCGGCTGTTTTTATCCAACCGTTCCGGCCGTCACTCGCTGACGCAAACCGGCGCCCATGTGCTGGCGGACAATCAGGCCTTGGTTGACGCTTGTGACGTGGTGATCCTCTCCGTGCGCCCCGAGCAGTTCAAGGCGCTGAGCGTCAAGGCGCCGGGCAAGCTGGTCATTTCGCTGATGGCAGGCGTCACGGCGCAGGCGATCAGCGCGGCCACCGGCGCGTCTATGGTCGTGCGGGCGATGGCCAATGCGGCGGTTGAGATCAGGCAGTCGTTCACGCCCTGGTATTGCGCTCAGGCGTTGGGTGCGGTTGAGGTGGCGTTCATTCAAGGGCTATTTGAATGCGTGGGCACGGCCAGCCGGTTGCCGACTGAAGAAGGTATCGATTACCTGAGTGCGCTGTCCGGCACCGGGCCTGCGTTTCCCGCACTGTTGATGACTGCACTGACGCAGCAGGCGGTGAGGGCTGGCATTCCTGAAGACGTCGCCCGGCAGGCGGCGAAAGGGGTGGTGGTGTCGGCCAGCCAGTTGCTGGTCAATCACGATCCACAAGAAATGATCGATTCGCTGGTGGCTTATAAAGGTGTCACGGCAGCGGCGTTGCGGAGCCTGATCAATGCGGGGTTTGAAGAGCAGATCGGTCGTGCGGTGCAGGCCGGGGCCGATATCGCACGCAAAGGAATGTGATCGGCCTAGTAGCAGCACGGCTTGCGGGGGCGTACTCAAGCTCATTGGTTTTTGTAGGAGCGCGCTTGCCCGCGATAGCGGTGTGTCAGCCCATGAAAATGGCACAGACACATTGCAATCGCGGGCAAGCGCGCTCCTACAGTGAACGTTTCATGTCATCCAACACAGTGTGTGCTGATCTCCACTAGAGATCCTTCACCAGCCGCAACGCATCATAAATCGCCGCGTGGGTATTACGCGCCGCCACCGCATCGCCAATCCGGAACAGCTGGAAACGCCCCGCAGGGTTGGTCACCAGGTTCTGCGCTTTCCCGGCGATCAGATCATGCTGCTCCACCGCGCCCTCGTTGCTCGAGAGTGGGCGCAACTCGAAATACAGCTCGTCCATCGGCAGGGTGCCGTGGTTGATCACCACCTGATCGACGATGCGTTCCTTGTTGACCTTGCCGTAGTCGCTGCCGAAGATCGCCGCCAGCTTGCCGTCGCGCCGCTTCACGGCTTCCACGCGATAAGTCACGGTGAACACCACATCCAGGTCCTGCAGGCTGCGCATGTAGGGCACCAGGTTCATGGCCATGACCTCGGGCGAGAAGGCGCGATCCGGGGTGACGATTTCCAGCCGCGCGCCGCTCTGGGCGATGACTTCAGCCGCTTGCAGCGCCGCGTGATCGCCAGCGTCGTCGAAGATCAGCACGTTCTTGCCCGGTTTCGCGTCGCCGGAAATGATGTCCCAGGCCGAAACCACCAGCTCATTGCCTTCCTTCAGCACCTCGGTGTCGGGCAGCCCGCCGGTGGCGACGATCACCACGTCGGGTTCAAGGTCCAGCACCGTTTGCCTTTCGGCCCAGGTGTTGAACTGGAACTTCACTCCCAGCCGCTCGCATTGGGCCATGCGCCAGTCGATGATGCTGATCATCTCGCGGCGACGTTCGCTCAGGGCCGTCAGGCGAATCTGCCCGCCCGGTTGATCCGCCGCTTCCAGCACCGTTACGTCATGCCCACGTTCGCCCGCCACCCGCGCCGCTTCCAGCCCGCCGGGGCCTGCGCCGATGACCACGACCTTGCGCTTGATCGCAGCCTTGGGGATTTCGTGGGGCATGGTGGTCTCGCGACCGGTGGCAGCGTTGTGGATGCAATACGCAGCGCCGCCCTGATAGATGCGGTCCAGGCAGTAATTGGCGCCGACGCAGGGGCGAATCTCTTCCTCACGTTTTTCGATGATCTTGCGCACGATGTGCGGGTCGGTCATATGCGCGCGGGTCATGCCCACCATGTCGACCTTGCCGGACGCGATGGCGTGGCGCGCGGTGGCCACGTCCGGGATCTTCGCCGCGTGAAAGGTCGGGAAGCCTGTGGCGGCGCGGATCTCGCCCGCGAAATCCAGGTGCGGCGAGTTGCGCATGCCCTGAATCGGAATCACGTCGGTGAGCCCGGCATCGGTGTCGATGTGGCCTTTGACGACGTTGAGAAAATCTACCAGCCCGCTGTCCTTGAGCATGTGGGAGATGGCGATGCCGTCCTCGGCGCCAAACCCGCCCGGCAAATCTTCGTCGCCGGTGTAGCGCACGCCCAGCAGGAAGTCTTCGCCGCACTGCTTGCGGATGCCGCGCAGGATGTCGAAGGTGAAACGCAGGCGGTTTTCCAGCGAGCCGCCATAAGGGCCTTCGAGGGTGTTGGTCAGCGGCGACCAGAACTGGTCCATCAAGTGGCCGTAGGCCTGAAGCTCAAGGCCGTCCATGCCCGCGGCCTTCATGCGTTCGGCGGCGTCGACGTAGTCCTTGATGATGCGCTGGATGTCCCAGTCTTCCAGCTGTTTGGGAAAGGAGCGGTGGGACGCTTCGCGCCGATGGGAAGGCGACACCACCGGCAGCCAGTCAGCCTTGTCCCAGCGGGTGCGACGGCCCAGGTGCGTCAGCTGGATCATCACCGCCGCGCCGTGTTCGTGGCATTCGTCGGTCAGATCCTTCAGCCAGCCCACCACCTCGTCCTTGTACGCCAGCACGTTGTTGAACACCGGTGGGCTGTCCCGTGAAACCGCCGCCGAGCCTGCGGTCATCGTCAGCGCGACGCCAGCCTTGGCGCGCTCCACGTGGTACGCCCGGTACAGGTCCTTGGGCATGCCGTCCACCGGATAGGCCGGTTCATGGGACGTGGTGATGATGCGATTCCTGAGGGTCAGGTGCTTGATCTTGTAGGGCTGCAGCAGTGGATCGCTGGACATCGTGTTGCGCTCCTCGGGTGAAGGTCAGGCTCGGTTTGAGATGAAATTAGGAGGAATGTACATAGGTGTCAACAAGATCTGACGCAGGTGTACATTCCGCTTGCGTCCCTGTCGAGTGTGTGGATAAGATCGGCGCAACAGCTGGCCAAGACTGGCGTGATTCACTCTCTTCACTGCCACACCCGGTAACACCCATACACAACAGGGGAGATGCACGATGGTTGCTTATTCGCCGTATAAGAAAAAAAGTATTGGTTGGTTAGCAGGGGTCGCCTTGACGACTGTGAGTCTGTTCAGCCACGCCGCCGATCAGCCGCCGGTGCGCATCGGATGGGTCAACTGGTCGGACACCGAGATCACGGTCAAGCTGGCCACGCTGGTGCTGGAAGATCAGCTCAAGCAGCCGGTCAAACTGGTCATGGCCGACATTGGCATCCAGTTCCAGGCCATGGCCAATGGCAACATCGACATGATCCCGATGGTCTGGCTGCCGGGCACCCACAAGGCCTTCTACGACAAGTACAAGGACAAGATCGAAGACCTGGGCGTGTTGTATGAAGGGCGGATCGGCATGGCGGTGCCGGACATCGTGCCGGCCAGCGAAGTCTCAAGCCTGGCCGATCTGAACAAGCCGGGCATCAGCGAGAAGTTCGACGGCAAGATCCTCACCTCCGAAGTGGGCAACGGGCAGTACAAGCTCACCGAGAAGGTGCTCAACGACAAGAAGATCGTTGACTACAAGATGGTGGCTTCTTCGGAAACCGGCATGTTGAGCGAGCTGGATCGCAATCTGAAACGCGGCAAGTGGTCACTGGTCAACGCCTGGAGCCCGCACTGGATGTTCTCCAAATACCCGCTGCGTTATCTGGATGACCCGGAGCATCTGTTCGGCGGCGCGGAGCAGATTCACGCCTTCGCCCGCAAGGGGTTTAGCAAGCAGTATCCGCAGGTGGCGCAGTTCTTCGCGCACTACTCCATCCCCAAGGACGACCTGCAGAAACTAATGCTGGATGCCCGTTCCAGCTCGGCGGAAAAGGTCACCGCCGACTATTACGCGGCCAACAAACAGCGCTTTGCGGCGATGTTCACGGACAACACCACGGCGTCGACGAAGCGTTGATCTGAAGCGATGCGCGGGACCCTGTCGCAGTCCGGCTTGCCGGCGGCAGCGACCACACGGATGTTGCTGGTGAGCCGGACTGCTACAGGGGTTCCGCGTTTTGCGGGCGGATCAGCCCGCCGTCTCGTCCTTCTTCCCGCGAACCCCGCTCACACTGCCGCCACTGGTGCTGACCTGCACGTTCAGGCGCGGTGTGGCCAGGTCCATTCCGGCTTCATCCAGGTAGCGCTTGAGCGACAGGTTGAACGCCCGCGACACTTCCCATTGCTTGATCGGCGCGGTCTTGAAGCGCGCACGCAGGATGGCGTTGCCCGACTCGAAACTCTCCACCCCCTGAATCTCCAGCGGCGACCAGATGTTGCGCCGTTGCAGCGGATCGGTGCGCATCTTCTGGCCGACGTCCCGAATCATCTTCAGCGCATCGTCGATGTTCATGTTCGACGGAATGGCGATACGGAAGATCGCGTAGCCGAACTCGCGGGAGTAGTTCTGGATGCTTTTGATCTCGCTGAACGGGATCGTGTGCACGATGCCATCAATGTCGCGCAGGCGCACGGTGCGGATGGTCAGGCCCTCGACTGTGCCCAGATGACCGCCGACGTCGACGTAGTCATCGATGGCCAGGGAGTCCTCGATGATGATGAACAGACCCGTGATCAGATCCGCCACCAGCGACTGCGCACCAAAACCGATGGCCAGACCGATCACACCGGCACCCGCCAGCAGTGGCGTGACGTTCATGCCCATGTTGGCCAGCGCGACGATCACCGCGATGATGAAAATGGTCACGAACAGCACGTTGCGGATCAGCGGCATCATCGTCTGCGCGCGAGCGTTGGCCAGGCCTTTGCGCGAGCGGGTAAGGGCGTGATGGATCGCAGTGTCGGCCAGAATCCACACCAGCCAGGCGAACATCAATGTGGTCGCAAGACCTGCGATGCGCACGCTGATGTCGTGGCCGTCACCTTCAGAAAAACGGATCAGTGACAGGCCCCAGACCCGCAGGCCCAGCTCGATGAACAGCAACCAGACCAGCAGGTGCGCCACGGTGTAAAAGAAGCTTTTCAAGCGATCCGAATACAGCGCATGGCGTTTGTGGCCGTGGACGGGCTTTTGCGAATGACGCCGCACCAAGCCATTGATGACCATGCACAGCACCAGTAAAACGGTGCAGATCAATGACTGACGCAAGGCCGTGCTGGTATCGCCCGCCGAGAAGAACGTGGCGAACAGCGAGACACCCACCAGCACCAGCGCGGGCAGGTACCAGAAACTGCCGATGATCTCGATGGTGTCGCTCAGGGCCCGGCGTTTCAGGCGTCTGGCCAGTGGCTGGTTGCGGATCAGGTGCGCGATGGGACGACGGAAACGAATGATGAACAGGCCCGTGGACACCGCCGCCATGACGTTGGCCAGGGTCGCCGTGGTGTGCGCCAGATGCACGCCCAGGCTTGCGACCAGCCGCGGATCGCTCAGGGCTTCACCGAACGCGGCGAAACTGCCGATCCACCACAGCGGCCGAAACGCCTGATGGCGCAGGATGTACAGCGCCTGATGACGATGAGGACCGTCGAGCAGGGAAAACGCAATCACGCAGATCGCCGAGAACAGCGTGCCGACCACCAGCGCATAGGCCAGCACCATCGCCAGATCACGACCCAGCGAGGGCGGCAGGGAATAGCTGAGGTATACGGTGATCACCAACGCAATCAGCCACGGCCCCAATTTACGTAGGGCGAAGCGCAGCATGTCGGTAGGACGTGGGTGCTGCGGCAACTCTTCCGATAACCCGAAACGCACCCGCACCCGATGGCTGAGCCAGATCAGCGCGGCCGCCAGCAGGCTCCACAGGGCAATCACCACGGCGAAGCTGAAGATGATCGGCCACCACTGATTGGCCGGCAGCATCAGGTCCATCAGCTCCTGCTCGGCCAGGGAAATCTCGTCCACCCAGCGACTGACGGGGCTGTCGTTTCCGGTGAACTGCTTCTCGAATTCCGACAGGGTGCTGCCGATCAGGCCCAGCACGCCTTGCTCGGCGGCGGGTTGAGCTTTTTTCGTGACGTCGCGCAGCTTCTTCAGGTCGTCGAGCAACTTGGCGCGTTGCTGATCGTTTTCAAGGGAGGTGATCACCTCATCCAGCGACTGGCCCAGGGGCTCCTGCGCTTGCGGTTGGGCTTTCTGACCGCTCAACAGGCTGGGCAGCCCGGCGGCCTGGGTGAACGCGAAGGGGAACAGCGCCAGCAGACAGATCAGCAGCAGGCGCGACAGGGTGCAGGTGCGGGAAAAGGCAGTCACCGGGTCATCAACCTCAGTCGGCAGGGGCGTTACATCACATCGTGGAAGCCCGCACCAGGCAGGCTCCCACAGTAGGCATTGGCCATCAGGTCGGGGAGTGCCCGCGCGATGGTCTTACGGCAGTTCTGCACTGGCATAGAACGCCGTCAGCACCTTGACCAGATGCGCGAGGTCCTGGCTGCCGGCCAGTTCGCGGATCGAGTGCATGGCGAAGGTCGGCAGGCCAATGTCCACGGTGCGCACGCCCAGGTGACCGGCGGTGATCGGGCCGATGGTCGAGCCGCAGGCCATGTCGCTGCGTACCACGAAGCTCTGCACCGGGACTTCTTCGGCCATGCACAGATGGCGGAAGAACCCGGCGGTTTCGCTGTTGGTGGCGTAGCGCTGGTTGCTGTTGACCTTGATCACGGGGCCGGCGTTGAGTTTCGGGCCGTGGTTGCCGTCGTGTTTCTCGGCGTAGTTGGGGTGCACGCCGTGGGCGTTGTCGGCGGAAATCAGCAGCGATTTCTGCACGGTACGCACGTAGTCGTCGCCTTCTGGCAGCAGACGCTGCAGCACTTGCTCCAGCATCGGGCCGTCAGCGCCGCAGGCCGAGGTCGAACCGACTTCTTCGTGGTCGGTGCAGACCAGCACGCAGGTTTCTTCGCCTTCGGCATTGAGCAGCGCCTGCAGGCCAGCGAAGCACGACAGCAGGTTGTCCAGCCGCGCGCCGGCGATGAAGTCGCCATTGAGGCCAATGACCGCAGCGCTCTGGGTGTCGTAGAAACTCAGCTCGTAATCGAGCACCACGTCGGCGTTCAGGCCGTGCTCACGAGCCAGTTGGTCGGTCAGCAGCGCGCGGAAATCGGCACGTTCATCACCTGCCACCTGGGCGAGGATCGGCGGCAGTTCGTTCTGCGCGTTGATCGGCCAGCCTTCGTTGGCGGCGCGATTGAGGTGGATCGCCAGGTTGGGGATGATCGCGATCGGTTGCTTGAAGTCGATCAGCTGGCTCTCGACCTTGCCGTCTCGACGAAAGGTGACGCGGCCGGCCAGCGACAGGTCGCGGTCGAACCACGGGGCGAGCAGGGCGCCGCCATAGACTTCAACGCCGAGCTGCCAGAAGCCCTGGCGTTGCAGTTCAGGCTGCGGTTTGACCCGCAGGCACGGGCTGTCGGTGTGGGCCCCGACCAGGCGGATACCGCCGAGCAGGGGCGACAGACGGCCGAGTTTGAAGGCGACGATGGAGGAGTCGTTGCGGGTGACGTAGTAGCGGCCACCGGCTTCGGTGCGCCATGGCTCGCGTTCGTCCAGGCGCTGAAAACCTGCGCCTTCGAGACGTTGCACCAGGGTTGCAGTGGCGTGAAACGGGGTGGGAGAGGCCTTGAGAAAGTCGATCAGGCCTTGGTTCAACTCTTCGCGCATAAGTTACTCCAGACAGCAATGGCGGGAGTTTACAGGCCTATTACGGTAGGAGCGAGCCTGGTATTGGGGGGTATTGGAATAGGGTGAATATCCGTTATTCGGGGTGACGCGAATATTGGTTCCGCTCTTACAGCGGGTCACTTTTGGCAAAGGCGCCCCAAAAGTAACCAAAAACGCTTTGCTCCTGGTTTGGCCTCTCCTTCGTCGAGGTTCCCTCACTCCGGCGATGTTCCGTGGGCACGCCGCCATCCGCCATCCATGGCGGGGGGCGGCTAGCGCGACATCCATGTCGCGCTGCCCACTCCACATCGCCTGCGTTCGGCCTGCACCCAAGTCGCGTTCTGCGGCGTCTGGTCTATCGCGCACAAAGAGCAACATCCAAAGCGAACGCAGATTTGTTTAGCCCCCGATCCCCTGTAGCAGTCCGGCTTGCCGGCGGTGGCGATTTCACGGGCGCTACCGCCGGCAAGCCGGGCTGCTACAGAAAAGCGCGCACGTCTCAGGCTTCTGCTTTGGTTTTTGATCTTCATACGCGATAGCCCAGACGACACCAATCGCGACTTGGGTGCAGGCCGAACGCAGGCGGTGCTCTGTGGGTCGAGCGGCATGGATGCCGCGAGAGCGCCGCTAGGACATGGATGTCCGTTCGGCGCGGGCCCACGGAGCATCGCCGGAGCTGAGGGAACCCGACGAAGGAGGGCCAAGCCAGGAGCAAAGACACTTGGTTACTTGGTGTCTTTTCAAGTAACTCGCCGGAGGCGAAACAGGTCTGCCGTTAGGCAGAACAAAAGCAGCGCCACTGAATGAATGAATATCCACCCAAACCACAGCGCCGCTTAAAAAAAACAAAACCCATCAAAACGGCGCCGGACACTCAAACCGCATCCGCTCTTTGGTCACCGGATGCGTAAACGTCAACATGCTCGCATGCAGACACAACCGCGGATACGCCGCCAGCGCCTCGGGATGCGCGTACAACCCATCCCCGAGTAACGGATGCCCGATCGACAACATATGCACCCGCAACTGATGCGAACGCCCGGTAATCGGCGTCAGCTCCACCCGGCAGTGCGTCTCATGACGCTCCAGCACCTTCCAGAACGTCAACGCATGTTTGCCGAACTCATGATCCACCACATGCCGAGGCTTGGTCGGCGGGTCATAACGCAACGGCAAATCGATACTGCCACTGTCCAGCTCAGGTTGCCCCCAGGCGAGTGCCGTGTAGGCCTTTTCGGTTTCCCGGTCGTGAAACTGTCGGGACAGCTCACGGTGCGTATCGGCATCGCGCGCCAGGAGGATGATCCCGGAGGTCTCCCAGTCCAGCCGATGGACGATCAGCGCGTCGGGATAGCCGTTCTCCTGCAGGCGCGTGATCAGGCAATCCTTGTTGTCGTCGGCGCGGCCAGGCACCGAGAGCAGCAGGGTGGGCTTGTTCACCACCAGCACGGCATCGTCCTGATGGAGAATGTGAACATTGGACAGCGGCATCGAACAGCCTCGTAACGAAAGCAATCTCAGAGCAGAAATCGGCGTAGATACAAACGCCAACGGCGGCTCGCTCGCCCTCATCCCGGTGAAGGGATCAGGACGACCGAGCCGCCGTGGCGACTGCCTGATCGATTAACGATCAGGCAGGGTGATGTTGAGTTCCAGGATCGAGTAGCTGCCCTCGTTGTCGAGCGCAACCTGCACTTTATCGTCCTCGATCTGGACGTATTTACGAATCACTTCGACCAGTTCCTTCTGCAAGGCAGGCAGGTAATCCGGGGTACTGCGTTGGCCGCGTTCATGCGCCACGATGATCTGTAGACGCTCTTTCGCGACCGATGCGGTACTGGGCTTTTTGTTGGCACGAAAGAAGTCAAAAATGTTCATTAGTTACCCCCGAACAGGCGTTCGAAAAATCCTTTTTTCTGTACGTCCAGGAAGCGGTGCTCGCGATCTTTGCCCAACAGGCGGTCGACGGCATCGCTGTACGCCTGACCGGCGTCGCTCTGGTCGTCGAGGATGACCGGCACGCCCTGGTTGGATGCCTTGAGCACCGCCTGGGATTCTGGAATCACGCCTAGCAGGGTGACGGCCAGGATTTCCTTGACGTCTTCCACGCCCAGCATTTCGCCCTTGCTGACGCGCTCAGGGTTGTAGCGGGTCAGGAGCAGGTGCTCCTTGATCGGGTCTTCGTTGCGCTCGGCGCGACGGGATTTGCTGGCCAGAAGGCCCAGCATGCGGTCCGAGTCACGAACCGACGAGACTTCAGGGTTGGTCACCACGATCGCTTCGTCGGCGAAGTACATCGCCAGGTGAGCGCCCGTTTCGATACCGGCAGGGGAGTCGCAGACGATGTACTCGAAGGATTCCTTGAGTTCCATCAGGACCTTTTCCACGCCGTCTTTGGTTAGCGCTTCCTTGTCACGGGTCTGGCTGGCGGCCAGCACGTACAGGCCTTCGATCTTCTTGTCCTTGATCAGGGCCTGTTGCAGGTTGGCTTCGCCGTTGACCACGTTGACGAAGTCATACACCACGCGACGCTCGCAACCCATGATCAGGTCGAGGTTACGCAGACCGACGTCGAAGTCGACGATGACTGTTTTGTGGCCGCGCAGTGCGAGGCCGGTACCGATAGCGGCGCTGGTGGTGGTCTTGCCCACACCACCCTTGCCGGATGTAACCACGAGAATCTTGGCCAAGGTGTTTCACCCCTAGAGGAAAAGGACAGTTAGTCCCTGAAGAGCCCCGCCGGATGCCGCTACGGACGAGCAAAGAAGGAAACATTGAGCCGGAGAGGGCTTCCCTGTTCGAAAAAACCGCAGTTTTTCCGGATTTCCTACGTCCTTTGCTTCGATTTCACGACGAATCAGCGTGGCTTTGAAAATGGCGCAGTATCCGTTAAAGGCGGACGATGTTCAACACGTCGCCAGACAGACTGACTTGTACCCCGGCGCCCCACAGAGGGTCGCGTCGCAGGTCTTCGGCGACCTTGTACTGGCCTGCGATGGAGACCAGTTCGGCGACCATCTGCTGGCAGAAAATACGGGCTTTGGTATCGCCCTTGATGCCAGCCAGTGCGCGACCCCGCATGGGGCCATACACATGGATGTTGCCATCGGCGAGAAGTTCCGCACCGGGACTGACCGAGGAAATCACCACAAGGTCCGAACCTTGCGCGTAAATCTGCTGCCCGCCGCGCACGGGAGCCGTGATTATCTTGGTCGGCTTGATTAAAGGCTCCGGCGGTTTTTCCACCACTTCGGGCTTTTTCTTTATTTCGCCTTCCGTCGGATCGAGCGGTCTTTCCCGCGCACCCGAGGGTGGCAAAACGGGCAGGTCGATGGCGATGGCGGCGGCGATGTCTTCAATACGGTTGGCGCGGATGGCCAGGGTGCGCAGACCGTGATGGCGGCACACGCGCATCATCGCTTGCAGATCGATCGCCCCTTCGTTGGGCGGCAGCTTGTCCAGCGCCAGCACCAGCGGGGTGTTGCTGAAGAAATTCGGCGCCTGGGCGACCTTGGCCGCCAGCTGACGATCCAGCGCTTCAAGGTTGTTGCGGGCCAGTTCCAGCACGGTGATGGCCAGCATGCTGCCCTTCAACTGGAACACGGGTTCCTTGTCTTGCAATTCGATTTGGCTCATGTCGGCATACAGCGGCTTGTCGCTAAAAGTGCCGAGACTTATAACGAGAACGCCCGCGAGTCGCAAGGGAGAGGGCACCTGACGAAGCGTCACAGGCAGCGCCGAACCGATGTAGAATGCCCGCCTTTGCCCTGACGGAAGCTGTAATGGATCGCCCGCGTTTTCGAGCTCACTTTCTTCATCCCCGCTTCTGGCCGCTGTGGCTGGGGCTGGGCTTGCTCTGGCTGATCGTACAATTGCCGTTTCGTGCGCTGGTGATGATTGGTCGCGCGCTGGGCGGGATCATGTACTACTTCGCCACCGACCGTCGCATCATCGCGGCGCGCAATCTCGAGCTGTGTTTCCCGCAGTATTCAAAAGCCGAGCGCAAGCGCCTGCTCAAGGAAAACTTCGCCTCCACCGGCATCGCCTTTTTCGAGATGGCCATGAGCTGGTGGTGGAGCCCGCAGCGTCTGGCCAAACTGGCCCACATCGAAGGGATCGAGCACCTCAAGCAGCCCCATGAGCAAGGGCAGGGCGTAATCCTCATGGCGCTGCACTTCACCACGCTGGAAATCGGCGCAGCCCTGCTCGGTCAGCAGCACACCATCGACGGCATGTACCGCGAACACAAGAACGCCCTGTTCGACTACATTCAGCGTCGCGGCCGCGAACGTCACAATCTGGATTCCATCGCCGTCGAGCGCGAAGACGTGCGCGGCATGATCAAGCAGCTGCGCAAGGGGCGCGCCATCTGGTACGCGCCGGATCAGGATTACGGCGCCAAGCAGAGTATTTTCGTGCCGCTGTTCGGCATTCAGGCTGCCACCGTGCCGGCCACCAGCAAGTTCGCGACCCTGGGCCGCGCGTTGGTGGTGCCGTTCACTCAGGCGCGTCTGGCCGATGGCAGCGGTTACAAGCTTGTGATCCATCCGCCGCTGGCCGATTTCCCCGGCGAGAGCGATGAGGCCGACTGCATCCGCATCAACCAGTGGGTCGAGCGCGCCGTTACCGAATGCCCCGAGCAATACCTGTGGGCGCATCGGCGTTTCAAGAGCCGGCCACCGGGCGAGCCGAAGCTGTACGAGAAGCGTGGTTGAACACGAGAGCTGAGCCTATATGACGACAAGCGCAACAGAACAAAAACCAGTCAACAGCGCTTCAAACACCCCGGTCGGCCTGGAATCGGTCACCGGGTTGATTCTTTCCGGCGGCGGTGCCCGGGCGGCCTATCAGGTCGGGGTACTGGCCGGCATCGCCGACTTGCTGCCGGTGGGCGCGAAGAACCCGTTTCCGGTGATCGTCGGCACCTCCGCCGGCGCCATCAACGCGGTGAAACTCGCCAGCGGCGCCACGCAGTTCCGCACTGCCATTCACGAACTCACCGACTTCTGGCAGAGCTTTCGCAGCCATCAGGTGCTGCGCAGCGACTGGTCGGGGGTGATTCGTCAGGCCTTGCGATTCTTCGGCCGTAGCCTGCTCGGCATTGGTCGCAAGCAGGTGCCGGTGGCCTTGCTCAACAGCTCGCCGCTCAAGGCCCTGCTCACCGAGCGGCTGAACCTTTCCGGCATCGACGAGGCCATCGAGTCTCGCCATTTGCGTGCGGTGGCGGTTACGGCGTTCGGTTATGAGTCGGGGCAGGCGGTGACGTTTTATCAGGGCAAGGGCACCATCGATTCCTGGCTGCGTCATCGGCGCATTGGCTTGCCGACGCGCCTGACGGTCGATCACTTGCTGGCCAGTTCGGCAATTCCGCTGCTGTTCGCCCCGGTGAAACTGGAAGACGAATACTTTGGTGATGGCGCGGTGCGGCAGTCGGCGCCGATCAGCCCGGCATTGCACCTGGGCGCCAATCGCGTGTTGGTGGTGGGCGTCAGCGGCAACCCGCGCGGGCCTGGCGCGAACGTGGCGGTCAAGCGCACGGTCAGCGGCGCTCAGCCGAGTCTGGCGCAGATCAGCGGGCACATGCTCAACAGCACCTTCATTGACAGCCTGGAGAGTGACATCGAGCTGCTGGAGCGACTGAACCTGCTCAGCCGCATGCTGCCAACGCCTCCCGAGCCGTCGCCGCAAATCAGCGAACAGCCCACGCCTGTGCAGTCTCTGGCGCCAGTGGAGGTGCTGGTGATTTCGCCGAGCCAGCCGCTGGATGAAATCGCCGCCCGTCACCGCCGCGAGCTGCCGCCGGCCCTGCGCACGTTTTTGCGCGGACCGGGCGCGACCAAGACCAGCGGGGCAGGGGTGCTGAGTTATCTGCTGTTCGAGTCGGGGTATTGCAGCGAATTGATCGAGCTGGGCCGCCGCGATGCGATGGCGCAGCGCGAGGAGTTGATGCGGTTTTTACGGCTGGATTGATCACGCCGTCAACTTGTCATCGCGAAAATCGCGCAACGCCTGTTCGATCTCTTCGCGGGTGTTCATCACGAACGGGCCGTATTGCACGATCGGCTCGCCCAGCGGTTTGCCTGCGATCAACAGCACCTTGGTGTCGACCGATGCGCTGAGCTGCAGCTCGCCGTTTTCCGACAGCCGCGCCAGACGGCTCGTGCCGAGCTTTTGCGGTTGTCCGGCAATCGCCACTTCGCCTTCGTACACGTACAACAGCACGCGATGGCCTTCAGGCACTTTCGGGCTGACCGACTGCCCGGCCGGGATGTGCAAGTCGAAATACTGCGGCTCGGTGTCCGGACGCTGCACGGCGCCTGCCTGCTGCACCTGCCCGTCGTCGAAGAGTCCTGCGATCACCACCACATCCACGCCGTTCTGCGTGGTGATGCGCGGGATGCGCTCGGGCTGGATATCGTCGTAACCGGCATCGCCCATTTTCGATTTGCCCGGCAGGTTCAGCCACAGCTGAAAGCCGCGCATCACGCCTTCTTCCTGTTCCGGCATTTCGCTGTGAATCACGCCGCGGGCAGCGGTCATCCACTGTACGCCGCCGCCCTGCAAAAGGCCGACATTGCCCATGTGATCCTCGTGGCGCATGCGCCCTTCGAGCATGTAGGTGACGGTTTCGAAGCCGCGATGGGGGTGTGGCGGGAAGCCGGCGATGTAGTCGTCAGCCTTGTCGGAGCCGAACTCATCGAGCATCAGGAAGGGGTCGAACGCCTCGACACCCGGACCGCCAAAGACGCGGGTCAGCTTGACGCCTGCGCCATCCGAGGTCGGCTGGCCGCTCTGCATGGCCAGCACTTTGCGATATTGAGACATGAGGCTCACTCCAGAAGAGGGTGGGAATGGCGCCTATGGTATGCCTGTTGAGGCGATAGATGGGTGACGTTTTTGCGAGGGATTGATCGGGTTGTTAGATGTTTTCGTTGCTGGGCGCGTCCAATGTCGGAGCCGGCTTGCTGGCGAAAGCAGAGTGTCAGAGGACCTTGTGTGTCTGACCCACCGCATTCGCCAGCAAGCCGGCTCCCACAGGACTGTGTTGCCTGAGGCTTATTCGGAAATCTGCAACTTGCGCGCTTCGGTGTACACGTAACGCACTTTTTCATACTCGAACGGCGAGTCCATCTGGCCGTAGCGGAAGCTGGTGGTGTAGCGACGGTCGATGGCACGCAACAGATACAACTCCGGATGATCCTGGCTGACCTGCGCCACGTTCAGGAAATTGATCTGCGATTCGGCGGTGAAGTCGAACACCAGGCCACCGGTGTCGCGCAGGTTCGAAGGCCCGAGGATCGGCAGCACCAGGTACGGCCCGGCAGGCACGCCATAGAAGCCCAGGGTCTGACCGAAGTCTTCGCTCTGTTTGGGCAGGCCCATCCAGGTGGCCGCGTCCCACAAGCCCGCGACGCCAATGGTGGTGTTGATGATCAGACGGCCCGTGGTGTCCAGCGAGCGCTTGCCCTTGAACTGCAGCAGGCTGTTGAGCAGGTTGGGGATGTCGCCCAGGTTGCTGAAGAAGTTGCTCACGCCGGTGCGCAGAAAGCTTGGGGTCACGTACTTGTAGCCGTTGACCACCGGCAGAAACACCCACTCATCGAAGCGGTAGTTGAAGTGGTAGACCCGGCGGTTCCACGATTCCAGCGGGTCGTAGACGTTGAGGGCGTTGAGCGAGGAGCGCTCGAACTCCTGGGCGTCCAGGCCAGGGTTGAATTTCAGCGACTTCAGCGGCTCGGTGAAACCGTCCGGGTTGTCGATTCGTTTGACCGGTTGCGCCTGGGAAACGATCGGCGCGTCGGCCGCGTGAACAGCGCCCGCGCAGAGCAGGGCAGCGATAAGCAATAGACGTTTAGCCACGGAAAAACTCCAGCATGGCGTCGCTGTTGACGCGGTAGTTCATGTTGCCGCAATGACCGCCGTAAGGATAAACGGTCAGGCGATCGCCAAAGGTCTTGCGCAGGAAGCCAAGGTCGCCAGGGCCCAGGATCACGTCGTCGGCGTTGTGCATCACGGCGATCTTCTTGCTGGTGCTCAGGTAGTCCTTGAGGGCGTACAGGCTCACCTGATCGACCAGTTGCAGCAGGCTGCCGCCGTCGGTTCGGGCGCGCCACATCGGGATCACCTGCTCGGTCACGTAGCAGTCGAAGTCGCATTGCAGCGCACGCTTGAGGAACGGCGTCAGGCTGGTGCCTTCGCTGATCGGCGTCTTCGGCGGAGTGATCAGGCCGCGGCGGTTGATCAGGTCCGAGGTGAAGGCGATGTCGGCCGCCGAGAAGCGGAACGAGGTGCCGATCAGCATGGCCATCTGTTCGTTGGACAGGTGCTGCTTGGACTGCTGGAAGTCATAGAGCAGCGCGTCGTTGAGGTCGATGTAGCCTTTTTCGCGGAAGTAACGGGTCAGCTTTTGCAGCACCAGCTCATAGAAAGTAGTGCTGTTGGTGATGCCCTTGACCTCGGTCTGAACCATTTTGTCCAGGTTGGTGATCGAGGTGTAGAGGTTCACCGGCGGGTTGATCAGCAGCACTTTCTTGAAGTTGAAGCTGCGACGGGTTTCGTCCAGCTTGCTGACGAACGCCGCGTCCAGCGCGCCGAGGCTGTAACCGGTGAGGTAGTACTCGGTGACCTGCAGTTTGTTCTGCTGGGCGCGTACGGCCTGCATCACGCGATAGAGGTCTTCGGCGTCTTCACTGGTCACGCCGGGCGTGGCAAAGCGTGAGGCTGCGCTCATGAAGTCGTAGCTGGTAGGCGACGACAGCTGTACGACGTTGTACCCCGCTCCGTAGTACAAACGCTTGAGGTACTCGTTAAGGGTGCTGTTGTACGGCGCGCCGGTGCCTGCGATGAGGAAAATCAGCGGCGCCGGGTGATCCTGCTTGGCCAGGCGGTAACGCAGTTTCTTCACCGCCCAGAAGTTGTCCGGCAGGGTGAATTCGCGATCCGGGCGCAGGGTCAAGCTGTAGTCGTCCTGATCGATGTCGGCGTCGTCCGGAACTTTTGCACGCAAATCTGGAGGTGTCGTGGCGATGGTCGCTTCGAACGGGTTGGTCAGAGGGTAGCCATAGCTGGACGGATCGACATCGACCGCCATCACGGACGCACTCAAGAACAGGCCGCCAGACAGGGCGGCGAGGCGTAGAAAACGAAGCATGACTAAATCCCTTGGGAAAGAAGTGCTGTTGAGATACGCAGGCTATGACCGGAGCGCAATGAAAAAAGTGCCGTAATGGCAATCTGCATTTACACCCGGCCGTTCCCCCTGCAAATCCTAGGCGACAATACACGTTCTGGCCCGGTTGGCGTGTCAAGTTGTGCTTTAAATGTGTGAAGGTTTTTGTGCCTGTTCTTGTGATGGTGCGAGTGCGGCTATGCTGGGCATCGTTTTACTGCCCTGGAGCGTTCTGTGTCCCGTCGTCTGCCGCTGATTGTGTCGCTATTTGCGTTGGCTCTTTGGCTAGCCCTCGTTTACGGGCTGCGTTATAGGTTGATGGAGGATGTGCAGTGGGTGGGACTTTGCGCGGACGATGCCTTGAAATGGCAATGCGTGGTGCGTTCGAACCTGGGCTTGCTGATTCACTTTGGCGTGTTCGGCTGGGGCGCGCTGGTGACGTCGCTGATCGCGTTTTTTGTGCCGAACAAGGCAGGACGGGTATTGGCAGGTGTCGGGCTGATGCTGGGCGTGCTGTCGCTGGTGCTGTACACGGCAAGTCTGGCGGTGTTTGCGGTGGTGATTGCGGGGTTGCGGTTGGTGCGCAAACGGCACTGACGCTCTTTTTCGAATTCCAGACAGCATAAAGGGGAGCCGAGGCTCCCCTTTAAATCGTTGCACGTGCTCTTTTCTTATTGTTTTAGGGCGGTCTATTGTTGTTTTTGGCAACCAGTCCCTTCACAGCGTTCTTCAGTGATCCCCATCCGGGATACAAGAGCAAACGTATTTTTTTGAGCGCTTATCTGCTTCGATCCTTGGCCTGAGGCGAGGATCCAACCCATTTCGGACGCTACCTGAAGGTAGTTTTATTGTTCTCTGTCGGGTTGTGAGGCCAGGGCCTCTGTAAAGCACATCTACTCCAAAAAAATCAGTTGGCTGCGTCTCTGTACCGTTGTTCTTGTTATGTCAGAGCCGATTCATCTTATTTTTATTGGGTTTTCACATTTTGGTCTTGTTATGCAGGAGATATAGCAGGTGCCGTGCCAACTTTATAAAATCCTTTTAAATCAACAAGTTGAAAAATGTTAGGTTTTTTCGAGGCGTTCGGCACAGCCCATTCTGTTTCCGTGTTACCCGTATTCTGTTTTGGAATGCCGTCATCGGTAACACAATGTGTTTCGCACACTGCGCACCAGTGCCAGGGTCATCAGCACGCTGACCAAGGCCCATGCCAGAGCCTGTGGGTTGCTCAGGCCCTCACGACATAACTGCGGGACGATCCCGGCGCCGACGATGAACGCCAGCAACATCCCTTCACGTTTCGGCACGCTGACCGGCCGTAATAGATAGAAGAGGGCGGGCAGCCACAGGGTCGCCGTGGCGAAGCTGCGGTAGCGCGGGTCGAACACCATCGCCAGCATCATCACTGCCGCCGCGAACCCGCTGGCTCCCAGCCACCAGCCCGCCCGTGCGTCGAACCAGGCGAATGTCCGCCCGCGCCATCCATTCTTCGCCGAAAGCGTCAGCGCCGCGTGGGTCAGCACCAGCAGGTTGAGCACAACCAACACGACAGCCCACACATACTCGCCCGCAAAGCGACTGGTCACCCGCGCAAGCTCGCCCCAGGTGCCGATGCAGCACCCGCCAAATACGGCGAGCAGTGGCAGGAGTAACGCACTGCGCTGTTCTGTGGCGCGGCCCCCCACGACCAGAGCCAGCAAGCTGATCACCCCACTCACTACCAGCCAAAACGGCCAGTAGGGCAGGTTGGACACCGGCCCCGCCAATACGCCTTTGTCCTGACGATCGGCATCGAACAGCCCCCAATAGCCGCCCACGGCACCCTCGGCCTCGCGTTTCCACGGCTGGTCGAAGGCTTCGATCAGGTTGTAGTGCCAGCCGTTCTGCTCGGCCATGGCGACGAAGCTGCGGATGAATTTGGCCTCATTCACCCGGCTCGGCAGCGCGGTTTCCCGCTGGCGCCCTTCGCTGGGCCAGCCGGTTTCGCCGATGAGAATGTCCTTGGGCGCGAACTGTCTGGCGAAGGTGTCGTGGATCTGCGCCACGTGAGCCAGCGCTTCATCGATGCTCTTGGGGTTGTCTTCCCAGTACGGCAATAAATGGATGGTCAGAAAATCCACCGCCGGCGCGACTTCCGGGTATTGCAGCCAGTATTCCCAGACGTCGGCATAGGTCACCGGCTGTTTCACCGCAGCCTTCACTTGGCGGATCAGCTTTGCCAGTTGAGGCCCGGTGACCTCTTTACGTAACAACGTCTCGTTACCGACGATCACAGCGGTGACAACATCCGGGTACGCATTGGCGGCCGCAATCAGCGCATTGACCTCCCTGGCCGTGTCCTCGGCACTGGCGTTGACCCACGCCCCCAGCATCACCTTCAGGCCGTGCTTGCGCGCAAGTTCCGGAATCGCTTCAAGGCCGGTCATCGAATAGGTGCGAATGCAATCGAAGCGCGTGGCCAGCAGGGCGAGGTCGGCGTCGATGCGCGCCGGGCGCAGGGTGAACGGCTGATCGAACGGCGACTGGTCTTTGTCGAACGGCGTATAGGAGGCGCATTGCAGCTTGTGCGTGGGTGTGGCGGCATCGGGGAGAATCACCGGTTTGCCGAGGCTGTACCAGTAAGCGCACAAGGCGAGCAGAGCGATCAGGCAGGAGAGCAGATACGTCAAAACAGGCGAGCGGGAGGTGGCGGGCATGATGGGGCCGAGAGGGGACAGAGGGCCGCAGCATAGCGCAGGAACCGCTCAAAGCGGCAGGCTTCGCGCTGCAATTCGGGGTGTCGCCGTTCTGCTTTTTCTTGCCGCTTGAGGCTTGAAACTCGGGGCTACATTTCAGCCATGCAATTTTCGGACGGACTGCGACCTGTTTTACGACCTGTCTGTCGTTGATGGCTTACTGATGTCGTTTCCCGGTGCCTGAGTGTCGTTGACAGAAAAGGCACAAGGTCGGTGGGGGTTGATGATCTTCTCGTCAACGCAGCGAGTGCAGCTGCGCAGGCAAGTGGTTGAAGCGTGAAAGGCGGGGATGCGCCAAATGCGGGCGCGGCGTCCCGTCTTATAAAAACGTTAACGAGACCCAACGACCCGTTGGGTTCAGGACTACCGGGGAAGTAACGATGAAGATGCGAAATATCCTGGGTGCGGGCGCCGTTCTGGCCCTTGCCATCAGTTCTACGCTGGCCCTTGCCGCCGACAAACCCGAGCTGAGCGTCGGTTATGTGGACGGCTGGTCCGACAGTGTTGCGACCACCAACGTGGCCGCCGTAGTGATTCAGGAGAAACTGGGCTACCCCGTGAAACTGCAGGCGGTCGCCGCCGGGATCATGTGGCAGGGCGTCGCGACCGGCAAGCTGGACATGATCCTGTCTGCCTGGCTGCCTGTGACACACGGCGAATACTGGGCCAAGAACAAGGACAAAGTCACCGACTACGGTCCGAACTTCAAGGACGCCAAGATCGGCCTGATCGTGCCTGAATACGTGAAGGCGAATTCGGTCGCCGACCTCAAGACCGATGAGTCCTTCAAGAAGAAAATCGTCGGCATCGACGCCGGTTCCGGCGTGATGATCAAGACCGACCAGGCCATCAAGGACTACGGTCTGGACGGCTACAAGCTTCAGGCGAGTTCCGGCGCCGGCATGATCGCCGAGCTGACCCGCGCCGAGAACAAGAAAGAATCCATCGCCGTCACCGGTTGGGTGCCGCACTGGATGTTCGCCAAGTGGAAACTGAAATTCCTGGAAGACCCGAAAGGCGTTTACGGCGCAGCTGAAACCGTTGACAACATCGGTAGCCTGGACCTGGCCAAGAAGGCTCCGGACGTTGCGGACTTCCTGAAGAAATTCCAGTGGAAAGACAAGGATGAGATCGGCGAAGTCATGCTCGCCATCCAGGACGGCGCCAAGCCTGAACAGGCGGCCAAGGATTGGGTTGCCAAGCACCCGGATCGCGTCAAAGAGTGGACCGGTAAATAAGCTGCAATAAAGTCTTCATCCCAAAAGCCGCCCGGTCAGTGATTGCCGGGCGGTTTTTTATTGCGCTTGCTTAATGTCTCTTCTGCCAAACATGCCTCCTCTTTTTTCTCATCCCTGAAACACACGGTGCCTCGCCCATCAACTAATGTCGTTCTAATACTAAGGTCGTCTGGAGTGCGTGCCAGAGCCGACTAAAGTGGATGACGTGACATCCATTTGTGCTGCGAGGACAAAAACAATGAACGACAGCATTTACCTCTCGATTCAGAACAGCCCGCGCTTCAAGGAGCTGGTCTCGAAAAGGGAACGATTCGCCTGGATTCTCTCGGCGATCATGCTTGGGCTCTATGCCGCTTTCATCCTTCTGATTGCGTATGGGCCTCAGATTCTGGGCGCCAAACTCAGCGCCACATCATCCATCACCTGGGGAATGCCAATCGGCGTGGGCCTGATCCTTTCCGCGTTCGTGTTGACCGCCATCTACGTGCGTCGTGCAAACGGCGAGTTCGATGAGCTGAACAACGCGATCCTGAAGGAGGCACAACAATGAGCCGGCGCCTGCTAGCACTCCTTGGCCTTGCGGCCTTTGCACCGACAGTCATGGCGGCGGATGCCCTGACGGGCGCGGTGCAGAAACAGCCGCTGAACGTCGCCGCGATCGTCATGTTCGTGGCCTTCGTAGGCTTCACCCTGTGCATTACGTACTGGGCGGCAAAAAAGAACAAAACGGCAGCTGATTATTACTCGGCGGGGGGCAAGATCACCGGTTTTCAAAACGGTCTGGCCATCGCCGGCGATTACATGTCGGCAGCGTCCTTTCTGGGTATCTCCGCTCTGGTATACGCGTCCGGCTATGACGGCCTGATCTACTCGATCGGTTTCCTGGTGGGCTGGCCGATCATTCTGTTCCTGATCGCCGAACGCCTGCGTAACCTGGGTAAGTACACCTTCGCTGACGTGGCGTCCTACCGCCTGAAGCAGAAGGAAATTCGTACCCTGTCCGCCTGCGGTTCGCTGGTGGTGGTGGCGTTCTACCTGATCGCACAGATGGTGGGCGCGGGCAAGCTGATCCAGCTGCTGTTCGGCCTGGACTACGCGGTTGCGGTAGTGCTGGTCGGTATCCTGATGTGCCTGTACGTGCTGTTCGGCGGCATGCTGGCGACCACCTGGGTGCAGATCATCAAGGCGGTGCTGTTGCTGTCCGGTGCGTCGTTCATGGCCCTGATGGTCATGAAACACGTCAACTTCGACTTCAACGTACTGTTCTCCGAAGCCGTCAAGGTTCACCCGAAAGGCGAGGCCATCATGAGCCCTGGCGGTCTGGTGAAAGACCCGATCTCGGCCTTCTCCCTCGGCCTGGCGCTGATGTTCGGTACCGCAGGCCTGCCACACATCCTGATGCGCTTCTTCACGGTGAGCGATGCCAAGGAGGCCCGTAAATCGGTTCTGTATGCGACCGGCTTCATCGGCTACTTCTACATCCTGACCTTCATCATCGGTTTTGGCGCGATCCTCCTGGTCAGCACCAACCCGGCGTTCAAGGATGCAGCAGGCGCGCTGATCGGCGGCAACAACATGGCCGCGGTGCACCTGGCCGATGCCGTGGGCGGTTCGCTGTTCCTGGGCTTCATCTCGGCGGTGGCGTTCGCGACCATCCTCGCGGTAGTCGCCGGTCTGACCCTGGCCGGTGCGTCGGCGGTGTCCCACGACCTCTACGCCAGCGTGATCAAGGCCGGTAAAGCCAACGAGAAAGACGAAATCCGCGTGTCGAAGATCACCACCATCGCGCTGGCCATCGTCGCCATCCTGCTGGGTATTGCCTTCGAAAGTCAGAACATCGCGTTCATGGTCGGTCTGGCGTTCTCCATCGCGGCGAGCTGCAACTTCCCGGTGCTGTTGCTCTCGATGTACTGGAAAAACCTGACCACTCGCGGCGCCATGATCGGCGGCTGGATGGGCCTGATCAGTGCCGTTGTGCTGATGATTCTCGGCCCGACCATCTGGGTGCAGATCCTGCATCACGAGAAGGCGATCTTCCCGTACGAGTACCCGGCGTTCTTCTCGATCATCATCGCGTTCGTGGGGATCTGGTTCTTCTCGATCACCGACAAATCGAAGGCGGCTGAAGGTGAGCGTGAGCTGTTCTATCCGCAGTTCGTGCGTTCGCAGACCGGCCTGGGTGCCAGTGGTGCGGTGTCTCACTGATCGAAAGTAACGCTTGAAATGAAAACGCCCCGACTGAGTCGGGGCGTTTTTGTTTGTGCAGGCATCGGGGGTGTGTGACGGGATGTTCAGCGGCGCAAGGTCTTCTGTCGCAGGATGTAGATCGTCACCCCTGTTGCGCTGAGCAACATGAAACCCCGCGCCCACATCGACGGCACCAGCCAGCAGGAAAAGCCGATACTCAGCCACATCAGGCCGATGGCGTAGACCTTGCCCTTGAGCGGGATGCCGTTGCCTTGCAGATAGTCACGAATCCACGGGCCGAGCCGAGGATGATCGACCAGCCAGTGATAGAAGCGTGGAGAGCTGCGGGCGAAGCAGGCGGCGGCCAGCAGAAGAAAGGGTGTGGTCGGCAACACCGGGAGGAAAATCCCGATCACGCCGAGCGCGACGCTCAGCCAGCCGATGCCTTGCAAAAGAATGCGTACGAGCCGGGACCGACTCGTACGGGGTGTTGAATCACCGGAACCGCCGTGCGCCATAGGCGCCGACTCAGTGGTGACGAGGCTTGAGGATCGCCGGTTTTTCATCCGGAGCGTGCAGCAGCAGATACAGCGCGGTCAGCGCTTCAGGGATCTGCACGATCATGTCGTCCATCAAGTTGGCGTCTGCGGCGATGTCCGCGAACTCAGGCTGCTCGTCGAACAGGCCAGAACCGACCATGATCGGCAGCAGCATTTCGCTGACTTCTTCCTCGTCGTTCTCGAACCAGGCCGCTTCACGCAGGAACACGCCTTCCATGAAGCCGATGCACCAGCCACGCAGTTCCGAATCGTCCGGCTCGTCGCCCAGATCCAGATCGCACGGCAGTTCGAATTCTTCATCTGACGCCAGCTGACGGGCGATGTGCGCCTTGAGCTGAACCAGCGTGGACTCGATTTCCTCGTGCTGGGCCTTGTCGGTGTAGTGCGGCGGCTCGGCGAACAGGGCGTCGATCCACTCGCGATCAGGCACGGATTCGGCACAGATCGACAGCGCGGTCAGGTAGCCATGGGCGGCTACATAGTCCAGCGCTTCGTCATGCAGCTCATCGGCGTCGAGGAAGGCTTGCAGGCGGTGTAATTGCTCAGCGAAGGACATTGAAGGACTACCTTGGAAATAAACGATGCTGAATTCTAGGCCCTGAGGGCGCCAGATGCCAGCGAAGAGGGCCATGGAAGCGGGATTGCGATGAATTTCGACCGCTCGTGTCACGACTGTCCTATCTGTCCGGGCGCTCCGGTATACTGCCGCGCTTTGCGATTTTCACAGCGACTGTTCACCCGCTGTAGCGGCACCATCCGGGGTATCTATGCTCGACCAGGCTCAACGCGTACTTAAAGACATCTTCGGCTACGACAGCTTCCGTGGTCGCCAGGGTGCCATTATCGAGCGCGTGGCCAGCGGCGGCGATGCCTTGGTGCTGATGCCCACCGGCGGTGGCAAATCCCTGTGTTTCCAGGTGCCCGGCCTGCTGCGCGAGGGGCTGGCGGTGGTGGTTTCGCCGCTGATCGCCTTGATGGACGATCAGGTCGCAACCCTCGAAGAACTCGGTGTATCGGCGGCAGCGCTGAACTCCACCTTGAGCGCCGAGCAGCAGCGCGACCTGGCCAACCGGATTCGTCTGGGCGAAGTCAAGATGCTTTATCTTGCGCCCGAGCGCCTGGTTCAGCCGCGCATGCTGGCGTTTCTGCAAAACCTCAAGATCGCTTTGTTCGCCATCGACGAAGCCCACTGCGTGTCGCAGTGGGGGCATGACTTCCGCCCCGAATACCTGCAGCTGGGGCAACTGGCCGAGCTGTTCCCGGACGTGCCGCGCATCGCCCTGACCGCCACCGCCGACAAGCGCACCCGCGAAGAAATCGTCACGCGCCTGCACCTGCAGAACGCCGAGCGTTTCCTGTCGAGCTTCGACCGGCCCAACATCTTCTACCGCATCGTGCCCAAGGAACAGCCGCGCAAACAGCTGCTGGCGTTCCTCTCCGAGCGCCGCAGCGATGCCGGTATCGTCTATTGCCTGTCGCGCAAGAAGGTCGAGGAAACCGCCGCTTTCCTCAGCGACAACGGCTATCCGGCGCTGCCGTATCACGCAGGATTGCCGATCGAAACCCGCTCCGAGAATCAACGCCGCTTCCTGAATGAAGAGGGCTTGATCATGGTCGCGACCATCGCCTTCGGCATGGGCATCGACAAGCCCAACGTGCGGTTCGTGGCGCACATGGACCTGCCCAAATCCCTGGAAGCCTACTACCAGGAAACCGGTCGGGCAGGGCGCGATGGTCTGCCGGCCGATGCCTGGATGGCCTATGGTCTGCAGGACGTGGTGATGCTCAAGCAGATGCTGCAGAACTCCGAGGGCGACGAACGTCACAAGCGCGTCGAGCAACACAAGCTCGATGCCATGTTGTCGCTGTGCGAAGAAACCCGCTGCCGTCGTCAGGCGCTGCTGGCCTATTTCGACGAAGACATGCCCAACCCCTGCGGCCATTGCGACAACTGCGTCGATGGCGTGCAGACCTGGGATGCCACCGAAGCCGCGCGTCAGGCGTTGTCGGCGATTTACCGAACTGGCCAGCGCTATGGCGTGGGTCATTTGGTGGATGTCCTGCTGGGCAAGGAAAACGACAAGGTGCAGAGCTTCGGTCATCAGAAACTTGCCGTATTTGGCGTGGGCAAGGGCCGCAGCGACGGCGAATGGCGCTCGCTGTTCCGTCAATTGGTGGCCCGTGGTCTGGCCGATACCGACCTCGAAGGCTACGGCGGCCTGCGCCTGAGTGACACCTGTCGTCCGCTGCTGCGTGGCGAAGTGACCCTGCAGCTGCGTCGCGACCTCAAACCCCAGACCACCGCGAAGGCTTCCGGCAGCAGCCCGGCGAGCCAACTGGTGCGTGGCGAAGAGCGCGAACAGTGGGAAGCGCTGCGTGCCCTGCGCCGCAAGCTGGCCGAAGAGCATGGCGTGCCGCCATACGTCATCTTCCCGGACTCGACTCTGCTGGAAATGCTGCGCAGTCAGCCGGGGACCATGGCCGAGATGGCGCGGGTCAGCGGCGTCGGTGCGCGCAAGCTGGAGCGTTACGGCGAGGCCTTCCTCGAAGTGCTCGGCGGTGGGGGGCCTGCGCCACGGGTAGTCACCGACCTGCGTCACGAGCTGATCAGCCTGGCCCGCGCAGGCATGACGCCGATGCAGATCGCCGGTCAGCTGCAATGCTCGGAAAAGAACGTCTACACCATGCTGGCCGAGGCCATCGGTAAGCAGCAACTGTCGCTGGAACAGGCGCTCGATTTGCCCGAAGACCTGCTCAGCGAGATTCAGGACGCCTTCCTCGACGGCGAAGGCGAACTGCCACCCGTGGCCGCGATTGCCGAGATGTTTACCGACCGCGTGCCCGAGGGCGTGCTGTATTGCGTGCGCGCGGCGTTGCAATCCGAGTTTGAGGTCTGACGCGAAAGCCTGAGTGTGCAGGGCCTCTGTGGGAGTGAGCTTGCTCACGATTGCGGCGCGCCTGTGCACAGTATTTCGATTCTGCAGGCCCATCCAGGCGCTGAGCCTGAACCTCGTGCCACGTCAAACCCGCCGCTTTCCGGTGTACCGCGCCCCTGTGCGACGAAACACCACGCCGCGCCCCTTGCCTCGTCAAAAGCTCCATGATTAGCTGCCTATTAATTAGGAATCGCTTTTAACCGTTGAGTTACCTATGCCGTTAACTGAAGAACACCGCTTTGGCATGCAATTGGCCAACCTCTCCCGGGGCTGGCGTGCCGAGCTTGATCGTCGTCTGGCTGACCTGGGTCTGTCCCAGGCCCGTTGGCTGGTTTTGTTGCATCTGGCGCGTTTCGAAGAGCCGCCCACACAGCGCGAGCTCGCGCAAAGCGTCGGCGTTGAAGGCCCGACCCTGGCCCGTTTGCTCGACAGTCTGGAGAGTCAGGGGCTGGTGCGCCGACAAGCCGTGGTCGAAGACCGTCGGGCGAAAAAGATCCTGCTGTGCGACACCGCCAAGCCCTTGATCGAACAAATCGAGACCATCGCCACGGCGCTGCGTCATGAACTGTTCGAGGGCATCGACGAAGATGATCTGCGCGTTTGCATGCGCGTGCACTCGACAATTCTGGGCAATCTGGAAAAATCCTGAGGTCATGGCCCTGCGCCATCCACAAATACGTTGAACCTGCCGAAACATCCTGTTCTATTTGCAGCCATACTGCGTCAGTTCACACCACGATATTTGCAGGGAAGCCTGCCTCATAAGGGTTCGCATGCTGAAGAGTTTTCAGGCCGGTAGTCGGCGCGGGAGTCACGGATCGTTTCGCGTTCAGTCGGGTCTTCGTACGGGGTTGCTGGCGTTTGCCGTCGCCTCGGCCTCCATGCTGCACAGCTCCATGGCGGCAGCGCTGGGGTTGGGGGAAATCAGCCTGCACTCGGCACTGGGGCAGCCGTTCAATGCCGACATCGAGCTGATCGAGGCGGGCGGTCTGACCCCTGAGGAGATCGTCGTCACCCTGGCATCGGCAGAAGCGTTCTACAAGGCGGGCGTGGAGCGGGTGTTCTTCCTCAATGACCTGCGCTTCACGCCCGTCATTCGCGGCAACCGGGCCGTGGTGCACGTTGAGTCGCACAAGGCTGTGACCGAACCCTATCTGGATTTTTTGGTGCGTCTGTCGCGCCCCAATGGCGATCAGCTGCGCGAATACACTGTGCTGCTGGACCCGCCCAATTCGCCGACCGGTCTGGCAGCCACCCGCAGCCGTGCGCAATCCCCTGCGGCGGTCAGCAAGAATGATCAATCGCGCCTGCCGGTCGCTCCACCAAAAGCGGTTCAGGGCAAGCATTACACTGTGGTCTCCGGCGACACCCTGGCAGGCATCGCCCGGCAGATTCAAACGCCGGGCAGCAAGGCGACCTCCGCCGAGCTGATCAGCGGCATTCAGGCCCTCAACCCGCAGGCGTTCCCTAACGGCGAGCGCAGCCAGTTGAAGGTCGGGCAAAGCCTGCTGCTGCCTGACAATGCGACCGAGCCCAAAACTGCGGCGCCAGCGTCGGCTGCGACCCCGCCTGGAACGCCCGCGTCGACACCCGCCCCTCAGCCTGCTCCGTCCGCGCCCAACGCCGCCGAGCAATTGGCCGCCACGGCGATGGAAAACCAGCAGCTGTCCAAGTCCGTTGAGGAGTTGAAACAGCAGGTCCAGCAGATCACCGCTGACGAGTCGGGCAAAGACAAACAGATCATTGAGTTGCAAACGCAACTGGCCGAGATGAAAGCCTTGGCCTCCCGACCGGCTCCAGCGCCTGCCGCGACCAATGCCCCGGTACAAAAAACCGAACCTGTCACGCCTGCCGCAGCCCCTGCTCCTGTTGCTCCGCCACAGGATGACGATCTGCCGTGGACGACGATGATCGCGGGCCTGTTGCTGGTTCTCCTGCTGCTGGCGCTGGCCTGGTCAGTGCGTCGCAACCGCATCAAGAACCAGCAGGCATTGCACGCCGAGCCGTTCGAGGTCGCCGAGCCGATCATCAAGCCGGCCCAGGCCACCGTGACGCCGGTGTTCGAAGTCCCGGCGGTGACACCACGCCCGGCCGCTGCCACGCCTTCGACCGCTGCGCCCACAGGGCAGCGTCTGGCAGGCGCCGCAACCGATGCCCTGGACGGCGCGAGCATTTATATCGCCTATGGCCGTTTCGCCGAGGCTCTGGCCATCCTGCGCGAGGCGCTGGACAAACAGCCTCAACGAACTGATGTGCGCATGCGCATCCTCGAATTGCTGGGCGAGCAGGGGGACGTCGACGGTTTCGAACAGGAAGAGAAGGTGCTGCTGGCCCACGGCATCGAGCGTGAAAAGCTCGCCGAAATCCGCGCCCGTTACCCGAAACTCAAGGCCGAACCTGCACCTGTCGCACCCCCTGTCCCTGCGCCTTCAGTGGCCCCGGCCGTGGTGGCGGGCGCCGCAGTTGCCGCAGCAACAGTTGCAGCTGCCGCCGCAGAGAAACCACCGGCACAGCTGGACGAAAACGCAGCGGCAGCCCTGAATCCGGAACCTGTCGACGACTTCCAGCTCAACCTGGATGATCTGTCCATGGATGCTGACTGGGATCTGGTCGACCCGTTCGACAGCGCCCCTGCACCCCGTAAGCCGGATGTGCCTGCCGAGCCTGAAGTGGACCCAACCTTCGCCTCTGACCTCAAGCAGTTGCCCGAAGTCTTCGAGATGCCCGACGAGCAATTCCTCAGCGATTTCGCTGAAGAAGAGCAAGCGCCGCAGATTGAATTCGAACCGGCCCCCGAGTCCGTTGCCCAGAGTGACAGCGACTTGCTGGACGACGCGTTTCTTGACAGCTTCATGACAGACGACACCGAATTCGATCTGATGGACCTGGACGACGCGCCCCTGAGCAAGATCAACGAAGCCCAGGTGCTGATCGACGATGGCAACATCGAAGAGGCCCGCCGCCTGTTGCAGGAAGTGATCGACGAGTCCGATGACGGCCCGCAGCAAACCGCCCGCGATCTGCTGGCAGGGCTGGGCTGATCGATGAGCGCCAAGGCCGAAATCACCATCACCTACTGCACGCAATGCCAATGGCTGTTGCGTGCGGCTTGGCTGGCTCAGGAGCTGCTCAGCACCTTTGGCGACGACTTGGGCAAGGTCTCGCTGGTGCCTGGCACTGGCGGCGTCTTCATCATTACCTGTGATGACGTGCAGATCTGGGAGCGCAAGACGGAAGGTGGTTTTCCCGAAGCCAAGGTGCTCAAGCAGCGGGTTCGCGATCAAATCGACCCGGATCGTGACCTCGGCCACAACGATCGCAGCAAAGACTCCAACAGCGCGCTGGACAGCTGACAGGCCCCGATAGAAACCGTCGATAGGCTACCTGTGCGTGATGATCCGGGTGGTGACCACCTGCGCCCGTATCATTGTCACGCCGCTGCCGTTTCCCGACGTCTTGCTGCTGCATCGCGAGCGAGACGTCAGTACGCCTGACAGCCCACCGTGTCATCAAACTTCAATCTGCTGGTCATGTTCACTTCACCGACCCGGTCCACCCTTGTGGAAAACCGAGCGGAGGCTGTCCATGAGCATTGCCGAGAACGTGAAGCCCAGTCGTAAACAACGTGTCCGGACCTTGTGGATTTCAGACGTTCACCTGGGAACCCGGGATTGTCAGGCCGAGCATCTGTCCGCCTTTCTCAAGCAGTATCATGCCGACAAGATTTATCTGGTCGGCGATATCATCGACGGCTGGAAACTGCGCGGCGGCATGTACTGGCCCCAGGCGCACACCAACGTCATCCGCCGCCTGCTGACCATGAGCAAACGCGGCACCGAGGTCATCTACGTCACCGGCAACCACGACGAATTCCTGCGTCGCTACTCCAAACTGATCCTCGGCAACATCCAGCTGGTGGACGAAGCCGAGCACGTTACCGCCGACGGCCGTCGCCTGCTGGTGATTCATGGCGATCAGTTCGACGTCATCACCCGTTATCACCGCTGGCTGGCGTTTCTCGGCGACTCGGCCTACGAATTCACCCTGACCCTCAACCGCTGGCTCAACCACTGGCGCGCCAAATATGGCAAGGGTTACTGGTCGCTGTCGGCGTACCTCAAGCACAAGGTCAAGACCGCGGTGAACTTCATCAGTGACTTCGAAGAAGCCATCGCCCACGAATGCGTGAAGCGCGGCCTGGACGGTGTGGTCTGCGGGCACATTCACCACGCAGAAATCCGTCAGGTGGGCGGGGTGGAATACCTCAATTGCGGTGACTGGGTGGAATCCTGCACCGCGCTGATCGAGCACTGGGACGGCGCCATCGAGCTGTACAAGCTGGCCGATGCCCACGTGAAGGCCAAGAGCCTGGAAGTGCAGCCTGCCGCCGAGACGGTTTGAGAAGTCAGAACGGATTATCCACAGGCTCATAAGCCCTGTGGATAGGCCGTCATCAGAACGGCACCTTGCCTGTCAGCATGTCCTTGTACATCACGAAATCGCCCAACAGGCTGTAGAACGGGTGCTTGAACGTGGCCGGGCGATTCTTCTCGAAAAAGAAATGCCCCACCCAGGCGAAGGTGTAGCCCGCCAGCGGTAACACCCACAACAACAGCCAGTTGGCGCTGAGCAGAGCGGTCGCCGCAATCAGGATGACCAGCGTGGTGCCGATGAAATGCAGGCGGCGGCAGGTGCTGTCGCGGTGTTCCTGCAGGTAATACGGGTAGAAGTCAGCGAATTGCGTGAAGCTTTTGACGTTATCCACTGCATGCCTCTCTTGTTGTGCTGCACCTGTGCAGTTTAGCCGAAGGCCGCTTCAGACCAGTGACAATGGGTGCCAACGTAGTATCCTTCGGCTATCAGTCGCAGGGGGCGTCTGACTGGAACAAGAAGACGTGGCCATGGAAAAAACGACTTCTTCAAGCTGGGCGATGGGGATCGTCAAGTCCCTTGAAATGGATGGTCTGGACTGCCGCGCGTTATTCAAGGAACTGGGGTTGGTGTACGCCGATCTCGAAAACCCTGACGCCCGCTTCCCACAGGACGCCATGACCCGGCTCTGGCAACGGGCGGTGGAGTTGTCCGGCAACCCGGCGGTGGGGCTGAACATGGCCAGGGTCGTGAGACCGGCGTCGTTCAGCGTGGCCGGTTACGCACTGATGTCCAGCCGCACCCTGAAAGAAGGCTTCGAGCGGCTGGTGCGGTATCAGCGCATCATCGCCGACAGCGCCGATCTGAGTTTCAAGCTGCTGCCCGAAGGCTATGCGCTGATCCTGACCGTGCATGGCGATCTGCTCCCTCCCACACGACAAAGCGCCGAAGCCTCGCTGGCCTTCGCTTTGGCATTCTGCGGCTGGCTCACGGGGCGACCGCTGCACCCGCGTCAGGTGTTGATCCAGGGCGATACGCCCAAGAACGTCGAGCCCTACAAGAAGTTCTTCCACGCGCCGCTGACCTTCAACGCGCCTTACGACGCCCTGGTGTTCGAGCGCGCCGACATGGAAGCGCCGCTGCCCACCGCCGACGAGGCGATGGCCAAGCTGCACGATCGTTTCGCCGGAGAATTCCTCGCCCGCTTTGCCAGCAATCGCGTGACCCATCAGGCCCGGCAGGTGCTGTGCCGGCTGTTGCCCCAGGGCGAGCCCAAGCGCGAGGCAGTGGCGCAGAGTCTGCACCTGTCCCAACGCACCTTGCAGCGTCGCTTGCAGGAGGAGGGCACCAGTTTTCAGACCCTGCTCGACGACACACGCCGGGAGCTGGCCGAGCAATACCTGGCCCAGCCGCAGATGACCTTGCTGGAGATCGCATATTTGTTGGGGTTTGCCGATCCGAGTAATTTCTTCCGGGCGTTCCGGCGCTGGTTCGACGAGACACCGGGGGAGTATCGGATCAGAAAATCGATTGAGTGAGCGCTGATGCCTCTGTGGATTAATGCCGCCAAAACGCCGGAATGCACAGCACCAGCACGGTGATGATTTCCAGCCTGCCCAACAGCATTCCCAACGACAGAATCCACTTCGCAGCGTCCGGCAAGGTCGAGAAATTGCCCGCAGGACCAATGGTCTCGCCAAGGCCTGGCCCCACGCCAGAGACCGTACTGGCAGCGCCGGTGAGGGCGGTCATCCAGTCCAGCCCCAACAGCGACAGCAGCAAGGCGATCAGGCAAATGGTGAAGGTAAAAAAGAATGAGAATGTCAGGATCGAACGCACGATCTCGTCGTCCAGCCGATGGCCGTTGTACTTCTGCTTGATCACCGCCCGCGGGTGGATCAGCTGATTGAGGTTGGCCTTGAGCAGGATGTACGCCACCTGAAAACGGAACACCTTCACCCCGCCTGCGGTCGAGCCCGAGCAGCCGCCGATGAAGCCGATGTAGAAGAAGAACATCAACGCGAAGTTGCCCCACAGGCTGTAATCGCCCAAGGCAAAACCGGTGGTGGTGACGACGGAGGTGACGTTCAGCGCCACGTGGCGCAGGGCGTCGTACCACGGCAGGTCGGTGGTGGCCCAGTACCAGAGCGTCATCAGCAGCCAGGTCACCAGCAGCAGGCCGATGAAGCCCTGCACTTGCTCATCCTTGATCAGCGCCTTGCGGTGACCGCGCAGGGTGGCGACGTACAGGGTGAACGGCAGGCTGCCGAGGATCATCATCACGATCGCCACCCAATGCACCGCCGGTTGCGGCCACTTGGCCAGGGACTGGTCGGAAGTGGAAAAGCCACCCGTGGAAATCGCCGACATCGCGTGGTTGATGGCATCGAACAGGCTCATGCCCGCCCACCAGAACGCCAGGCTGCCGATCACGGTAAAGCCGACGTACACCAGCACGATGAACTTGGCCACCATGTGCGAGCGCGGCATGACCTTCTCGGAGCGGTCCGAGGATTCGGTCTGGAACAGGCGCATGCCACCGATGCGCAGCAACGGCAGGATCGCCACCGCCATGCCGATGAAGCCGATGCCCCCCAGCCAGTGCAGCAGCGAGCGCCAGATCAGAATGCCCGGCGACATGGTGTCCAGCCCGCTCAGCACCGTCGACCCGGTGGCGGTGATGCCGGACATGCTTTCGAAGAACGAGTCGGTGTAGCTGATGTGCTGGGTGAACAAAAAGGGCAAGGCCGCGAACACGCAGACGATCACCCAGCTGCTGACGGTCAGCAGGTACATGTCCCGGGGGCGCAGATGCACGTGTTCCGGGCGGCCCTGACCCACCAGCGCCAAGCCTGCGATGAAGGTGATCATGCTCGACCAGAGGAATGACGGCATGTCGCCGGTGCGATGGAAAATCAGCAGCGTCGCCATGGGCACGACCATGGCAATGGCCAGGGTGATGAGGAAGATGCCGATAATGAAACCGATGATACGCAGGGTCGGCAACGCCATGCAGTCGCTCTGATTGAAGTGGTGGAAAGCCGCACATTCTACCTATGGGTAAAACCGTGTAAACCTGAGCCCTTTCCGGGAGTCTTGTAAGTAATTGCCGCGATCACCGTAATTGAAGTTCAAGAACGCGTTTGCGGCACTACAATGCCCCATCAATTTTCAGGAGACGATTCAATGGAAGCGCTCGATGTACTGCTCAATCGCGTGTCTGTCCCTCGGCTGGTGGAGCCGGCACCGGATGCCGCCCAGCGCGAAATCCTCTTTGGCGCCGCCTTGCGGGCCCCCGACCATGGCGGGCTGCGGCCTTACCGTTTTCTGACCGTGGAAGGCGACGCGCGCAATCGCATGGGCGAGCTGCTGGCCCAGGCGCTGATCGAAAGCGGTGGCGGCGCAGATGAGAAAGCGCTGGAGAAAGCCCGTCTTGGCCCGTTGCGCGCGCCGCTGGTGGTCGTGGTCATCGCCAAACTGACCGATCACTTCAAGGTGCCGAAAAAAGAACAGGTCATCACCGCAGGGTGCGCGGCCCACGGCGTGTTGCTGGCCGCTTATGCGCTGGGCGTTGGCGCGGTGTGGCGCACGGGCGAGCTGTCTTACGCGCCTCACGTGGCCAAGGGTCTGGGGCTGGCGGTCGACGAGGAAGTCGTCGCGTTCCTGTACCTCGGCACACCACAGAATCCACCTCGGGAAGCTGCCAAGCCGGACGTGGCGGAGTTTGTTACGGCGTGGCGGGGCTAAACACCCACGGCCTTCGGCCGGACGCATCGCTAAGCGTCACGGCGTGATCGATGGGCTTTGATCCTGAGGCACCACGATACTGGCGACAAACCCGCCCTCGGGATGATTCTCGAACACCAGCTGGCCGCCGTGCTTCTCGGCGGCGCGCTTGGCGATGGCCAGGCCCAGGCCGTAGCCCGGCGCGGTCTGGTTCGGCGCGCGGTAGAAGGGTTCGCCCAACTGCGCCAGGTGCTCTACGCTGACCCCCGGCCCATGATCGCGCACGCTGATGCGCAGGCCCTGATCGCCATTCTGGGCGGTCAGTTCGATGGGCTGGCCCGCCGGATTAAAGCGCAAGGCATTGCGCAGCAGGTTGTCCAGCGAGCGCTCCAGCACATTGGGCCAGCCTTGCAGCTGAAGCCCCGGTTGCAGCTGCACTGCAACGGTCTGTTCGGTGCTGCTCATTTCCGTTTCGGCCTTTAGATGGTTCAGCAAGCCTGGCAGGTCGATAGGCGTCGCACTCCCCATGTCGGCGTCCAGTCGCGCCAGGGCCAGAATCTCGCTGATCAACTCCTCCAGCCGGTCGCATTCGCGGGTCAGCCTTGGCCAGAGTTTCTCCCGCTCCGCAGGCTCGGCGCGTTCGGCCAAGGCCAGCGCGATACGCAGGCGCGCCAAGGGAGAGCGCAGTTCATGGGAAACGTCGCGCAGCAGCTGCCGCTGGCTGCTGATCAGGCTCTGCAAACGGGCGCCCATGCGGTTGAAGTCGTTGGCCAGCACGCCGAACTCGTCGCGACGGTTGGCCAGTTGCGCGAGGCTGTTCTGTTGATAGGTGGTTTGCCCCAAATCATGCACGGCGCCGCGCAGACGGCTCAATGGCCGAGTGATCGACAGGGTGACAAACAGGCTGAACAGGGTCAGCACGACCAGCGCGATGCCCAGCGCACTGAGTGGCCACATCAGGCTTTGTCGGTGCCAGGCGTCCAGTTCCGGGTGGGGAATGCGGTAGATCAGCAGGTAGGTTTCGTTACTTTTGGGGCTGGTGTATTCGGTGGTCAGGCGGCGCCAGGGCAGGGGGCGCTCGTCATCCTTTTGCTGGCGCGCTTCGAACGCAGCCGCGCGGGGCGGGAAAGTACCGGGGATCACGGCTTCGCCGCTGTCGTTCAGCACCTGGACGTCGATGTGATACTTGCGCTTGAGGTTCTGCAGGTAATCCTGCGCAGCGTCTTCACCTTTGTCTTCGTAAAGGGTGGTCCATTTTTCCGGCAAGTTGTGCAGGCCGGGATGGCGACTGAGGATCCAGGCATCCTGATTGAGCATGTGCCCCAACAGGATCGACAGACCCGCCACCAACGCGATCGCGAGCCAGAAGCTCGCCAGGATTCGCCAGAACAATGAACGCACGTGAAGCCCTCGGCCCTGCCCCTCAATCAAAAAAGCCCGACACGCCGGGGAGAGCGTGTCGGGTTGCAGAGTGTAATGCCGCGCCAGCAGCGGTTACTGGGTTTTCTGCGCTTTTTGCGCTTTCCAGGCCTCGAACTCGGCACGATCGGCGCGACGCTGTTCACGATCCTTCTGGATCTGGTCGAAGGTCTTTTGCTGATCCGGGGTCAGCATGGCGCGGATGTCAGCCTGGGTCTTGGCTTGCTTGGCCGCGAATTCGTCTTTCATCGCCTTTTGATCGGCAGGCGAGAGTTTGGCCAGGTACTTCTGGGTGATCTCGGAACGGCTGTGCCATTGTTCACCCATCAGTTTGCCAACGGCCTGGCGCTGTTCAGGGGTCAGGTTCAGCTTGTCGAACGGACCTTTGCGATGATGCATGCCAGGGCCGTCAAAGCCTGGGCCGCCAGGAGCGCCAGGACCGGCCATGGGGCCGCCATCGGCTGGGGTTGCCATCGCAACGGTTGGCAGGGCAGCAGCGAACATCAAAGCCATCAGAGTCTTACGCATGGTGAATCTCCTTGTCTCGAATCCGGCTCTGTGCCGGTTGTGGCCAGTTTAGGGAGATCAAGGTCAAGCGAGGTCAGGCGTGGGTAAAGCTTGGGTAAAGAGGGTTTCGAACTGAGCTGACACTGGCTGATTTTTGTAGGAGCGCGCTTGCCCGCGATTGCGATATGGCGGATACGCATGCGTCGTCTGACACCACGCAATCGCGGGCAAGCGCGCTCCTGCGGGTCATCAAGCTATACCGCGTAGTAATACCCGCGACTGCGCAGCGCCACGATCCGCGGGCGGCCATCGGCATGGGGGCCGATCTTCTTGCGCAGGTTACTGACGTGCATGTCCAGGCTGCGATCGTAAAGCGTCAGCTTGCGGCCCAGCGCCAGTTGCGCCAGCTCCTGTTTCTCCAGCGGCTCGCCGGGCTGCCCCAGCAGGGCTTCGAGCAGACGGGCCTCGGAAACGGTCAGGGTGAATTCCTGATCGTCAATGGTGACCACACCCCGGGCCGGGCTGAAGCACAGGTCCCCCAGCTCGATCTGGCTCGACACGGCAGCGGGATGGCTGCGACGCAAAACAGCGCGCAGACGGGCTGTCAGCTCGCGCGGGTCGCACGGTTTGGCCAGGTAATCGTCGGCGCCCAGTTCCAGACCGAGGATGCGGTCCAGCGGCTCGCCTCGGGCCGACAGCATCAGCACCGGCAGGTCGGGGTGATCGGTGCGCAATTGCTTGAGCAGTTCCAGACCGCTGCCATCGGGCAGCATCACGTCCAGCACCACGGCAGCCGGGGCTGAGTCGGTAAGGGCCTTGCGGGCGCTCTGGCCGTCGTGGCAGGCCTGCACCACAAAACCTTCCTGGCTCAACCAACTGCTCAGGAGCTCGCACAGCTCCTGGTCATCATCAATAAGTAACAGCTCGCTCATGACTCACTCAATTTAGCCATTGCCGACGCTGTCTACGCCAGCCGCTGGCAAAGATACCGCACAGCAGGGCCACCATTGCAACGCCGCCCCCCGTGACGAACCATTGTTGTTGCTCGGTCAGCATGCGCGCAGGCATGGCCGACTGTGTTTCTTTGAGCTGCAGTTTAAGCCTTTGGTTCTCCTGGCGCAGGCGCCCGACCTGAATACTTTCGCGTTCGGTGTCGGCATTGTGCAATTGCCGGAGCAATTCTTCGCGCTGCTTTTCGCTGTCGGCCAGGCGCTGACGCAGGTCGGTCAACTGACTGGCCGTGCTCGGCAAGGGCAGCGCATGGCTTACCGAATCGGTGGTCTCATCGGCCTGAACATCGAAACCGGTCGCCGAAACGGCCAAGGCGGCCGCCAGCACACACCACGGACGTGGACGCATGTGGACTCCTGACTTGTCTTGCGGCACCCAACAGCGCGCCGGCTTTATTAAGCATTTGGCAGGGTATCGGCACGGGGATGCGAATAATGAGCAGTCGGGGGCTGCGTGACGCGAACCCGGTCTCAAGGCGAGACCGGGCCAGGTGGGATTTACGGCAACACTTGCTTGAACGGCTTGACCACGACGTGATCGTAGACACCGGCCTTGATGTACGGATCGGCGTCTGCCCAGGCCTGAGCGGCATTGAGCGATTCGAACTCGGCGACGATCAGGCTGCCGGTGAAACCCGCAGGGCCCGGATCGTTGCTGTCGATGGCAGGCAGCGGGCCGGCCAGGACGACGCGGCCTTCGTTTTTCAGCGCGGTCAGGCGCTCCAGGTGCGCAGGGCGCGCTTCAAGACGTTTTTCCAGCGAGTTGGCGACGTCTGTTGCCACGATTGCGTAGAGCATGTCAGTCCTCGGTCTTTTTTGTTGAAGGCTCGGTCGATGCGTCGGCATCGTGAATGTGACGGGCCAGGAAGATGCCTTGGCCGATCAGGAAAATCAGGGTCATGCCCAGGCTGCCGAAGACTTTGAAGTCGACCCAGAAGTCCTGGTAGGTGAAGGCCACATACAGGTTGGCCGCGCCGCAGAACAGGAAGAATACGATCCAGGCGATGTTCAGCTTGACCCAGATGGCCTGTGGCAGCGTCAGCGCGTGGCCCATGATGCGCTGGATCAACAGCCGATCGCCGATGAAGTGGCTGCCCGCGAAGATCAGCGCGAACAGCCAGTTGACCACCGGCGCCTTCCATTTGAGGAAGGTCTCGCTGTGGAAGGCCAGGGTCAGGCTGCCGAACACCAGGCACGCGGCGAGGGTCAGCCACTGGCTTTTCTCAAGCTTGCCCTGACGCACATAAAGGATGCCGTAGACCACGATGGAACTGGCGATCAGCATCGCGGTGGCGCTGAAAATCCCGCCTACCATGAAGCTGTGGCCCATGATATCGACGGCTTGGGGACTGATTTTGTAGACGATGAAAAACAGGAGAAGCGGGATGAAGTCGATGAATTGTTTCACAGTAAGAGCCAGAAGCTGGATGTGACGGCATAATAACAAACATCAATGACTGCGAAAGCGCCCCTATGAATGTCGATCTGCACTGCCACAGTACCGCCTCCGACGGCGCGCTTGCGCCCGCGGCACTTGTCGCCCGTGCCTTCGAGAACGGCGTGCGGGTGCTCGCGCTGACCGACCACGACACCATCGAAGGCCTTGAAGAAGCCCGCGCGGCGGCGCTTGCGCTGGAGATGCAGCTGATCAACGGCATTGAGCTGTCGTGCACCTGGGGTGGTGCCACCATCCACATTCTGGGCTACGGTTTTGATGTCGATGCCAGGCCCTTGCTCGACGCCATTGAGCAATTGCACAGTGGCCGCTGGCTGCGCGCCGAAGAAATCAGTCGCAAATTGGCGATGAAAGGTATGCCTGGCGCGCTGGAAGGTGCCCGAGCGGTGCAACAAGCCTTGGGCGACAGTGGAAATGCCCCGGCCAGACCGCATTTTGCAGACTTTCTGGTCAATCAAGGATTCGTGAAGGACCGCGCCGAAGCGTTTCGCAAATGGCTGGGCGCAGGCAAGCTGGGCGACGTCAAGCAACACTGGCCGACGCTGGAAGACACCGTCGCCACCTTGCGCGCCGCCAATGCCTGGGTCAGCCTTGCACACCCGTGGCACTATGATTTTACCCGGAGTAAACGTCGCAAGCTGGTCGCCGATTTCCTTCAGGCGGGCGGCCAGGCGATCGAAGTGGTCAACGGACTGCAGCCTGCCGATCAGGTGGGCAGCCTGGCTATTCTGGCCCGGGAGTTTGGCCTGCTGGTGACTGCCGGCAGCGACTTCCACGCCCCCGGTGCGTGGTCCGAAATTGGTGTCTATCGTCCATTGCCGGAGGATCTGCCGCCGTTGTGGCGTCGATTCAAACATGACCAGCCTACTGCCGTCTGAACAGGAAGATACCGTGAGTCAATTTTTCCAGGTCCACCCGGAGAACCCGCAGGCGCGCCTGATAAAGCAGGCCGTGGACATCATCAAGCGTGGAGGGCTGGTGGTCTACCCCACCGATTCGTCCTACGCGCTGGGGTGCCAGATGGGCGATAAAGGCGCCGTCGAGCGCATTCGCCGCCTGCGCCAGTTGGACGACAAGCACAACTTCACCCTGATGTGCTGCGACCTTTCGCAACTGGGGCTGTTTGCCAAGGTTGACACCGCAGCCTTCCGCGAGCTCAAGGCCCACACGCCGGGGCCGTACACCTTCATCCTCAACGCCACCCGCGAAGTGCCGCGCCTGGTACTGCACCCCAAACGCCGCACCATCGGCCTGCGCGTGCCGCGCCATCCGGTGGCCCAGGCGCTGTTGCAGGAACTGGGCGAGCCGCTGATGAGCGTGAGCCTGATCATGCCCGGCGAAACCCTGCCGATGAGCGACCCTCACGAAATGCGTGAAATCCTCGAACATCAGGTCGACCTGATCATCGACGCCGGCCACGGCGGCGTATCGGCCTCCACCGTGGTCAACCTGTCCGAAGGCGAGCCGCAAGTGGTGCGCGTGGGCTGTGGCGACCCGACGCCGTTCGGGGTCGAAGTCGAGTGACTGACGTCCAGACACTGGACCCTCAGGCCGACGCCCAGCAGGAGCTGCCGTTCGCCCTGGTCTATGGCCAGGCCGTCACGCAGATGCCGATTGACCTGTACATCCCGCCGGACGCCCTGGAAGTGTTCCTTGAAGCCTTCGAGGGCCCGCTGGATTTGCTGCTGTACCTGATCCGCAAACAGAACATCGACATCCTCGACATTCCCGTGGCAGAGATCACGCGCCAGTACATGGGCTACGTCGAGCTGATGAAAACCGTGCGTCTGGAGCTGGCCGCCGAGTACCTGGTGATGGCCGCGATGCTGGCCGAAATCAAGTCGCGCATGCTGCTGCCGCGCTCCGAAGTCGCCGAAGCGGAAGAAGAAGACCCTCGCGCCGAGCTGATCCGTCGCTTGCAGGAGTACGAACGCTTCAAGGCCGCCGCCGAAGGCATCGACACCCTGAGCCGCGTGGGTCGCGATGTGATCGTGCCCAAACTTGACGCCCCTGAGGCCCGCGCCCGCAAGCTGTTGCCGGAAGTGGCGCTGGAAGAACTGCTGGTGTCCATGGCGGAAGTGCTGCGCCGGGGCGACATGTTCGAAAGCCACCAGATCAGCCGCGAGACCCTGTCCACCCGCGAGCGCATGAGCGACGTGCTGGAACGCCTCAAAGGCGCGGGTTTCGTGCCCTTCGCCGAGCTGTTCACGGCCGAGGAGGGCAGGCTGGGCGTGGTCGTGACCTTCATGGCGGTGCTGGAGCTGGTCAAGGAGCAACTGGTCGAGCTGGTGCAGAACGAACCGTTCGCTGTCATTCATGTGCGCGCGCGGGCCGAATAGAAGCCTCTTGGACGCATGCGCGCCGAATTAAAGAACTCTGATCGATGAACCTGAACGAACCCCGTGAACTGGCGCCCCTGCTCGAAGCCTTCCTGCTGGCCTCCGGCAAGCCGCAGTCCCTTGAGCGGCTCTATGAACTGTTCGAAGAGGGCGAGCGCCCGGAACCTGCGGTGTTCAAGAAAGCCCTGACGCTGCTGAGCAAATCCTGCGACAACCGCGCCTTCGAGCTGAAGGAAGTCGCCACGGGCTATCGCCTGCAGATTCGCGAGAAGTTCGCGCCCTGGGTTGGCCGCCTGTGGGAAGAACGCCCGCAGCGCTATTCCCGCGCCTTGCTGGAAACCATGGCGCTGATCGCCTACCGCCAGCCGATTACCCGTGGCGAAATCGAGGACGTGCGCGGCGTTGCGGTCAACAGCAACATCGTCAAGACCTTGCTCGAGCGTGAGTGGATCAGGATCGTCGGCTACCGCGACGTGCCGGGCAAACCGGCGATGTTCGCCACCACCAAGGCGTTTCTCGATCACTTCAACCTCAAAAGCCTGGATGAACTGCCGCCTCTGGCTGATCTACGGGAAATGGAAGCCGAGCCCGTGCTCAACTTCGACGACGCCCCGGTGCCTGCGCACTTGCAGGCGTTGGCGGATGCGAGTCTTGAGCAAGACCCGGATGCAGAGCCTGAAGCGCCCCGGGACGAAACCAGTTTCCGCAGCCTGCTGGCCGAGCTGGACACCATGGAAGAGGGCCTGAAAATCGATTTCGACGATTTATTGCTCGATGAGGGCGATAAAGAGTCTGAATTGGAAGACGAGCCTGCGGATGACGAAGATCCGCGCTGACGAATCAGCCGTAAATGTTCGCCACATCCCAAGGTACACCTTACTCAGGCCAGCCCATGAGCACCAAAGCCCCCTGCATCAGCATCTGTAAATTCGACGACGACATCTGCATCGGCTGCGGGCGCAGCAAGCGTGAGATCAAGTCCTGGAAGAAGATGGACAAGGACGAGAAGCGCTCGGTCCTCGCCGAATCGGCCATGCGCCTTGTAAAACTCAAGGCATCCGGTCGGCGGAAAAAGAAATGAGTCAGGGGATTTCATCTACTCTCTGATGCGCAACGCGCGCCATGAGCGTATGATTCGCGACCTTTTGGCGATCCACACTCGCCAGAGATTTCAGTTTAAGCCCCACGTTCTTGTCCAGAGAGCAGGGCAACAGGCCGTGCCCACTCGCGCACGCCCTGATTCGACACACCGGGAGGTGCCCAGATGAGTGAACAAGACAAGCAGGACAAAGAGATCGGCCCAGCAGGCGAAAAACTGCAAAAGGTGCTGGCGCGCATTGGCGTCGGCTCGCGCCGGGACGTTGAAGCCTGGATCGGCGAAGGCCGCATCAAGGTCAACGGCGTACAGGCAAGCCTGGGTCAGCGCGTTGATCTGCACGACGCCATCACGGTCGACGGTCGCGTGATTCGCCGCGAAGAAGCGGCTGAAACGGTCCGTCGCGTCATCATGTACAACAAGCCGGACGGCGAAATCTGCACCCGTGACGACCCTGAAGGTCGTCCGACCGTGTTCGATCGCCTGCCGCGCCCCAAAGAAGGCCGCTGGATCAACATCGGTCGTCTGGACATCAACACCACCGGGCTGCTGATGTTCACCACCGACGGTGAGCTGGCCAACCGCCTGATGCACCCGTCTTTCGAAATGGACCGCGAATACGCCGTGCGCGTACGTGGCGAAGTCGACGATGACATGCTGTTGCGTCTGAAGAACGGCGTGATCCTCGAAGACGGTCCGGCGCGTTTCACCGACATCCAGCAAGCGCCGGGGGGTGAAGGCTTCAACCATTGGTACCACTGCGTGGTGATGGAAGGCCGTAACCGCGAAGTGCGTCGCCTGTGGGAATCCCAAGGCCTGGTGGTCAGCCGCCTGAAGCGCGTGCGTTTTGGTCCGGTGTTCCTCAACTCCGACCTGCCGATGGGCCGCTGGCGCGAAATGAGTCAGCAGGAAGTCGACATCCTCAGCGCCGAAGTGGGCCTGACGCCGGTCGCCATGCCGCAAATGAACGCCAAGACCAAGGACAAGCTGGAGCGTCTGCAGCGTCAGTCTTCGCGTCCGTTGGGCAAAGGCGAGCGCGTGCGTCAGTTGCGTCCGGCCAAGGATGCTGCACCGGTTGATCGTCCGGCTCGCGAGCCACGCCTGGCCGATGGCGAGCGCCCGGCGCGCAAGCCGGCTGAAAGTGTTCGTCCGGCCCGCACGCCGCGTCCGGCAGCAGGCGGTCGCAGCGACAACAGCCGTGGCACGCCAGTGGCTGAGCGCCCGAGCGAGATGAACAAGCGCCCGGCCAAGCCAAAGACCAGCCGTCCCGGCATCAAGCTGGTGGACGACGACAAGAGCCCGTCGGGCAAGCGTCGCGGCGCCCCGGCTGGTGCTGGTCAGCGTCCGGGCTTCGGTCGCCGCAAGCCTGAGTGAGTGTGGCTTGATGTGAAAAAACGCCAGTCCCTGTGACTGGCGTTTTTTTTTCGGTCGCATGTAAATCTCAATTGCGGGTGCCGGTCCTTCTTCACTTGTCATCGCGATCGACCGCGCCTGCCACGGCGGTGTTTGAGGTGTACAATGCGCCGCGTTTTTTCTGTGAAGCATTGGCGTATGGACGCCACCCAACTCGGGGTTTATCCACCCCGTTTCACTCCGCCGCGTCATGAGCGCGGCGGGTTCGATTCCGTCACAGACAAGAACAACAAGGTGACTATGAAATGAGTGAACACATGTCCCATTCAGGTGACTTGAAGCGTGGTCTCAAAAACCGCCACATCCAGCTGATCGCCCTGGGCGGCGCCATCGGCACAGGCCTGTTCCTGGGATCGGCGGGGGTTCTCAAATCGGCGGGTCCGTCGATGATTCTCGGCTATGCCCTGTGCGGCTTCATCGCCTTCATGATCATGCGCCAGCTGGGCGAAATGATCGTCGAAGAGCCGGTTGCCGGGTCCTTCAGCCATTTTGCACACAAGTATTGGGGCGGTTTCGCAGGCTTCTTGTCGGGCTGGAACTGCTGGGTGCTGTACATCCTGGTGGGCATGTCCGAGCTGACCGCGGTCGGCAAATACGTGCAGTACTGGTGGCCGGAAATCCCGTCCTGGGCGTCGGCGGCGGTGTTTTTCGTGATGATCAACGTCATCAACCTGGCCAACGTCAAAGTCTTCGGCGAGGCCGAATTCTGGTTCGCGATCATCAAGGTCGTGGCCATCCTGGGCATGATCGCCCTGGGCAGCTATATGCTGGTCAGCGGCAGCGGCGGCCCGCAGGCGTCGGTGAGCAACCTGTGGGACCACGGCGGCTTCTTTCCCAACGGGGTGAGCGGGCTGGTGATGGCGCTGGCGTTCATCATGTTTTCCTTTGGCGGCCTGGAGATGCTGGGTTTTACCGCAGCCGAGGCCGATCAGCCGAAAACCATCATTCCCAAGGCCATCAATCAGGTGATCTACCGCATCCTGATTTTCTACATCGGCTCGCTGGTGGTCCTGCTCTCGCTGACCCCGTGGGACGCGCTGCTGGTTGACCTGAATGCGTCGGGCGATGCCTACAGCGGCAGCCCGTTCGTGCACGTGTTCTCGATGCTGGGCAGCAACACGGCGGCACACATTCTCAACTTCGTGGTGCTGACCGCCGCGCTGTCGGTGTACAACAGCGGCACCTACTGCAACGCGCGGATGCTGTTCGGCATGGCCGAACAGGGCGATGCGCCACAGTCGCTTGCGCGGGTCGATGGCCGTGGCGTGCCGGTGCGGGCGATCCTGGTGTCGGCGGCGGTGACACTGATCGCCGTGCTGCTCAACTACCTGATCCCGCAAAACGCGCTGGAGCTGCTGATGTCGCTGGTGGTCGCCACGCTGGTGATCAACTGGGCGATGATCAGCTATTCGCACCTCAAGTTTCGCCAGCACATGCAGCGCAAGGATCAGCAACCGCTGTTCAAGGCGTTGTGGTATCCGTTCGGCAACTACCTGTGCCTGGCCTTCGTGGTGCTGATTCTGGGCATCATGCTGATGATTCCGGGGATCCGCGTTTCGGTCTACGCGATTCCGGTGTGGCTGGTGGCGATGTGGGTGTTCTACGTGATCAAGAACAAACGCCATGCCGACACCAGCTCCATGGCGCAACGCTCATCGATCATCAAATAAGGCCTGCGCCGTGCTGATCATCTCCAACAACGTTCACCTGCCCGACAGCGACGTCGAACTGACCGCGATCCGCGCTCAGGGGGCTGGCGGGCAGAACGTCAACAAGGTGTCCAGCGCGGTGCATCTGCGTTTCGATATCAACGCTTCGTCATTGCCGCCGTTCTACAAGGAGCGGCTGCTGGCGCTGCGTGACAGCCGCATCACCAGCGATGGCGTGATCATCATCAAGGCTCAGCAATACCGCACGCAGGAGCAGAACCGCGCCGATGCGCTGGAACGGCTGAGCGAGCTGATCGTCAGTGCGGCAAAGGTCGAGAAGAAGCGTCGGCCGACAAAACCGACGCTGGGTTCGAAGACTCGCAGGCTTGAATCCAAGTCCAAGCGCGGGTCGATCAAGGCGGGGCGGGGGAAGGTGGATTTCTGATCGTTTACAGATCCGAGACCTTTTCTTTCTCCCGCATCACCTTCGCCTGCTTGTACAGGTAGACGCTCAACCCCAAGCCGCACAGCGACGCCAGTGCCGCGAACAGAAAGATCGACGAGAAGCCAAAGCCCGAGGCTACGGCACCTGTCACCGGCCCGGTGATGCCCAGCGACAGGTCGATGAACAGCGAATAAGCCCCCACAGCCGCCCCTCGGCTGGACGCGGGTACCAGGTTTACCGCCTCAACCCCCAGCGCCGGAAACACCAGCGAGAAGCCAAAGCCTGTCAGCGCAGCGCCGGCCAATGCCAGGTTCGGGTTGGGTGCCAGCCACAGCAACAGCAAGCCCAATGCCTCCACCGACAGGCAGGCAATCGCCACGCGAAACCCGCCGATGCGGTTGATCATGTTGCCAAACAGCAATCGCGCGCCAATGAAACAGGCTCCGAACAGGCTCAGGCACAGCACCGCGTTGGGCCATGCGTGGCTCGCGTAATACAGGGTGATAAAGGTGGCGATGGTGCCGAAACCGATCGAGCCCAGCGCCAGGCCCGTGCCGTGAGGCAACACACGACCGAGCACGTGCAGGAACGGCATGCGCTCACCATGCACGATAGGCGCCGGGGTCTTGTTCCAGGCCAGGAAAATGCCCAGCGCCGCCAGCAGGATGATGCTCACGCCCATCGACCACAGCCCCAGCGATTTCACCAGCAGCACGCCCACGGGCGCACCGATGGCCAGCGCGCCGTAGCTGGCGATGCCGTTCCAGGAAATCACCTTCGCGGTGTTGGCCGCACCTACGCGGCCAATCCCCCAGCCGATGGAGCCCGAACCCACCAGGCTTTCCGCACTGCCCAGCACCAACCGACCCACGAACAGGCAGATCAGGCTGACCATCGGCCAGGCATCGAGCCATCCGGCCAGCAGCATGAACACGCCGCTCAGGCCGCAGCCGAACAGGCCGATGATCACGGCTTTCTTGGGGCCTTTGTTGTCGATGATGCGTCCGGCTTGCGGACGGCTGAGCAGGGTCGCCAGGTATTGAACGCTGATCACCAGACCCGCCGTCACTGCGCCGAAGCCCAGATCCGTGTGCACGTAACCCGGCAACACGGCCAGGGGAATACCGATGTTCAGGTAGCCGATGAAGGTGAACAGGACAATCGATACGACCTGCAAGGTGACGGCGATGGGGCGTTGTGTTGCAGCGCTGGAAGCGTCTGGCATGGGCTCGATCCACGGTTACGACTGGAGAGGTGATGCGGGGGCAAAAAACTGAATGAAGCGTAGACGCTTGAAAGCCAAGTAATGCCACATGATAGCGAGGCTTTTTCGCCTGGGGCAGTTAAAGGTTGAATCAGCGTTGAACCGGACGCGAATGGATCGTCGCGATCAGTCGGCGGGGGGGGCCACGAGGTGTGTCGTGACCATTGCGGCGAGGGCGTTTTCCTGGGTGCCGAAGCGGGCCAGCAACGCGTGTTGTTTTTCCGGGGTCAGGCGCGCCCAGATCTCGATCATCTTCTCGGCGGTGCCGATCAGGGCCTGAGCCTGGGTTTCGGTAAATTCGGTCATGGGTTCTGGTCTCGGAGCATTCAGCCCTTATGGAAGTACGCCTTGAAGACGCTCTTGCATAGGGGCTGAACATTCATCCCTTAGCGTTGGCCTTGGGCTTTCTTGCTATCACCATCTTTCGCACCGGCTTTCATCTCGATCGGCTGACCGAGTTCCTGTCGGGCTGCTGCGCTTTGCTGGGTTTGGCTTGGGAAGGGGAAGTTTGGGATTTCATGCATCGTCTGTCGCTCCTCACAAGTTGCTACGTTCAGTCCGCAAGAGGCGTTGTGCGCCAATTTGCGGGCTTCCCTGAGCTGCCGATCAGGCAGCGCGTCCAAAAAACGCAAAGGGAGAATACAGCACATCAGATGACAAACAGACTTTTATGATGGCCGTTGGTCATGTAGTGGTGAAGCGAGGCTACAACCAAAATCACAAACGCCATGGGTCATGTTGACGCAGGCCTTGTAGCAGCACGGCTTGCCCGCGGTGGCATGGTTGAGATCGCTCCCGCCGGCAAGCCGTGCCGCTACAGGTGTCTGACGCGGGTCAGTCCTTGCACACCGCCGCGAACGCTGCAGCCAGCGCATCCAGCCGTGTTGCATCGATGCCCGCCACGTTGGCGCGCCCAGCGGCAACCATGTACACGCTGTGCTCCTTGCGCAGGCGCGCGACTTGATCGTCGCTCATGCCGGTGTAGGAGAACATGCCGCGTTGCACGCCGATGTGAGCGAAGCGCTCGCCCAGGCCCAGCGGGGTCAAGGCTTCAACCAGGCCCTGACGCAGTTGCGCGATGCGGCTGCGCATTTCCTCAACTTCATCGGCCCACAGGGCTTTGAGTTCCGGGTCGCCGAGGATTTCGGCGACTACCGCCGCGCCGTGATCCGGCGGGTTGGACCACAGGTTGCGCGCGGTCGCAGACAATTGACTGCGTACATCCGCCAGCTTTTCGCTGTTGTCGGCACACACCAGCAGCGCGCCGGTGCGTTCGCGGTACAGGCCGAAGTTCTTCGAGCACGAGCTGGTGATCAGCAATTCCGGCAGCTCGGCGGCGAACAGGCGCACGGCCCAGGCGTCTTCTTCCAGGCCGTCACCGAAGCCCTGGTAGGCGAAGTCGATCAGCGGCAGCAGGTTGCGGCGTTTGACGATCTTCAGCACCTGATGCCAGTCATCGTGGCTCAGGTCAAAGCCGGTCGGGTTGTGGCAGCAGGCGTGCAGCAGCACGACGTCGCCTTCCGGTACGGTGTTGAGGGTTTCCAGCATGGCCGGAACGTTGAGCGTGTTGTCGCTGCCCACGTAGGGGTAGTGACTGACTTTCAAGCCTGCGGCGGCATATATGGTTTCGTGAATCGGCCAGGTCGGGTCGCTCAGCCAGATGCCCTTGCCCGGCAGGCAATGGGCGATGAAGTCGGCAGACAGACGCAGTGCGCCGGTGCCGCCCGGGGTCTGGGTGGCGCCGACACGTTTTTGCTGGATCAGCGGCGAGTGGGCGCCCATGACCAGTTCACAGATCAGCGTGCCGAAACGTGGCTCGCCATGGCCGCCTATGTAGGTCTTGGTCGGCTGCGAGTCCACCAGACGCTGCTCGGCCAACTTGACCGCGCGGGGAATGGTGGTCAGGCCTTGCGCGTCCTTGTACACGCCCACGCCCAGGTCGAACTTGTTCGGGTTCGGGTCTTTGGCATAGGCCTGGATCAAGCCCAGGATCGGATCATCCGGTACGCGCTGAATCTGTGAAAAATGCATTTACTTACGGCCCTCGGCGCCTTTGGCCACCTCGTCGGTGCGGGCGGCCATGATGAAGTCGTTGCGGTGCAGCCCTTTGATGGAATGGCTCCACCAGGTCACGGTCACTTTGCCCCATTCGGTCAGAAGACCGGGGTGATGACCTTCGGCCTCGGCAATTTCGCCGACCGCGTTGGTAAACGCCAGCGCAAATTTGAAATTCTTGAAGAGATAGACCTTTTCCAGCTGCATCACGCCATCGCGGACTTCGATGTTCCAGTCCGGAATCTGGCGCAGCAATTCCGGCAATTCGGCTTCGCTGACCTGCGGGGCATCGGCGCGGCAGGCTTCGCAGTGGGCTTGGTTGAGGGCGGTCATATAAAGATGTCCTTTTTCAGGCGGCTGTTGTTTTTTGAGGCTGTGCTTTTTGAGTGTGAGGCTTGGGCTCGAAACGCGGCGCATGCAGGCCCAGCTGTGTCGCGGTCTGGACCATGCCCATGATGTCTTCGTGGGCCAGATCGAACAGACGCTTGAGGTCCGGCAACACGAAATACAGCGGTTGCAGAATGTCGATGCGATACGGCGTGCGCATGGCTTCGATCGGATCGAAAGCCTGATGTGCCGGCGTCGACGACACGCTGTACAGCGTTTCCTTGGGCGACGACAGAATCCCGCCACCGTAAATCTTGCGCCCCTGTGCGGTATCCACCAGCCCGAACTCGATGGTCATCCAGTAGAGACGGGCAAGATATACCCGCTGCTCTTTGCTGGCTGCCAGACCGAGCTTGCCGTAGGTGTGGGTAAATTCTGCAAACCAGGGGTTGGTCAGGAGAGGGCAGTGTCCGAAAACTTCGTGAAAGATGTCGGGCTCTTGCAGGTAGTCCAGTTCTTCGCGGGTGCGAATGAAGGTGGCGACCGGGAATCGCTTGCTGGCCAGCAACTCGAAAAAAGTCTGGAAGGGGATCAGCGCCGGCACCCGCGCAACTTGCCAGCCTGTGGTGGCGTCGAGCACCCGATTGATTTCACCCAGTTGAGGAATGCGGTCATGAGGCAGCTGCAATTGCTCAATGCCGTCGAGGTATTCCTGGCAGGCACGGCCTTCGATCACCTTCAATTGACGGGTGATCAAGGTGTCCCACACCTCGTGCTCGACGTCGGGATAGTCGATGAAACCGCTGGCGTCCGGTTCCCGGGCGACGTACTGCGTACCCATGCTGCTCTCCTGAATGGCTTGTTCTTGTGTGGAGCGATGCGTTGCAGGTTCTTCACCCGCTCAGGGCTATAGATAACGGATTTGATGCGCTTTGCAGTGGCTTGGGAGCCGCGCTGAGAGCCGTTGAAAGGAGTAAAACGTAAAGAAAGCCTGACAGCTAGATTCAGGGAGCGCTAAATCTGCATGGCCAAGGGCCGTTATGCCACTGTGCTGTAACGTATTCTTGACGATAAAATTGCCTCGCTCCAAAAAGTCAGCCTGCTTACAAGAGTCGACCCGCCATGCGTATCAAAGTGCACTGCCAGAACCGCGTCGGAATCCTGCGCGACATCCTCGAATTGCTGGTCGCTTACGGCGTCAACGTGTCAGGCGGGGAGGTGGGCGGCGAGCATGGCGATGCGATTTACCTGCGCTGCCCCAATCTGATCAACCTGCAGTTCCAGGCGTTGGTGCCGAAATTCGAGACGATCCCCGGTGTATTCGGCGTCAAGCGTGTGGGATTGATGCCCAGCGAACGTAGGCACATGGAGCTGAACGCTTTGCTGGGGGCGCTGGAGTTTCCGGTATTGTCCATCGACATGGGCGGCTCCATCGTTGCGGCGAACCGCGCCGCTGCGCAGTTGCTGGGCGTGCGTGTCGATGAGGTGCCCGGCATTCCGCTGTCGCGCTACGCCGAGGATTTCGACCTGCCGCAACTGGTGCGCGCCAACCGCTCACGCATCAACGGCCTGCGGGTGAAGGTCAAGGGCGACATCTTTCTCGCCGACATCGCGCCGCTGCAATCCGAACACGAAGACAGCGAAGCCATGGCGGGCGCGGTGCTGACGCTGCATCGCGCGGATCGGGTCGGCGAGCACATCTATAACGTGCGCAAGCAGGAGCTGCGCGGTTTCGACAGCATCTTCCAGAGCTCGAAGGTCATGGCCGCCGTGGTCCGCGAAGCCCGGCGCATGGCGCCACTGGATGCGCCTCTATTAATAGAAGGGGAAACCGGCACCGGCAAAGAGTTGTTGGCGCGGGCCTGTCATTTGGCGAGCCCGCGCGGGCAGTCGCCGATGATGGCGCTCAACTGCGCCGGGTTGTCCGAATCCATGGCCGAAACCGAGCTGTTCGGCTATGGGCCGGGCGCGTTTGAAGGGGCGCGGGCCGAAGGCAAGCTGGGGCTGCTGGAGCTGACGGCGGGCGGTACGTTGTTTCTCGACGGCGTGGCGGAAATGAGCGCGCGGCTTCAGGCGAAACTGCTGCGCTACCTGCAGGAAGGCTGCTTTCGCCGTGTCGGCAGCGATGAAGAGGTGTATCTGGATGTGCGGGTGATCTGCGCGACTCAGGTGGATTTGTCTGAGCTGTGCGCGCGGGGCGAGTTCCGGCAGGACCTGTACCACCGCCTTAACGTACTGTCGCTGCACATCCCGCCACTGCGCGAATGCCTCGACGGCCTGGAGCCGCTGGTGCAGCACTTCCTCGATCAGGCCAGTCGGCAGATCGGTTGCCCGCTGCCTCGCATCGCGCCCGCCGCCATGGAGCGTCTGGGGCATTATCACTGGCCGGGTAATGTCCGGCAGCTGGAGAACGTATTGTTCCAGGCGGTTTCATTGTGCGAAGGCGGTGTGGTCAAGGCTGAACATATTCGTCTGCCCGATTATGGCGTGCATCAGCCATTGGGAGACTTCTCGCTGGAAGGGGAGTTGGAGACGATTGTCGGGCGATTTGAAAAGGCGGTACTTGAACAACTTTATACGGCGCACCCCAGCAGTCGTTTATTGGGTAAACGCCTGGGTGTGTCGCATACGACCATTGCCAATAAGTTGAAGCAGTATGGAATAAGCCAGGTTCAATAATAATGACGCCCCGTACAACCAGGTTGTCGGGGCGATAATCATCCAATAATCAACCGTTACTGCAACCGTTGCCCATGACCAGGTATTCCATGACATGGCGCTGGCCTTGCGAGTCTTCGTAGGTCATGTGCTGGGGCACTACGCTGCACACGTCAGGTACTTCGTCCACGGAGATGACCTTGGCGATGTCCAGTGGGGTGGAATAAGTGTAGTGCTCGATACGTTGTTGCTGGCTGGCGACTTTCGCGCCTGATTCTTCTGCCATTGCCATGGCGCTGAAACTACAAAGAGCCATTACAACCACTGCAGCTTTCATTACGTGTTTCCTCTAAGTTGCTTCATCAAGCGTGCCGAACAGGAATTCCGCTCGGCAGGGTGCACAAAACCCTTGTGGGGCTCTGTGTGAAGCCAGTTGTTAAGTATCAAAGTTGCGAGATCGACACGCCGGTGGGGGGGCTGTTAGTTGTCAATCGTTTGCCGTGTTGGCGGAGCGAATTCTAAGCCCCTGCCCGAAGGTTATATAGAAACCATTTTGATAAAGACTGTTGAGCATTCCGGTAACAATCGCCGAATCGGGCCATTGTGGCCCGTGGGGTCTAGTTCTTTGGTCGTAGTTAGAACATGAATATTTGCCGCAAACCGGGCACTTCAGGGCTTTTCGGCGTTATGCTGAAGGCCGGTAAGACCATCGTCGAATGGCTTTCTGAGCCATCGGCGGATACAAAAGGTCCATACAAAAACAACATTTCCACCGAGGTAAGAAAGATGAGTGCGGCTTCCCTGTACCCCGTCCGCCCTGAAGTGGCAGCAAACACGCTCACTGACGAGGCGACCTACAAGGCCATGTACCAGCAGTCGGTGGTCAACCCCGATGGCTTCTGGCGCGAGCAGGCTCAGCGCCTGGACTGGATCAAGCCTTTCACCACCGTCAAACAGACCTCCTTCGACGACCACCGCGTCGACATCAAGTGGTTCGCCGATGGCACCCTGAACGTTTCCTACAATTGCCTGGACCGCCATCTGGCCGAGCGTGGCGATCAGGTCGCAATCATCTGGGAAGGCGACGACCCTTCCGAAAGCCGCAACATCACCTACCGCGAACTGCACGAAGAAGTCTGCAAGTTCGCCAACGCCCTGCGTGGCCAGGACGTGCACCGCGGTGACGTGGTCACCATCTATATGCCGATGATTCCTGAAGCCGTGGTCGCCATGCTGGCGTGCGCGCGCATCGGTGCGATTCACTCGGTGGTGTTCGGCGGCTTCTCGCCGGAAGCCCTGGCGGGCCGCATCATCGACTGCAAATCGAAAGTCGTGATCACCGCCGACGAAGGCCTGCGTGGCGGCAAGCGCACGGCGCTCAAGGCCAACGTCGACCGTGCCCTGACCAACCCTGAAACCAGCAGCGTACAGAAAGTCATCGTGTGCAAGCGCACCGGTGGCGACATCGAATGGAACCGCCATCGCGACATCTGGTACCACTCGTTGCTGGAAGTGGCATCGTCCACCTGTGCCCCGAAAGAAATGGGCGCCGAAGAGTCGCTGTTCATCCTCTACACCTCCGGTTCCACCGGTAAGCCCAAGGGCGTGCTGCACACCACCGCAGGCTACCTGCTGTATGCCGCGCTGACCCACGAGCGCGTGTTCGACTACAAGCCGGGCGAGGTCTACTGGTGCACCGCCGACGTGGGCTGGGTCACCGGCCACAGCTACATCGTCTACGGCCCGCTGGCCAATGGCGCGACCACGCTGCTGTTCGAAGGCATTCCGAACTACCCGGACATCACCCGCATGTCGAAAATCATCGACAAGCACAAGGTCAATATCCTCTACACCGCGCCGACCGCGATCCGCGCGATGATGGCCGAAGGCACCAAGGCCGTTGAGGGTGCTAACGGTTCGAGCCTGCGCCTGCTGGGTTCGGTGGGCGAGCCGATCAACCCGGAAGCCTGGAACTGGTACTACAACACCGTCGGCAAGCAGAACTGCCCGATCGTCGACACCTGGTGGCAGACCGAAACCGGCGGCGTGCTGATCAGCCCGCTGCCAGGCGCAACGGCGCTCAAGCCGGGCTCGGCGACCAAGCCATTCTTCGGTGTGATTCCGGCCCTTGTGGATAACCTCGGCAACCTGATCGAAGGCGCCGCCGAAGGTAATCTGGTGATCCTTGATTCGTGGCCGGGACAGTCCCGCAGCCTGTACGGCGACCACGACCGTTTCGTCGACACCTACTTCAAGACCTTCCGTGGCATGTACTTCACCGGCGACGGCGCTCGTCGCGACGAAGACGGCTACTACTGGATCACCGGTCGCGTCGACGATGTACTCAACGTCTCCGGCCACCGCATGGGCACCGCCGAGATCGAGAGCGCGATGGTTGCGCACCCGAAAGTCGCCGAAGCCGCTGTGGTGGGCGTGCCGCACGACCTGAAAGGGCAGGGCATCTACGTCTACGTCACCCTCAACGGCGGCGAAGTGCCGGACGAAGCGCTGCGCGTCGAGTTGCGCAACTGGGTGCGTAAAGAGATTGGCCCGATTGCCTCGCCAGACGTCATTCAATGGGCCCCGGGCCTGCCGAAGACCCGTTCCGGCAAGATCATGCGCCGCATCCTGCGCAAGATCGCCACCGGCGAGTACGACGCGCTGGGTGATATCTCGACGCTGGCCGACCCGGGCGTGGTGGCGCACCTGGTCGAGACCCACAAGACCATGAACGTCGCCTGACGCTTTTGGTGGTGAAACGCCCCGTTCGGTGAAAGCCGGGCGGGGCGTATTAGTTTTAACGCTACTCGCCATGCTTACGGCCGGCCCTGTAGCAGCACGAGCCATTCGAGATATATATCGATTTGTTACCGCAAAGCCCCCGCTTGTAACCTCATGCCCCGATATGAGGCATTCCACCCCGATCCCCCCTGCAATTCATCGCCCAGATTCCCCCACCTGACACGCTGGACTTGCCGGATTAGAAGGCTTTGCCAATAATGGGCGCGTTATTTGCTTCGTTGACAGGTTTGCCGTTACAGGCTCAGGCATGAAAGTTCTGGGCTGTCAATCGGGCTGGTCGGCTTTCTCGGTGCTTCTGTAACTAGTTGTCGCATAGAAGAAATATCGACTTACAGCCTGCCGCTAAAATGCCGATCACTCGCCGAAGGCCTGTCGACCCCTGAGACTCGACGGCACCTCGCGTCGCAATTTCAGATATTCCTTCTGCACATTGAGCGTTTCGCTCACTGCCATTTGTCGCGTTATACCGATGGAGTTCCAAGAATGAAAAAGCTCATGCTGCTGGGTGCGCTGGCGCTGTCCGTATTGGCACAGCCTGTGTTCGCCGATGAAAAGCCCCTGAAGATCGGCATCGAGGCGGCGTACCCTCCATTCGCCTCCAAGGCGCCGGATGGCAGCATCGTGGGTTTTGACTACGACATCGGCAACGCCCTGTGCGAAGAGATGAAGGTCAAGTGCGTGTGGGTGGAGCAGGAATTCGACGGCCTGATCCCGGCGCTGAAAGTGCGCAAGATCGACGCCATCCTGTCCTCGATGTCCATCACCGAAGACCGCAAGAAGTCTGTCGACTTCACCAACAAGTACTACAACACCCCGGCCCGTCTGGTCATGAAGCAGGGCACTGTCGTCAGCGACAGCCTGACCGAACTCAAGGGCAAGAACATCGGCGTGCAGCGTGGTTCGATCCACGAGCGTTTCGCCAAAGAAGTCCTGGCTCCGCTGGGCGCCGAAATCAAGCCATACAGCTCGCAGAACGAGATCTACCTGGACATCGGCGCCGGTCGTCTGGACGGCACCGTGGCTGACGCGACCCTGCTGCAGGACGGCTTCCTGAACACCGATTCGGGCAAGGGCTACGCGTTCGTGGGCCCGGCCTTCACCGACGTCAACTACTTCGGCGACGGCGTAGGCATCGCGGTGCGCAAGGGCGACAAGGCCGATCTGGACAAGATCAACGCCGCCATCGCCGCCATCCGTGCCAACGGCAAATACAAGGCGATCCAGGACAAGTACTTCAACTTCGACATCTACGGCAAGTAAGTCGACGTCTGTCCGTAATGGCGCAATCAGCAGGGTCTTCATCCTTCTGATCGCGCCATTTTTCTATCCCGCGCTCGAGGGCCACCCTACATGTTGAAAGGCTACGGAGCCGTCATCCTCGACGGTGCATGGCTGACCCTGCAGCTCGCCCTGTGCTCCATGGCGCTGGCCATCGTGCTCGGTCTGATCGGTGTGTCGCTGCGCCTGTCGCCGGTGCGCTGGCTGGCCTGGCTGGGCGACCTGTACTCCACCGTCATTCGTGGCATCCCGGATCTGGTGCTGATCCTGCTGATCTTCTACGGCGGTCAGGACCTGCTCAACCGCGTCGCGCCGTTGCTCGGGCACGACGACTACATCGACCTGAACCCGCTGATGGCCGGTATCGGTACGCTGGGTTTCATTTTCGGTGCGTATCTTTCTGAAACCTTCCGTGGCGCGTTCATGGCCATTCCCAAGGGGCAGGCCGAAGCCGGCATGGCCTATGGCATGAGCAGCGGTCGTGTGTTTTTCCGCATCCTGGTGCCGCAGATGATTCGTCTGGCGATTCCCGGATTCACCAACAACTGGTTGGTGTTGACCAAGGCCACCGCGCTGATTTCCGTGGTCGGTCTGCAAGACATGATGTTCAAGGCCAAGCAGGCGGCCGACGCCACCCGCGAACCCTTCACCTTTTTCCTCGCAGTCGCGGCCATGTACCTGGTGATCACCAGTGTCTCGCTGCTCGTACTGCGTCACATCGAGAAACGCTACTCGGCCGGCGTAAGGGTGGCAGACCTATGATCTTCGATTACAACGTCGTCTGGGAAAACCTGCCGCTGTACTTCGGCGGTCTGCTGATCACCCTCAAGCTGCTGGCGCTGTCGCTGTTTTTCGGGCTGCTGGCGGCACTGCCGCTGGGGCTGATGCGCGTCTCCAAAGTCGCCTGGGTCAACCTGTTGGCCTGGGGCTACACCTACGTGATTCGCGGCACGCCGATGCTGGTGCAGCTGTTCCTGATCTACTACGGTCTGGCGCAGTTCGAGGCCGTTCGCGAGAGCATCTTCTGGCCGTGGCTGTCCAGCGCGACCTTCTGCGCGTGCCTGGCGTTTGCCATCAACACCAGCGCCTACACCGCCGAAATCATCGCCGGCAGCCTGAAATCCACGCCGCCGGGCGAGATAGAAGCGGCGCGGGCGATGGGCATGTCCAAGGCCAAGATGTACCGCCGCATCCTGCTGCCCTCGGCCCTGCGCCGGGCGCTGCCGCAGTACAGCAACGAAGTGATCATGATGCTGCAGACCACGAGCCTGGCGTCCATCGTCACCCTGATCGACATTACCGGCGCGGCGCGCACGGTCAACGCGCAGTTCTATCTGCCGTTCGAGGCGTACATCACGGCGGGCGTGTTCTACCTGTGCCTGACCTTCATTCTGGTGAAACTGTTCAAGCTGGCCGAGCGCCGCTGGCTCAGTTACCTCGCACCGAGGAAGCACTGATATGCAACGCATCGATCACGATCTGCCCTGGGGCAACCTGGGCACGCAGCGCACCTTGAGCGTGTTCCGTTTCGGTCAGGGCGAGCGCAAGGCCTACATCCAGGCCAGCCTGCACGCGGATGAGCTGCCGGGCATGCGCACCGCGTGGGAATTGAAAAAGCGTCTGACACAGCTCGAAGAGCAGGGCCTGCTCAAAGGCGTCATCGAACTGGTGCCCGTGGCCAACCCGATCGGTCTGGGCCAGTTGTTGCAAGGCAATCATCAGGGTCGCTTCGAATACGGCAGCGGCAAGAATTTCAACCGCGATTTCACCGAATTGAGCGCGCCGGTGGCCGAGTTGCTCGCGGGCAAGCTGGGCGATGACCCTCACGCCAACGTGCGCCTGATTCGCCAGGCCATGGCCGATGTGTTGGACGAACTGCCACCTGCCGGCAGCGAACTGGCAGGCATGCAGCGCGTGCTGCTGAGTCACGCCTGCAACGCTGACATCGTCCTCGATCTGCACTGCGACACCGATGCCGCGCTGCACATGTACGCCTTGCCCCAGCACTGGCCACAATGGCGTTCATTGTCGGCGCACCTGGGCGTCAGCGTTGGTTTGCTGGCTGAAGATTCCGGCGGCAGCTCGTTCGACGAAGCCTGCTCGCTGCCGTGGCTGCGACTGGCCAAGCAGTTTCCTGACGCGCAGATTCCGCTGGCCTGCATGTCGACCACGCTGGAGCTGGGCGGTCAGTCCAACACCGGCAAGGCCGAAGCCTGCGCTTATGCCGAGGGCATTCTGGCGTTCCTCGCCGAACAGGGCCTGATCAGCGGCGACTGGCCGCAACCGGGCCACGAAGCCTGCGAAGGCATGCCCTTCGAAGGCACCGAAATGATCTACGCGCCGCACCCTGGCGTCCTGACCTTCCTGCGCCCGGCGGGTGCCTGGGTCGAGCCCGGCGAGCCGCTGTTCGAGGTGATCGATCCATTGACCGATCGCGCGACCACGATGTGCGCCGGCACCGCCGGGGTGCTGTTCGCCATCGAAAAACTGCGTTACGCCCAGCCGGGTTTCTGGATGGCCAAGGTGGCGGGTCGTACCCCGTTGCGCACAGGCCGCCTGCTCAGTGACTGATTACGTGTGAGAACCGACAACATGAACAAACTGGAAGTCCAGGACCTGCACAAATGCTACGGCAGTCACGAAGTGCTCAAAGGCGTTTCGCTGACCGCCAAGGCGGGCGATGTGATCAGCATCATCGGCTCCAGCGGCTCGGGCAAGAGTACCTTCCTGCGCTGCATCAACCTGCTGGAGCAGCCTAAATCCGGGCGCATTCTGCTCAACAATGAAGAGCTGAAACTGGTCGCCAACAAGGACGGCGGCCTCAAGGCTGCCGACCCCAAACAGCTGCAACGCATGCGTTCGCGTCTGTCGATGGTGTTTCAGCATTTCAACCTGTGGTCACACATGACCGCGCTGGAAAACATCATCGAGGCGCCGATTCACGTCCTCGGCGTGCCGAAAAAAGAAGCGCTGGAAAAGGCCGAGCACTACCTGAACAAGGTCGGTGTCGCCCATCGCAAGGATGCCTTCCCTGGGCACATGTCCGGTGGCGAGCAGCAGCGCGTGGCGATTGCCCGTGCGCTGGCGATGGAACCTGAGGTCATGCTGTTCGACGAGCCGACCTCGGCGCTGGACCCGGAGCTGGTGGGCGATGTGCTGAAAGTCATGCAGGCGCTAGCTCAGGAAGGCCGCACTATGGTGGTGGTGACCCACGAAATGGGCTTCGCCCGTGAAGTCTCCAACCAATTGATTTTCCTGCATAAAGGGCTGATCGAAGAAAGCGGCGATCCGCGAGAAGTGCTGGTCAACCCGAAATCGGAACGTCTGCAGCAGTTCCTTTCCGGCAGCTTGAAGTAACGATTGGCGCCGCCGCCAACGGTGCGTTTTGTATCAGAACAGTTCATGCTGCGCGTCACCTTGACCGCTGCCATGAACTGAACAAAGCAGATTTATTTCGCACGCTCGTCGTGTGGCCCACAACAGCGACTCGTTTCGGATTGCACGCCATGACTGCCCATCGAATAGGATTTCTCATCTGGCCCGGCACCAAAGCCTTGACCTTGGCGCTGGCGGAGGAAGCCCTGCGTGTCGCTCAGCGTGTGCACCCCGATGTGACTTACGAGTTGTCGTTCATGCACGCCGAACCTGCCGCTGAAGGCGCTGGCTGGCAGTTGCCGGGCGAGCCGTGGGCAGGGCGTCTTGAAGGCTGTCAGAAGCTGTTTCTGCTGGCCGACGAGCCGCCCGCGCCGATGGCGTCTGCGCTGGCCGGTGCGCTCAAACAGCTGGTGCGTGCGGGTTGTGTCATTGGCGGGCTGTCGGCAGGCGTGTATCCGCTGGCACAGTTGGGCCTGCTCGATGGCTATCGCGCGGCGGTGCACTGGCGCTGGCAGGACGATTTCGCCGAGCGCTTCCCTAAGGTGATCGCGACCAGCCATCTGTTCGACTGGGATCGTGATCGGCTGACCGCGTGTGGCGGCATGTCGGTGCTCGACTTGCTGCTGGCGGTTCTGGCCCGTGATCACGGCGCCGAGCTTGCCGGTGCAGTGTCGGAAGAGCTGGTGGTCGAGCGCATTCGCGAAGGTGGCGAGCGTCAGCGCATTCCGCTGCAGAACCGCCTGGGCTCCAGCCATCCAAAGCTGACCCAGGCCGTGCTGTTGATGGAAGCCAACATCGAAGAGCCCCTGACCACCGACGAAATCGCCCAGCATGTGTGCGTGTCCCGACGTCAGCTGGAACGCATCTTCAAGCAATACCTCAATCGCGTGCCGAGCCAGTATTACCTGGAATTGCGCCTGAACAAGGCCCGGCAGATGCTGATGCAGACCAGCAAATCGATCATCCAGATCGGCCTCTCCTGCGGCTTCTCATCCGGCCCGCATTTCTCCAGCGCCTACCGCAACTTCTTCGGCGCGACCCCTCGCGAAGACCGCAACCAGCGTCGCAGCAGCAGTCCGTTTGAACTCTCCTCCGTTCCCGCCGAGCGCGGATAATCAAGCTTCTGCCGAAGGCGTAGGAGTCCGGCTTGCCGACGATTTGCCGGGAACCGGCAATAAACCCGGCAGATCCGGCGTGCCGTACTCAATCGAGGGTCCGGTTTTGGTGCCGGTTCCCGGCACATCGCGGGCAAGCCTCGCTTCTACGCCTTCGGCAGAAGCCAGTCACTGCAATCAAATCCACACGACCCTGCTACAACCGCTCGTCAACGTTTAAACTGCGCCTTTCCGACGCTATTTGTCGCATTGCCGAAAGCCTCGGAAAAAGCCGGTTTTGCGCTATAAGAAGTTGTCGCTTGGCGGCAAGGCCGGACTGAAATCAGTCCTTACAATCCTTCCATCGCTCGCCAGTCCCAGGCAGGCGTTCCTCTTCAGGAGACTCCGATGTCCGTTGAGCAAGTACCGGTGCAACGTGCCGATTTCGACCAGGTGATGGTCCCCAACTACGCCCCCGCAGCGTTCATTCCCGTGCGCGGCCAGGGTTCCCGCGTGTGGGATCAGTCGGGTCGCGAACTGGTGGATTTCTCCGGCGGCATCGCGGTCAACGTGCTGGGCCACGCCCATCCGGCGCTGGTCGGCGCGCTGACCGAGCAGGCCAACAAGCTGTGGCATGTCTCCAACGTGTTTACCAACGAGCCTGCACTGCGCCTGGCGAAAAAGCTGGTCGACGCCACGTTCGCTGACCGTGTGTTCTTCTGTAACTCGGGCGCTGAAGCCAACGAGGCCGCCTTCAAGCTGGCCCGTCGCGTGGCCCATGACCTGTACGGCACCGAGAAGTACGAAATCATTGCCGCGTTGAACAGCTTCCACGGTCGTACCCTGTTCACCGTGAGCGTTGGCGGTCAGCCGAAGTACTCCGACGGTTTCGGCCCGAAAATCACTGGCATCACCCACGTGCCGTTCAACGACCTCGACGCACTGAAAGCCGCCGTCAGCGACAAGACCTGCGCTGTGGTGCTCGAGCCGATTCAGGGCGAAGGCGGCGTACTGCCTGCCGAACTGGCCTACCTGCAAGGCGCGCGCAAACTGTGCGATGAGCACAACGCGCTGCTGATCTTCGACGAAGTGCAGAGCGGCATGGGCCGTAGCGGCCACCTGTTCGCCTACCAGCATTACGGCGTGACCCCGGACATCCTCTCCAGCGCCAAGAGCATCGGCGGCGGTTTCCCGATGGCGGCCATGCTGACCACCGAAAAACTGGCCAAGCACCTGGCGGTCGGCGTTCACGGCACCACGTACGGCGGCAACCCGCTGGCGTGCGCGGTGGGCGAGGCGGTGATCGACGTGGTCAACACCCCTGAAGTCCTCAAGGGCGTGAAGGCCAAGCACGAGCTGTTCAAGGCGCGCCTGGAAAAGATCGGCCAGCAATACGGTGTGTTCAGCGAAGTGCGCGGCATGGGCCTGTTGATCGGCTGCGTGCTGACCGACGCCTGGAAAGGCAAGGCCAAGGATTTCTTCAACGCCGCCGAGCACGAAGGCGTGATGATCCTGCAAGCTGGCCCGGATGTGGTGCGTTTCGCCCCAAGCCTGGTGATCGAAGAGGCCGACATCAACGAAGGTCTGGATCGTTTCGAACGTGCTGTGGCCAAGCTGACCAAGATGTAAAGCTCACTGTATGACTTGTGGGAGCCGGCTTGCTGGCGAATGCGGCGTGTCATTCACCGACAAGGTATCTGACTCTACGCCTTCGCCAGCAAGCCGGCTCCCACAGGATTGACGCAAGACATGGAGCCAGCGTCAGCTCCCCTGTTTTTTTTCTTTCCCATGCCGGATTTCACCGGCCTGTTTTTCTCAAGGAGTGACACCATGCTGGTAATGCGCCCTGCGCAAATGGCCGATCTGAGCGAGGTCCAACGACTCGCCGCAGACAGCCCGATTGGTGTCACGTCCCTGCCGGATGACGCTGGCCGTCTGGGTGACAAGATCGCCGCGTCCGAAGCGTCGTTCGCCGCCGAGGTCAGTTTCAATGGCGAGGAAACCTATTTCTTCGTGCTGGAAGACACCGAATCCGGGCGTCTGGTGGGCTGTTCCGGGATCGTCGCGTCTGCCGGCTATTCCGAACCGTTCTACAGCTTTCGTAACGAAACCTTCGTTCACGCCTCTCGCGAACTGAAGATTCACAACAAGATTCACGTGCTTTCCCAGTGCCACGACCTGACCGGCAACAGCCTGTTGACCAGCTTCTACGTGCTGCCGGAGCTGGTCGGCACGCTGTGGTCCGAGCTCAACTCCCGCGCCCGTTTGCTGTTCGTGGCGGCGCACCCTGAGCGCTTCGCCGATTCGATCGTCACCGAGATCGTCGGCTACAGCGACGAAAATGGCGACTCGCCATTCTGGGACGCGATCGGTCGCAACTTCTTCGACCTCAACTACGCCGAAGCCGAGCGGATCTGTGGCCTGAAGAGCCGCACGTTCCTCGCCGAGCTGATGCCCCATTACCCGATTTACGTGCCGTTGCTGCCCGACGAGGCGCAGGAGGCCATGGGGCAGGTGCATCCGCGGGCGCAGATCACCTTCGACATCCTGATGCGCGAAGGCTTTGAAACCGATCATTACATCGACATCTTCGACGGCGGCCCGACCCTGCATGCGCGCACCTCGGGCATTCGCTCGATCGCCCAGAGCCGCGTGGTGCCGGTGAAGATCGACCCGGTCGCCAGCGGCGATGCCGTGAAAGGCGGGCGCCCTTATCTGGTTGCCAACAGCCAGTTGCAGGATTACCGCGCGGTGATGCTGGAGCTGGACTGGGTGCCTGGCAAGCCGGTGACCCTGAGCGTCGCGGCCGCAGAAGCGCTGGGCGTCGGTGAAGGCGCCAGCGTGCGCATCGTCGCGGTTTGACAGTTGAGTCATCGGTGACCGCTGTCGGTCGCCGTGTCGCGGGTTTGAGTTGGCCGGTGTCGAAAAACAGAGACCGGCATGAGGAGAAAGCATGATCGTTCGTCCCGTACGCAGCAGTGACCTACCGGCGCTGATCGATTTGGCACGTAGCACAGGCGCAGGCCTGACCACGCTGCCAGCCAATGAAGAGCGTCTGGCGCACCGGGTCGGTTGGGCGGAAAAAACATTCCGTGGCGACGCCGAACGGGGCGACACGGATTACCTGTTCGTCCTCGAAGACGACGACGGTCGCGTGGTCGGCATCTCCGCCATTGCCGGTGCGGTCGGTCTGCGCGAGCCCTGGTACAACTATCGGGTGGGCCTGACGGTCAGCGCGTCTCAGGAGCTGAACATCTATCGCGAGATCCCGACGCTGTTCCTGGCCAACGATCTGACCGGCAACTCGGAGCTGTGCTCGCTGTTCCTGCATGCCGACGCCCGCAATGGCCTCAATGGTCGCCTGCTGTCCAAGGCGCGGATGCTGTTCATTGCCGAATTTCCTGAGTTGTTCGGCGCCAAGATCATCGCTGAAATGCGCGGCATGTCGGACGAGCAGGGTCATTCGCCGTTCTGGGAAAGCCTGGGTCGGCACTTCTTCAAGATGGAATTCAGCCAGGCCGATTACCTGACCGGTGTCGGCAACCGCGCGTTCATCGCCGAACTGATGCCGAAATTCCCGTTGTACAGCTGCTTTCTCTCGGAAGCGGCGCGCAATGTCATCGGACGTGTGCACACCAGCACCGAACCTGCGCTGACCATGCTCAAGGCCGAAGGCTTCAGCTATCAGGGCTACGTCGACATCTTCGATGCCGGCCCTGCCATTGAATGCGAAACCACCAAGATTCGGGCCGTGCGCGACAGCCAGGCGCTGGTGCTGGCGGTCGGCACACCGGGGGATGACGCGACGCCGTTCCTTATCCACAACCGCAAGCGCGAAGACTGTCGCATCACGGCTGCGCCTGCGCGATTCGCCGCCGGGACGCTGGTGGTAGACCCGATGACCGCCAAGCGCCTGCGCCTCACGGCAGGCGATCAGGTGCGCGCGGTGCCGCTGTCTCCGGCTCGGGAGGGTGTGTAATGAGCACGTTGTATATCGCAGGCGCCTGGCAGGCCGGGCAGGGCGAAGCGTTTGAATCGCTGAACCCGGTCTCGCAACAGGTGATCTGGAAGGGCCAGGGCGCCAGTGCCCAACAGGTCGACGCAGCCGTAAACGCCGCTCGTCAGGCCTTTGCGGCCTGGGCGACGCGCACGCTGGAAGAGCGCATCGTGGTGCTGGAAGCCTTCGCCGCCACGCTGAAAAGCCGTGCCGACGACATCGCCCGCTGCATCGGTGAGGAAACCGGCAAGCCGCTGTGGGAATCGGCGACAGAGGTGACCAGCATGGTCAACAAGGTCGCGATTTCGATCCAGAGCTATCGCGAACGCACCGGCCAGAAGAGCGGCCCGCTGGGTGACGCCACCGCCGTGTTGCGTCATAAACCCCATGGCGTGGTCGCTGTGTTCGGGCCGTATAACTTCCCGGGGCATTTGCCGAACGGGCACATCGTTCCGGCGCTGCTGGCGGGCAATGCGGTGGTGTTCAAGCCCAGCGAGCTGACGCCGAAAGTCGCCGAGCTGACCGTGCAGTGCTGGATCGACGCCGGTCTGCCGGCTGGTGTGTTGAATCTGGTGCAAGGCGCGCGGGAAACCGGCATCGCCCTGGCGGCCAATGCTGGGATCGACGGGCTGTTCTTTACCGGCTCCAGCCGCACGGGCAACTCGCTGCATCAGCAGTTCGCCGGTCGTCCGGACAAGATCCTCGCCTTGGAAATGGGCGGCAACAACCCACTGGTGGTGGATCAGGTCGCCGACGTCGATGCGGCGGTGTACACCGTCATTCAGTCCGCGTTCATCTCTGCAGGCCAGCGCTGCACCTGTGCGCGTCGTCTGCTGGTGCCGCAAGGCGCGTGGGGCGATGCTTTCCTGACGCGTCTGGTCGAGGTGAGCAAGACCATCGAAGTGGGCGCGTTCGATCAGCAACCCGCGCCTTTCATGGGCTCGGTGATTTCCCTGCGGGCGGCGCAGGCGCTGGTCGATGCGCAGGAACACCTGCTGGCCAATCGCGCGGTGGCGTTGCTGGAAATGACCCAGCCTGATACGAATTCGGCATTGCTGACCCCTGGCATTCTTGACGTCAGCGACGTGAACGATCGCCCCGACGAAGAGCTGTTCGGGCCACTGCTGCAAGTGATTCGCTACGTGGATTTCGACGGCGCCATCGCTGAGGCCAATGCCACCCAGTACGGCCTGGCGGCGGGCTTGCTGTCGGATTCGCAGGAACGTTATCAGCAGTTCTGGCTGCAAAGCCGGGCGGGCATCGTCAACTGGAACAAGCAACTGACGGGCGCCGCGAGCACCGCGCCGTTCGGTGGAGTGGGGGCCTCGGGCAACCATCGCGCCAGCGCCTATTACGCAGCGGACTACTGCGCGTACCCGGTGGCGTCGCTGGAGAGCGGGACGCTGGTGCTGCCTGCGAGCCTGACGCCTGGAATCCGGCTGACCTGACCGGGCTTGCGCTTGATCTGTGGGAGCCGGCTTGCTGGCGAAAGCGGAGTGTCATTCAACACATCTGTGTCTGATACCACGTCTTCGCCAGCAAGCCGGCTCCCACAATGATCGCGGTGTAACTGACATTGATGTTTATAAAAACAGATCCACGGAGCCGCACCGATGAAATCCTGTGAAGTCAACTTTGACGGTCTAGTGGGGCCGACCCATAACTACGGCGGGCTGTCCTACGGCAACGTCGCGTCCCAGAGCAATTGCCAGCAGTCTTCCAACCCGCGTGAGGCGGCGTTGCAGGGCCTGGCGAAGATGAAGGCGCTGATGGACATGGGTTTCACCCAGGGCGTGCTGGCGCCGCAGGAGCGCCCAGACATCGCCGGGTTGCGCAAACTGGGCTTCAGTGGCACCGATGCACAGGTCATCGAGCGTGCGGCCAAAACGTCCATGCCGCTGCTGGTGGCCAGTTGCTCGGCGTCGAGCATGTGGGTGGCGAACGCCGCGACGGTCAGCCCGAGCGCCGACACTGCCGACGGCCGCGTGCATTTCACTGCCGCCAACCTCAACTGCAAATACCACCGCAGCATCGAGCACCCGACCACCAGCCGCGTGCTCGGGGCGATGTTCGCCAATCAGCAGCACTTTGCCCATCACGCGGCCCTGCCTACCGTCGCCCAGTTCGGCGATGAGGGCGCAGCCAACCACACGCGTTTCTGCCGCAGCTACGGCGAGGCGGGCGTGGAGTTTTTCGTGTTTGGTCGTGCCGCGTTCGACAATCGTTTCCCGGCGCCGCAGAAGTACCCGGCGCGCCAGACCCTCGAAGCCTCGCAGGCCGTCGCGCGCCTGCACGGCCTGAGCGATGAAGGGGTGGTCTACGCCCAGCAGAACCCGGCGGTAATCGATCAGGGCGTGTTCCACAACGACGTGATCGCGGTCGGCAACGGCGAGGTGCTGTTCTACCACGAGGACGCCTTCCTCAATACCGGGCACATGCTCAGCGAGCTGCACGACAAGCTCAATCAACGCGGCGGCCGCTTCCAGGCCATCTGCGTGCCGCGCACTGAAGTGGCGGTCGAGGATGCCGTGCGCTCCTATCTGTTCAACAGCCAGTTGCTGTCGCGCCCGGATGGGTCGATGCTGCTGATCGTGCCGGAAGAGTGCCGCAGCAACGAGCGCGTATGGCATTACCTGCAACGCCTGATCGCCGATGACAGCCTGATCCGCGAGGTGAAAGTCTTCGACCTCAAGCAAAGCATGCAGAATGGCGGCGGACCGGCCTGCCTGCGTCTGCGCGTGGCGCTGAATGAAACGGAACTGGCGGCGGTCAACCCAGGGGTTATCATGACCGCGCCGTTGTACGACACGCTGACCCAGTGGGTGGACAAGCATTACCGAGATCGCCTGAGCGAAAGCGACCTGGCCGATCCGCAACTGCTCACCGAATGCCGTACGGCGCTGGATGAACTGACGCAGCACCTGAAGCTGGGCGCGGTCTATCCTTTCCAAATCAATTGATCCACCTGTGACATCACGCCTGGGCCTCACTCGGCGTCAGGCCGTGATGTCACTGCGTTTACAGAGAGAATGTTATGACCGACGCCCTGCGTTTGATCCTTGAAGACACCGACGGCACCCAGCTGGAAACCTCCTGCACGCGTTTTGCCGTGATCTGGCAGGGCAAAGAAGTCTGGATTCAGCAGGACGGCCGTGGCCAGCTGCTGATCGGCGTGGACGTCGAAGAAGGCGACAGCGAATACGCCAACCTGCTGCTGCGCCCGATGGCCACCAACCTGGTCAGCCTGCAGCTGGAAATGGAAGCGGCCGACGTTGATGACGAAGATGACGGTCACGTGCACGGCCCAGATTGTAACCACGACTAAGCCCCCAGGAATTCAGCCATGCTCGCCCTCGGCAAACTGCTTGAACTGACCCTGGCGGGTCGTGAACCCGCAGAAAAGACTCAACTGACCGTCGAAGGCGTGCGCATGCGCTGGCTGGCCGAGGGGGCGCTGGAAGTCCGCCCTCCCGAAGCGAAGGACAATGGCACCGACCTGCTGCTGTCCGCAGGTATCCATGGCAATGAAACCGCGCCGATCGAGCTGCTCGACGAGCTGATTCACGCCATCGCCCGAGGTGAGCTCAAGCCTCGGGCGCGCATTCTGTTCCTGTTCGGCAACCCCGAAGCGATGCGTCGCGGCGAGCGTTACATCGAGCAGGACGTTAACCGGCTGTTCAACGGCCGTCATGAACAAGCCGAAGGCAGCGAAGCGTTGCGCGCCTGCGAGCTGGAGCGTCTGGCTGCGAGCTTCTTCAGCCTGCCTGATCGTTATCGTCTGCATTACGACCTGCACACCGCCATTCGCGGCTCGAGGATCGAACAGTTCGCGCTCTACCCCTGGAAAGAGGGGCGCGCGCATTCCCGTCGCGAACTGGTGCGCCTGCACAAGGCCGGGATTGAAGCGGTGCTGCTGCAGAACAAACCCTCAATCGTGTTCAGCGCCTACACCTACGACAAGCTGGGCGCCGAGGCTTTCACTCTGGAACTGGGTAAAGCACGGCCGTTCGGGCAGAACCAGCAGGTCAATCTGGCGCCGCTGAAAACCACCCTGGAACACCTGATTCGGGGCAACGAGCCGCTGGTGGGCGATCAGATCGACGGCCTGAAGCTGTTCAGCGTTGCGCGGGAAATCATCAAGCACAGCGATGCCTTCCGCCTGCACCTGCCTGCGGACATCGAGAATTTCACCAAGCTGGACAAAGGGTTCGTGCTGGCCGAAGACCTGGCCGATTCACGCTGGGTGGTGGAGGAGGAGGGCGCTCGCATCATCTTCCCGAACCCGAAGGTCAAGAACGGGCTGCGCGCGGGGATTCTGATCGTACCGACGACGGATGAGCAGTTGGCCTGATTGGCACCTGAGGCTGGCCCCGATCAATTGTGGGAGCCGGCTTGCTGGCGAATGCGGTCGATCTGTGACAAGGATGTCGCCTGATACAACGCATTCGTCCGATCGCGGCCCGCAGCAAGCCGGCTCCCACAGTGGTTTTGCGTTCCACCGTGAGAGCGGTGTCAGATCAACCCGCCGCTTTCTGCGACTCACCCAGACGACGCACTGCACGCAGCTTGCTCAGGGTGTCTGCGCAGGTCTTCGCCGCTTCCTGGCCCTTGTGCACGAAGTGGTTGAAGAAGTAGTTGTGGTGCTCTTCACCGGCATGGAAGTGGTGAGGGGTCAAGACCACCGAGAACACTGGCACTTCGGTTTCCAGCTGAACCTGCATCAGCGCGCTGATCACCGATTGCGCGACGAATTCGTGACGATAGATCCCGCCATCGACCACCAGGCCCGCCGCCACGACGCCGCCGTAGCGACCGCTTTTGGCCAGCAGTTTGGCGTGCAGGGGGATTTCAAAGGCGCCGCCGACTTCAAAGAAGTCGATATCGCTCTCGGCATAGCCGTGGTTGGCCATTTCAGCGACAAAGCCTTTACGCGCCTGATCGACGATATCTTTGTGCCAGCAGGCTTGAATGAAAGCGATGCGCTCGTGAGCGTGGATAGCGGTGGGTTGCATGTGTTCTGACTCCTGTTTAATTAAAAAACAGGGCGTTTTGGATCGAAGGGGATGCCAGGGTACGGGTCGTCAGCAGTCCGGGCAAAATGCTCAAGTGACAATGCTGCGAGACGATCCTGTGGTGCCAATCCCGTTCTCTCTTCATCCGGACTATGACCGTCGGCTCTGGAATCACACCAGATCTGCTGACCTCGCAACGCGAGCGCTCGCGGGCTAGACGTCTTGCACGCCATTACCGCCGGTGGGGAATCGCACCCCGCCCTGAGAACGTTGCCGACGGCATAGGTCGTCGGCGTGCAGTTTGTAACACAGATTTTCAGAATGTGCATGGAGCCTTTTTGATGGTTTTCATCAGCTTTTCTTATAAGCACATCTTGGCATTGCGACGCCCAGCCTTGATTATCGAAGGTTCTGGCCTCAAGACTGAGGTCTGAACCATTGATCAGGGAGCTTCATCGTGACGGTTATCGATCTGCGCAGTGACACAGTGACCCAACCCACCGCCGGCATGCGCGACGCCATGGCCCGCGCGCCACTGGGCGACGACGTGTATGGCGAGGACCCGACGGTCAATAAACTGGAGTCGTGGCTGGCGCAGCGTCTGGGTTTCGCAGCGGCGCTGTTCGTTCCTACCGGCACCATGAGCAACCTGCTGGGCCTGATGGCGCACTGCGAGCGCGGCGATGAATACATCGTCGGTCAGCAGGCGCACACCTACAAATACGAAGGCGGCGGCGCAGCGGTGCTGGGTTCGATCCAGCCACAGCCCCTGGAGAATCAGGCTGACGGCTCGCTGGACCTGAATCAGGTGGCCAGCGCGATCAAGGCCGACGACTTTCACTTCGCCCGCACCCGCATCCTGGCGCTGGAAAACACCATGCAGGGCAAGGTGCTGTCCCAGGATTACCTGGCAGCCGCCCGCAAGCTGACCCGCGAGAAGGGCCTCGGTCTGCATCTGGACGGCGCGCGCCTGTACAACGCCTCGGTCAAGCTGGGCGTCGATGCCCGTGAAATCACTCAGTACTTCGATTCGGTGTCGGTCTGCCTGTCCAAAGGCCTGGGCGCGCCGGTGGGTTCGGTACTCTGTGGGTCGAACGCGTTCATCGCCAGGGCGCGCCGTCTGCGCAAGATGGTCGGCGGCGGCATGCGTCAGTCGGGTTTGCTGGCAGCGGCAGGGCTGTACGCGCTGGAGCACCAGGTCGAGCGTCTCGCTGATGACCACGCCAACGCTGCGTTTCTGGGCGCGGCGCTGGGCGAACTGGGCTTTGACGTCGAGCCGGTGCAGACCAACATGGTCTACGTCCAGATCGGCGAGCGAGCCGAAAAACTCAAGGCATTTTGCGCCGAGCGAGGGATTGTCCTCAGCGCATCGCCGCGTTTGCGCATGGTCACGCACCTGGATGTGTCGTCCGCGCAGATGGAACAGGTGGTCGGTGCATTTGCCGAATTCGGCAGCCGATAGTCGACCAATAATCCAATTGGCTGCTTCTATCGTACAAAGTGACTGTACCGTGGCAGCAACGCCTATATAATGCGGCCCTTTGCCGTCGTTTCGTCGAATGACGTTACGCAGTTGGCTCCGGCCGCAGTTCCCGTGGAAGAACCTATGAAAAGCGCAGAAATCCGTGAAGCCTTCCTTCGCTTCTTCGAAGAGCAAGGCCACACCCGTGTAGCCTCCAGCTCCTTGATTCCGGGCAATGACCCCACCCTGCTGTTCACCAACGCAGGCATGAACCAGTTCAAGGACTGCTTCCTGGGCCAGGAAAAACGGGCTTATACCCGTGCCGTGAGCAGCCAGAAATGCGTGCGCGCCGGTGGCAAGCACAACGACCTGGAAAACGTCGGCTACACCGCCCGTCACCACACCTTCTTCGAAATGCTGGGTAACTTCAGCTTCGGCGATTACTTCAAGCGCGATGCGATCACCTTCGCCTGGACCTTCCTGAGCGGCGTCCTGAAGCTGCCAAAGGACAAACTGTGGGTGACCGTTTACGCCACCGACGATGAAGCCTACGACATCTGGACCAAGGACGTCGGCGTGCCCGCCGAGCGCATGGTCCGCATCGGCGACAACAAGGGCGCGCCTTACGCGTCCGACAACTTCTGGACCATGGGCGATACCGGCCCGTGTGGTCCTTGCACCGAGATCTTTTACGACCACGGCGCCGACATCTGGGGTGGCCCACCGGGCTCGCCGGAAGAAGACGGCGACCGTTATATCGAGATCTGGAACAACGTCTTCATGCAGTTCAACCGCACCGCCGACGGCGTGCTGCACCCGCTTCCAGCGCCGTCGGTCGACACCGGCATGGGCCTGGAGCGAATCAGCGCCGTGCTGCAGCACGTGCACTCGAACTATGAGATCGACCTGTTCCAGAGCCTGCTGGCCGCAGCCGCCCAGGCCATCGGTTGCAGCAACGACGCCCAGCCTTCGCTGAAAGTCGTGGCCGACCACATCCGTTCCTGCGGCTTCCTGATTGCCGACGGCGTGTTGCCGTCCAACGAAGGCCGTGGCTACGTGCTGCGTCGCATCATTCGTCGCGCCTGCCGTCACGGCAACAAGCTGGGCGCCAAGGGCAGCTTCTTCTACCAGATCGTTGCCGCGCTGGTGGCCGAGATGGGCGAGGCGTTCCCTGAACTCAAATCCCAGCAAGCACACATCGAGCGCGTGCTGAAAGCGGAAGAAGAGCAATTCGCCAAGACCCTGGAGCAGGGCCTGAAGATCCTCGAGCAGGACCTGGCCGAGCTCAAAGGCACTGTGGTGCCGGGCGATGTGGTGTTCAAGCTGTACGACACCTACGGCTTCCCGATGGACCTGACCGGCGACATCGCTCGCGAGCGCAACCTGACCCTCGACGAGGAAGGTTTCGAGCGTGAGATGGATGCCCAGCGCGAGCGCGCCCGTTCGGCCAGCGCCTTCGGCATGGACTACAACAGCCTGGTCAAGGTTGACGTGGCCACCGAGTTCACCGGTTACAGCGCCACTGCGGGCGACGCCAAAGTCGTCGCTCTCTATAAAGAGGGCGTGGCAGTCGAGCAACTGAGCGAAGGCGAAGATGGCGTGGTCATTCTTGACCGCACGCCGTTCTACGCAGAATCCGGTGGTCAGATCGGCGACAGCGGTTTCCTCACCGCGGGCGATGTGCGTTTTGATGTCAGCGACACCACCAAGACTGGCGGTGCGTTCCTGCATCACGGCATCCAGGTGTCGGGCAGTCTGAAAGTCGGCGCAACCGTCAGCACCCAGGTCGCCGCTGAAGTACGTCAGGCCACCTCGCTGAACCACTCGGCCACGCACTTGCTGCATGCCGCGCTGCGTCAGGTGCTGGGCGATCACGTTCAGCAGAAAGGCTCGTTGGTCGACAGTCAGCGCCTGCGCTTTGACTTCAGCCACTTCGAAGCCATCAAGCCTGAGCAGATCAAGGCGCTGGAAGACATCGTCAACGCCGAAGTGCGCAAGAACACCGCAGTCGAAACCGAAGAAACCGACATCGAAACTGCCAAGAAGAAGGGCGCCATGGCGCTGTTCGGCGAGAAGTACGGCGACAGCGTTCGCGTACTGAGCATGGGCGGTGATTTCTCGGTCGAGCTGTGCGGCGGTATCCACGCCAATCGTACCGGCGACATCGCGCTGTTCAAGATCATCAGCGAAGGCGGCGTTGCTGCCGGCGTGCGTCGTATCGAGGCAGTGACTGGCGCCGTGGCGCTGGCCTACTTGAACACGGCTGAAGAACAACTGAAGGAAGCCGCGAGCCTGGTCAAAGGCAATCGCGACAACCTGCTGGACAAGCTGACGGCTGTCCTGGAACGCAATCGTCTGTTGGAAAAACAGCTGGAACAACTGCAGGCCAAGGCGGCCAGCGCTGCGGGTGACGATCTGTCGGCCGCTGCGGTGGACGTCAAGGGCGCCAAGGTCCTCGCTGCCCGTCTCGACGGTCAGGATGGCAAGGCGCTGCTGGCGCTGGTGGATCAGCTGAAGAACAAGCTCGGCCGCGCAGTGATCCTGCTCGGCGGTGTGCACGAAGACAAGGTCGTACTGGTGGCTGGCGTCACCAAGGACCTGACTGGCCAACTCAAAGCCGGTGATTTGATGAAACAAGCGGCAGCCGCCGTTGGCGGTAAAGGCGGCGGTCGTCCTGATATGGCGCAGGGCGGTGGCGTTGATGCCGCTGGCCTGGACGCAGCGCTCGCGCTGGCGGTTCCGTTCGCCGAACAGGGAATTTAAGTCGACCCACCGCCCCTTCTATATAGAAGGGGCGGCGCTACGCGGTTTGAATGTTTAACGGGCGCCCTTCACGGGCTGAGGCGGCTTTGAGATGGCTTTAATCGTACAAAAATTTGGCGGCACCTCGGTGGGCTCGGTCGAGCGCATCGAGCAGGTGGCCGACAAAGTCAAAAAATTCCGCGAGGCGGGCGATGATCTGGTGGTGGTGCTGTCCGCCATGAGTGGCGAAACCAATCGCCTGATCGACCTGGCCAAGCAGATCAACGCGCATCCCGATCCTCGTGAGCTGGATGTGATCGTGTCCACCGGCGAGCAGGTCACCATTGCCCTGCTGGCCATGGCCCTGATCAAGCGCGGCGTGCCGGCGGTGTCCTACACCGGCAATCAGGTGCGCATCCTGACCGACAACGCGCACAACAAGGCGCGTATCCTGCAGATCGACGACCAGAAAATCCGCTCCGACCTCAAGGCCGGTCGTGTGGTGGTGGTTGCCGGCTTCCAGGGTGTCGACGAAAACGGCAACATCACGACCCTGGGTCGTGGCGGTTCCGACACCACAGGCGTGGCCCTGGCCGCAGCCCTGAAGGCTGACGAATGCCAGATCTACACCGACGTCGATGGCGTCTACACCACTGACCCGCGCGTCGTGCCCCAGGCCCGTCGTCTGGAGAAGATCACCTTCGAAGAGATGCTGGAAATGGCCAGCCTCGGTTCCAAGGTGCTGCAGATCCGCTCGGTGGAGTTCGCCGGCAAGTACAACGTCCCGCTGCGCGTGCTGCACAGCTTCAAGGAGGGTCCGGGTACCCTCATTACCATTGATGAAGAGGAATCCATGGAACAGCCGATCATTTCGGGCATCGCCTTCAACCGTGACGAGGCCAAGCTGACCATTCGTGGCGTCCCCGATACCCCGGGCGTTGCCTTCAAGATCCTCGGCCCGATCAGCGCCGCGAACATCGAAGTGGACATGATCGTGCAAAATGTTGCGCACGATAACACCACCGACTTCACCTTCACCGTGCACCGTAACGAGTACGATCAGGCGCTGGCTGTCCTGCAGAATACCGCCAATGAAATCGGTGCCCGCGAAGTGATCGGCGACACCAAGATCGCCAAGGTCTCCATCGTCGGTGTCGGCATGCGTTCCCACGCAGGTGTGGCCAGCCGCATGTTCGAAGCCCTGGCCAAGGAAACCATCAACATCCAGATGATCTCCACCTCCGAAATCAAGGTTTCGGTCGTGATCGAAGAGAAATACCTGGAGCTGGCGGTTCGCGCACTGCACACGGCGTTCGAACTCGACGCTCCCCGCCAGGGCGAGTAAGGGGCTTGTCAAAGGGCGCGGTCTTGACCGCGCCTTTTGTGTTTCTGACGTGCACGAGAAACCTGCTTTTTTTTCGTTGCTAGTCAATACTGAGGGTGCTGGCCTGTTGCCCCGCTTGTGGTGGGGGTCGATACCTTCTGGTTTGCAGACTGTTGTCCCTGAATTGAGGTTGAGGAGATAGGTATGCTGATTTTGACCCGTCGTTGCGCGGAGAGCCTGATTATCGGTGATGGTGAAATCACCGTGACCGTGCTCGGCGTAAAAGGTAATCAGGTACGAATTGGGGTCAACGCGCCCAAGGAAGTGGCTGTTCACCGTGAAGAGATTTACCTGCGCATCAAGAAAGAGAAGGACGAGGAACCAAGCCATTAATTTTATTTGAATTTTTGGTTTGCAAACGGGGAAAAGGGTGGTTATTATACGCCCCGTGTTGCGGAGAGCTGGCCGAGTGGCCGAAGGCGCTCCCCTGCTAAGGGAGTACACCTCAAAAGGGTGTCGGGGGTTCGAATCCCCCGTTCTCCGCCATTATTTGCGTAGTACGTTGTAATCTGGCTTCTTCTGTAAGTTGTTGAAATTACTAGAAAAAGTGCTTTACAAAAAGATTTGACGGCCTATAATGCGCGGCAACAAATGCACTCGTAGCTCAGCTGGATAGAGTACTCGGCTACGAACCGAGCGGTCACAGGTTCGAATCCTGTCGAGTGCACCATTTAAGTGTTGTTTGCAGTGATGCAAATGACGCTTTAAGAAAGAGCCTGGCTTCAACAGGTCTTCGGAAGCACCACTCACTTCCAGAAGTAAAATGCAGTGACCAGAGGTGATCTGGTTTATCAAGCGCCACTTGCACTCGTAGCTCAGCTGGATAGAGTACTCGGCTACGAACCGAGCGGTCACAGGTTCGAATCCTGTCGAGTGCACCATAAAACGAAAAGCCCGCATGCAAATGCGGGCTTTTTGCTTTTCCAGGATTTATTTTCTCGCCTTGCCTGTTTTGCCCGTGGCTTTCACGCAGCCTTGGGCATCGAACGTCACCTGCCGGCTCCGGCCATTCTTTTCCTTGTAGATATAACGCAGCTCGGCATTGCGGCTGACGATTTTGTCTGGCTTGCCGAGCAAGCTTTCTACATCCCGCTTGGTCATGCCGGCAGGCGTCTGTTGATTGATGATCGCCTTGCGTCGTTGCTCGGCACTCAGCGCGTTACCGCAGCCATCGTCGCGCTGCCCGACCACCACCAGTTCGCTGCTGGTTCTTTTCGATGAGTCGCGCTTCAAGGGCGGGGTGACGACGCTGCCTGGCAGAGGGTTGTGGGCGTCTTGTTGCGTCAGGCTGTGTCCTGCCGGGCAGCCGAGAGTAGTGAACGTGATGTTGCCGCTCGCGTCTTCACAGCGATGCACAGTGGATGCCCACGCAGAAAAAGGCAGGCAGAGCAGGGCAGTCATAACGGTTTTGCGGATGTCCAACGGCATGACGACGTCCTCCTTGACGGGTGTCAGGGGAGATTAGCCAGATGAAAATTCCCAGGCGAGCGTGTTTTCTTCTCGGGATGTGACGTCGTAGCAATAACGACTCGGACAATGCTTAACATTGTGTTGCAAGCGATTGTTCCGCGTTGAATTTTTATCATGCAGCTCCGGCAAGCGGTGTATCATTGCGCCCGTCAGCCCCGCCGGGGCTTGTGGAATACCTCCATGGACTTACCCAGTAGCAACTCATATTTAAGCTGTCCCAATCAAGAATCGACTGATTGATCTTCCGGCGTGGTCCACTGCTGGGAGTGGAGTTCGCCTATGACCGAAGTAGAAGTAAAAAAAACGCAGGAAAGCCTTCAGGATCGCCTCGCGCAAGTCGTTGATCTGCTGCAGCGCCAGCGCATCGTCGAAGACCTGACTCACCGCCAGGAAGGCCAGCATCAGGACCGGGTTGAAAACCTGGTTCACCGGCAGAACCTGGCCGAGCTGCAACGCAAGCTCGATGACCTTCACTCCGCCGACGTCGCCTACATTCTCGAAGCACTGCCTGTTGAGGATCGCCTGACGGTCTGGCAACTGGTCAAGGCCGAGCGTGACGGCGACATCCTCCTGGAAGTATCCGATTCCGTTCGTGAAACCCTGATCGCCGACATGGACGATCACGAGCTGTTGGCCGCTGCCAAGGAAATGGACGCGGACGAGCTCGCTGACCTTGCGCCGGAACTGCCGCGCGATGTCGTGCATGAACTCATGGAAGCGCTGGACAGCCAGCAGCGCGAACGCGTGCGCTCGGCCTTGTCTTACGACGAGGAGCAGGTCGGCGCACTGATGGACTTCGAGATGGTCACCATCCGCGAAGACGTCAGCCTGGAAGTGGTCCTGCGTTATCTGCGTCGCCTCAAGGAGCTGCCGGGCCACACCGACAAACTGTTCGTGGTCGACCACGACGGCGTGCTCAAGGGCGTGCTGCCAATCAAGCGTCTGTTGGTCAACGACCCTGAAAAGCAGGTGTCGGACGTCATGGCCAGCGACCCTGTGAGCTTTCACCCGGACGGCGACGCCTACGAAGCCGCGCAGGCCTTCGAGCGTTACGACCTCATTTCCTCGCCGGTGGTGGACAAGAACGGCAAGCTGATCGGCCGTCTGACCATCGACGAAATGGTTGACCTGATTCGTGAAGAGAGCGAGACCGAAGTCCTCAACATGGCCGGTCTGCGTGAAGAAGAAGACATCTTCGCCTCCGTGTGGCGGTCCCTGCGCAACCGCTGGTCATGGCTGGCCGTCAACCTGATTACGGCCTTCCTGGCGTCGCGTGTGATCGGCCTGTTCGAAGGTTCCATCGAGAAGCTGGTGGCGCTGGCGGCATTGATGCCGATCGTGGCCGGTATCGGTGGTAACTCGGGTAACCAGACCATCACCATGATCGTCCGCGCCATGGCGCTGGACCAGGTCAGTACCGGCAACACCTCACGCCTCATGCGCAAAGAGCTGGGCGTCGCATTGATCAACGGCCTGGTGTGGGGCGGAGTCATTGGCATTGTGGCCTATTTGCTCTACCACAGCTGGTCGCTGGGGGTCGTGATGACAGCGGCGATGACCTTGAACCTGCTGCTGGCAGCGTTCATGGGGGTTGCCATTCCCATGACGTTGGCGCGCTTTGGGCGCGATCCGGCGATGGGCGCCAGCGTGATGATCACCGCCATGACCGACAGCGGCGGCTTCTTCATCTTCCTGGGGTTGGCCACGCTGTTCCTGCTTTAACGAACGCCGCAAAACAAACTAATCGCCTCAAGGGGCGATTTTTTGTTGCCGGCGGTTGGGTAACTCAAATCGCGTCCACAAAAAAGCCAGCGCTAAGCTGGCTTTTCAGTCTCTGGCGGGCGGAACTTATTCGTCGTCGCCGGTCAGGCTGGTGTCGTGTGCGATCAACGACACGAGGGCGTTCTGTTGCCGATGAGCGAGCTGACGGAAGCGCTGCAGCAGTTCGCGCTCATGCAGAGACAGCTCAGGGCTGTCCAGGCGCAGCTTTGGCTCGTCACCCAGCGCGCCTTCCTGAATCAGGCTTTGTTCAAGACGCGCAATGATTTCAGAGTTCATGCTGCGGTGGTTGTCCTTGGAGACTTCCGCAATGCGCTCGCGCATGCCTTCCGGAAGACGGACAACGAACTTGTCAGCTGTGCGACTGGAATAATTGGCCTGTTTCATAGGGCTCATATATTTAACCGATTTAGTTCAAAGGGGAGGCGGATCATGCATTTAGCCGCGAGATGTCATCGTCTGACTGTCATTTAGGCGAAATGTTCAACCTGCCAAACATAAAGGTCCGTCATCATGCATCAATCCGTCGGAACCTTGGCGTCAAATCTGTGACAAATATTGAACTAGATAAAGGCGTTTAGCCAGCACCAATTATCCGAAATGCGTTCTGGTTTGCAAAGTTCCGGGATACCGCTCATCCGGGGCGATAGCCACAGATTACGCGGGTTTGCGCCATGATGGCTATCTGTCTTCAGCGTAGGACCTTCCGCGACAAAATTCGAGAAAGCGTTCAAGAAAGAGACGAAGGGTCTATTGGCGGGGCTTCAGGGGGGATTTCACCGTTTAAAACGTGTCAGATGGCGTAAAAAGGCCGAATCAGTGTAGGAATTTGCCTGCCTTAGGGCTTCGCCTGACGCAGCACAGGGTCGAATTTGATTCTGCGTCCCACAATCAGTCCCATCACAAAGAAACTGGCGAAGATCCCTGCGCAGGTCTTGGCGACCATCCCAAGGGTGTCCATGGAGTCGGGAAGCAGTTGATCCACGGCCAGGGCCATCAGGGTCAGGATCAGGAAGGACAATGCTGCTTTGGACATGGCGGTTCTCGCGTCAAAACAAAGGGTTTACTGCGACAGCTGACGGGATCAGAAGACCCAGCGTTCGGCGCGATCGACCGGAATCGCTTCGTCAGAGTCGGTCGCCAGCATGGCGTCCGAGCGACTGGCTGGCATCGCGGCGTAGCGCGGCGCCTGTTTCATCAGGTAATGCGGTTGAGCCTGAACAGCGACGCTCTCGGTTTTGCTGCCATCGTCATTAAAGTGGAAGGCCACCAGTGCAACGAGGGCTGCTGCGTTCAACAGGGAGAGAGTCATGTTCATCTCGATTACCTTCGCTTGGAATTGATCTATGAAGGGGATTGCACGAGAACAGATAATGCAGCCTGCATGCCAAGCAAAATAAAGAAAAAATACTAATAAAATCAATGTCTTAATGGAGCGCGCAGGCGGTCCTAGATTGCAGTTTGCAATGATGTCACTTTGCAGCATTGCAATTTGCATGATGCGTTGCGCAAGGCTGTCAGAACTCCGGCGGACTACAGGCTTAAAAGACAATGACGACATGACAAAACAACAGCTTGCCGTTAACATGCACGCCGTCTCGCTCATGCCATCCAGAGCGCTGACGTTCACACGCTACGGCCGCTGAGTCCTCTTAGTTCAACGGATAGAACGAGCCCCTCCTAAGGGCTAGATGCAGGTTCGATTCCTGCAGGGGACACATCCTTTCGGTTTCACTCCGCTTCCCGCGATGCCCCCTTGGGCTGCCTGTGTCGGCGACAGCGTTCCGAGCAGTATTTCACCTCATCCCAGCAACGCTCCCACTTCTTGCGCCACGAAAACGGCAAACCGCAGACTGCGCAGGTTTTCTCGGGCAACTCACTTTTCTTCATCGTCACTCTCCCGGTGTTCCGTGACACCCTAAACGAAAAAGCCACGGGGTTTGCGCCCCGTGGCTTTTCTTTACGGCTTGAACGAGAGCGCGCTGTTACAGCGCCATGTCGTTGGCAGGCTTGCTTTCAGCCGGCTTGCTCGGAGCCGCTGGAGCGGCGCCAGTGCCGACCGACAGGTCGAGTACCGGTGGCTTGTCCAGTTGCAGGACTTCAGCCGTGTAGTTCCACTCCTGCTGTACGGCGGCAGGCGAGTCGTTCAGCTTGGTACCGTAGCTTGGGACGATCTGACGGATCTTGGCTTGCCACTCAGGCGTCGCAACCTTGTCCTTGAAGACCTTCTCCAGCACGTTCAGCATGATCGGTGCAGCGGTCGAGGCGCCTGGCGATGCACCCAGCAGAGCGGCGATGCTGCCGTCCTGGGAGGACACCACTTCAGTACCCAGCTTCAGCACGCCGCCTTTTTCAGCATCGCGCTTGATGATCTGCACGCGCTGACCGGCCTGCCACAGACGCCAGTCTTCTTTCTTGGCGTGCGGGAAGTATTCCTGCAGGGCCTTGAAGCGGTCGTCGTCGGACAGCATCAGTTGACCGGCGAGGTACTCGACCAGCGGGTACTGCTCGATGCCCACCTTGGTCATCGGCCAGAAGTTGTGGGTGGTCATGCTGCTGAACAGGTCCAGGTACGAACCTTCTTTGAGGAACTTGGTGGAGAAGGTCGCGAACGGGCCAAACAGGATCACGCGCTTGCCGTCGAGCACGCGGGTGTCCAGGTGCGGAACGGACATGGGTGGCGCGCCGGTGGAGGCAATGCCGTAGGCCTTGGCCATGTGCTGCAGGGCGATGTCCTGGTTGTCGGTGACCAGGAACGAGCCGCCCACCGGGAAGCCTGCGTAGTCGCGGCCTTCCGGAATGCCGGATTTCTGCAGCAGCTTCAGTGCGCCGCCGCCAGCGCCGATGAACAGGAACTTAGCGTCGGTTGCGCTGCTGGTGCCGTCCTTGAGGTTCTTGTACTCGACGTGCCAGCTGCCATCGGCGTTGCGGGTGATGTCGTTGACTTCGCTGGACAGCTTCAGGTTGAAGTTCGGGCGAGTTTGCAGGGAAGACACGTACTGACGGGTGACCTCACCCCAGTTGACGTCGGTGCCGATCGGCGTCCAGGTGGTCGCCAGCTTCTGGTTCGGGTCACGCCCTTCCATCATCAGCGGGACCCACTTGGCGATCTGCGCGTGGTCTTCGGAGTACTGCATCGGGCGGAACAGCGGGCTGGCTTGCAGCGCCTCGTAACGCTTCTTCAGGAACTTGATGTTGTCATCGCCCCACACGAAGCTCATGTGCGGTGTGGAGTTGATGAACGAATGCGGGTTTTTCAGAACGGTCTGGCGAACCTGCCAGGCGAGGAACTGACGGGTCACCTGGAAGGCTTCGTTGATCTCGATGGCCTTGGAGATATTGACCTTGCCGTCTTTGTCTTCAGGGGTGTAGTTCAGCTCGGCGAGGCCCGAGTGACCGGTACCGGCGTTGTTCCAGCCGTTGGAGCTTTCTTCGGCGACCTTGTCCAGACGCTCGACCATTTCCATGGTCCAGCTCGGCTCCAGCTCGTTCAGCCAGACGCCCAGGGTCGAACTCATGATGCCGCCGCCGATCAGCAGCACGTCCACTTTCTTGCTTTCAGCGGCGTGTGCCTGAAGCATACCCATCGAAATCGCCAGGCCCAGCAGCGCCTTGCTTGTCGTCTTGATCATTGCACGCAATCCAGTTGATAGAACGTAATCCGCCTGCCGCTTGGATGGAGGCGACGCCGGCTTGCTCACATCAGGCTTGAGTGAACGACAGTCCGGTTTCGCGCCCGGCGGGCGAGGGGTAAGGGTTCAAGGTCGAAGAAACGGACCTCGGGTTCTGTGTCCCTCCGCGCTGGCTTTTTGTTAGATCATTGGATGCAGCAGCTTGAGTAAACAACAAACACCCCGCAGGACTCGGTCATCAGGTCCAAGTGTTCTGCGAGGGGGCGATATTGTACCTGAAATGTGATTTGCGACAAAACACGTGACAATTTAGTCAATACGCCAATGTGTCACAGGTGGCGAATGGGTGGCTTTGAGCCTTTGCTTTTGCCGCAGCATGGCTTGCCGGCGGTAGGGCTCGGGAAACCGCTGCCGCCGACAAGCCATGCTGCTACAGAGGGTCAGTGCGTGATTACAGCGTGAACTTACCCACCATCGCATTGAACGACACCGCCAGACGAGACAGCTCCTGACTCGACGCGCTGGTCTGATTCGCACCGGCTGCGGTCTGTGCCGACAGGTCCTGGATGTTCACCAGATTGCGGTCGACCTCACGGGCCACCTGGGCCTGTTCCTCGGCGGCGCTGGCGATGACCATGTTGCGTTCGTTGATCTGGCTGACGCCTTCACTGATGCGCTCCAGCGCCAGGCCGGCATCGGTGGCCAGCGTCTGGGTGCTGACCGCGATCGCCTGGCTCTTGCCCATGGCCCGAACCGCTTCGTCGGCGCCATTGCGCACTAGAGTGATCATCGATTCGATTTCGCCGGTAGAGGCCTGGGTGCGCGCGGCCAGCGCCCGAACTTCGTCAGCCACCACGGCAAAGCCACGGCCCTGTTCACCGGCACGTGCGGCCTCAATGGCCGCGTTGAGGGCGAGCAGGTTGGTCTGTTCGGCGATACCGCGAATCACGTCCAGGACCTTGGTGATGTCACGAATCTGCCCGGCCAGGGCTTCGACGCGCAGGGTCGAGTCGTTGATTTCCACGGTCATGGTGTTCATCGCGGCGACGGCTTGCTGAACCTGATGCTGGCCTTTGAGGGCATCATCGGCGGTCTGGGTCGACACTTGCGAGGCGCTGGCGGCGTTGCGCGCCACTTCTTCGACTGCCGCCGTCATTTCGTTCACGGCCGTGGCCGCCTGCTGGATTTCATCGTTCTGACGCTGCAGGCCCCGGCTGCTGTCGTCGGTCACGGCGGTCAGCTCTTCGGCCGCCGAGGCCAGTTGATCCGAGGCGTTGGCGATCTGCTGCACGGTGTTTTTCAGGTTGCCCTGCATGTTGGACAGCGCCTTGAGCAACTGTCCGGTCTCGTCCTCGCCACCCACGGCAACCGCCTGGGTCAGGTCACCATTGGCCACCCGCGCGGCGCTGTCTACCGATAGGTAAATAGGCCGGGTGATCATCCGCGTGACGAGCAGGCCCAGCACGATGGCGCAGATCACGGCGACCAACGAGCCGATGATCAGTACCCAAGTCACCTGCCTGTTTGTGTCGATGCCGGCTTTCGCCGCTTCATCAGCCTGCCGGGCGTTGGATTCGATGATGATTTTCAGCTCGCCCATGGTCTTGCGGTAAGCGGGCGTGACGCTGCTGGCAGCCAGTTTGCTGGCTTGTTCGATATCACCGCTTTGAATGACCGAAAAGGCGTTCTGCGCCGCTGCAATATAGGCGGACCAATCGCGTTCGAAGTCATCGCCCGCGGCCTTTTCGTCGGCTTCCAGCGGCGTGGCACGGTAGATTTTGAAGTCGCTCTCAGCCTGGGTCTGGTTTTCCTTGAACGACTGAATCACTGCGTTGATCTCGTCCGGGTTGGCTTTGATGGCGCTCAAGCCCAGGACCTTGAAGAAGTCGCGGTTCGTGGCGATGACGTTGGCCTTCACCGAATCGACCTTGGCGATCGACACCAGGTTGTTGGACACCACGCTTTGAAACAAGTCGTACAGACGTGAGATACCAGCTTGTCCCAATACGCCTACTGCGACTGTGATCAGGGCACACAGGCAAAAGGCAGACAGCAGTTTGGTCTTGAGTTTGAGGTCGGTCAGCCAGGCCATGGAAAGTACTCGGGCAGGAGGAAGGTGCGCGGCGCAAGAGGCCGCTTTCCCTGCGTATCGGCTAGACGTTGCGGGACTTTACACGTTTTGTCACATCTACGATGAATGCCATCATTTAACCGGTATTTCGCAGATTTTGGATCCGTAAGCCAGATTTGACGTTGTGTTTACAGCACGTGCTTTCAGCCAGGCGACGGGTGTCACAGCGTGCGCTTAAAGCTGAGAGATCCTGTGCACGACGGTCGCTTTTTCTCGCTGGCATCACCTAAGCTTTAGCCCGGCGCCGCCGATAACTCCAACAGGTGGCGTCTGGTCGCACTGCAAGTGGCCCGAGCTGGTACGAAATAGCTTGATGGCAAATTGATGTTGGCTATCATCTGCCCCGCTTGACGGGGGGCGGTGAAGTCGACCCGTAATGTAATTGCCCCTGGGCTGATTTTTTTCTCCTGTGACAGGAATCTCGATGCTGGCGTGGAACCAAAAAACCTTTCTGATCGTCGATGATTTCTCCGATTTTCGCAGCTCGGTCCGCTCGATGCTGCGCGAGTTGGGCGTCAAGGAAGTAGACACTGCAGACAACGGCGAACAGGCGATCAAGGCCTGTTCGCAGAAGCGTTACGACTTCATTCTTCACGATTTCAACCTGGGTGATGGCAAGAAGAACGGCCAACAGGTCCTTGAAGACCTGATGACCGATCGTCTCATCAGCCACGAAAGCGTGTTCGTCATGGTCACCGCCGAGAACAGTCAGGCGATGGTGATGAGTGCGCTGGAGTGGGAGCCCGATGCCTACCTGACCAAGCCGTTCAACCGCGCAGGTCTGGCGCAGCGCCTGGAAAAGATCGTTCAGCGCAAGACCCTGCTCAAGCCGATTCTTCAGGCGCTGGATCGCGGCAAGCCGGCCGAAGTGCTGGCGGCGTGCGTCAACCTGACCAAGCAAGACCCGCGATTTGCGCCGCTGTGCCTGCGCTACAAGGCCGACGCGCTGCGCGATCTCAACCAGCACGAGCCGCTGGAAGCCTTTCTCAAATCGATTCTGGCCGACCGTCCGCAGCCCTGGGCGTATGCGGCGCTGGGCAAGCTGCTGCACAAGCGCGGTCGTAATGGCGAGGCGCAAACCGTCTATGAAGAAGCGATTCGTGCTTTCAATTCCATGCCGGTGCTGTTCGATGGCCTGGCCGATGTGTTGATTGCCAGCGGCGACAACCGCCGCGCGCAGAAGATGCTCGAAGAGGCCGTTCGCCTGTCGCCCTATGCCGTGCGCCGTCAGCGCTTGCTGGGCAAGCTGGCGCTGGAAAACCAGGACTTCGACGGGGCGTCCAAGGCCTATCGCCAAGCGGTGTCGCAAGGGCAGTTCTCGCGTTTCAAAGACCCCGAGACCAACCTGGGCCTGGCCCAGGCGCTGATCAGCAAGGGCGGCGATCGCGGCCTGGATGCGCGTACCCGCGTGGAAATCAACCAGACCCTGGGCGAAGTCGCCAAAGAACACACCAACGATGCCGGCCTGCAAGTGCGGGCGCGTTTGATGAAGGCCACCAGCGTCGCCACATCCGATCCGGAAATGGCCGCCAAGCTGACTGCCCAGGCCATGGAGCGGCTTGAAGGTATGGAGCAGTTTCTCAGTGCCGATGCCGCGCTTGCGGTCGCCTCGCAGCTCAAGCAACTGGGCCAGGAGTCCGCCGGTGCAGGCATTCTCAAGAGCTGCGCGGAGATCTACGGCGACGATCCGGCTGTCATGCAGAACATCGCCAGGCAGACCGACGATCCGGGAATCCTCAGCGCCGGTAAAGCGGCCATCGACCTGAACTTGCAAGGCATTCGAAGTTATCGCGCCGGCAAGCTGGGTGAGGCGCAGGACCTGTTCCGCAAAGGCCTTGCGCTGCAACCCAAAAACATCAGTATCGCCCTGAACATGGCTCAGTCGCTGCTGCACATGGGCGTGCAGAACCTCGACGCGGCCAGCCTGCAGGAATGCCGCAACAGCCTGAAGATGGTTGGCAAGATGCCCGAGAGCGATCCCCGGTACGACCGTTACCAAAAACTGCGACTCAAGGCATTCGGCGAATGAGCGATCAGCAGCAGGGGCTGGATTTCTCCATGGTGATCGCCTCCACTGTGCACGACATGAAGAACTCCCTGGCGTTGCTGATTCAGGCCCATGGCCAGTGGGTCAGCCAACTGCCCCGGGAGCACCGCGGGCACGCCGAGCAGGGGGTGATCGACTACGAATTCGCTCACCTCAACAGCATGCTGGTGCAGTTGCTGGGGCTGTACAAATTGGGCGTGAACCAACTGCCCCTGCGCCCGGATTATCACGAGCTGGACGACTTCATCGAAGCGCAGCTGGCGTTTCACGAAGAAGTGCTGGCCAGTCGTGGCATCGCCGCGCGCTATGAGGTGGATGATTTCGGTCTGCCGGGCTTCTTCGACCGCGAGCTGATTGGCTCGGTGGTGTCGAACGTGATCATCAATGCCATTCGCTACGCCCGCAAGGACGTGCTGATCAGCGCGGGGCAAGTGGGTGAGCAACTGGTCATCAGCGTCAACGATGACGGTCCGGGCTTCCCGCAGCATATGATCGAGCGTCAGTCCGACTACGTGCTGGGCATCAATCAGAGCAGTGGCAGCACCGGCCTGGGGCTGTATTTCGCCGCTAACATCGCCCGTCAGCACCAGCGCAAGGGTGTGCATGGGCACATCGAAATCGTCAATGGCGGTGAGCTGGGGGGCGGGTTGTTCAGGATTTTCCTGCCTTAAATACCGATCACGCTTTTGATTCTGGCCTTTGCAGACGCATTCACTTCGCATCCGCCATATCGATCTTCGGCGGCGTCCACCCGCCACCCAGCGCCTTGTACAGATTCACCTGGTTGACCTCCCGCGCGAGCTCCAGATCCAGGTATTGCTGCTGGGCCGCGAACAGCGAACGCTGGGCGTCCATGGTCGAAAAATAGCTGTCCAGCCCGGCCTCGAAACGCAGGCGTGACTGGCGCCAGGCCTCCTGATAATCCCCCACCAGACGCTGCTGCGCGGTCACTTGGGCGAGCATTTCCTGCCGCGCGTTCAAGGCATCGGCGGCTTCACGAAAGGCGTTTTGCACTGCGCCTTCATAGGCCGCCGTGTTGGCATCAAAGCGCGCATGGCTGGCGTCCACCACGGCGCGCCGCTGGCCGCCATCGAGCAAAGTCATCGAGCCTGCCGCCGCCAGTTGCCAGAACTCTGCGGGGCCGGTGAGCAGCCTGGAAAAATCGCCACTCAGACTGCCCAGCGCGCCGGTCAGCGACAGGGTCGGAAAATACGCACTGCGCGCCGCGCCGATGTCGGCGTTGGAAGCGCGCAGCGTGGCCTCGGCGGACATGATGTCGGGGCGCCGCCGGATCAGGCTGGAGGGCAAACCGGCAGGCACATCGGCGGTGGCCAGGGTCTTGCCCAAGTCGCCCACCGGCAGCAGTGGGTCCGGCACCGGCTGGCCGACCAGCACGCGCAAGGCGTTGAGGCTCTGGGCTACCTTCATGCGGTAGGTGTTGACCTGCACGGCGGCGGTGTGGGTCATCGCATCGCCCTGATGCACGTCGATCCGCGCGGTGGAACCTGCGTTGTAGCTGCTGCGCAGCAGTTCGCCGTAGTGCTTCTGCCCGTCGTAGGTGGTCTGCGCCAGGTTGAGCAGGGTCTGGTTGGCCTTAAGGCTCAGCCAGGTGCTGGCCACTTCGCCAATCAGGCCTAGGCGAGCGGTCTGGTAGTCAGCCTCGCTGGCCTCGAAACGCGCGTGCGCCGCATTGCGCTGGCTGCGCAGGCGGCCGAACAGGTCCAGCTCGTAGGAGGTGAACCCGGCAGTGGCCTGGAAGGTGTTGTCGATACTCCCCGAGCTCACGCCCCCGCCCTGAGTACGCACTAGCGGTGGGAGTTTGCTGCGCCCGGCGTAGGTGTTGATACCGATGGTGGGAAAGAGCGAGGCATGAGCGCCGTCGGATTCAGCGCGGGACTCTTCCACCGACGCTGCGTACTGACGCAGGCCGCGATTGTTCTTCAGGGCCAGATCGATCACCTGACGCAGGCGCGGGTCGGTGATGAAGTTGTGCCAGTCTTCCTGAAACGCCAGTTTCGAATCGCTGCCCCCCGGGCCTTGGGTGTTGCTTGGCCATTGTTGATCGATGGGCGCGTCGGGGCGTTGGTATTTCGGCTCCAGGGAACAGCCGCCGAGGAGGAGCACGGTGAGCAACCCAAGTGTCACGTGACCGAGCCTCTGCCCGGAGGGCGTAGGAGCAAGCTTGCTCGCGATCTGCCGGGAACCGGCAGCAAAATCATTCGACCTGTTCGTGTCAGACATACCGCATTCTCCGGATTTACGACTGCTGCGCAGCCGATCGTCTGGTCGCAGCCCGGAGCAAGCTTGCTCCTACGGGCTCCGCCCAGAATCAAAAGCGACAGATTCGAACCCCTCAGCCGCTACAAGCGCATCCCGAACAACGCCCGCAACGGCGCCAGCAGCAGCGACCACACGTCCCCGCGCGGCGCAGCCAATCTTGGCGCCGGGCCCTCAGGCAAACGCAGGTTCACGGTCTTGAAACGGGGCATCGGCCTGCGCCCACGCTTGGCCCGTAGCTGGCGCGCACGGCGAGCATGCAGGGGCAGAGGCGGGCGCTTTTCGCCAATCAGCGAACGGCGCAACAGGCTGCTGAAGGCCACCGTGGGTTGCGCCTTGCCGGCGACGTTGGTGTTGGCATCGCTGAACAGCCGACCGATCAGGCACTGGCGCAATTTTTCATCCAGATCGACGAACTGCAGGCCCAGCCGGCCATCCCCGGTCTGGCGTTTGACCTCCACCGGCACGCGCCCGACCTTGTTCACCCACACCGTGCCGCGCAGCCCCGGTTTGATCAGCGCGGCATGTTCACAGGCAAACGACGCGCCGCTGATGGAGATGTCGATCAGCTTTCCGGCAAACATGCGCCCGGCCAGGTGCAGCCCCGCCGGTTTGACGAATGGAAAACGCTCCTCCCCGTGCAGCCTCGGCCGGTCGACGCAGGCCACCAGGGTGGCGACGTTGTAGACCAGCGCGACCACCGTCCAGCACAGGTTGAACTGCACGTTGCCATCGAAGGTGTCAGCAGTGGCGATGGCCGTGAAGGCGCCGATCTGCGCAAACAGCGTCAGAAAGAAAAAGAAGCCGAACATCTTCCAGTGGACCATCGCTTTGGAGCGGTCCAGGCCCTTGGCCGTGACCTTGAAGGGCCGCCCGAAAGGGCGAAACATCGCGCTGACGATGGTTGCCGTCACCGCCAAGGACGCGACGATCTGCGTGACCTCGGTGAAGATCGGCAGCGTTCGCCGGTCCGTGACCCAGGTGCCATAGCCCCAGAACGCGATCAGCGCGGGCATGCCGAACGCCAGGAAATCCATCGGTTTGGCGTAGAACCCGGCAATGCCGAAGTACCAGTAGAGCAGCGGCGAAATCAGCATCATCAGAATGAACGGCTTGGAGAACCAGTGCAGCATGCCGTGGATGTAATGCAGCCGGTCGTTGAGGCTGTAACCGCGACCGCGCAACGGGCCTTCCTTGAGCAGTGCCACCTGGATCGTACCCAGGCACCAGCGCCCGCGCTGATTGATGTACTCGGTCAGCCCCTCGGCCGACAGCCCGATCGACAACCGCTCGTTGAGCCAGCGGGTGACGTAGCCGCGCTGCAACAGGCGGTAGGTGGTGTAGATGTCTTCGCAGACAGAGCCTGTAGGAAAGCCGCCAATTTCATTGATCCGGTCACGCCGCACAACGAAGGACGTGCCGACACAGAAAGCCGCATCCCAGCCGTCCTTGGCCGGTTGAAACACGTCGAAAAACACCCGTTGTTCATCCACCCAGCAGGTCGAGGAGCCGAGGTTGTGCTGGATCGGGTCGGGGTTGTAGTAAAACTGCGGGGTCTGCACCAGCGCCACTTTCGGGTCTTCGAACAAGCCCAGGGTGCGCATCAGGATCGGCTGCTGCGGCGCGAAGTCGGCGTCCAGCACCAGAATGTACGGGGCGTTGGTCGAGGCTTCGGACTGGCGCAGGCCGTTGTTCAGGTTGCCGGCCTTGGCGTGGTCGTTGTTGTCGCGGCGGGCGTAATACACCCCCATCGACGCGCAGTAGTCGCGAAGCCAGTCGCGGCGCGTGTCGTCCAGCACCCAGACGTTGAAGTTGGGGTAGTCCATGGCCTTGGCCGCGATGATGGTCTTTTCCAGCACATCGAGGCCTTCGTTGTAGGTGCAGATGAACACGTCCACGGCTGGCACGTGACGTCCGGCGGCGCGCAGGCGCGCTTCGCCTAGGTCTGCCCGGTTCGTGTGATCGCTGCGCATGAGCATGACGACAATGGACACCAGGGTGTAGGTAATCGCCAGCATTTCGAAGAACAGAAAGGCGTAGGACCACAGCGAGGCGAACCCTGAGTGAATGTCCGGCAGGGTTTCCTGCACTCGCCAGATCACGTAATTGATCAGCAGCAGTCCGGTCATGATGCCGAACGCGGCGCGGGCGCCCCATTGGTCGCGGTGGGTCAGGCAGGCGAACAGCACCACCATCGCCAGGGTGCCGAGGTTCAACTGCCACAGTTGCAGCGAATCGAGTGCGTGCATGTCAGTTCGCCTCTTGAGCGCCGGTGAAGGGGTTGACGCCGCTGGCTGCGATGGCCGCCCAGGCCGTGGCCCCGAGATGAGGCAGGTGGTAATAGAAAAAGTCGTTGGTGGTGGAATCCGGGCCGATGGCAAGGCCCGTGCTGATCTGGCTTTGCGGTGTCGCGAACAGCCAGCCATCGGCCGATTGCTGCGCCATCAACACCGGCCACAGGGGTTTGGCCTTGTCGACGGCGCCGGTCAGTTGCGCGACGGCCGCAGCCTGCGCGGTGCCTTCAGTCCACAGGCCATCGGGGTCGCGGCTGAAGCCATAGCCCGCGCCAAAGCGATGGGCCTGATCGATGAAGCTGAACACTCGCGTCCAGTCGGCAGGCGGGTTGCTGACCGCGATCAATGGCCAGATTTGCGCATCCAGCCCCGAGCGCTGATGCTCGGCGGTGCGCCCGTCGGACAGGGTGCCGATGAGGAAACGACCCTCTTTGGCGACCCACTGGCTGTCAACGAAATCACGTGCAATCTGCGCTTGCGCGGCGCTGTCGCGACTGGCCTTGATCCGGTCCAGCGCGCTCCAGGCGGCCGCCAGATCGACGTTGTGCTCGGTGGATTTCCAGCCCTGGCGCACCGGGTTCGGCGGGTAGCCGTAGAAACCACCGATGAAGCCCGCAGGCGCCTGGCTGTCGTAGGTGTTGCGCTGGGTCCAGAGCAGCACTTTTTCGGCGGCGATCAGATAGCGCTGCTGTTGGGTCTGGCGAAAGGCTTCGAGCAACGCCAGCGCCGCCCAGGCCTGATTGCCAGTGGCGCTGCCGACCTGATAGGCGTCCTGATTCCAGGCGTTGCGCTCCTGGCTCCAGTAACCGGGCAGCAGAATCGGCCCGTGAGGCTTCACCGATCCTGCCGCGTAGGCGTTGCGCAGGCGACCGTCGTGGTAATCAGGATCGTTGTCGGTGGCGTAGGCCAGCGCGTCGGCGATGCGCCCCGCTGATTGCGCCTTGCCGCAGCCGAACAGGGCGATGCTGGCCAGCGCGTTGTCGTAGGTAAAGGCCACGCCACGCAGGGCGATGATCGCTTGCGGATGCCCTTCAAAGGCGGGGTAGCTGGCGAGCAGAACAGGGCCGTCAGCCAGGGATTGCACGGCCCGGTCCAGCGCCGCGCAGGTGACGTGTTCCAGTTGCGGGCGGCTTTGCTCGGCGTGTAGCGGCGTCATGACCAGTGCCAACAGCAGCGCTGCGAATCCGGCGAGCGCCGAGGTGTTCATCGCGACACCTCGGCGGTCACCCAGTTGCCAGGGTTGCAGGTTCGTGCGCGTTCGTTTTCGGAGAGGTCGTTGTCGAAGGCGCCGACCACATATACCGAGTTCTGCTCGGCGAAGGGGAAGGGCACGCTGTAATTGGCCGACAGGGTGTCGCTGGGCTTGGACAGCAATTGCACCACGTGGGCCTTGAGCGGCTGGTTGAGCCCCGCGACCTCGACCGTCAGCACGCTGTCGCGGGTGATCTTGCTGGCCATGCGTTCCGGGAAAACGGCGATGACGTTGCTTTCGTTGCAATGGGTGGCGCGGACCAGCGTGGCCCCGGCGCGCACCAGGGTGCCTTCGGGGGCGACCAGTTCCTGAACCGTGCCTGGCGCGTAGGCGACCACGTTGTAGCTCGCCATCAGCTTGACTCGCTTTTGTTCCGTGTCGATCAGGGCGTTGAGGTTGTCCAGTTCTTCCTGTTGCGTCGCGCGGTTCTTGGCCTGATTGGTCAGGCTCAGTTGCAGCGTGGTCATCTGCGCCTGCAGGTCGTACATGCGCAACTGGTCCGGATCGAGGTAGACCTGTTCGCTGGCCGCCGACACGTCGCCGCTGTTGATGCGCAGTTGCGAGCGAACCGATTCCGCAGCCCCTTGTAGCGAGGCCAGCTGCGCCTTGGAAGAAATCACCGCCGCTTCACTTATCGCGCCCTGACGAAACAGTTCCAGATTGCGCGCTACCGTGGCCTGAGCGTCCTGCAAGCGAGCATCGGCGGCGACGCTTTCGGCTTTCAGCGCCTTTTGCGCGAACAGCTGTCGGGTGCGGTAGGCGCTCTGGTACTGCTGGCTGGTCTTTTCCAGCGCGTCGTAGAACTGCTGATCGTGCTCGGCCTGGCTTTTCAGCGACGCCAGTTGTTGCTCCAGGGTCAGACGCCGGGTTTGCAGGGTCAGCAGGGTTTCCTGATTGGCGCGGGGGTTTTCGATGGTGGCGATGGTCTGGCCCTTGGCGAAGGCCTCGCCGGGTTTGATCGTCAGCGCATTGACCACGCCATCGATGGGGGTGGTCAGCAGAATCACCGGCGCGTTGAGAATCGCCCGGGTCGCCGTGGAGGTCAGCAACGGCATGAACAGCGTGGAAAACAGCAACCAGACGATGAAGAACAGCACGCTGAAACCCACCAGCCGTGGCAGCAGCGACAGCGTGAAAAAGCGCGGCCTGGCAGGCACGCCCGACGTCATCGAGATCGGTTCGACCTTAAGGTTGGTCATCATCCAGCACTCCAGGATCAAGCATGTAGAAATCAGTTCGCAGGCACGTGCGCAGGCGCCGTGAGTGCGTTAGGTAGACGACAGCTGAACCGAGGCATACGAACACCTCGCCTGGCTAAAGGCGATGCAAGGGATTTTTCTTGTTGAGAGTGCAGGACTGAAAAGGCCGGATACGTCCTGTCTTGTTGAAATACAGCAGCGTGATCCAGGCAGGAGAAAACGATCACGGCTTAACGCTATGCGTGAAGTCGTTGAGTGTCAATGAGCTACGAGCGCTGAAAGATTGGCGTCGGAGATTCGCCACCGTTCATTGACGCGCTGCAAGGCGTACGGAATTTTTGGTGAGATGTAACGCAGTCATTTTTCGAAGAATTTTCACAGGGTGGGGTGGGTGAGCCCTGTTCTCGCACAACGTTTTAAGCCAGATCAAAGCGCTGCTCAGTAGAAAATAATATAAGTAGCTGGTCCGTTAGCTTCTATTCGATAGCGCCGATCAGTGGCGCGCCGTCGTTCGGAAGGCATTGAAGAGTGGCTGGTCCGTTTCGATGGAGAGGCGGGATCTGTGGGTCGTAGCGCAGTTTTGGCGAGGGTAGAGGGTGCAGAAGCACCCGCAGGGTCTGTCGACATTCGTGGGAGCCGGCTTGCTGGCGAACGCGTCGTGTCAGGCAGTGTGGTGCGGGATGCACACCGACTCTTAGTCGTACGGCGATAGTTTTACAACTTCAATCCTTTGCCCAGCACCACATTCAACGCATTGCGGGCGTCATCCAGCTGCACCAGCGTGGCGTGGTGAGCGCCCAGGGCGTCGCGGTTTTCGATGGCGGTGAGAATGGCCTTGTGCCGGGGGAGGGCCAGTTCGTGCAGGTTCGGGCGCTGGTTGGAATGCTTCAACGCCTCGCGCAGGGCCAGGGACAGCATGTTGCACAAGTGAGCCAGCAGGTCGTTATGGGTGGCGTCGGCGATGCGGCTGTGGAAGTCGAGGTCCGGCTGCAGCACGTCTTCGACCGTAGGCGCGGCGGCCATGCGCTCGTAGGCTTCGCTGATCCCGGCCACTTCATCGGCGGTGGCGTGTTGCGCGGCCAGGGCGGCGGCGGCCGGTTCGATGATGCTGCGCACGCTGGTGAGCAGGGCGAAGAACTCGTTTTGCGGCGAGCTTTGCATCAGCCAGTGCAACACGTCAGGGTCGAGGATGTGCCATTCGCGACGGGGCTTGACCACCGTGCCGACCCGAGGGCGCGAATACACCAGCCCCTTGGCCACCAACACCCGAGTAGCTTCGCGCAGCACCGGACGGCTCACGGCATATTCTTCACAGAGCAGGGCTTCGGCGGGGAGCTTGTCGTCAGGCTTGAAACGGCCGGAAACGATCTGCATGCCGATGTCCTGGACGATGCGTGAGTGCATGCTTTTGCGGTCGGAGGGCTTACGGTAATCCATGGGGCGCGAGGCAGTCCTGAGCGATGAATGCGGCGCATCATAGCATTGGCGGAGAGGCGGGGGAGCGAGGCGAAATGTCTGAACGTTTCGGATCTGGTGCAGATCCTTGTGGGAGTGAGCAAGATCACTCCCACAGGTCATGGGGCAATGTCACAGATCCAAAGGTTACTCAATGAGAATGCCGCGGCACTTCCGACCCGCGCATGCCGACCAGAAAATCAAAGTCGCAACCCTGATCCGCCTGCATCACATGATCGATGTACAACTGGCGATAGCCCCCGATCAGGGTGTTCTGCGGCGCTTGCCAGTCAGCCAGGCGGGCATCCAGCTCCTGCTGTGGTATGTCCAGATGCAGACGCCCGGTCGCGCAGTCCAGCTCGATGTAATCGCCTTCCTGCACCACCGCCAGCGGCCCGCCCGCCGCCGCTTCCGGCGCCACGTGCAAGACCACCGTGCCGTAGGCCGTGCCGCTCATGCGCGCATCGGAAATACGCACCATATCAGTCACACCCTGGGCCAGCAGCTTGGCTGGCAGGCCCATGTTGCCGACTTCGGCCATGCCCGGGTAACCCTTCGGCCCGCAGTTTTTCATCACCAGAATGCTGTTGGCGTCGACGTCCAGATCCGGATCGTTGATCCGCGCCTTGTACATGTCGAAGTTCTCGAACACCACGGCGCGACCGCGATGCTTCATCAGTGCAGGCGTCGCGGCGGAAGGCTTGAGCACAGCACCGAGTGGCGCAAGGTTGCCGCGCAGCACGCAGATGCCGCCGTCGGCCACCAACGGATTGTCGATGGCGCGGATGACTTCGTCGTCGCCATAAATAGGTGAGTTCTTCACGTTCTCCCACAAAGACTTGCCGTTCACGGTCAGCGCTTCAGGGTTAGGGATCAGGTTGTTTTCGCCCAGACGACGCAGCACCGCAGGCAGGCCTCCGGCGTAGTAGAACTCTTCCATCAGAAAACGCCCGGAAGGCTGCAGGTCCACCAGGGTCGGGGTGCCGCGACCGATGCGGGTCCAGTCGTCCAGTTCCAGATCCACGCCAATGCGCCCGGCGATGGCCTTGAGGTGAATGACCGCGTTGGTCGAACCGCCAATCGCCGCGTTGACGCGAATGGCGTTTTCGAAGGCTTCACGGGTGAGGATCTTCGACAGGCGCAGGTCTTCGTTGACCATCTGCACCGCGCGCATGCCGGACATGTGCGCCAGCACATAACGGCGCGAATCCACGGCCGGAATCGCCGCGTTGTGCGGCAAGGACGTACCCAGCGCTTCAGCCATGCAGGCCATGGTCGAGGCCGTGCCCATGGTGTTGCAGGTGCCCGCCGAGCGCGACATGCCGGCTTCGGCGGAGAGGAATTCGTCGAGGCTGATCTGGCCTGCCTTATAGGACTCGTGCATCTGCCAGACGATGGTGCCAGCGCCGATGTCCTTGCCTTTGTGTTTACCGTTGAGCATCGGCCCGCCAGTGACGACGATCGCCGGGACGTCGCAGCTGGCGGCACCCATCAGCAGGGCGGGGGTGGTCTTGTCGCAGCCGGTCAGCAGCACGACGCCATCGATAGGGTTGCCGCGAATCGCCTCTTCCACGTCCATGCTCGCCAGGTTGCGCGTGAGCATTGCAGTCGGACGCAGGTTCGATTCGCCGTTGGAGAACACCGGGAATTCAACGGGGAAACCACCGGCCTCGATCACGCCACGTTTGACGTGCTCGGCGATGGTGCGGAAGTGGGCGTTGCAGGGGGTCAGTTCCGACCAGGTGTTGCAGATGCCGATGATGGGCTTGCCCTGGAACTGGTGGTCGGCGATGCCCTGGTTCTTCATCCAGCTGCGGTACATGAAGCCGTTCTTGTCGGCAGTGCCGAACCATTGGGCTGAACGCAGGGTAGGTTTCTTGTCGGTATTGGATGGGGAATCAGACATAAATCAGCACTCTTATTGTAAGACTAAAAGCTTGGTGTGCTGACTAAAATAGGCCGAAAATCGTTCGAGTGGAAGTGTTGTCACGTTAAATAGTATTACTATATAGTCGTTTCCTATCGAGGGACGACCCTGCCTGCCGCGTCTGATTCACCCGGCACACACGAAGGCAGAGGCGATCCCCATGCGCTGGCATAACAAAAACAACGTGGAGACCGCATACATGAGCCAGGAACTCAGGCTTATTCGTCGTATCACCTTGAAACTCATCCCCTTTTTGATCCTGTTGTACCTGATCGCGTATGTGGACCGTTCGGCCGTGGGCTTTGCCAAGCTGCACATGGGCGCGGACGTCGGCATCGGCGATGCGGCCTATGGCCTGGGTGCGGGTTTGTTCTTCATTGGTTATTTCCTGCTGGAGATTCCCAGCAACCTGATGCTCGAACGCTTCGGCGCGCGACGCTGGTTCGCGCGGATCATGATCACCTGGGGCGCGATCACCATGGGCATGGCCTTCATTCAAGGGCCGACCAGTTTCTACGTAATGCGCTTTCTGCTCGGTGCGGCCGAAGCGGGCTTCTTCCCCGGCGTTCTGTACTACATCACTCAGTGGTTCCCGGTGCGCCATCGCGGCAAGATTCTGGGGCTGTTCATTCTTTCGCAACCCATCGCCATGATGATCACAGGCCCCATTTCCGGTGGCCTGCTGGGCATGGAAGGCATCGGCGGCCTGCACGGCTGGCAGTGGCTGTTTCTGTGCATCGGCGCCCCGGCGATCCTGCTGACCTGGCCGGTGCTGCGCTGGCTGCCCGATGGCCCGAAAGACGTGAAGTGGATGGATTCGGTCGAAAAAGACTGGCTGGCCGGTGAGCTCAAGCGCGACCTGGAAGCCTACGGCCAGACCCGTCACGGCAACCCGCTGCACGCCCTCAAGGACAAACGCGTCCTGCTGCTGGCGCTGTTCTACCTGCCGGTGACGCTGAGCATTTACGGCCTGGGCCTGTGGCTGCCGACCCTGATCAAGCAGTTCGGCGGCAGCGATCTGGTCACCGGTTTCGTCTCGGCCGTGCCCTACATCTTCGGCATCATCGGCCTGCTGATCGTGCCGCGCAGCTCGGACCGCTTGAACGACCGCTATGGCCACCTGGCCGTTCTGTATGTGATTGGTGCGATGGGTCTGTTCTTCAGCGCGTTCCTCGGTACGCCGGTGCTGCAACTGGCGGCGCTGTGTCTGGTGGCGTTCTCGCTGTTTTCCTGCACGGCCATTTTCTGGACCCTGCCGGGCCGTTTCTTCGCCGGTGCCAGTGCCGCGGCCGGTATCGCCCTGATCAACTCCGTGGGCAACCTGGGCGGCTACATCGGGCCGTTCGTCATCGGTTGGCTAAAAGAAATCACCGGCAACCTGGCCACGGGTCTGTACTTCCTCTCGGGCGTGATGGTCTTCGGATTGATCCTGACCGGCATCGTGTACCGCGTGCTGGAGCGCAAGCACGTGCTGCCGGAATCCGAATTCGCCGCCAGCGCCCGGTCGCGCTGACAGACACGCCTCTGTAGCAGCCCGGCTTGCCGGCGGCATCGATCTCAAGGCCGCCACCGTCGGCAAGCCGTGCTGCTACAGACGATCACCTACATTCTGGAAGGAGTCTTTACATGCATTTGGTTCAATTCGAATTGGGTAACGGCCAGCGCCGCGTCGGCCTGGTGGATGGCGCGCTGGTGCGCGAGGTACAGGGCGCGACCAGCACCCGCGAGCTGGCGCTGGCGGCCGTCGACAAGAAGATCTCCCTGGCTGAACAGGTCGACAGTCACGGGCTGGGAGACAGCCACGATTACTCGCAGCTGCGCGCCGACCTGCGCATCCTGCCGCCTCTGGATCATCCGGATCCTGCTCACCTGCTGGTCAGCGGCACCGGCCTGACTCACCTGGGCAGCGCCTCGGCCCGCGACAAGATGCACCAGCATGGCAACGACGAATCGGCCATGACCGACACCATGCGCATCTTCAAATGGGGCATCGAAGGCGGCAAACCCGCAGCCGGGCAGGCAGGCGTGCAACCGGAGTGGTTCTACAAGGGCGACGGCAGCATCGTCATTCGTCCGGGCGAAGCCTTCCCGCAGCCGCCGTTTTCCGAAGATGCGGGCGAAGAGCCTGAGCTGAGCGGCCTGTACGTGATCGGCAACGACGGCAAGCCCTACCGACTGGGTTTCGCCATCGGCAACGAGTTCTCCGACCACGTCATGGAGCGCAAGAATTACCTGTACCTGGCTCACTCGAAACTGCGTGCCTGCTCGTTCGGCCCGGAGCTGCGCGTGGGTGATCTGCCACAGAACCTCGCAGGCACCAGCCGCATCCTGCGCGACGGCAAGGTGCTGTGGGAGAAGGAGTTCCTCAGCGGCGAGGCCAACATGTGCCACAGCCTGGAAAACCTCGAATACCACCACTTCAAATACAGCCAGTTTTTGCGTCCGGGCGATGTGCACGTGCATTTCTTCGGCACCGCGACCCTGTCGTTTGCCGACGGCATCAAGACCCAGCCGGGCGACCATTTTGAAATCAGCCAGCATGAATTCGGCGCGCCTCTGGTCAACGGCATCGCCGCGACCGAAGCGGTGTTTCAGCCGGGTGGCATCACACAGCTCTGATAAGGAAAACCGTTCATGACCCAGATCACTGGCCACAACTTCATCGGCGGCAATCGCAGCGCGGCGGGCACCATCATCGTGTACAGCGTGGATGCCAGCACCGGTGAAAACCTGCCCCACGACTTCTATCAGGCCACCGTCGAGGAAGTCGATGCCGCTGCCAAGGCCGCCGCTTCTGCGTACCCGGCCTACCGCTCGCTGAGCGCGGAAAAACGCGCGCAATTTCTCGACGCCATCGCCGATGAAATTGATGCGTTGGATGACGATTTCATCGCCACGGTTTGCCGTGAAACCGCGTTGCCGACCGCGCGCATTCAAGGCGAGCGCGGGCGGGTGACGGGGCAGATGCGCCTGTTCGCCAAGGTTCTGCGCCGCGGCGATTTTTACGGGGCGCGTATCGACCTCGCGCTGCCGGAACGCAAGCCTGCAGCGCGTCCGGACCTGCGTCAGTACCGCATCGGCCTGGGACCGGTGGCGGTGTTCGGTGCGAGCAATTTCCCGCTGGCGTTTTCCACCGCAGGCGGCGATACCGCGTCTGCACTGGCCGCCGGCTGCCCGGTGGTGTTCAAGGCCCACAGCGGCCACATGGCCACCGCCGAACTCGTTGCAGGCGCCTTGCTGCGCGCTGCGGAAAAAACCGCCATGCCCAAGGGCGTGTTCAACATGATCTATGGCGGCGGGGTGGGCGAGTGGCTGGTCAAGCACCCGGCGATTCAGGCCGTCGGCTTTACCGGCTCGCTCAAGGGCGGTCGTGCGCTGTGCGACATGGCCGCTGCGCGCCCGCAACCGATCCCGGTGTTCGCCGAGATGTCGAGCATCAACCCGGTGATCATCCTGCCTCAGGCCCTGGGCCTGCGTAGCGAGCGTATCGCCACGGAACTGGCAGGCTCTATCGTCCAGGGCTGCGGGCAGTTCTGCACCAACCCCGGCCTGATCATCGGTCTGCGTTCCCCGGCCTTCAGCGAATTCCAGAAGCGTCTGGCCGATCAGATCAACCAGCAGCCGCCCCAAACCATGCTCAACCTCGGCACCCTGAGCAGCTACAGCCGAGGCCTGAAGGCACTGCACGCTCACGCGGGTATCACCCATCTGGCAGGCAGCGAGCAGCAGGGCGATCAGGCCCATCCGCAACTGTTCAAGGCCGATGTCAGCCTGTTGCTGGACGGCGATGAGCTGCTGCAGGAAGAAGTCTTCGGGCCGACCTCGGTCCTCGTCGAAGTCGCCGACCAGGCCCAGCTCAGCGAGGCGTTGTTGGGGCTGCACGGGCAACTGACCGCGACGCTGCTGGTTGATGGCGATGACCTGCAGCGCTTCAGCGAACTGACCGGGCTGCTGGAACAGAAGGTCGGGCGGATTCTCATCAACGGCTATCCCACCGGTGTGGAAGTGGTCGACTCAATGGTCCACGGCGGCCCGTACCCGGCGACCTCGGATGCGCGCGGCACCTCGGTCGGCACCCTGGCCATCGACCGTTACCTGCGCCCTGTGTGCTTCCAGAATTACCCCGACAGCGCCTTGCCCGACGCCCTGAAAAACGCCAACCCGCTGGGGATTCAGCGCTTGGTGGATGGGGTGAATAGCACCGCCGCTATCAACGCATAAGCCTTGAAGGAGCGCGCTCCGACAGGTCATCCGTTTCTGCACATATAAGAACAAACGAGGTGCGCCCCATGACCGCCAACGCCATCCCGCTGGAACAGCTCGACACCGACGCGCTGGAAGACAGCATCTACCGCAAGGTCAGCTGGCGCATCGTGCCGCTGTTCATCTGCTGTTTTTTGTTCGCCTACCTGGACCGGGTCAACATCAGCTTCGCCAAACTGCAGATGGCCAGCGATCTGGGCTTCAGTGAGACCATCTATGGCCTGGGCGCGAGCCTGTTCTTCGTCGGCTATTTCCTCTTCGAAGTCCCCAGCAACGTGCTGCTGCATCGCATCGGCGCACGCATCTGGATCGCGCGGATCATGGTGTCCTGGGGCATCGCCTCGGCCTGCATGATGTTCGTGCAGACCGAATTCTGGTTCTACACCCTGCGTTTTCTGATTGGCGTGATGGAAGCCGGTTTCGTCCCCGGCGTGCTGTATTTCTTCACCCAGTGGTACCCCGGCACACGACGTGCGCGGGTCAATTCCTACTTCAAAAGCTCCATTTGCCTGTGCGGGATTGTCGGCGGTCCGATCGCCGGGCTGATCCTCGGCCACTTCGACGGCGTGATGGGCCTGGCCGGCTGGCGCTGGCTGTTTCTGCTCGAAGGCATCCCGTCCGTGATCCTGGGGGGCGTGGTGTTCTGGCTGGTCAAGGACCGCATCGAAGACGCCCCATGGCTCAGCGCACAGGAGAAGGCCATCGTCCTGTCGCGTATGGCCAGGGAGCCCAAGCCTGCCGTGTCGCAGAAGGTCAAGGACATCTGGAAACACCCGACCACTTACGTCATGTCGGCGATTTACCTGTGCCTGGTCATGGCCCTGACCGGTCTGCTGTTCTGGATGCCGCAACTGATCAAGAGCGCGGGGGTGATGGACACCATGGACATCGGCCTGCTCACGGTCATTCCTTACGTCGGCGCGGTGATCGGCAACCTGCTGATCGGCGCCAGCTCCGACCGCCACCGTGAACGCCGCTGGCACATGGCAGCCTGCGCGACCCTGACGGCCGTGGGCTATCTGGTTTGCGCGCTGTTCCCCGGCCAACTGGTGCCGCTGATGATCGGCATGACCCTGATCATGACCGGCATCATTGCCTGGATGCCGATCTTCTGGACCATTCCGCCGCGCTTTCTCAGTGGCATCGCCGCTGCAGCAGGCATCGCGCTGATCAACTCCCTGGGCCAGCTGGGCGGCATCATCGCGCCGTTCATGGTCGGGCGGATCAAGGATTTGACCGGTACCGCCACGCCAGCCTTGTATGCGCTGTTTGCCGTGAGCGTGCTGGCGATTGCGCTGATCATCTGGGGCATTCCGGCGCGGTATTACGCCAAGAATGCGGCGCAGGACTGATCGCTCGGCCGACCTCGCAGGCGCCGTTTGCTCCCAGGCGGCGCCTTTTGGCCTATCATTCGCGCTTTAAACCGATGCGAACTCTGCCATGACCACCACCCCCCAAACCCTGCGCGCCGCCCTGCAATCGGCCCTGACCTCCCACGGCATGCTGGAAGTCGACGGCCTGCACGCCTTTGAATTCACTCTGGATGAAATGCTGCAGATCGAAAGCATGGACGGCCGCGAGCGTAAGGTCTGGCGTTTCTCTCTGGCCCAGGTCGACTCCGCCGAATTCGACGCCGCCCTGCAAAGCTGGGTGATCAACGACGGCAACGCCGACCACCGCATCGTCGTGCTCGACGCGTTCGCAGCTGGCGATGACGATGACGATGAAGACGTTGACGTCGAATAACGTACCGTCTTTGCAGGAGCGCGCTTGCCCGCGATGAGGGCATGTCGACGCCCTGGACTGGGAGACACACCGCAATCGCCGGCGAGCGCGCGCCTGCAGATTCAAATGGCGTTTCATCGAGCAACTACTCCCCTCAAACCGCTGTCATAGACCTGGTTCTCGCGTGAACCGCGCGCCAACAACTCCAACAACGAGATCGCTCCCATGACACCCAGACTCCTGCCCTGGCTGGTGCTCGCCAGCAGCCTTACCGCTCTCTCCGTTCAGGCCAAACCCATGACCGATTACGACGTACTGGTGGGTGCCTACACCGCAGGCAAAAGCGAAGGCATCTACCGTTATGGCTTCAACACCCAGACCGGCCAGCTCGAAGCCACGCCGCGTCAGGTGATCAAAAGCGAAAACCCTTCCTGGCTGACCCTCTCCAAAGACCAGCGCCACCTGTTCGCCGTCAATGAAAACGGCCCGGGCCAGACCGACATAGTCGGTAAGGTCAGCAGTTTTGCCATCGATCCGAAGACCCACGCGGTGTCGTTCATCAACCAGATCGACAGCAAGGGCGAGGAGCCGACCCACTCCAACCTCAGCGCTGACGGCCGCTTCCTGTTCGTCGCCAACTACGCCGTGCACCCTGATCCGGGCGGTTCGCTGGCCGTGGTGCCGGTCGGCAAGGATGGCAAGCTGTCGCCGGTCGTGCAGACCGCGACCCACGAGGCGAGCAAGGTCAACCCCGAGCGTCAGGCGTCGTCCCACGTGCACGCGGCCGTGCCGACCCCCGATGGCAAATACCTGATCGCCATGGACCTGGGCGCCGACAAGATGTTTGTCTTCAACTACGACGCCAAACAGACCCAGCCCCTCAAGCCGGCCAAGACCCCATCGGTCGACCTGCCACCGGGCAGCGGCCCGCGTCATCTGCTGTTCAGCAAGGACGGCAAACACGCTTGGCTGACCATGGAAATGTCCGCGCAAGTGGCCGTATTCGACTACCACGACGGCGTGTTCAAACGCACCCAGCTGGTGGACCTGGCCAACAAAGACGGCCAGCAATACCGCGCCGCTGGCGGCCTGCACACCTCGCCAGACGGCAAGTTCCTGTATGTCGCCAATCGCGGCGAGGTCAACGAGTTGCTGGTGTTCAGCATCGGCGCCAACGGCCAGCTCAAGGAAGTCCAGCGTCGCTCCGTCGAGGGCAAGGAGCCCCGCGAATTCGCCTTCGACCCCAGCGGCCACTTCGTGCTGATCGCCAACCAGAAGAGCAACCAGATCGTCACCGTGCGCGTCGACCCGAAAACCGGCGTCCTAGGTGACACCGTGCAGAAAATCGACATCGATTCCCCTTCCGATTTCCGTTTTCTGAGCCATTGAAAATCGGCAAGTGACACATTGACGCAGGCTCCAGCCCATGATTTACAAGGGCTGGAGCCATCTATTAATTGAATTGATAAGGGCTAGTGGCAGAAAAGATTTTTTCTGAAAGCTCCTCGGGCGTAACTTTCATTCCACGGCCAAGACGGTCAAGACTTGAAACGAAACACTACACCGAGGTACACATCATGAACTTCAATCTCTTCTCCATCATCGCCGCGTCTGCCATCTCTGCCACCGTTGCACTGCCCGCCAGCGCCAGTGTCGAAGCCACAGACAAAAAAGTCAGCGCGACCCAGAGCTACACCCCGAAATACCTGCAACAAAGTGCCAACTTCTACGCCGCTCTGGATCACAAGACCCAGCAATGAAGAACACTGACCCGATGAATCCATTCCCCATTAACGCCACGAACGCTGCTGGGGAATGGATTCCAAAGAAGTGATGTTGCAACTGCTGTAACGTTTCCGATGCTGCGAAACAGAAAGAACGCTTTCGCGAGCAACTTCGCCTAAGCCAGGTTGATGCGACCCGCTGACCACTGCGTGTCAGGCCATGCATCAAATGCAGGCGAGCTTGCTCGCGAAAGCGTTGAATTCCCTCCCTTTGGTCCCCGTCTGCTGAATAAGCGACGGGGATTTTTTTATGCGTTAAATAAATAGTCTGCGCAAAAACTATCGCCTCGATTGAAGCCTAAAATCATCAACCCAATCGATCTTCTGAATCGCTGCACATCGTTTTTCATCCCTAACAACTCCGGGCATTCTGGCCGCCACAAACGAAACATCCCGGAGCTGTTGTCATGGCCACTGCCATTCTTCATTCACTTAGACAAGGCGCTTATACCGCCATCGCGTTGTATGTTGTTTTCATCGCAGTGGTCACTGTCGTAAGCCTGAATCCTCAACTGAGCGCGCCCACTTCGGCGTCCACGCAAACGTCTGTCGTTGCACTTGAGCGTGCGACGAATCAGGCGAAGGGGCGTGCGTCGTGAGGGGGGCGAGCTTCTGGGTGATTGTGTTTTTCGCCGTGATCAATAACGGCTGCTCGCTGCTGGGCTTTGGCGAGGGGTCGGTGGGCGGCGTGGCGCGCAGTATGGAGTTCAAGGCCGAAGTGGCCGAAGACATCGAGATGCTGCGGGCGCAGAAGCTCAATGCGGGCAATCCGCCGCCCAAACATGGTGAATTCGTCTCCGACATTTTCGAATGGAAAACGGTATGACGACGCAGGTCCCTGTAGCAGTCCGGCTTGCCGGCGGTGGCGTCCGAACGATCGCTGCCGCCGGTAAGCCGTGCTGCTACAGGGTTAGCTGTTTAGCCGTCGTCTCTCGGAACTACCCAAGAAACAATCTATGCGTTGCGTCGAGCGCGTTGTTCTCTGCCGTGTAGGCCATTGATAGCGTTCGTGTAGGGGATTTCCGAAAATCTCGTGATCAGGCCTTTTTCAATCATCTGTTTGATGACATCGCCAAACCCTGAAATTACTGTCCGGCTTCTACTGGCCCGGTGAGGACACCGCGCAGCGGCAATCCTTTCAAAGCAGGGAGCTCGACGTGTCACAACCCTATGCATTCGTTAACGATCAACCCCGGCCCTATGTTCACCTTAGAGATCACCATCTCGCCCTCTCCATGAACGCTCGTTCAAAGCTCGATCAGCTCAATCCCTTTCTACGAAACGGCATGGTGATGCCAGGGGAGATCGTGGTCGTCAGTGACGGTTCGACGCACCTGTGCACACCCGAAGAAACGCAGTTGATGGAGCTGGCCTCGCAGGTTCGCGGGGCCATGATTGGCATGACAAGCCACGAAAGCTCCGTCATGTCGCACAACTTCGACCTGCTGCAAAGCTTTATGTCGTACGGCTCGATCGGCATCGGGGCCAGCACGGCCGCGTGGAGCAAGCATCTCAAGGCGCTGGAGGACTTGCTCAAACAGACCGAGGCATTGCATCAGCGGTGGCGTGCGGGAGGTGTGACCAACGATCGGTTCTTTGCCCAGCGCCGTGCGTTGTTCTCTCGGATGCAGGAGAGCCTGAAAGGCATTGGTCGCTATGGCTCGGGCCTGAACAATCAGGGCAAGATGAAGCAGATCCTGGGTATTTCCAGCAAGAGCTACCTGCATACGGGTGACATCAGGGGCTATGCCAGCAAGGTCAGGGGTGTGACCACAATGGCGAGTGCCATGAGCAAAGGAACGTACGTGGGTGTTGCTCTGGACGTTGGCGTAGGCGCACTGGAGATTAAAGAGGCCTGTTCTACAGGGCGTGAAGAGGAATGCACTCGTGCCAAGTATGTTGAAACCGGTAAAACAGTCGGCGGAGTAGGCCTTGCCTGGTTTGGAGGGACTGCTGGAGCGGCGGCTGGCCAATCCATCTGTGTCGGGCTTGGAGCCGTATCCGGCGGATTAGTGATAGCGGGCTGCGCTCTCGTGGCGGGGGCGGTTACGGCATGGGGAAGTGGAAAGGTGGGATCCATGATCGGAGAAGGCACAACCACTATTATGTATGAAGCCGTCCATGGACGTTAAATATGTCCTGGATTGGGGCGTGGTGCTGCTCTTTTTTCTCATCCTGATTAATGCGGCGGTGCTTTTGTGGGTAGCTCTCTTCAGGCTCGAGCAAATTGAAAACGCGCTTGGAAAGAGCAAACTCAATATCGATGCTAAACGAATGGGGAGCAATGTCGGTTTGTTGGGTCGCCAGTACAGGCTGTCCACGGCAATGGGGGCATTGCTATTCACAAACATGTACGTGCGCAAGGGGCTGGTTGATCCCGACGATGTAAAGAACATGCCACCCCGTCTCAAGCGCTGGGTTTTGATTCCCACTATGGGAGGTGCGGTGTTGCTCCTGCTGTCGTTTGTTTGGGTACTCATGACTGGAAAGATATAGCGAAGGCAATCTCAAGGGCGCCACCGCCGGCAAGCCGGACTGCCACAGGTGATCACACGCGTTTGGCCATCGCCTCGATGAACAACGCCGATTGCAGAAACCGCTGCAACCACCCCTGCAATTTCGGGTAGGGGCTTTGCCAGAACCAGTCCGGGTCAACGAAGCAGAACTGCCGCACGAACGGCGCCAGGGCGGTGTCGGCCAGGGTCGGGTGATCGGTGATCAAAAAGTCTCGCCCGCTCAACAAACGTTCGAGCTTTGCCAGAAACACTTCGCCCCGCGCGCGGTACTGCTCTTGCGTGAACTCGGGGTAGCGCACGGCGTATTTGTAGCGATCCAGATCGGTCTTGAAGGTGCTGTCGTTTTCCGCGATCAGCTCGGCGATTTGCTGTTGGGCATCGGCGTCCGAGCTCATGGACCAGTCCTGCGGATCATTCTGCGCCAGGGCCCAGTGCATGATGTCCAGGCTTTGCTCCAGTACCTGATCGTCGAGCACCAGAACCGGCACAGTGCCCTTGGGTGAATGTTCGAGCATTTCTGCCGGCTTGGCCTTGAGGCTGACTTCGACGATGGCCACTTGCACGCCGGAATAGGCCACTGCCATGCGTGCCCGCATGGCGTAGGGGCAGCGGCGGAAGGAGTAGAGCAGGGCGGCCATCAGCTGACCTCCAGGGTGCTCAGACCGTTGCCCAGGCGGCGCACCTGGATCTGCACCGGAATGCGCTCGTGCATTTCCTGCACGTGGGAAATCACCCCGACCTTACGCCCCTGGGCCTGCAGGCCGTCGAGGGCGTCCATGGCCAGTTGCAGGGATTCGGGGTCCAGGCTGCCGAAGCCTTCGTCGATGAACAGCGATTCGATCTTCAGCGTGCTCGAGGCCATCGACGCCAAGCCGAGAGCCAGCGCCAGCGACACGAGGAAGGTTTCGCCGCCGGAAAGCGAGTGCACCGAGCGCAGTTCGTCGCCCATTTCCGTGTCCATCACCAACAGCCCCAGCATGCTGCCGCCGCGCTTGAGGCGATAGCGGCGCACCAGTTGCTTGAGTTGGGCGTTGGCGTGATGCACCAGCAGGTCGAGGTTGTAGGCCTGAGCGATCTTGCGGAATTTGTCGCCTTCGGCCGAGCCGATCAACGTGGCCAGACGCCCCCAGCGCAGGTACTCGCCGTGGGCGGTTTTGATACGTTCCTGCAGCTCGCTGTTGGCGTTGCGACGGCGTTCGTCTTCGCTGATCTGGGCGCGCAAGTCGGCGCAGAGTTGGTCATGGGTGGCTGATTGCGTCTGGGCGTCGGTCAGCGCGGCCGTCAGTTGCTCGGCGTCGCTGATGTCGCTGTGCTGAGCCTGATGTTGTTGCAGCTGCGCCTCGCGTTCCTGCACCAGCACCCTGGTCTGCTCCAGGATTTTCTCGCTGTGTTGCAGGCGTTGACGCAACAGGCTGACGTCGTCATCGCTCAAGCCAAGCAAGGCCTCAAGGGCGACGTCGTCGAGCTCGCTGTGCTGAGCGCGCCAGTCGTTGATCTGACGATCCAGATCGGCAACGTCCTGCTCCAGCGAGTGCAGTTTCTGACGCTCGCCTTCCAGCTCGGCAGTCAGTTTGATCAGCTCGCTGCGGGCCTGTTGCAGGGCCTCAAGGGTCGTGGCCTGAGCCTGACGCGCCTGTTCGACGGCCTGCTCCAGTTGCTGCTGCCAGGCTTCGGCGCTGGGCTGTTCGCCGAGTATTTCCTTCAGACGCTGCTGCACGGCCTGCGCTTGTTGCTGGCTGTTTTGCACGCGCTGCTGCAGCTGTTGATGCTGTTGCTGACGACCTTGCTGGGCGAACTGCTCGCGCTCGATTTTCTGCGCGCGCTCGCTGTGTTCCTGCTGCTCGTCTTTTTGTTGATCGAGCTGCTGGACGCGCAGGGCGATGTCGTTGTCCAGCTGAATGAAGCTTTGTGTGGCCGACTCGCGCCACAGCGCCAGGCTCTCGCTCGGCAGCAGCGGTTCGAACTCTTGCAGCGCGGTTTCGAAGGCCTGGTTGTCCAGCGAGATGTTGCGCTGTTGATCGTCGAGCAGCTTCATCGCTTGCTGGCTCGCATCGCGGGCATCCTGCACTTGCTGTTGCAGGGCTTCGGCGTCGCGCTGCACTTTGAGCAGGCGGGTCTGGCGTTGCTCGGCGTTGAGCACCTCCTGCGCCAGTTGATGCAGACGCTCGCTGAGCCAGTCGCTGCGTTGGTGTTCGGGTTGCTCCAGCAGGCGCGGGTACAGCGGGTGCGCTTGGAGGTCCGGCGTCAGTTTCTGCAACTGTTCGCCCAGTTGCTCCTGCTGCGGTTTGGATTGCTTGAGCTGGTTGTTCAGCTCGGCGACTTCGGCGCGCAGTTCGGCGAGGGTTTCACTGAGCTGACTGACCTTCAGGCGCGCGGCTGCTTCTTCACCGTCGTCATGGCCGGACAGCGCCTGCAGCAAGGCGTCGGACTGATGGTACGGGTGCTCTTCGCTGCCACAGACCGGGCAGGGTTGCTGATCGACCAGTTGCTCGCGCAGCTGTTCGACGCTGGCGCTGCGGGCCAGACGCTGACGTTGCAGCAACTCGACGGTGACCTTCAGCGCCTGCTCGGCGGCCTCGTGTTCACCCTTGAGTTGCAGGCCTTTGGCGATGCTTTGCGCGCGGCGTTCGGTGGCCTGTTGCTGCTGGGTCTGCACGTCATGCAGGCGCCCGGCGATGTCCTGATGACGCTGCCACAGCCGCTCCAGCGAGTCGCTGGCGCTGTGCTGCTGGCGGTTGTCCTGGAGCAGTTGGCCGAGGCGTTCGATTTCCTGACTGACGACGTCGGCCTTGACCTCGGCGTCGTCGTACAGCGCCTGCAAGGTGCTGCGACGTTCGCTCAGGGCCTGCTCGGCGCGGGTTGAAGCCTGCTCCAGCGCGGGCAATTCTTCACGGCCCTTGTTCAGGCGCGAGCTGACCAGCACGACCTGTTGCAGGCGCGGACGATAGGCCGCCCAGGCCTGGCTCAGGGAATCCAGCGCGGCGCTGTTCTGCAACTGCTCGGCAATGGACTGCAGGCGGGTTTCGACCTGACGCTGTTGTTCGCTCAACTGATCGAGTGCGGCCTGACCTTCCTGACTCGCCTGCTCGGCAACCCGGGCCTGTTCGCTGACCTGTTGCAGGTCGTTGTTCAAGTGATTGAGCTGCACCTGCTGCTCGAAGGCTTCGCTCAAGGCCGGTTTGGCGGCCTGTTGCTGTTCCTGGGTTTGCTGCAGGCCGCTTTGTGCGGTCGCGACTTGCGCTTCCAGGTCTGTCAGCGCGGCTTGAGTCTGGGTGTGTTGCTCGGTCTGCGCCTGAATGCGCGCGGCCAGCGGGCTCAACTGCGCATCGAGTTTCTGGCGTTGACCGAACAGATGCCGCTGGGGCGCCAGACGTTCCAGTTGCCCCAATTGCTGACGCTCGCTGCCTTGCTGATCCCAGGTCTGTTGCGCGCTGCTCAGCTGCTCGTTGGCGGCCTGATGGCTGTCGCGCAGACGATTCAACTCGGCGAACCACTGCTGCTTGAGTTCCAGCTGACGCACTTGTGCCTGAGCGAGCTTCAGCTGTTGTTGCGCATCGGTGAAGCGCTGTTCCAGCTCGGCGCGTTGCTCGGGTTCCAGCGGCGTAAGGTTGCCGACCTGGGCGTTGAGGGTTTTCAGGGCCTCTTCGGCTTCCTTGCTCTTGGCGTAGGCGCGACGGCCCAACTGACTGTAGATCGCGGTGTCAGTGAGTTTTTCCAGCAGCTCACTGCGTTCTTTGTCGTCGGCCTTGAGGAAGGCGCTGAACTCGCTCTGGGCCAGCATCACCGCGCGGGTGAACTGCTCGAAATTGAGCCCCAGTCGCGCTTCGAGCAGGGTCTTGTATTCGGTCTTGTTCTGGCTGCTGAGGATCTGGTCGCTGTCCAGATCGGTCAGGGTCTGGCGGCTGGCCTGCAGTTTTTTTGTGGCGTTGTCGCGGGCACGGTTGGTCTCCCAGCGGGCGCGGTAACGACGTTTGTCGATGCCGACGAAATCCACCTCGGCATAGCCGCTGCCGGTGCCGCGGCGCAGCAGGTTGCGCGGATCGTTGGTGCTGATGTCGCCGTCGATTTCCGGGACTTTCGACTGGCTGACATTGTTCAGCCGCGGAATCGCGCCGAACAGCGCCAGGCACAGGGCGTCGAGCAGCGTGCTCTTGCCCGCGCCGGTGGGGCCGGTGATCGCGAACAGGCCAGCACTGGCCAGGGGTTCGGCAGTGAAGTCCAGCTCGAATGGGCCGGCCAGCGAGGCGAGGTTTTTCAGGCGAATGGCGAGAATTTTCATGGCTGTTCGGCCTCCAGCTGCACATCCAGAAGCAGGGTGGCGAAGTCCTGCAGGGTCTGCTCGTCCACCTCGCTGCCGTAGTTGTCGAGCCAGGCGCGGCTGAACAGTTCCTGCGGGCTGAGCTGATCCAGTTCGATCAGGTCACGCTCGGCGTCGTCGTCACGGGCGCCTTTACCTGCGTATTCGGCGGCGATACGCACCAGACGCACGGCCTTGTTTTCCAGCGCCGCTTCGATCTGGTTGCGCAGGTCAGGTTGCGGCTCGTCGAGCTCGACCCGGACTTCGAGCCAGGGCTGGCGGTCGACGTCGGCCAGCAGGTCGATGTCTGGCAGGTCCTTGAGCTGCAACAGCAGTTCGGCCAGGGGCGCCGGGCCGATGCGTTGCAGATTGACCGCGCGGGGGATCAGCAGCGGGGTGACACTGGCGAGTTTGTCGCCTTCGCACTCGATTTCGAGGATCTGGTGCTGGTAGCCGATTTCCGAAAACGACAGGGGAATCGGCGAGCCGCTGTAGCGAATCCGGTTCTCGCCGTTGACCTTCTGCGGCTTGTGCAGATGGCCCAGCGCGATATAGGTGATGGTCTCGCCGAACAGGCTGGCGGGCAGGGCCTCGGCGTTGCCGATGATCAGGCTGCGCTCGGAATCTTCGGATACCGAGCCGCCGGCCATGTGCGCGTGGCTGATGGCGATCAGGGCCTGGCCTTTCTTGCGTTTCTGGTTGGCGGCGGCGATGAGTTTTTCGTGAACCTGGCCGATGCCGCGCAGGTAGTTGTCGCCCAGCGCAGGGCCGGTGACTTCGGCGGGGCGCAGGAACGGCAACGCCAGACACCAGCCAAGCACCTTGCCTTTGGGGTTGGTCAGCGGCAGCAGCAGGCGTTCGACGTCGAGCACGCCGTCATCAAGCCACAGCACACGGCCCAGCGCATGGGTGCGCAAGCGGCGCATCAGCGGCGCGGGCAGTTCGATGCGCGAGCCGGAATCGTGGTTGCCGGCGATCATGACGATGGTCAGCTGCGGGTTTTGCTCGTGGGCGCTGACGATGAAGTCGTACAGGCGCACCTGGGCTTTGACCGGCGGGTTGACCGTGTCGAAGATGTCGCCGGCGATCAGCAGCACATCAGGCTTGCGCTCGACGAGCCGGGCAAGCAGCCATTTCAGAAAACGCTCGTGTTCGAAGTCCCGTTCCTGGCCATGGAGGTTCTGGCCCAGATGCCAGTCGGAGGTGTGGAACAGACGCATGGGGGTACCTTGTCTTGACTGTCGCCGCGACAAGCAGAGCGCGCCGACCAGTGGAATTCATTTCGGATACAACGGCGGCAAGCTGTCTGCGCCGTTTGCATCAACGGGTTTCTCGACGGCCGGCAATGCCTTGACCGCCTTCCATAAATCTTCGCCCAGCCACAGCTTGCCCGTCTCGCTGTAGAGCGCGCCGTTCAGGCCGTCCAGGGCATCGGACAGGGGCACGAAGCGCGCCGCCATGTCGGCCAGGGTTTCCGGTTGCTGACGAGCCCAGGCATCGAGGGCCTGACGTGTGGCCTGCGGATCGTTGGCAAGGCTCGCGCGCTTGAGGTCGTCCAGCACCGTGCGCGGGCTTGGGCCAGCCTGGGTTGCGCGGGTCAAGGCCGGTTGCCAGCGCCCACGCCACCACAGGCCGAAGCCCAGCAGCGTGGTGAAGCTCAGCAGCACCGTGGCCAGCTGCCAAGGCCACACGGGCGGGCCGATCACGGTCACGCCCGCGTTGTCGCTGACCGGCATGTCCACCGACAGCGCCGGATTAATGCTGACCTGCAAGGTGCGAGCGGGCAGGGCGCTGTGCTCCAGATGATCTTCCAGGGTGTTCCACCAGACCACGTCCACCGCCGGAATGTCGATGGCCCCAGGACGATTGGGCACCAGCGCTTCACGTTCCTCGCGGATGCCCACCAGCCCGCGTTCATTCGGCTGATTGCTCAGTTGCGGCTGATCGGGGTAACGGCGCAGGGCGCTGACTTCGGTGGCCGGCAGCGGCGGCAATTGTGCGCTGGACAGGCCCTCGGCCTTTATCACCAGGGTGCGGGTCAGCGAATCGCCGATCTGGCTGTGGGCCGGATCCGGGCTCCAGTTTTCGCTCAGGCTGATGCTGCGCGCGGGCAGCCAGGGCGTGTTGGGCGGGTAGTGAGCCGGTTGCGGCTTGACCGTCAGCGACAGCGGATCGGACGTCACGCGCATCAGCTTGCCCGGCTTGGGGCTGGTGGCCACGGCCGGCTGGCTGGTCGCGGCAGCCTGGGTGACTTCGGGGACGTCCTGCACCATGGTTGCGCTGAACTCCTGGGCCGCAATGGTCAGGTTGCCGCTCTGCTGCGGGTACAGCGCATAGCGCATCTCGATTACGCCGTGGCGGATGCCGTTGATCTGCTTTTCATAGGTGCGCGTGTCGCCGAGCTTCTCGATGCGCGCGTCCGGCACCTGCAACGGGGTCAGGTTGCTGTCGTCGAACAGCGACACCGAATGGTAGATACGCACGGTCAGCACGGCCTGGGCCTGCACGTAAACGGTGTCCTGATCCAGGCTCGCTTCCATAAAAACCGGGGCCAGCTTCTGTTCCTGAGCCTGCCCGGAGGCCTCGACCTCGACCACTTGCAGGGTAATCGGCTGGCTCACCAGCTCACCCAGCTTGAGCGGCGGAATCTCGATCGAGCCGCTGTGCCGCGGCATCAGGGTGATCAGCCAGCGGGTGGTGGCGTGCACGTTGCCTTCAAGGGTGGTCAGGCTGTTGAGCTGACGGGTGTCGCGCACGTCGAAATCGGCGTCCAGCGCGGTCATGTCGGGCTTGCCGAACAGGGTGGCGTCGTCGGATTCCAGAGTCAGCTCCACCGTTTCCCCGGTGTTCACGCGCGTGCGGTCGACGCTGGCCTGCAACGTCGCAGCAGGCGTGTCGGCCTGCGCCACGAGGGCGAACAGGCAGATCAGCCAGGCGATTACCACAGTGTGCACACGACTCATCGAGCTTTTTCCTGATGCTGCTGTTGTTCGTACCAGAATTTGCGGCGCAGCAACTCGCCGGGTTCATCCGGGATCTGCCGCAACCATTGTTCGAGCGCCTGGCGCTGTTCGTTGTTGATGTGGCTGTCGGCGGGGCGGCTCGGTGCGCGGGTCGGTTCGTCGTCCTCCGGAGACGGGCCGGGCGCGTCACTGGCCCCGCTGGCGCCGGACATCGACTGCGCGCTGTTGGCGTTGTCGTCTTCGTCGATCTGCGCGGGCGCCTGCTGACTGGGCTGCTGCTGTTCGGCGTTGTCGGAAGCCGGCTTGTCGGCGTTTTCGTCGCTGTCGTCCTGGTTCTTGCTGGCTTCGTCGGCGGTGGCCTGATCGTTTCGCACTTTCATTTCTTCGATCAAGGCCATGTTCGCCGCCGCGGCCGGGAAGTCAGGCTGGCGTTCAAGGGCCTGCTCGTAGGCGTCGATGGCGGCGTCCAGCTCGCCACTCTTGGCCAGCGCGTTGCCACGATTGTAATGGTCGGCGGCGCTGTTGCCCTGAGCGAAACGCTGAGCGGCACCGGCATAGTCGCCTGCCTCGTACAGCGCGATGCCTTGCCATTGAATGTCTTCGAAATGCTGCGCGGCCTCGGCCGGCCGATGGCGTTGCATCAGGTGCTGACCCTGTTGATCGGGGCGCTGGAACAGGTCTTTAAGCTCGAAGGCGTAGCTGTGTTGCGGCAGCAGCATTAACAGCGGCAGGCACAGCACCCAGCCCCGGCGACCGGCGCAGGCGGCAAGTAACAGCAGCGGCAGCAACAGCCAGTAACCCTGATCGGCCCAACTGTCGAGCCGCACGGTCTGGCCCTGACTGCGCACGTCTTTCGGGCCATCAAGCAGGCCCAGCTGGCGCAGGTCGTCATCGTCCAGCGACGAAGGGCTGTAATGCCCGCCCAGTTCGTCGGCGAAATCCTTGAGGCTGGCGCTGTCCAGACGCGGCACCAGAATCCCGCCCTGTGCGTCCTTGAGAAAGCCGCCTTTTTCCTGGCTGACGGGCGCGCCTTCTGCGGTGCCGACCCCCAGCATCAGCAGCTGCGGCCCATGACCGCTCAGGACCTGGCGGATGCCCTGACGCTCGCCGTCGGTCAACGACGAGCCGATCCACAGCAGACGACCGACCCCCAGATCGCCCTGTTTGAGCAGGTCCAGGGCCTTGATTACGCCAAGGTCGGCGCGCTGTCCGGCCTCGGGCATGATCGACGGTTTGATGGCGTCCAGCAGGTTCTTGCTGGTGCCCAGATCGTCGGACAACGGCACCAGCGTGTGTGCGCTGCCGGCGTAGACGATGATCGCGGTCTGCGAATCGCTGCGCGCCTGCAACAGATCCAGCAACTTGCGCCGCGCCTGCTCCAGCCGCGACGGCGGGCTGTCGGCGGCGAGCATTTCCGGGGTCAGCTCCAGCAATACCACCAGCGGGTCCACGGGTTTCTGGCTGGTCTGCTCGACGCGCTGCCAGCTTGGGCCCAAGAGCGCGAGCAAGGCCAGCAGCCAGCCGAAGCCCAAGGCGATCCACGGCAGCTTGCTTTCCCGTCCGCTGCCGCCGCTGAGCAAGACCGAATGAAAGGCGCTCGGCAGGATCATCTGCCAGCGGCCGACGCGTTTTTGCCGGTGCCACAGGCGCCACAGCAACCAGCCGAGCAACGGCAAAAGCAGCAGCCACCAAGGATGCAGCCAGTGCGGCCAGAGGGCGATCATCGGCGCCTCCGCAAACGCTTGAAGCGCTGACGCCACTGCGGGCCCTGATGCAACACGGGCTGGCGCGCGAGGAAGCGGTACAGCGGGTTGTGCGGCCAGCGTTCGTGAATCACCAGCAGCACGCTCAGCAGCAACGCGGCTGCCAGCGGCCAGTGATACAGCGGCAGGGCCGGACGTGCCTGAGTGGGTTGCTGGGTCACCGGCTCAAGGGCGTCGAGGGTCTTGCCGATTTGTGCCAGTTGCGCGCCGTCGCGGGCCCGGAAGTACTGACCGCCGGTGATGTCGGCGATTTCGCGCAGGGCCGGTTCGTCCAGATCGAGGCTCGGGTTCAGGCCCAGAATGCTGGTGGCGCCTTTGTCCGGGTCGGCGCCGATGCCGATGGGGTAGATCTTCACGCCTTCGCCCGCTGCCAGCCGGGCCGCCGTGGCCGGGTCGATCTGGCCGGCGTTGTTGGCGCCGTCGGTGACCAGAATCAGCACGCGGCTCTGCGCCGGACGCAGCCGCAGGCGTTTCAGCGCAAGGCCAATGGCGTCGCCAATGGCGGTGTTTTTCCCGGCGATGCCGATGCGCGCTTCGTCGAGCCAGACGCGCACGGTCTTGCGGTCGAAGGTCAGCGGCGCCTGCATGTAGGCCTGGCTGCCGAAGAGGATCAGGCCGACGCGATCGCCCTGACGGTGTTCGAGAAAGTCGCCGAGCAGCTGTTTGACCAGGGTCAGGCGGCTCACTTCATCGCCCTGCCAGACCATGTCCGGATAATCCATGGACCCCGACACGTCCACCGCCACCAGCAGATCGCGCCCGCTGGAAGCCACCGGCAGCGGATCGCCCAGCCATTGCGGGCGGGCAGCGGCGATCAACAGCAGCAGCCACAAGGTGACGAAGGGCAACTGCCGACGCCAGCCCGGTAGATGAGCACGAGCACGACGGCCGGCCAGGCCTTCGAGTTCGTTGAGAAAACTGACCTTGAGCGCGGCCTCACCGCTGTCGGCCACCGGCAGCACGAAGCGCAGCAGCCACGGCAGTGGCAACAGGGCGAAGACCCAGGGCCAGGCGAACTCAAACATGTTTGCGAATCCAGGTTTCGACCGATTGCGTCAGACCGGTGATGGCCTTGTCGTCGAGTTTGCATTCAGGCTTGTAGGCGCCCTCCACAAGGATCATCCAGCGTGTGAGGCCGGCCGCCGGGCAGCGGTTGTCGAGAAACGCCAGCCATTTGCGACCGTTGAGGGTGTGGCTCTGGCTGTAGGGGTAATCATTGCGGCACAGGCGCTTGAGCAGGCCGTTGATCTGCTGCAGCCAGGCACCGGCCGGGGCGCCGTCGTAGGGTTTGGGCATTTGCGCCAGTTCGATCAAAGCGGCCTGGCGGCGAGGGTCCAGCGGTTGCTCGGCGGCTTCTTTTGCGGCTTTTTTCGGCAACAGCACGCGGGCGCGCCACAGGCCGTAACCCAGCAGCGGCAGCAGGGCGAGCAGCACCCACCAGCCCGGCGCAGGCGGCCAGAAGGCTACGGGCGGCGGCAGAATCAAGGGCTGTAGCTGATCCAGCTGGCTCATTTGTGTTTTACCGGCTGGTTGGCGTTCAGGTAGTCGCGCAATTGCTCGACCATCTCCTGTTGGGTGCTCAGGGGGATCATCAGCACTCGCAGCTTTTGCGCCAGCAACTCCCAGCGCGCCTGCCGGGCTTCGCCCTGGGCGCGGTAGGTCTGGCGCAGATCGGAGTTCAAGGTGTCGAGTTCCAGCTGCGCGCCGCGATCGGCGAACCTGAGCAAACCCGAGGCGGGCAGGGCGTGGTCCAGCGGGTCCGACAGCGGCAACAGCAGCAGGTCGCAATGGCGCGACAGCAGCGCCAGTTGCTGCTCGGCGGAATCGGACAGCGTGCGCTCGTCACACAGGATGAACACCAGACTGCCCGGCCGCAGCACCTCGCGCGCGCGACGCAGGGCCACGCCAAAGGTGTCGCGGTCGGCCACAGCTTCGGTGTGCAGCGATTGATTGACCCGAACCAGCCGGTTGAGCAGCTGCAAGAGGCTCTGCTTGCTGCGTCGCGGCTTGATTTCATAGTGTTGGTTGTCGCCGAACACCAGCCCGCCGACCCGGTCGTTGTGGCCCAGCGCGGCCCAGCCGATCAACGCCGCCGCCTGGGCGGCCAGCACCGACTTGAACATCAAACCCGAGCCGAAAAACAGCCGACGGCTCTGCTCGACCATGATGAAGATCGGCCGCTCGCGTTCTTCATGGAACAGCTTGGTGTGGGGTTCCTGGGTCCGCGCCGTGACGCGCCAGTCGATGGTGCGCACGTCGTCGCCAGCCTGATAAACCCGCACCTGATCGAAGTCCACGCCACGACCGCGCAGCTTGGAGTGGTGCAGGCCGATCAGCGGGCTGCGCCGACCGGGGGAGGAAAACAGCTGCACTTCCCGCACGCGATGACGCATCTCGATCAGCTCGGCAAGGCTGATACGGATGCCCGGTTGGGAAATCAGATAGGGTTGCATGGGGTCAGGCGACGGCAACGACGTCGAGAATGCGCTGGATCACGCGGTCCTGATCGATGCCCGCAGCTTCTGCCTCGAACGACAGGATGATGCGGTGGCGCAACACGTCGAAGACCATCGCCTGAATGTCCTCGGGGCTGACGAAGTCGCGGCCCGCCAGCCACGCGTGGGCGCGGGCGGTCCGGTCCAGGGAGATCGAGCCGCGGGGGCTGGCGCCGTAACCGATCCACTCGGCCAGCTCTGCGTCGAACTTGGCCGGGGTGCGGGTGGCCATGACCAGCTGCACCAGGTATTCCTCCACGGCGTCGGCCATGTACAGCCCGAGGATTTCCTTGCGCGCGGCGAAGATCGCCTGCTGGGTGACGCGCCGCTCGGGCTTGGTCTCGCCGTTCAAGGCCTCGCCCCGGGCCTGTTGCAGGATCTTGCGTTCGACGTTGGCGTCGGGAAAGCCGATTTTCACGTGCATCAGGAAGCGGTCGAGCTGGGCTTCGGGCAGCGGATAGGTGCCTTCCTGCTCGATGGGGTTCTGCGTGGCCATCACCAGAAACAGCGGAGAGAGGTCGTAGGTGCTGCGCCCGACGCTCACCTGACGCTCGGCCATGGCCTCCAGCAACGCCGACTGCACCTTGGCCGGCGCCCGGTTGATTTCGTCCGCCAGCACCAGATTGTGGAAGATCGGCCCCTGTTGGAAGACGAAGCTGCCGGTTTCGGGACGATAGATCTCGGTGCCGGTGATGTCGGCGGGCAACAGGTCGGGGGTGAACTGGATGCGATGGAACTGCGCCTCGATGCCTTCGGCCAGCTCTTTGATGGCCTTGGTCTTGGCCAGGCCCGGCGCGCCTTCGACCAGCATGTGGCCGTCGGCAAGCAGCGCGATCAACAGGCGCTCGACCAGCTTCTCCTGCCCCAGAATCTGAGTGGAGAGAAAGGTTCGCAGCGCGATCAACGCTTCACGATGTTCCATCGATGACGGTTCCTGGCAGGGTAGGCGCAGCGCCAAGACGGCGCTGAAGCTGGGGGCGTTACTTTAATCCATCCAAGGGGCGGCGACTAACCGGCGAAGGGGTTTTTTCAGCGTTTGGCGACGTTTACCGGGTAAAAACCAGAAGTGTCTGACAGGTTTCGGGTTTTACCCCTGTGGCAGCGCAAGGCGGAGCGCCACAGGGGAATGGGTCAGCCGATGTCGCTGACGTAAGTGCCGACGTCCTTGAGCAGGATGCGCAGGGTCGCATCCAGCTCGGGGAGTTCTTCGGCAATCGTGCTGTGGGTGATCTCGAAGACGTGCTCGCCGCCGAAGGGCTTGGCGTCGGTGGCGTCGATTTCCACTTTCAACAGCGTGGCCGTGAGGGTCACTTTCAGGTTGCTCTCGATGTGGATGGTGTCATCGCGAAAGGTGATGTCCACTTCATCTTCGTCCGGGAAGCGACCGAGCAGAAACAGATCGCCGTTACTGGCGTGGCAACACGCCAGCGCCATGTCATCTTCTTCCTCGTCGCACGGGTTGTAGATGAAGCTGTCGGTGGTCATGTGCATGGCGGCATTCCTGTGGCGGGTTCGGGGCAGGGTCAGAGTTTGCCAGTCCTGTGTGAATTTAGCTCCCCATCTATAAGTATTCCTGTTCGGCATGGGCCATGCCGGTTGGCCACCTGATGTCCGAGTATGTCGCAGCCTTGCAAGTCACCCGGGGTTGCTGTCGTTAAGCTTCGCAGCAGATGAACGGAGCTGCGGTCAGTTGCCGCACCCTTGTTCACCCGGGGCAATGTGACGATGCACACACGACGAGCGTTACTACCAGGGCATATGTTCACGTACTGCGCCTTGCCACGATCTGCCGACTATCATCGAACAGGCGCACGCGCACGCTCACATGCACGCACGACCCCGAAACACGCATCTCTCCTATATAAAAGCCAAGCCAAGCGGAGTACCACAGATGGCGTTCTTCACCGCAGCCAGCAAGTCCGACTTCCAGCATCAACTGCGAGCGGCACTGGCCCAGCACATCAGTGAACAGGCACTGCCACAAGTGGCGCTGTTCGCCGAGCAATTCTTCGGCATCATTTCCATGGACGAGCTGACCCAGCGCAGGCTTTCCGATCTCGCCGGTTGCACCCTGTCGGCCTGGCGCCTGCTCGAGCGTTTCGAGCACGGCACGCCACAGGTGCGGGTCTACAACCCTGATTACGAGCGTCACGGCTGGCAGTCCACCCACACCGCCGTTGAAGTTCTGCACCACGACCTGCCGTTCCTTGTCGACTCGGTGCGCACCGAGCTCAACCGCCGCGGCTACAGCATCCACACGTTGCAGACCACCGTTTTGAGCGTGCGTCGCGACGAGAAGGGCAACCTGGTCGAACTGCTGCCAAAAGGCACCACCGGCGACGACGTGCTGCAAGAATCGCTGATGTACCTGGAAATCGACCGTACCGCCAACGCCGCCGAACTGAATGTGCTGGCCCGCGAGCTGGAGCAGGTGCTGGGTGAAGTGCGTGTCGCGGTCGAAGACTTCGAGCCGATGAAGGCCAAGCTGCACGAGCTGTTGGCCGGCGTCGACGCCATCGAATACAACGTCGATGCCGACGAAAAGGCCGAGGTGAAGGTTTTCCTCGAATGGCTGGTGAACAACCACTTCACCTTCCTGGGCTACGAAGAGTTCACGGTCGAGGGCGGCGCCGAAGGCGGCCAGCTGAGCTACGATCAGTCTTCCTTCCTGGGTCTGACCAAACTGCTGCGCGCAGGGCTCACCGCTGAAGACCTGCACATCGAAGGCTATGCCGTAAATTACCTGCAGGAGCCGACGCTGCTGTCCTTCGCCAAGGCCGCTGCGCCAAGCCGCGTGCATCGCCCGGCGTACCCGGACTACGTGTCGATCCGCCAGATCGACGCCAGCGGCAAGGTCGTCAAGGAGTGCCGCTTCATGGGCCTGTACACCTCCTCGGTGTATGGCGAAAGCGTGCGCAACATCCCGTACATTCGCCGCAAGGTCGCCGAAGTCGAGCGCCGTTCCGGTTTCGACGCCAAGGCGCACCTGGGCAAGGAGCTGGCACAAGTCGTCGAAGTGCTACCCCGCGATGACCTGTTCCAGACCCCGGTGGACGAGCTGTTCAGCACCGTCATGTCCATCGTGCAGATCCAGGAACGCAACAAGATCCGCGTCTTCCTGCGCAAGGACCCGTACGGCCGCTTCTGCTACTGCCTGGCCTACGTGCCGCGCGACATCTACTCCACCGAAGTGCGCCAGAAGATCCAGCAAGTGCTAATGGAGCGCCTCAAGGCCAGCGACTGCGAGTTCTGGACCTTCTTCTCCGAGTCCGTACTGGCCCGTGTGCAGTTGATCCTGCGCGTGGACCCGAAAGTCACCCTGGACATCGACCCGCAGCAACTCGAAAACGAAGTCATCCAGGCCTGCCGTTCGTGGAAGGACGACTACGCCAGCCTGGTCATCGAAAGCCTCGGCGAAGCCCAGGGCACCAACGTGCTGGCCGACTTCCCGAAAGGCTTCCCGGCCGGCTATCGCGAGCGCTTCGCGGCGCACTCGGCGGTGGTCGACATGCAGCACCTGCTCAACCTGACCGACGCCAATCCGCTGGTCATGAGCTTCTACCAGCCATTGTCGGGTGACAAGGCGCAGCTGCACTGCAAGCTGTACCACGCCGACACCCCGCTGGCGCTGTCCGACGTGCTGCCGATCCTGGAAAACCTGGGCCTGCGCGTGCTGGGTGAGTTCCCGTACCGCCTGCGTCACACCAACGGCCGCGAGTTCTGGATCCACGACTTCGCCTTCACCTACGCCGAAGGCCTGAACCTGGACCTGCAACAGCTCAACGACACGTTGCAGGACGCGTTCGTCCACATCGTGCGTGGCGAGGCGGAGAACGATGCGTTCAACCGTCTGGTGCTGACGGCCGGCCTGCCATGGCGCGACGTGGCGCTGTTGCGTGCCTACGCCCGCTACCTGAAACAGATCCGTCTGGGCTTCGACCTGGGCTACATCGCCAGCACCTTGAACAACCACGCCGACATCGCCCGCGAGCTGACGCGTCTGTTCAAGACCCGCTTCTACCTGGCGCGCAAGTTGTCCGCTGGCGATCTGGACGACATGCAACAGCGTCTGGAAACCGCGATTCTCTCGGCTCTGGACGACGTTCAGGTGCTCAACGAAGACCGCATCCTGCGTCGCTACCTTGACCTGATCAAGGCGACCATGCGCACCAACTTCTACCAGACCGACGCCAACGGCCAGAACAAGAGCTACTTCAGCTTCAAGTTCAATCCGCGCCTGATCCCCGAGCTGCCCAAGCCGGTGCCGAAGTTTGAAATCTTCGTCTACTCGCCGCGCGTCGAGGGTGTCCACCTGCGCTTCGGCAACGTCGCTCGCGGTGGCCTGCGCTGGTCGGACCGCGAAGAAGACTTCCGCACCGAAGTCTTGGGCCTGGTAAAAGCCCAGCAAGTGAAGAACTCGGTCATCGTGCCGGTGGGCGCGAAGGGCGGCTTCCTGCCCCGTCGTCTGCCGACCACCGGCACCCGCGACGAGATCCAGGCCGAAGCGATCGCCTGCTACCGCATCTTCATTTCGGGCCTGCTGGACATCACCGACAACCTGAAAGAAGGCGCGCTGGTGCCCCCGGCCAACGTCGTGCGTCATGACGACGATGACCCGTACCTGGTGGTGGCGGCGGACAAGGG